>Ga0209526_10000084_pt1 | contig 51705 bp, 40 predicted proteins | sample JacPinW_OM2H0_M1_FD_188566 | JGI IMG/M metagenome (GOLD analysis project Ga0209526, IMG submission 188566) | Forest soil microbial communities from Algoma, Ontario, Canada - Jack Pine, Ontario site 1_JW_OM2H0_M1 (SPAdes) (version 2) | ecosystem: Environmental > Terrestrial > Soil > Boreal... | reverse complement strand
ATTGATCAGGGTAACTGTGGCGCCGGGCGCGGCTCCTCCGCTAGGATCGGTCACCGTGCCACGGATGCGGCCACCTGTGCTCTGTGCGCCAGCGAACGGCGCAGCCAGCAACAGTGCAACCGCAACTACCCAGTGGGAAAGACCGCGCGGGCCGCAGAGCAACAGGCTCTGCCGGCGGCAACCGTCTACCTTCACGACTCCACCCCTTACCGCGAAGAATTCCGTTCTCGGCGGATTCTTCGAGGTTGCTGCGCCCTTGAAACCTTACTATAATCCAGCAAACTTAGAGAAAGCCAGAACCCATGTCAAGCGGAAAGAATTTTTCCGGCGAAACGGTGAAGCGCAATCAAGCGCGCATGCTTCGTATCAGCCAAGTGGCGCGACGCGTCGGCATTTCTTCTTCGGCTTTGCGTGCGTGGGAAGCGCTCGGGCTCGTCGTTCCGCAACGCACCGAAAGTCGATATCGCCTTTATACCGAAGCCGATGTGCACCTACTGCAGCGAGCCCTCTTTCTGCGGCGAGCGCGCGGCCTGAACCCGGCAGCGCTTGTGCATGTATTGAAACGCCAGGGCAACGGCTCTGCGCCCGCGGAAACCGACCCGCTGCCCGGGCAGCGCTTTCGCCGCCTGCGCGCGCAGCGGGGCCTCTCACTTGCCGAAGTCGCGCGGGCCACCGGCGTGTCGGTTGGTTTTCTGAGCGCGCTCGAGCGCGGCCAGACGGGTTCTTCGGTCGCAACGCTGCGGCGCATCGCACGCTACTACCGTACCAATATCCTTTCCCTTTTTGAAGCCAAGGGCGAGAATCCCCGCCTCGTGCGCCCGGAACGGAGAAAAATTTTGGAAACCACGCCTGGCGTACGCATGGAGCTGCTCGCCTGGGGCCATACGGTAATGGAGCCGCATCTGTTCCGCGTGAAGCCCAAAGGCGGGAGCGGTGAATCGTACGCGCATGAGGGAGAGGAATTTCTTCATATTTTGAGCGGGGAATTCGAAATCTGGCTGAACGGCAACGAACACTACCTGCTGAAAACTGGCGACAGTCTGTATTTCGAAAGCTCGACACCACACCGCTGGAAAAATCCCGGCCGGACGGAGACGCGGCTGTTGTGGATCAACACGCCACCTACATTCTAGCGTAAATAGCGCGGCAGGCAGGTCAAGAATGGCGGGTAATTGTCCTTCTTGAGGTGTTCATGAAAAACGGACTCATCATGCGCGCAGTTGTTAGCGTCACTAGGCTTTTTCTCGCTGCGGCAGCGGCATTCGGCCAATCCTCTAAAGGTCCGGTGGCCGATATCATCGTCGCGCATGGCAAGGTTTACACGGTCGACGCCAAGCATCCATGGGCACAAGCGGTAGCCATTCGAAGCGGGAAAATTGTTGCCGTTGGCGACGACGCCCGGATCGACAAACTGCGGGGCCCGGGAACGAAGGTAATCGATGCGGGCGACCGGCTGGTTCTTCCCGGATTTGTAGATAGCCACATTCATTTCTTCGAGGGGTCCATTTTTCTCGATCGGGTCCATTTAGAGGGGGCTGGAAATACCATCGAAATAAGAAAGAGACTCCGCGACTACGCGGCCAGCCATTCTGCCGAAGGTTGGATCGTCGGGGCGGGCTGGGACTATGCAATGTTCGGTGAGGAAAAACTACCGACGAAGAAAGACCTAGACGAACTCTTCCCGGACCGACCCGTATTTCTGGACGGCTTTGACGGGCACACAGCTTGGGTGAATTCGAAGGCGCTCGCTCTTGCAGGTATCACCAAAGATACCCGGGATCCCCCCAACGGTACAATCGTGCGCGATCGGCAAACCGGTGAGGCCACCGGTGCGCTGCGAGAAGACGCCGCGATGGACATGGTCAAGCGTGTGAGGCCTCGAGCCACTCGCGCGGAACGGCTCGCGGCACTGCGCTCAGGAATGAGACTCGCCAATCAAAATGGGCTCACTCGTGTCCACGCCGCGGGAGGGCATTTCGAATCCAACGATTTTGACGAGTTCGACCTCTACGACGAACTGCGGCGCCACGGTGATCTTACGCTGCGGATGTATATCGCTTACTTTCTCGACCCGCCCGAGTTACGACCGCAAGACCTCGAGGCAATTGAGGCGGCGAGGCAGAAATACTCTGGTGATTGGCTGGCCGGAGGCGTGGTTAAACTGCGCCTCGACGGCGTAGTAGAATCCCATACCGCCGCTATGCTCGATCCCTATAGCGATGATCCTTCTGTTAAGGGCACGCTTTTCTGGGATCCGGAGAAATATAAGAGCGCTGTCTTGGAACTCGATCGGCGTGGTCTTCAGCTGTTTACTCATGCCGTCGGCGACGATGCTGTGCGAATCGCGCTCGACGCCTATGAAAATGCCGAACGCGTAAACCACACGAGCGATCAGCGCCACCGCGTCGAGCACATCGAAACGATTACCTCAGCAGATATTCCCAGGTTCGGCAAGCTGGGAGTGATCGCGAGCATGCAGCCGCTGCACGCTTACCCAGACGCAGACACACTGGGCGTCTGGATGCAGAATGCGGGTCCGGACCGGGGGTCTCGAGCTTGGCCTTGGCACAGCATCGCCGCCGGGGGAGGCCGGCTCGCCTTCGGAAGCGACTGGAACGTCGTCACGTTGAATCCCTGGGAAGGCCTGCAGAATGCGGTTACGCGCCAGACCGTAGTAGGAAAGCCTGCAGAAGGGTTTTTGCCGCAAGAACGAATTTCTCTCGACCAGGCCATTGAGGCCTATACGCTCGGGGCGGCATTCGCCGGCCGTCGGGAAATAACCGAGGGATCGCTGGAATCAGGCAAACTCGCCGACTTGCTCATTGTTTCGCAGAATGTATTCGAAATCGATCCGCACAAGATTGGGGAGACGAAGGTCCTGACAACGATCGTCGGTGGACGCGTGGTCTACCAGTCTGACGCCAAGTAAATGCAGAGGAGAAAATGAACCGACGCTCGCTGCTCGTAGGGACCCTGGCATTCGCTGTCGCGTGCGGCGCCTGCCGCCGAGAAGGGGAAACGCTTGGCCTGCTGGTTTGGGAGGGCTATGCGGATCCGTCGTATGTGCGCGCGTTCGAGGAATCGCACCATTGCAAGGTCAGAGCGTCCTACATGGGCTCGAGCGACGAACTGGTGGCGAAACTGCGCGGCGGGAGCGCCAGCAACTACGACGTTATCTCGCCATCGAGTGATGTGGCGACGACGATCGCGTCATCGGGACTCGCCGCACCCCTTGATCTCTCGAAGATTCCTTCCTACACGCAGCTCTCGGAAAAACTCCGCTCGCTCCCGCTGGTGCGCGTGAATGGGAATGTTTATGGCGTGCCCTTTACGTGGGGGCCGAATCCTCTGCTCTACGACACGACGGCCTTTCCAAAAACGCCCGATAGCTGGAAGATCCTCTGGGACCCGAAGCTGAAGGGGAAGATCTCCGTATGGGACGAGCTTTCGACCATCTACATGGCCGCGCAGGTCGTCGGATACGACAAGCCGGACCCGAGCCATCTCTACAGACTGAGCGATGAGGAGCTCGAGCAGGTAAAGAAAAAGCTACTCGAACTGAAGCCCAACATTCGCAAAATCTGGACAACGGGCGGCGAACTGACAAACCTCTTCGAGAACCATGAAATCGTCGCCGCGATGGGTTGGCCGCTCATGACCAACCAGCTCCGCCAGGCCCATTTCCCGGTCGGCGAAACGATCCCAAAGGAAAACACGACGGGATGGATCGATCATCTGATGATCACGGCGGCTAGCGAACACAACGAGCTCGCGACAGAATTCCTCGAGTACATGATCGAGGCGAGGACCCAAAAAGCCGTCGCGGATGTGACTGGCTACGATCCCGCAAATCCGGGAGCTGCGCAATTCATGTCCGGCGAGCAGAAAAAATCACTGCACCTCGATGATGTCAACAACTACATGGCGCGGATTTATTTCTGGGAGCAGGTGTCGCGCCGCGATAAGTACAACGAAATCTGGAACGAGGTGAAGGCTGCACAGTGAACTTGATTCCATGCGACCGGAGATTGCTGCGGTGAGCGCGGACGCCACTCGACGTGCAGGCAATGCATTGTCCTCGACACCCGAGGCCCTACTCTCCATCCGGCAGGTCGTGAAGCAATTCGCCGGGCGGCCCGTGCTCTGCGGGATTTCACTCGATGTAGCGCCCGGAGAATTCCTGACGATTCTCGGCGAAAGCGGATCGGGAAAGACGACGTTACTGCGATTGATCGCAGGTTTCGAGCAGTTGGACAGCGGGGAAATTCGGATGGCAGGCGAGCGGCTTGACCAGATCCCGGCACACCGTCGCCAGGTGAATACGGTTTTCCAGAGCTACGCAATTTTTCCCCATTTCTCGGTATTCGAAAACGTTGCCTATGGGCTTCGTGCCAAGGGCGTTAGGAAGAGTGAAATCCCCGAACGCGTGACTCGTGCGCTCGCGATGGTAAAGATGGACGAGTTCGCACAGTCGGCGCCGTCGAAATTGAGTGGCGGGCAGCAGCAGAGAGTGGCGCTGGCGCGTGCGCTGGTCAACCGACCGCGGGTGCTGCTGCTCGATGAGCCGCTTTCTGCCCTCGATGCGAACCTGCGGCGACAAATGCAGATCGAGCTGAAATCGTTGCAGCGCGAGGTAGGGATCACTTTCATTTTTGTGACGCACGATCAAGAGGAGGCCATGGCTCTCTCGGACCGGATCGCGCTGTTGCGCGGGGGCCGGATCGAGCAGGTGGGCGGGCCGCGGGAGATGTACGGCCATCCCGCGACGGCTTATGCGGCGGAATTCATCGGGCAGACGAACCTGCTGCGCGCGGAGGTGCGGGACGGGATGGCCCACGCCGGTTCGATCGTGTGGCGCACGTTCGGGCCGCCAGGCGAAACCAAGTTTTCTTTGAGGCCGGAGTGCATTCGCCTGGTCCCGTCGTCCCGCCCGCAACCAACAGCGGACGTTTCGATAGCCCAGTTTCGCGGGCGCGTACGAAACCAAACATTCGGCGGAGCGATGGACGTGCTCGAAATCGATTGCGGGGATGCGCAGGTTCTGCGGGCACGCGTGCCGAGCCCGGGTCCGCTGAACGGCGACATGGAATTCGAATTTACGGCGAACGACGCGGTCCGCCTGCGCGAAGGGAGCGATGACTGAGTATGTATTCGCGCGCGTACAAAGCGAGCGTCATGATTCCTCCGGTGCTGTGGGTGACGGCCTTCCTCCTGGTGCCATATTCCATGCTGTTTGGCTACAGCTTCTGGTCCGTCTCGCCCTCGGGCGTGATCGTTCATAGCTGGAATCTTCAGAATTACGTCGAGCTGGCGCGCAATCCGATTTACGTCACCGTGCTTCTTCGTTCGATGAGGATTGCCGGATCGGTGACCCTGCTGGCTCTCCTGCTCGGTTACCCGCTCGCCTACTACCTTTCGTTTTATGCGCTGAAGCGGAAGGAGCTGCTCTACCAACTCGTGATCATTCCCCTGTGCGCGAGCTACTTGGTGCGCGGGTACGCCTGGAAGACCATCCTCGGGAGCGACGGCGTGCTGAACGCCTTCCTGCAGTACCTGCACATCACGCACAGGCCCGTTGAGTTCTTCCTGTACAGCCCATTTGCCGTCGTGCTGACGCTGACGCACATCTACACGCCGTTCACGTTCCTGCCGATCTATGCGTCGCTCGAGCACGTCCCGCGGAACCTGATCGAAGCGTCGCACGATTTGGGCGCGTCGCCATCGAAAACGTTTCGCCGGGTTGTCCTGCCGCTCTCGCTTCCGGGAGTGCTGGCGGGCGCGACCTTCGCCTTTGTCCTGACGCTCGGAGATTTTCTTGCGCCACTGCTCGTAGGCGGGCCGAGCGGCATCATGATTTCAAATATCGTTGCCAGCCTGTTCGGAGCCGCGTACAACTGGCCGCTGGGCGCGGCCATCTCGCTGTGTATGCTCCTGCTCGTCGTAGGAGTGCTCTTTGCCACGGAGCGATTCGAAAAGAAGCTGACGCCGTCATGAGCCGCCGATCCCAATCCGGGCGATCGCCGCTGCTGGCTTTCTACGCGGCCCTCGTCTATGCGTTTCTCTATCTGCCGATCATCGTTGTGGTCGTATATTCGTTCAGCGGCGCGGGCATCGGAGGGTTTCCGCCGTCTGGATGGACGCTCGACTGGTACCGACAGCTTTTCGCAGACGCGGCACTCTGGGATGCCGTCCTGAACAGCTTGATCGTTGCGATTGCGGCGGTCGGGATTTCGCTCGCGCTCGGATTGCCCGCAGCGCTGACACTCGATCGCGTTTCCTTCCCGGGGAAGACGGTCTTTCGTCGACTCGTGCTGCTGCCGCTGATTTTGCCGGGGATCCTCACCGGGCTGTCGCTCCTGATGCTGTTCGTGGGCGCCGGGATGAAGTTGAGCCTTCTGACGATCACCCTCGGCCACGGGACAGCGCTGATCTCGGTGGCCACGACGGAAATATTTGCCGGGCTGCAAAAGCTTGAGCGCGCGCAGGAGGAGGCCTCGTTCGACCTGGGCGCGAATTACTGGAAAACGTTCTGGCGCGTGACGTTGCCGAATCTCCGCGTATCGATTATGGCGGCGGGCCTGCTGATTTTTACGCTGTCGCTCGATGAGATCGCAGTCAGTTTCTTCCTGATCGGGCGGGATAACACGCTGCCGCTCGAAATCTGGTCGCGCCTGCGCCGCGGGATCACGCCGGAGATCAACGCGATTTCAACACTCATTCTGGTATTTTCCGTCAGCATGATTCTAGTCTGGTACCGGCTTCGCACGCGCAGCGAACTAGCCCGTGAGAGGGCTGCATCTCTGCTGTCCTCAGCCCTCGAAGGAGAGATCCCGTGAGCCCGAGTCGCAGAGACTTTTTGAAATTTGTGGTGGCGGGATCGGCGACGGGCTGCCCGATCGATCTCTCGGTGCTCGCTGACCCGGAAAGAGTCGTGATGGTCGACGCCGCACAGAGAGGTGCCGCACCGCGCGTCGATGGTGAGCACAATGAGGTGTGCCACGAGGTTCGCGATGGGCATGCCTTCGCGCGGCCACCTGTTTCGAAGCGCCATGATGTGGTCATCGTCGGAGGCGGCGTCAGCGGGCTGAGCGCAGCTTACTTCTTGCAACAGCATGATTTTTTCCTGCTCGAGAAAGAGCCGCATTGGGGCGGCAACGCGTACCTCGAGGAGTACGAGGGACAGGCGTTTGCCACCGGCTCGGCGTTCGATATCAAGGGCTCGGCAAGCGAGCAGCTCGCCCGCGCGATCGGCCTCACGCTGCTCCCCATTGACTCGCCCGACCCGACAATCGTGGGCGGAAAGTGGGTGAAGGACACGTGGCGCGAGGGGCTCGACGAGCTTCCCTACCCCACTTCGGTGCGAGAGAGCTTCAAGAAGTTTCGCAAGGAAATGCTCGGACTCGACATCGAGAAGAATCCGCAGCAATTCGACAGCGTGCCTCTCTCAAAATACTTGGGGGGCTACGCTCCAGAAATCCAGGAATGGTGGGATGCGTACGGCCCGTCCAACTGGGGCGCGAAATCATCGGACGCCTCCGCCCTTGTCGCAATCTCAGAGCTCAAAGAAATGGCGAGCCCAAAAGCGGACGCACGCGTCACTCTGCCGGGAGGCAATGGAGCGCTCTCGCGGCGGCTGGCGCAAAGACTCGAGGCGAAGCACAAAGAGCAGATGAGTGCCGGCGCGACAATCATTGCCGTCGAGCCGCAGAAGGAGGAAGTGCGGATTACCTATGTGCAGGAGGGCCAGCTTCGAGCCGCGGCGGCAAAGTTCGTGGTGATGGCAACGCCGAAATTCATCACGGTGCGAATCGTCACCGGATTGTCGGCAGGGCAGTCCAGAGCGATGAAATCGTTTCGCTATTGCCCGTACCCGGTGATCAACATGATTTTCGACGGGCCACTGTATAACCGCGCCTATGATACCTGGTGCCCCGGCAAGGCCTTCACGGATTTCATCGTGGCAGACTGGGTGCTTCAGAAGCAGCCGGGGTACCATCAGAGGAAGAACATCCTGACTTTTTACACGCCGATTCCGGAGCTGGACCGGTGGAAGCTGCTCGCAGAGGAGGGCTGCCGGCAAATCGCCGTGGACGTCCTCCGTGATTTCCAGGCGTTGCTGCCGGAATTCAACGTTCACCCGATCGAAATCCGTCTGTACCGGCGCGGACATCCGATGTTTCTGCCAACGCCCGGAACGTTCACCAAGCAAATACCGGCGGCGTCCCGGCCGCTCGAGCGCATTTTTTTTGCCAACACCGATTCGATGGGGCCAGTGTCGGAGATTACGGGTGCCGTGCAAGCGTCGCGCCGTGCCGCCGAGTGGGTGGAAGCGCGGATGGCGGGCGCATCCCTTTCCGCGGCTGGAGAATCGGCAGCCTTTACAAAATGAAAGCTTTCGAGACCTCATGGTGCCCAGAACTCATGAAATCTCATGGCATGAAGAAGATGAATGCTCGACAGTGAAAGGATCAGCGTCCGATATACTATATGAATGATTATCCTCGGAGAGTTGCTCTCGAACAGAGCCGGGTTCGCCTTCATCAGCCGAGGCGCATTCTGAGCGGGACCGGCAGAAACGCCGACCCTCCGGGGGCGGGAGCAGCTGTTGGATCGTCGACAACGTCGCGGCAGCTGCAGCTGGCGCTGCGGTTTGGTAACAAAGAGTCAACGTTCGCCCAGGCGCAAGTCTGGGTGAACGTCGTTGAAATCGGACGTCGAATCAAAATTTGAAGGACAAGGAGCGGCTTTGATGATACAGCGTGCCTTTGGGATGGCCGTAGTCGTTGTTCTCCTGTATGTGACTCTCGTATTCACTGCGGCGCAGTTTGCTGCCGTGCTTGCCGCGCAGGCGCAAGTGGCTACTGCGTCCACCGCTTCGCCGTCTCTCGATTATGAGTTTTTCAAGAGCCGGGTCGAGCCGATCTTTCTGAAAACGCGGGGTGACCATGCACCTTGCTACGCTTGTCATTCGGAAAACGCTAACCTCTTCCACCTGGCGAGGCTCTCCCCCGGGAGTAAGTTTTGGACCGAGGAGCAGTCGCGTAGTAATTTTCAGAGTGCCTCGCGGGTAGCAGTTCCCGGCGACCCGAACGCAAGCCACCTCCTGCTGCACCCGCTCGCGCCCGAGGCAGGCGGCGATCCGTTCCACTCAGGAGGCAGGCAATTTTCATCAAAAGACGACCCGGACTGGAAGATCCTGGCCGACTGGGTCCGCGGGCAAAAAGTCGATACTTCTGCCGGGCCAGCAGGCAACAATCAGTAGGCAAGTAAGGCATGCAGCGTCTCGGCTTGGCTCGCGTACTGTCACCGCGTCTACCGTTTGTGCCTTTACCAAGACAGTGTCACGGCTGCGGAGCCTCTGTCGCCTTGCGGGAAGCAAGGGAAGCAATAATTCCCTTGACAGTCCCGCAGACGGTTGCTACACAGAAAGGGTTCTATTCTAGGTAAGACATTCAGGAGAACGGTGAGGCTCAACTCCCTATGAAGTCCTACAAAACAAGAGGAAGCGGTGTTTCCCTGACACAGATGTGGCTAGCTCTCGCGGTGGTGCTTCTGGCACTCCCTATCAGGCTATCGGCGGCAACCGACCTCGTCTACGTCACCAACTCGGCGGGGGATAACGTCCACGTCATCGACGCTACCACTAACAAGGTCGTGCAGGTGATCAAAGGGATCGTAGTCCCCCATGGCGTGAACTTCTCTCCCGACGGAAGTCGGGTCTACGTCAGCAATGAGTCCGAGAACGTGCTCGACGTTGTGAATCGAAAGACCGGGGAGATTATCAAGAAGGTGCCCCTCAGCGGTCACCCCAACAATATCGCAGTTGCCAAGGATGGAGGGCGGGTCGTAATCTGTATCGCCGAAAAGCCGGGCGGGCTGGCTATCGTCGACACAAAGTCCCTAGAGCAGGTTAAGGTCATGCCGATGAGAGATCGGTGCCACAATCCCTATATAACGCCGGACGGGAAGTATGCTGTTGCCGGTTCGGTAGCAGGGAAGTTTTTAACGGTCTTTGATCTCCAGACCGAGGAGCCCTCTTGGGAGGTTACGTTCGACACCGGAGTGCGTCCCATGGCCATCGAGGCCAACCCTGACGGCTCGACCAGTCGGATATTCGTACAGCTCTCCTTTCTTCACGGATTCGCGGTGGTAGATTTCGCCACGCACAAGGAGGTGGCTCGAATTGTGCTACCCGACGGACCCAAGGAGATTCATGATTTAAGCATAGTCGAAGGACGCGCAGCCGCACCCTCGCACGGCATCGGCGTCTCTCCGGATGGAAAGACTCTTTGGGTCAATAGCGTGTTCGCCAAGTCCGTGTTCGTCTACTCGCTGCCTGATCTTAAGCTACTTGGGCAGGCCCCGACAGGGGGAATACCGGACTGGCTCAGTTTTTCGCCTGACAGCAAGAGAGTCTACATTTCAAACTCCGCCGACATGACAGTGACCGCCGTCGATATGAAGACTTTGAAAGAGGTGGCGCTCATCCCGGTCGGGGAGGTGCCCAAGAGGAGCAACACGTTGGTTGTACCCTGAAGATTTGGCTTACACGAGCCCTACGCCGGTCGAATCGACGACGTCTGTGTCTTGCCGAAACTCCGATCTCAACTGACTGCAGTGCATTCGCTGCTACGATCCCTGGCAAAGAGTCCGGGAGGTTAGCGTGGATCTTGCTTTTTCCCGAGCCCCGATCGCAGAGCCCTTGTCCCGCAGGTAGCCTGGCCAAGGAGATCGTCGGAGTGGCGAGCTGTTCCTCACCTGCGCGGCTACGCGGATAGCGCGTAGGGGAAATCCCGAGCGCGTGTGAAATGATACGACCATCGGCGGCCCGCACCTGCCGCAGCAGAGGAATGCATCACCGACGCAGCACCCTGCAGCATTCTTTTCAAATACCACGCTTCGCAACTTCTACCCGCGCGTCGGATTTGCCCGGGACCCGTTCATAGTGGCAAGACAGCCGTCCGCGGGCGGCTTCGGGATCTTCGATGTGCTGCCTCTCCCCTAGGAGTTTTCGGAATCGGCAACCAGTTCGTACCCGTTCACAAAGAGCGGAGTCGCAGTTAACCTTCCTCCGGGGTCGTTCGACGAGGGAGCGTCTGCGCTGCTCGGTCCGCCGTGGATGCTGTCTGGCGTCAAGGCCTTTTCCGCATCGCCATGTAAGCACAGTTTAATAACTTTAGTTCCGTCCTAGCTCTCGGAAATGTTTTCCGTGGAGGGGTGTGCGGACCGGGGCCACAAGCCAAACTCACCAACTAAGTTTAATCGCGAATTGAATTTGACGGGACGTTGTGGTCGTAGAAGTCAGCAAACCAGCGGCGCCATTGCGCGCTCCCGTGGAATCGAAGATGTCCGTATTGCTGGGCGAGCTCGGGACGGCGAAATTGGTGTGATTTAAGATGTTAAAAACCTCTGCTCGGAACTGAAAATTGAAAGTCTCTGAGATTCGCTTAATGGGATTATTCTTGAAAACGGAAAAGTCGAGGTTTGATATTCCCGGACCGGTCAGAATGCCTCGTCCGGCGTTTCCACGCAGGTTAAAACATTGCGGGTAAACCGCTCCCGGCGCCGGAACACCGGGCGGATTGGGGTCACAGTTGGCCCGCCAGAATGCGAGCGACGGAGCGCTGGGAACGGCAAAGCACTGGGTTTTAATGTAATTGTTGGGATTTCCGGGATTGATCAGCGAGCCGCAGCCCGGGCTTGTCAGGCGGTTGGGCACGTCCCACGGATCGCTGCTATTTAGTCCGAGCGGGCTTCCGTCGGTGCCAAAGGTGGCTGTGAACGGCACCCCATCGTTGGCTTTGTAGATCGTGCCCAGTTCCCAGCCATTCGCAGCCCAAGCCACTGGCCCGGAAAGAGATTGTCGTTGCGGCAACTGCCAGGTTCCGCTAATTACGAGACTGCGTCCCACGTTGAACTCCGATACGGCGCGGTTCAATCTTAAATTGAACCAGAGCGGACTCGAGATTGCATTCGCAAGTGTATCTCCGGCAATGACGCCAGAGCTGGTGTCGATGCTCTTGCCCCAGGTATACGAGCTTTGGATCTGGAGACCGTGGCTCATCCTTTTCGTGACCCCCAATTCGAGGGCATCGTAATAAGAGTCTCCGCGCCAATTCAAGAATCTTATTGCACCGGCATTGGGGTTAATGGGCGTGCCACTCCCGATGGGCGAAGGCCACAGATAGCCGCTGGAGGTGAGGGTAGGAATCACCACGTTTGCATCGTCAGTTCTGAACGGCTGATGCAATCCGCGCGAGCCAACGTAGCCGATGAGCGCGGTAAGGTCCGAGGCGAGCTGGCGCTGGATGTTGACATTCCACTGCAGCACGTAATTGCGACGGGGCTTGTGTTCGACGTAGCCGTACTCAAAATGTGACGGTCCGAGGAGGCTAAACGCCCCGGCGGGGAACGATCCCGCAGGGAGGTTCGTCGCAAGTCCGATCTCCGCGAATGGAGCTGGGCGGCCGATAAGAGTTACGAACTCATAAGGCAGGGGAAGGCTGTCATAAACTCCGAACGCACCACGCACCGTCGTCTTCCCGTCGCGCAGCGGATCCCAAGCGAAACCCACACGGGGTTCGAAATTGCGAAGAGTCGGGTTGGAGAAATATGGATTCCCAACATGGGGGATCGCATCAGTGAGGTTATACAAATTTGACAGTTTGCCTTGAACTTCAGCGGGAACCGTCGCCATTTCGTAACGCAGGCCAAGGTTCAGTGTCAGGTTGGGGCGCCAGCGCCAATCGTCTTGCGCATAGAGGCCGAAAATCGTCTGTCGAAGGCCGCGCTCGGTAAGGAGTTTTGGAAAAGCTGCTGTGAAAACTTGCGGCATGCCGGTGAGGAAGTCGGAAAGCGAACCAAAGCTGAACGCCCCGTTGGGGTCAGCGATGGCAAGTTCATTCAGTTGCTCCCGCTCGATGGCAGCCCCGAACTTCAGAGAGTGAAGTCCCTTCGAGAGGAAGGCGTCGTCGTAAACTTGAAAGGAATTCCAGCGGTAGCGAAAGTTATCCTGTGCGCCCAGACCTCCCCCAAACGTTGCCAGGCCCGCCACAGATAATTTGGCCGCATCGTGCCCAGGGACAGGGCCTAGGGAGGGATCCGCTGCGGCCGGATTGATCGCTTTTGTGGTCTGCTGACCATCGCTTGAATCTCGGCTGTAACCGATTCGGACGGAATTAACCAGAGAGGGACTGAAAATGTGATTCTGCTCGAGAATGAAGACTTGACGCTTCGTTAGATAGCTCAGCAAGACAACGTTATAGGGATCGGGTTGGGTCTGTGGAGTCTTATCGAACATGTAGGTCCCGAACAGACTGTCCTTCTCTGAAAATCGGTGATCTACCCGGCCGGTAAAGAAATTTTCTGCGGTGATCTGCTGCTGCTGGACGGTGAATATTCCGAGATCTCCGTTGCCGACGATCGGCCCGTTCGGCAAGGCAAAAAGACTCAAATACTTCTGCGCCCCGGGATCGACAGTCACCGTAGCGGGCGTACACGCTGGAGGGGTGCCAGGGACGGAGCAAAGCTGTCCAGTTCGGGCTGCCGGGGACGGCACGGTGTTAACCGAGGTCATACCCAGCGATTGCCGGATTCCCTCGTAGTCCCCGAACGCAAACGTTTGATCTTTGCGAATGGGCCCTCCTGCCGCTGCTCCGAATTGATTCCGTTTGAATGGCGGAATGGTGGTATCGAAAAAATTGCGCGCATCCAGGGCGCTATTCCGCAGAAATTCATAGGCGCTTCCATGGAACTGGTTGGTTCCCGACCGCGTCAGAGCATTGACCACGCCTCCAGATGACTTTCCATACTCTGCCGAGGAGTTAGTCGTCAGGACCGAAAATTCTTGGATAGCGTCCACACCCAGATTTCCGCCGAGGACGCTGCCGGGACCGCCATTGGCGTAATCATTGAGGCTGACGCCATCGAGACGATAATTATTCTGCTGCGGACGCGAGCCGGAGATCGACACCTGCGATCCATACCCGCGGTTCACATCCTGCAAAGCATGGGTCTGAACCGGAACAACGCCGGGTTGAAGAGACGCGAGATCGGTCCAAGAGCGGCCGTTCAGCGGAAGTTCGCGCACAGTCGTGGAGTTCACTACGGTGCTGATGGTCGAGGTCTCGAGTTGAATGGTAGGCGTCGCACCGGTAACTTGGACGTTTTCCGTGACTTGTCCAAGCTGGAGAGAAAGATCCAGCACTTGCCGGGCGCCCACCTCCAGCGTAATGCCAGTTTCCGACTTGGTTGAAAACCCGGCAGCGGAGGCTGTGATATCGTAGCTCCCCGGCAGTATGTTAGGCATCGAGTAGAAGCCTGCGCCGCCGGTACTGACAGTCCGCGTAAGCCCGGTCGCCGTGTTCTTGATGGAGATTGTTGCGTTGGGGATCACTGCACCGGATGCGTCCGTCACCACGCCGGAAAGAGTTGCTCCCGCCACCTGCGCGTAGACTGGGACCAAGGTCAAAGGGCAGAACGTGATGGCGACGAATGCGATCGTCCACGCAGTAGTTTTCTTGAAAGGGATTGTGGAAATCATGGTCGTCTCCAGAAGTCACTTTCCGTCTAACCGCAAAAATCCAAAAATGATACCGATATCAGCTGGGATTTGCTTTTCGATTTCCGACGGCCCGGTAAATATATACTTGAACGCCGCCGCACACAATTGTCCGAATCGAGCCGCTGTCCGATTCGAGCCCGGCTCGATGGCTCACAAAACTCCTCCATGCATAAGCCGCACGGTCAGGATTTGCTCTCTTATTCCCACCGGGAAGGTCCGTCACGTCCATCGGCCTATATCCCGTGGAAGGACGGAACCCCCTACCGAGCTCTCCGGGCGCGCACAGAGTCACCAGATAATCTTCAGCGCAAGTTGGACTTGCCTCGAACTCGGCGCGGTCTTGTCAATTGTGCCGGCGGCGGAAACGATTGCAGCTGCCGGGTCAGCGGGAGCGATTCCGATCCAGCGATGGACGGATCCAAGATGAAGTTGTTGTCCAAAGGTGGAAGCCGTAAGATACCCCCTAGTACCCATCCGCCTAGAAATCCTCGTGCAAGTCCGGGAAGCGACCCAGACATAATCGCAGGCTTACCTGGGGATACGCACGGTGGCGAGAAGCACGAAGCAGCCGCTCCGCATGCATCGAGCGCTTCGGCAGTTCTCATACAGAAGCCGGTGCTTGAACGCAGACTTCCTTTCCGCCAAGAGCCGTCGGACGGCGAGCTCGGAGCAGGTGTGCTTGGTAAGGTCGAGATGAGAAACGATTGGCAGACTCGGCGGCCTCGAGCAGCTTATCCAAATCGATTCCAGTCTGGTAGCCCATCCCATCGAGAAATGCGACCAGATCCTCCGTTGCGAGATTACCGCTGGCGCCGGGGCAAAATGGACATCCGCCCAGCCCGCCAGTCGCAGCATCAAATGCCCGAACGCCCCCGTCGAGTCCCGCCAGTGTGTTCGCGAGTCCCCGGCCGTAGGTGTCGTGAAAATGGAGAACCATCTCGCCAGGCTTTACGTTCAGCTCGTCTCCAATCGCCGCGACGGCGTTCTTCACCTGATCGGGAAACGCCATTCCATCTGTATCGGCGAGCACGACCGGCCAGCGAGCTCGCTCCCGCACCGCACGAACAAGACTCACGAGCGCGTGGAGCGGAATCCTTCCTTCAAATGGGCAATGAAAACTGGTAGCGAGCCCTATACGAAGGTCCACACCGTCTCGCTCCGCGGTCCGGCTCAGTTCGCCAAGCATTTCGAGCGACCGCTCGATGCTGCAATTGATATTCCTACGGTTGAAGGTGTCGCTCGCCGCCATGACAAATTCCAAATGCTTCAAACCAGCGGCGACGGCTCGCTCGTACCCCTTTCGATTTGGCACCAAGGCGGAAAATCGCACATCAGAAAATCTGCCGAGCGCGGACGCGACCGTTTCGGCATCGGCCATTTGGGGCACCAGTTGGGGGTGGACGAAGCTTGTAACTTGAATACGGGTCACGCCTGCGCAGACCAATTTTTCAACCAGAGCGAGTTTCTGCTCAGCAGACACAGGCTTCGGCTCATTCTGCAAGCCATCGCGGAGTGTGACGTCGATTACTTCGACTCGTTCAGACATTTCAGGCTTTCCTTTGCCGGCACCGCTGTACTAGACGGAGCTGCAACCGGCACGATCAAAATCTCCCCGAGTTAAATCGCTCCTCCCTGGCGGAGTTGTTCCAGTTCGCACTCGTCGGTCCCGAAGGTCCGCGTAAAGGTCCTGGCTATTTGTGCCGAGCGTCGCTCCGGTTGACCGGAACGGCACGGGGGCCAATAAAAACTTCGGCATGCCCGAGACTGATCTTCATTCTCGCGACCGCTGCACGTCTGGTGCCACCCTCTGAACGGTTGATAGACCTGACTCGATCGGATTTGTCTTTGACCGACCCCGCCGTCAGATGGGAACTATACCCAGTATACGGCCAGTGTTTGTTCGAGTACTTCGTTTCGGCTCCATGCGGCAGTTGCGAGCGAAGACAAGTATCGCAGACGCGATGACAGCCAGGCAAACCAGCACAGTTCGAATGGGCTGCGAGGTTCGGACAAAATCAGTTGACGTCACGGGAAGGTTCTCTGCGATCGATTGCCAATCGGATGGCTTCGGCCAAGTGGATCGCTCTTCGTCCGGTAGCCTGCCGTATCTGCTCTCGGCAGCTGAATCCATCAGAAACAATCAGCGTCTCAAGCGGGGCTTGCCGTACGGCAGGCAGAAGCACTCGCTCGCCCAACGCCTGCGAAACCATATAGTTGTCCCTCGAAAAGCCAAATGCACCGGCCATTCCGCAGCAGCCGGAATCGATGGAGTGCAAATCGACCCCCATTTTCTGAAGCAATGACTCGTCGTTATGCATCTTCATTATCGACTTCTGATGGCAATGGCCATGCAACAGGATTTTTCGAGGAAGCTGTGGAGGTTGGTATCCAGAAGTATGATGTTGCAGGAATTCGCTCAGAAGAAAAGTCTGACTTCGCAGGCGGTTTGCGCGCGCCTCCGTGGGAAACAGATTGTGCAGTTCATCACGAAAAACCGAGGCGCAACTCGGCTCTAAGACAACCATCGGCACGCCCGCATCGATTTGCTTCCCCAGAACTTCCAGGATTCGGCGTAAGTATTTCTTGGCCTTGTCGAGCATCCCAAAATCATAGAGCGGTCGGCCACAGCAGAGGCGCTGCGGAGGAACCCGTACGTTGAAACCAGCATCCCAGAGCACATCGAGCGCGGCACGGCTCGTTTCGGGGTGAAAATAGTTGTTGAAGGTGTCCGCCCACAGGATGACTTCTCCACCCGAAATTGCCCTTCCTGCTGGCCCGCGCTCGATCTCTTCTCTGTGGCCGGGGCGTCGATGCCGTCGGAGCCACTGCTGAAATGTCATGTGAGACAGCGAAGGTAATTGCCGCTCTGGCGCCAGATGCAGCGCGCTGCGCAGGAGATGGCTCAGGCCCGGAGCACGACTGAGGAAGTTAGCGATGCGGGGCGCAAAAGAGGCGAGGTGCCCCCATTGATCGATCATGCCAAAGGCATAAGCGTGCAGCGGACGACGTGTGTTTTCGTAGAAGTGCGACAGAAACTCCGCTTTGTATGTCGCCATATCGACGTTCGCCGGACACTCAGACTTGCAGGCCTTACAAGAGAGACACAGGTCGAGCGCTTTCTTGACGTGTTCATCGTTCCATCCGCCACGTACCACTTCGCCCTGCAGCAATTCAAAGAGCATGTGAGCGCGGCCGCGCGTGCTGTGTTCCTCTTCGAGCGTCACCATGTAACTGGGACACATCGAACCTGTATCGTGCTTTCGGCACGCCCCTAGACCAATACATCGCAGCGCGGCCTTAGCAAAGGAGCCTTCATCCTCAGGAAACTTAAAATGAGTTTCTGGCTCGAGCGGCTTATAATCCGCGCCCAACCTCAAGTTTTCGGTGGGCAAGTAGGCATCAACGACCTTGTGAGGATTCAGCTTATTGTCCGGATCCCAAGCCGACTTGAATTCGCCGAACGCTTTGATGAGCTCGGGCCCAAACATCTTCGGCAGCAAAGCGCCGCGGGATTGTCCATCACCGTGCTCTCCAGAGAGAGAGCCACCATAACCAACTACAAGGTCGGCCGCGCGCTCGATAAACTCGCCGTATTTTCTGATCCCGCCTTCGGTCACCAGATCGAAGCTGACCCGCATGTGAATACAACCGTGTCCAAAATGTCCGTAGAACGATCCCCGATAGCTGTATTCGTTCATCAGCTTGCGGATATCGCGAAGGTACGCCCCCAGCTTTTCGGGCGCTACAGCAGCGTCGTCCCATCCCTCCCATTCCGAAGGCGCTCCCGGAGCAAACGCAGCCGCCCGCGGCCCCGACTCGCGTATCTGCCAGACCGCCTGAGCTTGTTTTTGTGTGTAAAGCCGCGCGCTTGGGGGATCAGGCATCAGCTTCATCCGATCGATGAGTTGTGCGGCGATGTTGTGAGCCTGGCCTTGCTCGTCGGAGCCGAACTCAACCAGCAAAAAACCGCGCCCCTCGGGAAGAAGGTCGAGGTTGGGAGCTCCTTTCTTCCTGAGGCCGTCGACTATGCTTCCTTCAAAACCTTCGAGTCCTATCGGCTGGAACCGAAGAATCTCCGGAACATCGTCGGCCGCCAAGAAAGCGTCCCGGTAGCCAAGTCCCACCAGTGCTCTGTACTGGGGGCTGTGGATCAGTTTCAACTTGGCTTCGAGCACAACGGCACAGGTACCCTCAGTTCCTACCAGCGCACGCGCGACATGGAATCCTCTCTCGGGCAGCAATTCATCCAGGTTGTATCCCGAGACCCTCCGGGGAATCTGGGGATACCGCGCGCGGATCAGCGCGCCATATTGGTCCCGAATCTTCCGCAGCCTAGAGTAGACTCCGCCGCGGCGTCCTCCCTGACCGATGATAAGGTCGAGTTCGCCATCCGGCGTCTGACCGACCGTCATCTCTGAGCCGTCATAGAGTAGAATTCGCAATTCCTCGACGTTGTCGACGGTTTTGCCTCCCAGAAGCGAATGCGTGCCACAGGAATTGTTGCCAATCATCCCGCCTATCGTGCAACGGTTGTGGGTCGAGGGGTCCGGTGCAAAGGTCAACTGATGCATCTCTGCCCGGTTGCGCAAGGAATCCAGAACGACGCCTGGCTGAACCCGGGCCATTCTCTTTTCCGGATCGATCTCTAAAATGTGATTCATGTACTTCGTGAAATCCAGTATCACAGCGACATTGCAGCATTGCCCCGCCAAACTCGTGCCGGCTCCTCGCGCTAGGATGGGGGCATCATATTTCTTGCAGGCTGCCACCGCTGCCCTCACATCTTCGGCATCGCGCGGCACGACCAAGCCGATGGGAATCTGGCGGTAGTTCGAGCCGTCTGTGGCATACAGGGCGCGGCTACCGCGATCGAATCGCACTTCGCCTCGCAGCGATCGCTTCAATTCGTTCTCGAGTTCGAGCGCGTGCGAGAATGAGTCAACGGGCTTCGCATGCGAGCTCAGCGGTAGTGGACTGGGCTGGGGCAAAGTGTCCTCAGGGCTAATCAAATCCTTTCGTTGACTATTCATCTAGCGTCCCCAAACTCGCTCGCGCGAGTTCCCGTTCCCCATCCGTCCTGCCCGGCTCCGCACGAGCTGCTCGCGCGAGTTCTAAACTCGACCTGACCAGAGACTCGCATCATACTGCCTGAAGGAGGTGGAAAGAAGGATCATTTGCGGGGCGGATAAGGATGTTGGGGAAGAATTTTACGCATTATGTGCATCCGAACACGCGCCACACGTTCTTCTCTGAAGGCGTTCCTGGTTACGATGCGGACGCGGCGAGCCTCGCGTGGAAGAAGACCGTCGAATTCCTGAAGCCTTCTTCCTGAACCGTTCCAGATGCCTGCCCGATAACAAGCAAACCCGGCATGACTCCTGGCAAACAAGCGCCCAGCGAATCCGTTGAGCAGAGGGCCCGGTTGTTCCCCATCCCGGCGGATCGATCCAGCGCGTGGCAAAGGCTCAACGCTGCACGCCCGCCTGTCTCCGCTCATTTGCTCGCGTGTTCCTCGGATCCAGCAACATAGAAGTAGCCGACTTTGTTGTTCGCCGGCGAGGCAAACCACATCCGGCCCTGGGAATCGAGGAAGAATTCCCTCATGGTATTTTCTGAATGAGGGAATGGATATTCGGTCACCTGGCCGGTCTTCGGATCCAGGCGTCCGATCACGTCCATATGTTCGGAGGAATACCAAATGGAATGGTCGCGATCGATCCCCAGAGCGTAGGGTGTCGGCTCGGCGCCGGGCAACTGATATTCCTTGAACGTTTGCGTCTTCGGATCGAAGCGGCCGATCTTGCCTCCCTGGAACTCGGCAAACCACACGATCCCATCGGAATCTATCTGAAGTCGTCGCGGCCGGGCGTCCGGCGTTGGCGGAGCCCACTTCGTCACCTGTAACGTCTTCGGGTCTACCTTTCCGATCTCTCCGTTAGGTTTAAACTCAGCAAACCAGACCTGGCCCTCCTTGTCGAGGGCGATGCCATAAGCAGAGGGCACTTCCGGGATGTCGGTAAACTTCGCTGTTTTAGGATCGAAACGGGATAACGGGCCACCGGTCGCCCATATCTCGCCGTTCGGCTCAATTCGCAGAGTGTGCTTCGAGCCACCCGCGACGGTGCCTTCTTTGCCGGGAGCATAGGCATCCTGGTACTCGGTAATCTCTTGCGTCTTAGGATCCCACTTCCCAATCTTGTTCGAACCCTGCTCGGTGAACCAAACGGAACCGTCCGGCGCGGGCACGACCGAATGAATCGCTGCGGTGCCTTGATTGGGCGCCGGGAACTCTTGCACCTCGCCGGTGTTTGGGTCCAGTCTTCCGATCTTGTTCGCGGCACCGTAGTAGGGCATCCAGAAATTCCCGTGAGCATCCGGACTGGCGCTCCAAGGCATGCGGTTCGGGCCGGGCAACTCGTACTCCACATATACGATCTTCATTGCTTCATCGCTGAAGGGGCCGAGCTTGAGTGCCTGATACTTGGGCAGCTCGGCTGGGGATAGCGGCAGCGTCGACTCCGGACCGAAAGCCGAATTCAAGTAGGAGACCACTTCGTCCTGATTCTGGTCGGTGAAGCGCCCCACTCCGCCGATGAAGAAATGCATGGTGGTCACCATGTAATTCACTCTGTCCCGCCAACCCGACTCGTCACGGGTGACCGAAGCCATGCGAGATTCAAATCCGTGACAGGCAGAGCATACCCCGAAGAGAGTTTCTTTTCCTTTCGCGTCGGGTAAAAGCTGTTTTCCTTGATAGAGCGAAAGGTCGTTCCAATGCACCATTCCCTTCTGCAGGGCAAATTCGAGGGAGGCATGTTGGTCAGCCGTCAGATTCACTCCCCTGCGCGGGTCACTCTTGAACCCGATGGCCTTCACTCGAACCTCGTAGTCCCCGCCCGGCAAGTGTTCGACCCGGTAGCGCCCCCCTCCGTCAGACAGCACACTGACCGTTATTCTGGTCTTCGTGTTCTGCGCCTGGACAAACGCTCCCTCGAAGGGCGCGCCGTCGGGACCCTTTACCGTGCCTGCGATGGTTCCGGCGTGGGAAAACGGGGCCAGCAAAACCGCCAAGCCGATAAAACCTGCGAACTTGCCGATCGAACCCATAGCTCCTCCCCGGTGTGCTTCAAGGCGGCGACCTGACTATCGCCGACAGTATCACAGAACGACTCCGCCTGGAGCGGGATGAGAAAGATCGCGGCAATGAGCGCCACCCGGCTTTGCTGAACTTCCCTCCGGGCCGGCGTGTTTGACCGCTCAACGATCCCTTCGCGAACCGAGGGAGAGCCAAGCAGTGTATTACGCGATTTGTTTGCGGGATAGGACCCGGCGCAATTCATTTTGGCGGTTGAGAAGGCGAACCAATTCGTCCTTGGCAGGCTGGGCTTGGATCTGCCTTTCCAATTCGTCCAGTTCGTGCGCGATCTGCCGGTTTCGCAGAAATTCCAGACAGCTCTCGGCCTCTTCCCAGGTGCGTTCGACCGATGGCTGGAAAAGCACCTCGAACAGCACCCGGCGGTCCCTCTCTTCGAGTCCGGAGCCCAAAGTGGCGGGGTCGGGCCGCTCGCCCACCTTGGAGATCAATAATTCGATGATTCTTTCGGTTTCCAGGCCGCGATGGAGTCCGGCTGAGACAATCTCGTGAGCAAGTTTTTCTCGAAATCCGTCGGCTTCAACCAGCATTTGCATCAGTTGACGTTCGGCAGGTTTTACGGCGGGTGCGAGCAGCTCGGGTTTTGGCTTCACCTCGCTCCGGCGCTCAGCGGCTGCCCGGCGCAATGCCTCGCGCAAAACGGGTTCGTCGACCCGCAACTCGGAAGCAATCCGCGTGGCCCATTCCGAGCGCAGTAGCCGGTTCGGAAGGCGCTGCACGTAGGGCATGAGGAAATTCAGTGCGTGAACCTTCCCGGCAGCCGTCGTGCGGTCCATCTGCCGCGCGCGCCCGATCAAATAGTCGAGATACGCCGGCGCCTGTGCGAGCAATTTCCGGTAAGCGTCCGCACCTTGCTCCTTCAGAAATTTATCGGGGTCGGCGCCGCCCGGCAGAGCAAGAACGCGGACGTCGAATTCTCTTTCGAGCAGAAGTGCGAGCGAGCGTTCCGTTGCTGCCTGCCCCGCCGTATCGGGGTCGTAATTCACCACAATGCGGCTGGTAAAACGGCTTAACAACTTGATTTGCGACTCGGCGAGGCTTGTTCCGCAGCTCGCCACAACATTCGTGATTCCGGCTCGTGCCACGGCGATCGCGTCCATATAGCCTTCGACCAAAACGCCGAAGTCATTCTGGCGAAGTGCTTCCTTGGCCCGGTCGAGATGGTAGAGAACGCTGCTCTTCGAATAAATCGCTGTCTCGGGGGAATTCATGTATTTGGGCATGTCGTCGCCGATCGCGCGTCCGCCGAACGCGATGATCTTGCCGGCTTCGTTCGCAATCGGGAACATGATCCGGCGCCGGAACCGATCGTAGAGGCGCCCGCCCTGGTCACGCGAAAAAAGTCCTGAGGCCTCGAGCAGCTTGTCTTGATCGCCTCGCCCGCCCGATCCCGGCTCTCCCAAACGGCGGCGCAGCGCGTCGCCGCTCGACGGGGCGTACCCCAACGCGAATCGCTGGATTGTTTCCCTGTCGAGTCCGCGGTCTTCGAGATAGGCGCATGCGGCTCTCCCTTCGGCAGTGTGGTGCAATTGGTGGGTAAAAAAGTCTGCCGCCTGCTTATGCATTTCAACAATGGCGGCGCGCTGCAGATTCTCCCGGCGTTGCTCGGGTGAGCGTTCGCGCGGCTTGGGAATCGGGATACCGCACTTTTCAGCGACGGTGCGCACTGCTTCGGGGAACGTGCTTTTGTCCATTTCCATTACAAATTGAAAGACGTCGCCGCCTGCGCCGCAGCCGAAACAGTGATAAATCTGTCGCACGGGGTGAACGGCAAACGAGGGCGTCTTTTCCTGGTGGAACGGGCACAGGCCCGTGAAATTCTGCCCGGTTTTTTTCAGGCGAATGTATTCCCCGATTACGCGGATGATGTCCGCTTGTTGCTTGACCCGCTCTGCAAATGATCCCGCCTCCGCCACGTTCTGCTACTCCCTGTCAGTCGCGAAGGATTCGGATTCCGAATCCCTCCCGGGCGAAACGCGCGGCCGCTGCTAAAATCCCGGCCGCTTCCGATTCTGTCATGATCGTATCGGCCAATTTCCTGCGCGGGGCAAACGCTCCGCCAGATGGGAAACTCCCTGACTGCCCCAACTCCGGTAAGGGCAAATTCAAGAAGTCCGATCATCCACGGGTTCGCCCTGCCAGTAAGCTCCCTGCGATCACGCCAATCAGGCCAGGAAGGGATCGCGTCTATGCTCCCAGCTGCTTTGCAACTGCCCGGAATCGCTTTGCCCAGCGCGCTGTTCTTGACTGCGTTGCGAAACTACGGGACAAAGTTGTACTAGGCGTATTAGCGGTCGTCAAGGGCCGCTTGATCCGCGAACTCCACGACCGTGATGGCCGTGCCCCCGCGGTCCTCGGCTTCTGCGTGGACGGTCCTGACCAGGGGGTGTGAGGACAAAAACTTCGCAAGACCACGCCGAAGAGCGCCCGTGCCGTGGCCGTGAATAATGCGCACGCTGGGCTTGCCTGCCAACGACGCCTCGTCGAGAAATTTATCCACGCGGCGCGTGGCCTCTTCGACGGTGCAGCCGATGACGTTGAGTTCCTCGGCGGCGGGTTCGTCGCTCGGCTGGAGGTGAACAGTAACGGCCGGCGAGCGCGCGGCAACCGCCGCGTCCGGCCTTTCGGGATTTGGATCGGGTTCGATGCCGATGATATCTGCGAGCGGGACCTTCATTCGCAGAGGGCCAGCATCGAGCTCGGCCATGCGTTCATCCCGGCGGCGAAAAATCACCGGCCGCTTGAATCCCTTCACGACGACGCGCTGCCCGGCCGAAAGCTGTTCCGGCGCGACGGGCCGACCAGGGGCTTCGGCCCGAACGCCGAGATCCGGCTGCGATTCCGCTAGCGTCTCGATGATGGCGGCATCGATTTGTGCGTGTGCCTCCGTCGTGATCTTCCGGATCCGCCGCCCGGATTGCTTCTCGAGTTGCGCGCGCAGGGTGCCATCCTTGATATCGGCGGCCAAGCGTGCGACATCGGCTTCGAGCTGCTTCTGTGTCTCGAGAAAATTCCTTTCGAGCTCGGCGATACGTCTTTTCTGCCGTTCGACCCATTCGGTCTGCAGCGCGCGTCGAGCGGCTTCGAGTTGCTCGAGTTCCTCCTGGAGCTGGCGTTTGACTTCCTCGATCTCATCGCGACTGCGATGAAGAAAAGCGATCAAATCGCGGGCCTCGCGCGATTCCGGAGAAAGGCTCGCCTGGGCGTGGTCGACCACGCGCGCAGGAAGCCCGAGACGGCGCGCAATTTCAATCCCGCTCGAAGTGCCGGGCACGCCGAGCAAGAGCCGATAGGTCGGGCGCAGGTTCACTTCGTCGAATTCCATCGCCGAGTTTACGATCCCCGGCGTAGTGGAAGCATAAGCCTTCAGTCGATCATGGTGTGTCGTCGCCAGCGTCAGGGCGCCTCGTTGGCGGAACTCTTCGAGCAAGCCCACGGCGAGCGCGGCGCCTTCCTCGGGAGAGGTCCCGGTGCCCAGCTCATCGATGAGGATCAGGGACTGGTTGGTCGCGACATCGAGAATGGACTTGAGGTTGAGCATGTGTGCGGAAAACGTGGACAGGTCCGCAGCAATGGATTGCTCGTCTCCGATATCGGCGAGGACGCGGTCGAAAATCGGCAGCTCAGCGCGGGCGGCCGCAACCGGAATTCCCGACTGCGCCGACAGCGCAGCGAGCCCGACGGTTTTAAGCGAGACCGTCTTCCCACCCGTGTTGGGCCCGCTAATCACCATGATCGTTTCCCCATCGCCGAGCGCAAGAGCAAGCGGAACGGCCCTGCGCCCTTGTGGTCGCAACGTAGCTTCCAGCACGGGATTGCGCGCTGTGGCCAGCCGAACCGTATTTCCTCTGGTGAACTCCGGCATCACGCAATCGAATTCGCGGGCAAACCGCCCACGCGCAAAGACCGCGTCGAGATCTGCGATCGTCCTGGCAGCAGCCTCGAGCGGTCCCCGGTCGGCGCGAGCTCGCTCGGTGAACTGATCCAGGATGCGAGCGATTTCGGCCATTTCTTCCTCGCCGAGCTGAACCTTGCGGTTATTCAGATCGATGGCCTCAAGAGGCTCGACGAAAACGGTTTGTCCGGTGGCGCTGGTCCCGTGGACAACTCCAGGCACGGCGCGGCGGTCCGAAGCTCGTACCGGAATCACGAAGCGCTCGTTCCGCAGCGTGATGTAGTCTTCGCCTGCGGGTTCTCCGCGGGCGCGAAGAATTCCTTCGAGCGACCGCTGAATTCGTTCGCGCGCTTGGGCGATGCCCGTGCGAATCCGTCTCAGCTGCGGCGAAGCGTCGTCGCTGATCTCTCCATTCGGCAGAATCGCCCGGCGAATGGCGGTCGAGAGGGGGCGAAAATCGGCCAGCGCGGCGGCGCGCTCAGCCAATCCGGGAAACCGAGCCACATCGGACTTGAACGTCTGCCGAACGGCAGCGACGGTTTCCATCAGAGAAGCGGCTTCGAGCAGTTCCGCGCTCGATAGTGCTGAAGCCGGAATCGCGAGCCGCGCGAGCCAGGGATCCGGATCAGCGAACGAGCCGAAACCTAGCTCGGAGCCCGCGCGCAGGTAGGCTACCGCTTCGCGCACCAGTGCGAACCCGGAATCGAGGGAGCCAACATGCTGTTGTGGCGCGAGCGCCTGGATCGCGCGGCGCCCGGGCGCGCTGGTGGTGAAGCCGCTGAGGATATCCTTCAGTCGGTCGAACTCGAGAAGCTGTTCAACTGGACGCGGCACGAAAGCCTCAATCCGGATGGTAGCCCCGTTGCCTGCTGGAGCTGAGTGCCCGACAAAATCGCGCCAGCCCGGCGGACCTGCGACTCCGCCGGAGACATCACGGGACGAGTGCTGCCTTGCTCGACCCAGCCGACCGCCGCTTGGCTGCCCGCATCTGGAAATGGGTTGCCAGGTACGCGGCGGCATGGGCGGGAGATGGTGCCATGCGGATGATTGGCTCGGCCCGCTCGCCCCACGGAGATCGATGATCGCGTTCGACTTCTCGCACGCGCTCGATGACCGGTTGCCAGAAATCTCCCAGCACGACGAGGGGCTTATTGCGCATGGCGCCCTTGTTCAGCATCTCCCAGACAATGGCGAGTTCCGCCAGAGTACCGGTGCCGCCGGGGCACGCAATGTACCCCCGGCCGCGCTCCACCAGTGCAAAGAGCCTTTCTTGCCAGGTCTTCACACGGATCTCTTCGTCGACCCACCGGTTCGCCCGCGCCCTGAAAAATCGTGCTGTCACCGCGAGCGTTCGCCCTCCTGCTTCCTTTGCGCCGCGAGAGACGGCTTCCATCGTGCCCGCATAGCCGCCGCTGCAAACAATAAATCCTTTCGCCGCGAGGGCAGCCCCGAGCGCTTGCGCCTCCGCATAACGTGCGTCACCCTGACTCGGCCGCGAGCTCCCGAAGACCGTAATGATCTGGGTCTGTAGCTTCATTTTCTTGTGCGCGCATGCGATGCCGTGCCAAGCGTCTCAATCATCGCTGCTCCGATGGTATCAAGCACGGCGGTTGCGTCGCGGCCATGCTCCGGATCGTTGTTCCCGAAAATCGCGAACACCAGATACTCTCCGCTGAGCGTCGTGGCGTAGCCAGACAACGCATGGGTGTGTTCGAGAGACCCGGTCTTCGCCTGGATCAAGCCCGAGACGGCGGGTTGCCTCATCCGGTCCTCGAGCGTCCCGTCGACTCCGGCGACCGGCATCGTCGCAAGGTAAGCCGGGCCCCAGGGCTGGCGCGCCGCGTAGCGCAACAACTGCACGACTGCGACCGGCTTCACGAGGTCGTCGCGTGCGAGCCCGGCACCGTCAGAAAATAGGACATCGCCGTCTGCGATCCCTGCGGCCTTGAAAAAATCCTGCTCGAGCCTGAGCCCGTCGTCGCTTGAACCAATCCCTGTCTTTTCCCGGGCGACGGTCCGCAAGAAGAGTTCCGCGTGCAGATTTTGGCTGATTTTGTTCGTCAGCCGGATGCTTTCGATCAAGGGGGGAGAAATATGTTCGGCGAGGACAAGGGAGTTCGCCTCCGGTAGTAGCGGTGCGCTTTCGGCAGCGAACTGCGAAAGGCCCTTGGCACTCCGTTGGGGTGGCGGCCCGTGCCGCACGTGTACGCCCCCGGTGACACGCACGCCGCGAGTTTCCAGGAGATGTTTCAGCACGCGCGCCGCGGTCTCGGCTGGTTCGGACATGGCGAAGTCGAGTCGGATGGGGGCGTGCGCGGCCGGCACCGAACCGCGTAGCAAGATGAAGTTTGTTCCCGGCCGGCGCACGACCGAGAAATCAGGCTGCAAATCGGCTGCGACGGTCGTGAGTTCGTGGCCGAAGGTATCGAGCGCTGCTGCGGGCTCAACGATGAGCGTCACCGGATCGCCAGGGCGCGCTCCGGGTTGCACCTCGACCGAAAAGCTGTTTTCGTTGAACGCGATCGCGCTAACCGGCGCGCCGAAGGTAAAGAACAGGTCGCCGACACTCCATCCGGCTGGATCCGGATCGTAGGGAAAGTAGCTGTCGTCGCCGACGATATCGCCATCGACTTCCCGGAGGCCTCTCTCGACGGCCGCATCGGCCATCTCGGCAAGAACCCGTTCGACGGGCCCGTCGCGTTCGACTTTGCCCGCATACGGAAACTTGCGGTTCGAGAGGTCCGGATCCCCTCGCCCGACCAGTATCAAATCGCCAGAGAGGTGGCCATCGCCCCCGAGCGCTCCCTGCGACTCCAGCGTCGTGTGAAACCGGTGGTCGGGACCGAGGGCGGCAAGAGTGAACGCAGTCGTAAAAATCTTCGCGTTCGAGGCCGGCGCAAAGTAACGATCGGCATTCCATTCGTAGAGGGTCGCGCCTGTCTCCCGGTCAGCGACGAGAACGCCCCAGTAGGCCTTATTCGCGTGCGCGCCGGCCAGAATAGCCTCCAGGCGTGCGCGGAATTGGCCAAGGTCCGGCCGCACCTCCCCTTGCACAGCAGACGAGGGTGCCTGCTTGGTGTGAGAAGACCTCTGTGCGGCAGCGGGGTGCGGAAAAATAATGGCGGTTGCTAGCGCCAGCACCGTCGCGGTGACCAGACAGCGGCAGGCAGACGGGAATTTCCTCGATGCGATCATAGCGGCAGCCGATCTTCCAGAGCGCGCCCAATTATAGTGCAAGGCCACGCGGAAAGGCGGCGGTTCTGCGGATAAAGTTGCGCTGCAGCACTAAATACCCCTATCATGAAATTCCTACTCAGGGGAGGAATCGATGAGACACTTCTTGTCTTTATTTCTCGCGGCGGGGTTGGCAGGGTTGCCGGTCCTTTTCAGCCCCAGGCCCGCTCAGGCGGCCGATGACAAGCGTAAGATTGAAGACCGTCTCGAAAACACCGGGCAAGTCATAAAAGAGATCCTCGATATCCCCGACGACATCCCCCAGAGCCTGCTCGACAAGGCGGTCTGCGTGATTGTTATTCCTTCGGTGATCAAGGCCGCCTTTATAATCGGTGGCAGCTACGGTCGGGGAGCGATGACGTGCCGGAGCGGCGATAATTTCGACGGCCCCTGGGGCGCGCCGACGTTGATGGCGCTCGAAGGCGGCAGCTTTGGATTCCAACTCGGTGCGGAGGCAACCGATTTCGTCCTCCTCGTGATGAATGGTCGCGGCGCAAGTTCCATCCTCGAAAGTAAAGTGAAACTTGGCGTTGATGCATCCGCGGCCGCCGGACCGAAGGGTCGCGACGCCGAAGCGGACACCGACGTGACCATGCGCGCCGAAGTCCTGACGTACTCGCGCGCTCGCGGTCTGTTTGCGGGCATCTCGCTGGAAGGGTCCACGCTGCGTCCAGACAACGATGCAAACGAGCGGAGCTACGGAAAACAGATTTCCGCGAAGGAGATCGTTCTTCATGGCGCAGTCCCGATTCCGCCCCCGGCACGATTGTTAATTCAAACGCTCGACCAACACAGCCCGAAGCACCAGTCCAAAAAGTAGATGTCGGCCCGGGATTACACCGTTTCCGGGGGCGAGTGCCTCTGCCGTGGAACCTCCTTCGCCGGTGCTACTTGATGGACTGTGCCCCACAGATCCGGCCTGGGCTTTGCGCCGTGGTGCTCATGACAGGCCCGGCACCGAGCCACAGCTGCGTAGCAAGGGTCGAAGCTTCGAGGGTTTCGGGAGGATCGACTGCGAAAGCAGGGAGTCCCCGGGGGCTTGGATTTCATCCAAAGCTAGGCAGAACAGAAGAACAGGAGATTCTCTGATACGCCATCTCCGAGTCCGGTTCGTCGTCCTAGCGGTTCTGTTACCGCTCGGAACGGCTTCGGCGCGCGCCCAAGTCGCCCCGGGCCCTCCACCGGGGGCCTCTTCATCGACGAGCACGGCCAACGCGAGCGGGACGGCTTCGGGCCCGCCTAGGGTAGCCACGGCACAGGGACAGAATTCATTCTCCGGCAGTGTGCCGGCCAAACTTGTCCCGGGGGTTCTGCAGATTTCGCTGCAGAATGCGATCGACCGGGGCCTGCAGCAGAATTTGGGATTGTTGCTTTCGAGTGCGGAAATCGGTGCCGCGCGGGGACAGCGCTGGCAGCAATTGAGCGAGCTGCTACCGCATGTGTCAGCAGCACCTTATGCGGATGTTTCGCAGGTGAATCTCGCCGAGTTCGGGTTCACCTTTCACCTTCCCGGATTCAATCTCCCCACCATCGTCGGACCGTTTGCCTACTTCGATGCGCGCGCATATCTGAGCCAGTCTCTTCTTGACCTGAAATCGGTCAATAAAACGCTGGCGGCGTCGCAGCGTTTAGAATCCGCTCAGTACACTTACAAAGACGCACGGGATCTCGTCGTTCTCGCCGTGGGCTTCGCGTACTTGCAAGCGATCGCTGACGACGCCCGAATCGAAACAGTAGCCGCCGAAGTCAGTACCGCCCAGGCGCTCTACAAGCAAGCAGCCGACCAGGTCACGGCAGGCACTTCGCCGGCGATTGACTCTTTGCGTGCACATGTCGAGTTCCAGACCCGCGAGCAGCAGTTGCTCCAGGCCAAGAACGACTTTGCGATCCAGAAGCTGAATTTGGCGCGTGTCATCGGACTTGCACCGGGACAGCAATTCGAGCTGACCGACAAATCACCCTACGAGCCGTTTGAGGCGATGAGCGTGGAGGAGGCTTTGAAGCGGGCCTACGCTGCGCGTTCGGATTTCCAGGGGGCGCTGGCCGATGTTCGTGCTGCGGAATATTCCCGTAGGGCAGCCGCGGCAGGACGATATCCGACGATTTCGTTCGATGCCAATTACGGCGATGCGGGACAGCATTTCAATTCCTCGCACGGCGTCTTCGACGTGCGCGGTACGCTGACGATTCCCATATTCGAGGGGAACCGCGTGCACGGCGACGTCCTGGAAGCGGACGCACAACTGGAGCAAAGCCGCGAGCGCCTCGAGAATTTGCGCGGCCAAATCGACGCGGACATCCGTGCGGCCCTGCTCAGTATCGCATCCGCATCGGAACAGGTCGATGTTGCTCGCAGCAGCATTGATCTTGCCGAACAAACGCTCACCCAGTCGCGCGATCGCTTCGCCGCCGGAGTTACCGACACGGTCGAAGTGGTGCAGGCGCAGGAAGCCGTGGCCAGTGCCCACGATGCATATATTTTGAGCCTGTACTCCTACAACTACGCGAAGATTTCCCTGGCCCGCGCCGTAGGCCTGGCAGAAGAGGGCATCAAAGAATACTTCAAAGGAAAATAAGATGGCACAGAGGACCGATGTCGAAGAAACCGCGATCCCCCCCGAAACGCATTCTGCCGCCCCGTCTCCCGCCTTGCGTCAGCAGAATTTTTTTCGCGCGCGACCCGGCGCGCGCATCGTTTTGATTGCCGCCATCATCGGTGTGCTCATTCTAGGCGTCTTTGCCTGGCGCTATTTCGCGAGCTACGAGTCCACCGACGACGCCCAGGTCGACGGCCACATGATGCCTCTCAGTGCGCGGATATCCGGTTACGTTGCTAGCGTACCTGTCGACGACAACGAATCGGTGCGGGCGGGCAAGGTGCTCGTCGAAATCGATCCGCGAGATTATCAGGTCGCTTTGAACCAAGCGCGGGCGAGCCTGGCCGATGCCCAGTCCGCCGCTAGAGCCTTGCAAATCAATGTGCCGATTACGTCGGTGAACACCACGAGCCAGGTATCTTCGTCCCAGGCAGATGTCGAGACTGCGCAAGCGGGAGTGGCGGCGGCACAGCAGCAGTCTGACGCAGCCGTGGCCCAACTCGCGCAAGTGGAAGCAAACGACGTCAGGGCGCAGAGCGATCTCGCCCGCTACAAACAGCTCGTCGATAAGCAGGAGATCTCGCAGCAGACCTATGACCAGGCCGTGGCGGTCGCCAGGGCCAGCTCGGCCGCCGTGGAGGCGGCGCGGGCCTCGGCGGCGGCAGCCAAACAAGCGATCGCGCAGGCGCGTGGGCGCCTCGATTCGGCCGGAGCAAACCGCCGGGCGGCGGAGACCGGCCCGCGCCAGGTGGCTTCGGTGCGTGCTCGCGTGAGTTCGGCGATTGCTACGGTCAAACAGAAAGAGGCTGCGGTCGAACAGGCCGAGTTGAATCTTAAATACACGAAAATCATTGCCCCGGTTGACGGCGTGGCGATGAAGAGCGTCGAAGTGGGGATGAATGTTCAGCCGGGGCAGCAGTTGGTTACGATTGTTCCCTTGGCTGACGTCTGGATCACGGCGAATTTCAAGGAGACGCAGTTAAGATACATGCGGCCGGGACAGCTGGTGAAGATCCGGGTGGACGCGAACGGCCGTACCTATAACGGACATGTGGACAGCGTCGCCGGATCGAGTGGGGCTCGCCTGAGTCTACTGCCGCCTGAAAACGCGACCGGAAACTATGTGAAAGTCGTCCAGCGTATTCCGGTGAAGATCTTGCTCGACCAGGGGCAGGACAATGATCACTACCTTCGTCTGGGCATGTCGGTCGAACCGAAAGTGTATGTGAAGTGAGCGGCTCCTGGTGCAAGCGTCCTGGTAGCCGCCGGGCCCAATCGCGGTATACTGGCGCGAAAAGGAATCATGCAGTTCCGAATCATCACCGTCGAACGGGAATACGGCAGCGGCGGCGCCCGGATCGCGCAAGAACTCGCGCAGCGGCTCGGTTGGAAAGTCTGGGATGAGGAACTCACGGCCGAAATTGCCCGCATGGCCCATGTGGATACCAGCGCGGCCCAGCGGTGCGACGAGCGGGTCGATACGCTGCTGTACCGCTTGTTCAAGGTGTACGCGCGTGGAAGTTACGAGAGAGCGCTTCCGGTTGGAGACCGCGGCCCCTTCGACACCGACCAGATGTTTGCGACCCTCCAGGAAGTTGTCGAAGACGTCGCCTCGCGCGGCAACGGGGTCATCGTCGGCCGCGGCTCGGCCTACTTCCTTCGAAATCGTCCCGATACGTTTCACGTGTTCGTTTATGCGCCCGTCGAGGAAAAAGTTCGCCGACTGAAGGCCATCGCCAAAACCGAAAGAGAAGCGCTCCAATTAATCGAGGAGATCGATCGCGAGCGCGCTTCGTTCATACGCCACTATTTTGGCGTAGAATGGCCGCATCGGGCGCTTTACAACATGATGATCAATTCGAAATTCGGTGACGAGCACGTCGTCGACACAATTCTTCAAAGTATCGCTGCGCTCGAAACATTGCGCACGCCCCGCGGTGCGCGCGCCTAGCAGCTAGCTGCCCTGACTCGCCTCCGTTGCTTGCTGAGGAAGGTTTTTTCCCGTAGTCTGCTTTCTTTGGCTGCGACCGCACCAGCAAGCGTGAGGAGCCGGCATGAGCTGTCCCATTTGCGAGAGGCGCCCGCCCAAGCGGTTCTGTCCCGCCAAGGGCGAAAGGATTTGCAGCATCTGCTGCGGGCGCCAGCGGGAAGTGACCATCGATTGCCCGTCCGACTGTCCCTACCTTGTTACCGCTCACCGCTATGAAGCGGAACATCGCAAGCCGATTTCGGTCGACCAATTTCCCTATCGGGACCTCGAAATTCCGGCGGATTTTGTCTATGATCGCTGGGCGACTGTGATGGATCTAGCGAAGGCCATTCTCGATTTCCAATCGCAAAACCAGGATCTCAGCGACGGGGTCGTTCTCGCCTCTCTCGAGGCACTGGCGGAAACCTATCGGACGCTCAGCACGGGAATCTATTACGAGCGGCCACCGGAGGCGCCCCTGGCCCGCGCGCTCTACGGCCACGTCGCCGCGTCCGTGCGGGGCCTCCGAGAGCGGGAGGCCGAACGCACCGGCTTTTCGTCGATCAAAGAATCCGACATGTTTCGCCTGCTCGTTTTCCTGCTGCGGGTCGGTAAGCGGGAGGCGAACGGACGTCCCCGCTCGCGCGCATTTCTCGATTTCCTGCGCTCACGACTTCTTCTTCCCGAGCGGGCCGAGAAAGAGGCTTCTCGCATCATCATTCCCTAGCCACGCTATGCCGGCAGGTCAGTTCGCTCCCCCGGGCTTGCACGGAGGGATCGGTATGGTCCCGAGAACATCGCCGACAGGGTCGTGAACCGCAACGATCAGGATTCGGTCGCCAACCTCCGCCACTGATCCCTGTAACGCGGCGCCCCTATCGAGCAGGCGTTTGTTGGCTGCTTGCGCCTCCTCGACGTCCCAGCAAGCCACGCCCGACGGAGTCGGTTCCTCAGCCGACGTCGAAACGGGCACGAGGTCCAGTTCATTGCCGCCCACAGGGAACCCAACGTAAAGCGTCTCGTCAAAACGGGGCTCGGTCCCGAGCGCAGAGCTGTACCACGCCGGTGCCTTCTCAAGGTCCGGCACCGGGTGAACGGCAGTCTTGACTCCCAGAAAAAAGGGAGCCTCCGTTGCGGGCCTCGCAGCAGAAGCTGGCGGGCGGACCGCTATAAATGCAAGCAGACACAGCACCGCGATAAGCATGGTGAGCACCGACACGGTCCGGAGCTTCAGACCGCGCACCGGCCTTTTTTCGGCCGGCACGAGTGCACCTTCAGAATTCGCGACCGCCGCCCGCTTGCGGCAGCCAGGTCTGTTTCTCGCCGACTTGTTCATGTGCGGCATCCCCGTTCTCCCAGGTTAATGACAACTGTGTGGATCGCCAGGTCTGCGTTGCCGACTTTGGCGGCCGCGAGCCCAGGTCGTATTTGCGCCTCAGACCCTCGACCCGCGAGGCAATTTCCCTGCGGTAGGTCTCGGGTGCGTTCCCGTAATGACCGTACCAGGACTGATAACGCTGCACGAGCTTCGGGAACTTCTGCTCGAGGAAGGGCAGAAACTGCTTCAGGGAGGCTGGCATCAAAAACAGTACGTTTGCGGCAAACCATTGCGCGCCCGCGTCCTGGGCGCCCCGCGCCAGCGCGTCAAGATCTTCTTTGTGGTCGGTGAGCCCCGGCAGAATCGGCATGGCAAACACGCCAGCAGCGATTCCGGCTGCTCGCAGCTTCCGCACCGTCTCTAGGCGCAGGTCCGGCCGAGGTGCGCGAGGCTCGAGTGCTCGGGCGAGGCGCGTCCGCAGCGTAGTAATGCTCAGGTTGACGGCGAGCGACGAGCGCACCGAGATGCGTTCGAGTAGATCGATATCGCGCAGCACCTGATCGGATTTGGTGGTGATCGAGAGACTCAGCCCTTCTCGCTCTGCCATCTTTTCAAGAATAGCGCGCGTGGCGCCAAATTCCCGTTCGGCTGGCTGGTAAGGGTCGGTTGCGGTTCCAATCGCGATGTGTTCGCCCCATACCTTGCAGCAGGAGAGGTCGCGCTCAAGGAGCCTTCCGGCGTCCTGCTTCACGTAAATCTTCGTCTCGAACTCCGCTCCATCGAGATCCATGTATTCGTGTGTGTACCGCGCATAGCAATAACGACACCCGAACTCGCAGCCGCGGTAGGGATTCGCCGTCCACCGGAAAGGGACGCGCTCGGAATGGCAATGGTTCAGAATGGAGCGTACCGGCAATAGGTAATACTCGATCCCTCGCTTGGCTTCGGCGCGGGGGGAGAAGGCGGCGAGGCGCGCAATGCCAACCAGCTCGGTCGCGAGCTTGTTGCTCGGCCCAGCCGCCGGAGGGGGCGCGGAGCCAACGCTTTCGGGCTCACCGTTGCCGGAGCGAGCGGCGGTGGGGAACAGGGTGAGACTGGCCGGCTTGCTACGGCAGGGCCGACGCTGAGGCGCCGCCCGACTCGGTCGAGGTATGGGAGAAGTGCCCATGGTCGCAGGAACCGCAGTATGTTCGCCTTTTGTTCGCCTGTCAAGATTTAATTCGCCTGGAATTCGCCTATGCACAAGAACACGCGCTCCAAACTGTGCCGTGGGGCCGCTCGGGCCCGGCTATACTGAATGCTAACGACCCGAGGGAAATCTCGCAAATGGCCGAAGTGGGGATACTCATTGTTGACGACGACATCGCCAGTCAGCACGCGCTAAAAAACGTTTTCGACTCCGAGGGTTGGCGCGTTGGTATTGTCCGGCTCGCGGCCGATGCGATGTTGGAACTCTCCACCGGTGCCTGGAACCTCGTTATCGTCAACGTGACGTTGCTCGACCTGCGCGGGCCCCTGTTTGCCACTTTAAAAGCGCTCGCCCAAGCGGAGCTTCTCACTCCGTCAGAAGGCGCCGACCAGACTCCCCGGAAGCGAATCCGCGTGCTGTTTCTTGTGCCGGCCCACGGGGCCAATGGAATTCAAGCCGTCCTTGAGCGCGAGGAACTTCCGTATTCGCTCAAGCCCTACCACTTGCACGATTTTCTCGAGAAAATCAGCGAGCTGCTGGTCGAGGCCGGGGCCATTGCGGAACCCATCCGGCGCGATTTCTTCGACAACAAGAAGCGCCTCCGGAATCGCCGCGTTTCGCATGATAGGAATCGCGGGGCGATGTTCGCATCGCGCGAGGATTATCAGATGTCGGAGGAAGAGCTGGCCGAATTCGAGCGGCAGGAAGAGGCAGATCGTAGAAAGCAGGAAAAAGAACAGAAGGGTCGCGAGCAGTTCTGACTCCTGGTTAGAACAATCCGAGACTGGCGGCTCCGGATCATCCGCCGACGCTACTCCCCAAAAAATTGCAAGCAAGGGCGTCCTGCCGGGCAACGCGAGAAAAGTCTTCTCGTTCTGGACCTTGACGATACTGATCCTCTCGGCAGGCACAGTTTTGGGGGCGAATCTTGGCACGAACTGCAACGTTTCGAAGCGTCGTCTGTGGCCCCCACCGCAAGTCCGGCGACTCGGGAGCCTCCTAGACAGCAGAACCTCACAATCTTCCTCGTCCTGGGTGAGCAAGAACGGCGATGCGGGCGATTCTGTACCGGTCGATGCGGAGTTGGCCAAGCGAGATCCTGCGTTCCGACCTATGGTGGCTCGGGATGACGCATGGGAGTTTCGTCTCGATTGTACAGCCGCACCTGGCTGCGGTCAGGCGTGACGGCGAGAAGCTCGGCGATCGTTTTCTGGAGCACGGGATGCTGCACCGAGGGCGCGATCTCGGCGAAAGGCACAAGCACAAATCGGCGCTCCGTTATTCTCGGGTGTGGAATTCCGAGCTCGGGTGTGCGGATGACGCTCGAGCTGAACAGCAATATGTCCACGTCGATCGTGCGCGGTCCGCGTGGAATTCGTCGTTGCCGGCCGAGCGAGTGCTCGATTCCAAGCAACGCATGCAACAGCTGCCGAGGCATCAAATCTGTTTCGGCTTCGATCACGCAATTCAAAAACCACCTCTGGTCGCGCATGTCCACCGGCTCTGTCTCATAAAGCGCCGACTGCCGCACCACGCCGATGCCGTGCGCCGGCAGCGCCTCGACCGCCCGCACAATGTTCTGAACACGATCTCCCATGTTAGACCCTAGCGATAAGTAGACTGTTTTCATCTGCGGCGCGTGCCGGCGGCGAAAGATCTGTTTCGCGCTTGTTTTCGAACAGCTTCTGCTCCCGATGACCTTAACGACTTTGCTAGCTGAAAAGACCAGGCTGGCGGCGGGGCTCTTCCATTCCGAAATGCTTGTAGGCGAGCGCCGTGACAACGCGTCCTCGTTGCGTCCGATCGAGCATCCCGAGCTGCATCAAGTAAGGCTCGTAGATTTCCTCAATGGCATCTTCCTCTTCGCTAAGCGATGCGGCTAGAGTACTTAATCCCACCGGACCGCCAGAATATTTCTGCATGATCGTGAGCAGCAAGTTGCGATCCACTTCATCGAGGCCGTGCTCATCGACGCCCAGCATGGCAAGCGCATCGCGCGCAACTCCAAGCGTGATATGCCCGTTGGCCCGGACCTCGGCATAGTCGCGGGCTCGGCGCAAGAGTCGATTGGCAACGCGGGGCGTGCCGCGGCTGCGGCGCGCAATTTCACCGGCGCCGGCTTCATCCATCGTGATGCCGAGGATCTTTGCGGAGCGCTCGACGATTCGCAGCAAATCTCCCCCCGAATAGAATTCCAGGCGGTGCACGATACCGAAGCGCGAACGCAGCGGTGCGGTGATGAGGCCCGCGCGAGTCGTGGCCCCGACCAGTGTGAAGGCGTTCAATTGATACGGATGCACGCGCGCGCCGGGCCCCTGCCCGATAATTAAGTCCACGCGAAAGTCTTCCATCGCAGGATAGAGAATTTCTTCCAGCGACGGCTGCAAGCGGTGGATTTCATCGAGGAACAGAAAATCGCGGGTATCGAGCGAAGTAAGCACCGCTGTCAGGTCGCCCTTCTTTTCGAGCATAGGCCCGGAGCTGATCGTGATTGCCGAGCCCATCTCGTTGGCCAGAATTTGCGCCAGAGTAGTCTTGCCGAGCCCCGGTGGACCATAGAGTAGAACGTGGTCAAGCGCTTCGCCGCGGGCGCGCGCCGCTTGGACGGCGATCTGCAGGTTTTCTTTGACCCGATCCTGCCCGATATAATCGCCGAAGCTGCCCGGCCGGACGCTTGCCTCGATGCGCGCGTCCTCGTCGAACGCTTTCCCGGAAACGATCCGATTCCGCCCGTCTGTCATTTTCTCTGCCACCTATACCTCTTCGAGGACGCGCAAGCTCTCCACCACCCCGGTTGAACCGGTCGCACGTGCGATCGAATTCCTTGGATCCCTCAACAAACCGCCCGCGCATGTCGGCCTGCGAACAGCGCTGTCCGAGCGGTCGATGGTGAAATACCGGAGCGTGCCGTCCGGGTCGCACAGGCCCATCGTCACCGGGTACCCGTTGGTCTTGCGGAATCGTTGCGCCCACCGTCCCGCACCTGCGTGGGAGTGATCGAACTCTCTCGGTTTGTCTGCAGGCGCCACGAACTCGCAGACCAGCGCAACCACGCGTCCGCCGTTCCGGTGAGATTCATTCCTCGCGGCCAGCCCGCGCGCCCTTCTGCATTGCCGAACTGCCGAGGATGTGAAGCGACGCGCGCAGCAAACCCTCAAAATCGGAGCCGCCCGTGCTGCGGGCCCGCTCGATAGCCTTCTCGACCGAACGGGCGTCGTAGCCGAGATTGACAAGGGCCGACGCAACGTCTGACTCGAGCTGTGATCGGCTGGCTGGTCTACCAGGCTCGGGCACATCCAGGACGACAAGTTTGTCGCGCAGTTCGACCACGATCCGTTCGGCAGTCTTGCGTCCCACGCCGGGGATGCGCACAAGTTGGGCGATATCTCCCTTGCGGATCGCCGGGATCAGCTCTTCGAGATTCATTCCCGAAAGGATTTTCAGTGCGAGCGAAGGGCCGACACCAGACGCGGAAATGAGAAGCTCAAAGCACTGCTTCTCGCGTGCGGTCCCGAAACCATAGAGCGAAAACTGATCTTCGCGGACGTGCGTGTGGATCAGGATTGTGGTTTCGTCGTGCAAGGATCGGAGGCCGCCGAAGGTCGACAGCGGGATCTGTACTTGATAGCCCACTCCTCCCACTTCGAGCAGAATTTGGTTTGGACGCTTGTCAATGAGTTTTCCGCGGAGCGAACCAATCATGTCAACCGATTATTGATTAGCGCTGCAGCGCTGTCAACGAAGCAGCAGCATCGGGCCGTGTGGCTTCCCAGACACGCGCCTGCAAATACTCGGCAGGCGCACCTACGAAAATTCGGAGACCATCGCATTTCTCCGAAAATTCGGATGACAGCATTCTTTCCTGGCCTAACTACCTCGTCTGGCCGAAGCAGTCGTGCACGTTTCTCGCGTGAACCATATTTTTCTTTGGAAACCGTGCGAGATATTGCTCTCTGAGCAAACAACGCTGCGTCTAAGTGGGTGCAAGGACCAGATGTGATCAAGGAGGAAAACAGAATGTTTCCCCGTAGTAGGAATCGAGTCTCGCCCACTTTCGTCGCGCCGGTTCTCCTGTTGCTGGTGGCAGTCGGCAGCGCGATCGCGAACAACGTCAACCCAATCGTCTCCGTTACGGTGTGGCTCTCGCACCCCGTTACGATGGCAGGCAAACATCTCATGGCAGGCACGTATTCGGTGAAGGCAGACGATTCCAGAGTCGCGCTTTCGCTTGACGGCAAGGTCGTCGTCGAAGCCCCGGTGCGATGGAAGGACGAACAGAACAAGCCGAAAATGTCTTCGGTTGTCACAAGTCGCGACCGGTTGACGGAAATACATTTCGGCGGGAGGATGCGCTATATTGAAATCGTGGAGTGACTGTTGCTTGCATGACCAACTCACGGGCAGTGTTTGCCCCAGCGCACGCTGCCCGTCTTCTGTTTCGCCTGCCGGAGGGGAATTCCAACGACTCAGGTTGCCCGCAAGGTTCCGTTCAGCTCGATCTCGATCGGCTGCCCAGAGCAAGCCTTGGCTCCATCAGGATCGGAGCGAAAGCCCACCAGGGTTCATCGCCGAGAGCGGTCTTTCTGGACGGCCTCATCGATCAGGGTTTCCAGTTCCTGCCGTGTCAGGGTGACGCGCTCTGGTTCGCGGGTTTCCGACGTGACCGGGCAATCCGGCGTCACCCTGGCGGCGGTTTGCGTGCCGTACCGGGCTCGCGCTGCGAGCAGTTTTTCGACGTCTCCGCCCGAGAGCAAGACTTGCTTTCCGAGGAGTTTGGTCACGAGCGCCACGCGGGCGAAGTGCTCCGTCGTCTCCATGCGGAAGAAAGCGGTGAGAAGATCCGGCCCATACGTCACCACTCCGTGATTGGCCAACAGGATCGCGTCATGTCCCTGCACGAGCGGTTCGATCGCCGCGGTCAATTCGGGCGTGCCCGGCGTGCCATAACGCGCAACGGGCACCCATCCCAGCGCAATCACGAGTTCGCAAAGAAGAGCCTTGTTGAGCGGAATTCCCGCAGCCGCGTAGCCAGTCGCCACGGGCGGATGCGCGTGGCAAACGGCATTGATGTCGGGCCGAAGCCGATAAATCAGGAGATGCATCGCCAATTCGGACGAGGGATTCCGCCCCCCGCTCAGTTTGCGGCCATCGAGGTCGGTGACGACCATGTCGTCGGCGGTCATCATTCCTTTATTGAGGCAGGTAGGGGATGTGAGGATGCGCCGCGAATCCAGGCGCAGGGAAATATTACCATCGGTCGAGGCGACGTACCCGCGCTCGTAGACCCAACGGCCTGCTGTGCAGATATCCCGACGGTGCTCCTCTTCGGCCTTGAGCGCCCCTGGGGCTATCGAGTCAGTATGCATGTGACCTCCGCGCGAGAGATCATATACCCATCATGCGTAAAAGCCCCGCAGCTTCAACGCCCTGGCCACTCGATCAATCGCGACGATGTAAGCTGCGATTCGGTTGTTCACGTCGTGAGCTTCGGCAGAACGCACCACTTGATCGAAGCTCTGCTCGATCGCGTCCTGCAGGCGTTCGTTCACTTCGCGCTCGCGCCAGAAAAAGCCCTGGCGATCCTGTACCCACTCGAAGTAGCTGACCGTGACGCCGCCAGCGTTTCCGAGAATATCCGGGATGACAAAAATCCCCTTCCTCTCAATGATGGGATCGGCGTTCCACGTCGTCGGTCCGTTAGCACCCTCGCAAAGGATGCGGCATTCCACTCGTTCGGCATTCTGGGCCGTAATCTGATTTTCTGTCGCGGCGGGCACAAGTATTTCGCAAGGATGGAACAGAATGTCTTGCGCATTTGACCACTCGCCGCCACCGGGAAATTCCGGCAACGGTTTCTGCTGTCTATAGACCCAGTCATAGACTCTCGGGATATCGAAGCCTCTCTCGTTGTAGAGGCCCCCGTGGATATCGCCGACTCCCGTGACTCTGTAGCCTGCCTCGTGCATCAACAGCGCCGCTTGCGACCCAACATTGCCAAACCCTTGGATGATGACGCGGCAATCGCTTCGCTTCATTTTGAGCTTTTCGACCGCTTTATCGCAGCAGATCATTAACCCCCGACCGGTCGCTTCCTTACGTCCCTGCGAGCCGCCTAGTTCCAGAGGTTTGCCCGTCACGACCGCAGTGGTTGCCTGCCGCACGTGCATCGCGTAGGTATCCATCACCCAAGCCATTGTCTGCTCGTTTGTGCCGATGTCTGGAGCGGGGACGTCGCGCTCTGGGCCCAGCCATTCACTGAGCTCCGCCGTGTAGCGTCGCGTGACGCGTTCGAGTTCAGATTTGGAGAGCTTCGCTGGATCGCAGATGACCCCGCCCTTGGCTCCGCCAAAGGGTACATTTACGACCGCGCACTTCCACGTCATCCATGCTGCTAGCGCGCGCACCTCGTCGAGAGACACGTTGGGCGCAAACCGGATTCCACCCTTGCCAGGCCCGCGGACCGCTGAGTGAAGAACGCGATAGCCGATAAAGACCTCCAGGTGCCCGTCGTCGAGTACGACCGGAACATACACCGTGATTTCCTTGCTGGGGTACTTCAAATAGCGGTAAACGCCCTCTTCCAAGCCAAGTTTTGCGGCTGCGATTTCGAATCGAGCTTCGGCGGACTCGTAAACATTCAATTCGTCGCGGGCGGCCGCAGTCATCTCAACCTCCTCCGGTAGGACCATACATGCTCGTTGCAGTCGCAACGACTTGGCTTACCACCCGGCACGGTGCGAATCCGCATCGGTGAGGCCCCCGGCGTGGGCCAGTATACGAACACGCGCAAAGGCTCGCAAGAAGATGCCTATCTAGGTGAGCGATTTGGCTCGATGTGCGAGTCGGAGCCACGCTCAGCACATCGCCCGAATTACGGCATTTCCCGATCGTCCAGTCTTTGAACCCTACCGGCGTGCGGGGCCTGCCGATGCGGTTCGATCGAGTGCTCAGCGCGGAGCGTCACTCTTCACAAATTTATCGAGTAAAAGCCGAGTTAGACGCGCCTGATCATGGCGGACAACGCCGTCCTGCTGCAGGAGGTCCCCGGTGACGCAGTTCAGACCCATCCGCTCGAGTTCTTCGATCGACGGCTCGACCGGTGCCGCAAGCTGCGCCCGATACCGACGCAGCAGCCGCGGTGTCACGGGCGTTCGGTTGATCACAACAAAATCGAACAGGTCCGGTCGTGTGTGCTCGTAAATGGCGCGAATATGATCGGCGACCGAGTAATGCTGTGTCTCGCCGGGCTGAGTCATCAGGTTCGCGATATACACCCGGGTCGCGTGGGAATGGGCGATGACCTCGGCAACCTGTTCGACCAGCAGATTTGGAATGATGCTCGTATAAAGCGAGCCCGGACCGACGAGGATGAGATCGGCTTTGCGGATGGCCTCGAGTACCTCCGGAATGGGCCGGACCCGCCTCGGCACTAGGCGAACTCGCGAAATGCGTTTGCGCGAACGGGAGATATGCGTCTCGCCGGCTACGACCTTCCCATTCTCGAGCTCCGCCTGCAGCGTGACGTTCTGTGCCGTCGAGGGAAAAATCCGGCCGCGAATCGCAAGCACCTGGGCTGATACTTGAACCGCTCTTGGAAAATCCCCGGTTACGTTCGTGAGCGCCGTCAGAAAAAGATTGCCGAAACTGTGCCCCGCGAGCCCTCGGCCCGCGGGAAAGCGATATTGGAAGAGCTGGCCAAGCAGATGTTCGTCCTTGGAGAGGGCCACCATGCAGTTGCGGATATCTCCGGGAGGAAGGACGCGATACTCCTTCCGCAGGCGGCCGGAGCTGCCGCCATCATCGGTCACGGTGACGACAGCGGCAAGGTCCGCGATCGGCCGATTCACCTGTTTTTTTCGCCCGGCGACATGTTCCTTGAGCCCGCGTAGGACCGAGGACAGACCGGTTCCGCCGCCGAGCGCGACAATGCGGACTGATCGGTAGCGATTCTGCTGCGAAGGATTTTTCACGGGAGAACGCAGAAGTTAGCCGCCCGAACCGTCTCGCTCCGGATAGAGCAACTCGGTAAAGCGCGGATCTTCCTGCAAGAACGCGAAATCCTCGTCGTTACGGGCGTGGTATCGGTTTTCCGGTTTCAACTGGATGGCGATTTTCAAATTCTGCATCGCCGAGTCCGCCTCGCCGGTGAGGCAATCAAGCGCCGCCATCGCGTAAACGATGTGATCGGCTTTCGGCGCTGCCTTGCGCGCGCGATCCAGGTGTTCGCGCGCCTCATCCCAGCGTCCCAGGTTCATCAACGCTACGCCTTGGGTGTAGTGATCCTCGGGCGATTTTAGCGCCGGGACCGGCGGACGCGTTATCCGCTGTTCGCAAATGCGCGCATGCACCAGTGCCCGATCCCGCAACTCCTTGCTCGGCCCCTCCGCAACACGTTCGAGCGATTGTTTGGCGCGATGAAACTTCTGCTGCTGGAAGTAACCCAGAGCCTCTTCATAAGACTTCAGTTGCTGCTGCTTGGCCGGGGCATCAGGATCGGTAGCCGCGGGTTTGGTCTTCCCCGTCAGCTTTAAGTCTTTGCCATTCAATGTCTTATGGCCACCTCGTGAAGAACCAGTAGCTCGGACGGCGCGACGTTTCACGGCTGCACCCCAGAGATCACAACGACAGAACATAGCAAACTCGACGAATTGCGTCAATGCGTCATCCCGTGTCATCCCGGCCACCCCCCGGTCACCGGTCAGGGTCCGGCGGATGGCTCCGCAGCGGATGGTAAGGATTTCGCAAACACTGTATTGTCAATTGCGAAGCACGACTGTGGCGACGCGGTGGCCTGCACCGCGACCCTATGCTATAAGTAGCAAGCTGCCCTAGTTCTGAGGAAATCGTGCCTTTTATTAATTTTCCTGCACGCGAAATCAACTGCAAGCTTGTGTACTATGGCCCTGGGCTCGGCGGGAAAACCGCCAACTTGCAGTGGGTGTACGACCATACCGGTACGAACCAGAAGGGTAAAATGGTGTCGCTCGCAACCGAAACCGATCGCACCCTTTTCTTCGATTTTCTTCCGCTCGATTTGGGTACGGTTCGCGGATTTCGCACTCGCTTCCATCTCTATACGGTTCCTGGCCAGGTATTTTATGAGGCCAGCCGGAGACTGATCTTGAAGGGCGCCGATGGGGTCGTGTTCGTAGCGGATTCGCAGGTAGAACGTCTCGACGCGAACTTCGAAACGCTCGATAACCTGCGCGAGCATCTCAAGGATCACAAGCTCGATTTTAGTGCCATTCCGTACGTTCTGCAGCTGAACAAGCGAGACTTGCCGAACATCGTCTCGGTCGACGAGCTGACCAAGCAACTCCATGTTAAGGGCGAGCCTGTGATCGAAGCCGTGGCCGTAACGGGTCAGGGAGTCTTTGATACCCTGAAGGAAGTCGCCAAGCTCGTCCTCGCGGAACTGAAAAAAAACTCCTGATACAAATCCGCGCGCGGTATCGCAAATTTGCACGCGCAATGGCTTCGGCAAGCGACGCCCGCGGGGCGGGTCATTTCAGCAAAGGTGTGAACCGTACCGGAATCCAACAACGCTGCCTAAAACGCATGGAAGATAAAAACGGGAGGTGAAGGCCTTTGGGCGTCCACCTCCCGGGGTGGGTGGGGTTTGTTGCTGGTCGCCCGTGCGGGGTGTTTGGGCCCCGCGTCTGGCGCCCGAGCAAACCGGCGATTAGCCGGTGCCACGTATCATGTACGCTTACCACACGTTCAGAAACTCTGTCAACCTTTTTCGTCAAAACCTTTTTCGTCAAAAAAAGATCTGGAGATCCGGCGGACATGTTTACGGCCTAGTGACCAGGAAGCGAGCGAACGTGTTTGTCCAGGGCGTCTCGAACCTTACGCGCCAAGTCGCGCGGTGAGTAGGGCTTCTGGAGCACCGGCAATCCCCTGATTTTCATTTCCTGCAACCGATCGATATCGGCGGTATAGCCGGTAGCGAATATGACCGGGACGTCCGGCTTCTCCTCGCAGATCCGCGCATACACTTCGGGGCCGCTCAGTTTTGGGAGCACGATATCAAGGAGTGCCAGATCAATTTGATTGCGGTGCTCCTGGAATTCTCGCAGCGCCTGCTCACCGTCGGCCGCCAGCAGAACGCGGTAGCCAAGGTTCGTCAGCGTCTCGAACGCGAGCTGGCGTAAGCCATCGTGGTCTTCGGCCACCAGAAGCGTTTCCGACCCGCGGCGAACCGGCTGGTTGTCCTCGATGCGCTTGGGCGGCGCTGCGTTGACCGTACTCACAGGCAGATAGGCACGAAACGTAGTCCCGATTCCGCGTTCGCTATAGACATGTATGAAGCCGCCGTGCTGCCTGAGGATGCCATACACGGTCGCGAGGCCCAGTCCTGTTCCCTTCCCCAATTCCTTGGTGGTGAAAAACGGCTCGAAGATCCGGTCGAGCGTGGCTGCATCGATGCCGGTACCCGTGTCAGTAACCGATAGCATGGCGTATTGACCGGGGCGTGCCAATGGTTGGAGGATGCAGAACGCCTCGTCGAAAGTGACATTCGATGTTTCGATGGTCAACGAACCGCCCCCGGGCATTGCGTCTCGCGCATTGATGCACAGGTTCATGAACACTTGCTCGAACTGGGTCGGGTCGACGCGGACGGTTGCGAGATCCGCCGCTAGATTCGGCCGGATCTCAATGTTGTCGCCGATTACTTTTTCAAGCAGGCTGAGAGTTTCGACGACCGCTAGATTCAGGTCGACGTCGCGCGGCTCGAGAATCTGCCGGCGCGCGAAGGCCAGCAGTTGCCGGGTCAGCGCTGCGGCACGGTCGGCCTGGTGACGTACCTTGTCAAAATGACGATGCAGGCGCGAACCAGGTTCGGTTTCCTCAAGGCCCAGATCCGCCCAGCCGGCGATCGCCCCGATCATGTTATTGAAATCGTGCGCAATCCCGCCGGCTAGTTGCCCGATGGCTTCGAACTTCTGTGCTTGGACAAGCTGCTTTTCAAGCGCCGTACGCTCGGTGACGTCTGCGACCATCACTTCGATGCATTCCCTCCCTCGTTCTGGTTCCTTCGCGTGCCGGCCGTTGATGTGCACGCTAATGGTTTTGCCATCCTTCCGCTTCCATTCGACGGTTGCGTCCACGACTCCGGTCTTGCAGTAGACTTCATAAAGCTTTTCCCAACTCGTCAGATCGTTAAAAAGCGCTCTCATATTTTTGATCGCGAGAAGCTCTCCGTCCGATTCATAGCCAAGCATATGAACCAGCGCGGGATTTGCATAGATCAGGTCGCCATCTAGTGTCGCCCAGTAGATTCCGTAACTCGCGTTATTGACCAAAACCCGATATCGCGCCTCGCTATCACGCAGGGCTGCCTCGGCGCGCTTACGCACGGTGATGTCGAGGACGCTGGCGCGCACGAGCCGGCGCGTGGGCGAGGCAACGCGCACGAGATGAACTTCGCACGGAATCTCTTTCCCCTCGGAGTTTCGGTGCACCCATTCAAACTCCGCAACCTCTTCCACCAGAGCCCGCTCAACCCATTCGCGGGCAGCTGTCGTCGATCGACGTCCGTCTGGCTGTAGTTCTGGGCTGAGGTCGGCCGGCCCGCGGTCGAACAGCTTTTCCCGGCTCAGGCCGAAGAGCCGCAGCGCTTTATCATTGCAATCGCTGAAATTCCCACTATCCACGTCCAATACGACAATCGCTTCGGGCGCGTTTTGCACCAGTGCTCGATAGTGCTCCTCGCTCTCCCGCAGGGCCTGGACGGCCCGCGTCCCTGCTTCTCGCCGGAATTTCTCTTCCTGAGCGCGGCGCACGGCCATTGGCAGCCGGCCCAATCGGTTCTTCAGCACGTAATCGGTTGCGCCCAACTTGATGCATTCGACGGCTAGTTCATCGTCGAGTGTTCCGGAAAGAAGAATCAGCGGGACGTTTGGGCAAATCTCGTTGACGAGGGTAAGAGCATTCATGCCCGTCCACCCCTTCATGCGATAATCGGCAAGAACGATATCGATTGGGTGTTCGCGCAGCACGCGGGTGAAATCCTCGGGGGTGCTGGCAGCCTCAGCCTCGAAATCAATTCCTGAATTCTTCAAGTACCGTAGGCAGACAGAAAGATCGTCGGGATCGTCATCGACGATCAGCAGTCGCAGCGGCTTCGCCGGCGCCGGTAGTTGATGCGGGGGGTTCGAGGACATTGTTTCGGTCGCTCCTACCGAGCAGGAAACGTGGCTGTAGCAGCCTTGCTGTTCACGCGCAACCACGCACCGGGTTGCCCTACCACGGCGCCGGATTCGCTCAAGCTCACCGGTTCTTGTTCCACAGCGGAACGATTGTCCTCGGCCAGCAGAATCTCCCTGGCATCAGATCGGGTCATGGTCCACCTCTCTCGGTTCGTCTGACTCTGCGGCCCCCGGCCGGGGCTCCCGGGGTGAAAAACAATGTCGAGTGCCCGGAAGTTCCGGCTCGGCGCAGATCTCGCCTCGATCGAAATGGATGATTTGTCGGTCGTTACTCTGATCCCCCTGCCCTCGAACCGTTTTTGGAGGGGGAGCCTCTGGGGGAATCCCCGAGATTTTATCGGCATATTTCGGGTCAAGGCCCACTCCGTTATCCGGCACAACCGAGATTCTGGTGCCGTCGGACTCGCCCGTGCCTGCCGCCATCTCGGCAGCGGTGAGAAGATCACAAAAAACCAATCTCAACAGTCCCGCATCGTATTCGACTTCCGGCAGCGGTTCGAACCGATTCAGAGAATCCATGTCTCTCCTCCTGCGCACGCTTCGCGCCGCAGCTGGGCCAACTCGTACGCACCTACGGCAGCAAGGAGAGGGCCGCTTCGGTCTCCTAGGCCCGCAAGACCGCGAGCGAGAAGCCGAGCCGGGAACGGGAGATGCCGGAAGGGAACTCCATTTTGAGCCAAAGACCGCCAAAGTCAAGCCGGGAGGAGATTCAGATCGCTGCTAAGTCAACCATGGATGGCTAGAGAACAGACGTGCCGCTGCTTCCGCCTCCGAGAGCTTCCTGCTCGTTGTTGTGGACTTCAAACACTTTGATGAGCCTGGTCAGTTCCAGGACTTGTCGCGCGGTGGGGCTCAATCCATAGAGGGCAAACCCGCTTCTTAAGTCTCGGGATAGCTTCAACCCCTCGACCAGGGAGGCGATTCCGGCACTGTCAATGTATTTCACACGCTCGAGATTGACGATCACCCGATCAACGCGCTTCACCTTCAGCAGGTCGAGCAGCACCTTCCGTATTTCCGGCGAATTGTACAGGGTGATGTCCCCGACAACGTCCACAATTGTGGCGTTCCCGGATTGGCGGGTGGATATCTGCATGAGCGTGGCCTCTTTCGCGAGAAGGCTGTTTCCGCGCTATGGCAATCAATATCCAAACGGGCCGGCCGAATCGGCGCCCGCTTCGAAGGCGCTCCAAGGCTGGGCCCGCTCGGATCGAAAACGTCAGCTGCGGCGATCGAGAGGGACGTAGCTGCGCAGATCGAAGCCGGTGTAGAGCTGACGCGGACGAGAGATCTTCTGCTCGGCATCGAGCAGCATCTCTTGCCACTGCGCAATCCAACCCGACGTGCGCGGAATCGCAAAAAGCACCGGGAACATCGTCACCGGGAAACCCATCGATTGATAGATGAGTCCCGTGTAGAAATCTACGTTGGGATAGAGCTTGCGGGTAACGAAGTAGTCGTCCTCGAGCGCGATGCGTTCGCATTCCAGCGCGATATCGATCAGGGGGTTGCGTCCCATGATGTCGAAAACTTCGTATGCGATGTGCTTCACAATCTTCGCCCGCGGGTCGTAGTTCTTATAGACCCGATGCCCAAAACCCATCAGCAGCTTCTCGCCCGCCTTCACTCTCTTGACGTAAGCGGGTACGTTGTTCACCGACCCGATCTCGAGCAGCATCCGCAGCACCTGTTCGTTCGCCCCCCCGTGAAGCGGGCCGTACAGGGCCGCAGTGGCAGCTGCGGTCGCCGAGTACGGGTCCACGTGCGAACTCCCGACGACGCGCATGGCCGTCGAAGAACAGTTCTGCTCATGGTCGGCATGCAGGGTGAAAAGAATGTCGAGGGCGCGCTCGAGCGTCGGGTTCGGGCGATATTTCAGCTCGGTCGTGCGGAACAGCATGTTGAGAAAATTCCCGCAGTAGCTCAATTCGTTGTCTGGATATACAAACGGCATCCCGAGGCTGTGCCGGTAGGCGAAGGCCGCGAGTGTCGGCATCTTTCCGATCAGGCGATAGGTCTGTTTGCGGCGCGACTCGGGATCGAAGATGTCCTTCGCATCCGGATAAAATGTCGAGAGGGCGGCGACGGTCGATATCAGCATGCCCATGGGATGGGCATCGTAGTGAAAACCATCGAGAAATTTCTTGATGCTCTCGTGGATGAATGTGTGATGCGTGATGTGATAGGACCAGTCGGTCAGCTGCGACGCGGTGGGAAGCTCGCCATGAAGAATCAGGTAGGCCGTTTCGAGATACGTGCTCTTTTCTGCCAGCTCTTCGATCGAATACCCTCGATAGCGAAGAATTCCCTTGTCCCCCTCGATAAACGTGATCTTGCTGCTGCACGATGCCGTGTTGCTGAAAGCCGGATCGTAACTCATCATTCCGAAGTCAGAATCGTGGATTTTGATCTTGCGCAGGTCGAGAGGGCGAATCGTGTCATCTTTGACCGCGATTTCGTATTGCTTGCCGTTCCGATTGTCGATGACCGTCAGCGTGTCACGGCGGGTTTCAGCGGGAGCCTCGCTGTTCATGACCGATCCTGGTTTGGGCGGATTCATCCGGTACTCTTTCGAGTTGCAGCGCACAGTATATACGAACACTCAAATGTACACCAAAATTGGGCGCGAGCAGAAAGCGTTTTCAACCGTAGCCGGGTTCTTGGAAAAGCATTTCCGGGAGACGTTTCGAGCGCAATGTGGCCAACCCGAGCGGCAGCGCTTCCCGCCCCCTCCGCGAGCATGCTCCCGGGCCCCGATCGACAAGCCGTCCGTTCGTTTCTAGCTTGGCGAGATAGCGCAACCGCCGGGAATACCCCGGGCGATCTTCGGACCCCGATGTTTCCCCGGTCTGTTGCAAGCGAGGAGCTAACCCTGCGGCGTGGGGGATGAGCCACGCAGTTAGCGGGATCCGGATTCGAGGGGCGCAGAGGAACCAGCAATCGGGTTGGCTCTGGCGAGTTCCGGCTCCGTCGCCAGCTCCGACCGGTTTCTTCCCTGATCCTTCGCGCGATAGAGGGCTTGGTCGGCGAGCAGAAGCAGCGCATGTGGTTCGAGCGGGTTGCCGTGACCACTCACGGCAACGCCGAAGCTCGCCGTGACGAGCACTTCGACCGAGTCGGTGGTGATCGGCTTGGACTCAATCTCCTTGCGAATTCGTTCGGCGAGCCCCAAGGCGCCCGAGCCATCGAGCGACGGCGCCACGATCAAGAACTCCTCGCCGCCATAACGGCCGACCGTGTCATAGGGGCGAACACACCCAATCATTCGCTGGGCTGCTTCCTTCAACACCGCATCGCCCGATAGATGTCCACGGGTATCATTGATGCGCTTGAAATGATCGAGATCCGCCAGAATCACACCGAACGAACCGCCCTCGCGCACCTGACGAGAATGTTCGCGAGCTACGGCTTCAAGGGAGGCGGCTCGATTCGCGATGCCGGTGAGCGTGTCATGAGTTGCCCGGAAGCGCAGCTCCTCCCGCGCAGCGATCAGGCTGTCCTGCAGATCGAGGATGCGCTGGCCCACGCGCAGACGCGCGCGCAATTCCTGTGCGTCGAACGGTTTCGTCAAGTAA
>Ga0209526_10000083_pt1 | contig 51856 bp, 40 predicted proteins | sample JacPinW_OM2H0_M1_FD_188566 | JGI IMG/M metagenome (GOLD analysis project Ga0209526, IMG submission 188566) | Forest soil microbial communities from Algoma, Ontario, Canada - Jack Pine, Ontario site 1_JW_OM2H0_M1 (SPAdes) (version 2) | ecosystem: Environmental > Terrestrial > Soil > Boreal... | reverse complement strand
TACGCAGGCGTTTCCTCGATCACCCGCACGTGCGCCGCAGAATTAGTATTAGCCATATGTTTCTCCCTTCTTAGACCTCGAAACCGCGGGACGGCGAGGTGACTTATGAGAACCGATTGTAAACACTCCCGGATAACGAGCAAACCGGAAACTGACCCACTACTCCAAGGCACGGAAGCGTTGTGCGGGTTGGGGGCGTGTGGTAGGTTGGCGGAAAGTGTTATGGCTACTACGACCTACCTTGAAACTGACACGATCCGGGACACGAGCCGCGCAGATACATTGCGATTCTCGTTGCTGGTGCGGGTCACGCATTGGCTTAACACGATTAGTTTTGTTGCGCTGGTGATTAGCGGATTTGGGATTTTGCTGGCGCATCCTCGTTTTTACTGGGGCGAGACTGGCGGGCTGGGTACGCCTTCGATTTTCGATTTGCCGCTGCCGTTTATGCTGGGCGGGCCGTCGGGTTGGGGACGGTATATGCACTTTCAGGCGGCGTGGCTGTGCGTGCTGACGGGATTGCTGTATGCGATTTCGGGATTGATTTCGCAGCACTTCCGCAGGAATTTGTGGCCGGCGAAGGGGCAGCTTTCGTGGGGTTCGCTGCGCAGCGAGGTTTGGAATCGTTTGCGATTTAAGAAGCCGGCAGCGGAAGAAGCGTACAGCTACAGCGTGCTGCAGAGACTTTCCTACCTGGTAGTAATCTTCTTTTTGTTTCCGCTGATGATCTGGACAGGGATGGCGATGTCGCCGGCGATTACTTCGGTGTTTCCCTTTTTCGTGAGGTCGAGCGGAGGGTTCGAGACGGCACGAACGATCCACTTTTTCGCGGCGAATTTGCTGGTGTTGTTCGTGCTGGTACACGTGGCGATGGTGTGCCTGGCGGGATTCGTGCAGCGCACAAGGGCTATGATCACGGGCCGAGTGAGCGGCGGGAGGGAGCGGCCATGAGCACGCATGTTTCGCGGCGAAAATTGATTACGACGGGATTGACGGCAGCGGCAGGCGTAACGGGACTCGGAGTTGCCGCGAAGATTGCGGATCACTACGGGTTGATACCTCCGGATTGGGGCGGAATTTGGGGGCCGGGCGAGACGCTGACTTATGCGACGCAGCGGCTACTGATGGCGAGCGGTTCGCTGGCGCGGGAATTCAACCGGAGCGAGGTTTCCAAAGTGGTGCCGGTGAGCGGACCGCAGCCGAAGACCGATCCTTATCAACGGTTGCTTGCCGGGGGATTTGCGGATTGGCGGCTGACTGTGGACGGGCTGGTGGCGCGTCCGTCTTCGTTTTCGTTGGATGAGATCAAGCGCATGCCGGCGAAGACGCAGATCACGCATCAGGCATGCGAAGAGGGCTGGTCGTTCATCGCGGAATGGACGGGCGTGCCGCTTTCTTACGTGATGAATCTGGTGGGAGTTTCGGAGAAGGCAAGGTTTGTGGTGTTCTGGCCGTTCGATGAGTCTTGGGACAGCCTGGACTTACCGGATGCGTACCACGCACAGACATTCCTTGCGTACAACTTGAACGGGCAGGATTTGCCAGCGGATCATGGAGCGCCTTTGCGGGTGCGCGTGGCGAGGCAGCTGGGGTACAAGAGCGTGAAGTATTTGCAGAAGCTGACGTTTGTGGATTCGATGAAGAATGTTGGCGACGGGAAAGGGTCGGCGGCGCCTTCGGCTGGATATTCGTGGTATGCGGGGATTTGAATTTTGTCGCGTCGCACATCAAAGAGGTTATATTCGGTGCGGGGTGAGAGTTTGATTAGAGCGGCTGACGCCGCTACTGGGACGCGCTAAAGCACGCCCCTACAACGCCTGGGCGCTTCCTTTCGCTGTGATGCTTGGCAGTTTGGCGCGGGCGGTGGCTACTATTTCCAGGAATTTGCGGGCTGTTTCTACGATTACCTCCGGCTTGTTGGATTTTAGGGCTTCGTGTTGCACTAGTTCGCCGCCTATGCCTAGGGCGGCAGCGCCGGCTTCAATGAATTCCGCGGCGGTGCTGAGGTTTACGCCACCCGTGGGCACTAGGGGGATTTGTGGCAGTGGGCCTTTTAGGGCTTTGATGTATTTTGCGCCGCCGATTTGGCCACACGGAAAGACTTTCACGAAGTCGGAGCCGGCGGTCCATGCGTCGATGATTTCGGTGGGCGTCAATGCGCCGGCCATGATCAGCTTTGCTTCGCTCGCAGCAAATTCCACTGTCGCGGGGTTGAAGCCGGGAGTGACCAGAAACTGAGCGCCGGCGTCTAGACAGCGGCGTGCGTCGTCGGCGTTCAGCACGGTTCCCGCGCCGATGAGGATTTCGGAGCCGGCGCTTTTGGCTAGCTCGCGAATGACTTCGATGGCGCCGGGAACGGTCATGGTGATTTCAACGATGGGGATGCCGCCCTTGCAGACGGCTTCGGCGGCGATGCATGCCTCGCGAGCAGAGGAGGCGCGGACTACGGGAACGATTCCGATTTCTTCGATTCGACTGCGAACTTTTTGCTTATCCACTTGAGAGTCCTCGATTGAAAGCGTCACGGATCGCTTAACGAAAGTTTCAAAAGCCGCAGGGCTCCGCGGACTCCGCCCTGCGCCACAGGCTTCTGCGAAACGGACTAGTCCTGCCGAGCTGGGGTGCAGCGGTGCTGCACCCCTACACAGAAATCGGTTGCGTGTTTCAGCGGGCGATGCGGGCACCTACGCCTTTCATTACTTGCACTACTTCCTGCAACGTGACCATCGACGTATCGCCGGGCGTGGTCATGGCTAGGGCGCCGTGGGCGGCGCCACATTCTACGGACCACTGCGGATCTTGCCCGGAGAGGAAGCCGTAGATTAGGCCGGAGGCGAAGGAATCGCCGCCGCCTACGCGGTCGAAGATTTCGAGATTCTCGCGGTTCTTCGCTTGGTAGAACTTGCCGTCGTAGTAGCAGACGGCGCCCCAGTCGTTCACGGAAGCGGTTTTGGCCTTGCGCAACGTGGTGGCAACTACCTGGAACGGGTAATCCTTTACAACTTTGGCGATCATTTGCTGGAAGCCTGAAACTTCGAAGGCGGAATGATGCTCGTCCATACCGGGAACTTCGTAGCCGAGCGCGGCGGAAAAATCTTCTTCGTTGCCGAGCATGACATCGACGTGGGGAGCGATGCGGCGGTTTACTTCCTGCGCTTGCTTTTTGCCGCCGAGGGATTTCCAGAGGGATGCGCGGTAGTTCAGATCATACGAAACGATGGTGCCGTGGCGCTTGGCGGATTGCATGGCTTCGACGGCGACCTCCGGCGTGGTGGAGGAAAGGGCGCAGAAGATGCCGCCGGTGTGAAACCAGCGGGCGCCTTGCTTGCCGAAGATTTGGTCCCAGTCGATGTCGCCTTTTTTCAGGTTAGCGACGGCGGTGTGACCGCGGTCGTAGGAGCCGAGAGCGGCGCGCACGCCGAAACCGCGCTCGGTGAAATTGAGGCCGTTGCGGGCGGCGCGGCCGACGCCATCGTGCTCAACCCAGCGGATGAGCGACTGGTCGACACCGCCTTGATAGACCAGATCCTGCAGCAAGCGGCCTACGGGATCGTCTGCGAACGCCGTGACGACCGCGGTGTCCAAGCCGAAGCAGCGTTTGAGTCCGCGCGCGACATTGTATTCGCCGCCACCTTCGCAGACTTCGAACGAGCGCGCGGTGGCGATGCGCTTTTCGCCGGGATCGAAGCGCGCCATGATTTCGCCAAGGCTGACAAGGTCCCAGCGGCATTGTTGTTTCGGTTTGATCTGCAGAGTCATCCCCTGTTGTATAACTCTCGTTCGGCAACTCTCATTGGCTAACTCGCGCGGGCTCTAGTTTCGGCGCCAAAATGTGAATCAGGAATAGCGCGATGAGGTAGGCACTTCCCGCCATCAAGAATGGAATCATGTAGCTGCCGGTCCACTGCAAGGTGTGGCCGACCACTTCGGCGATCAACATCCCGCCAATCGCTCCGGCCATGCCTCCGATGCCGACGACAGAACCGACGGCGCGCGCGGGAAACATGTCCGAAGTCAGGGTGTACAGATTTGCGGAGAACCCTTGATGCGCGGCGGCGGCCAGGCCGATCAGCAAGACCGCGCCCCATAGGCTTTCAATACGATACGCGAAAACAATGGGAGTGACACAGAGCGCGCAAATGAGCATTGTGATTTTGCGGGCGGCGTTGACGCTGCTGCCGCGGCGAATCAGGCGAGAAGAGAGCCAGCCACCGGCGACGCTGCCGACGTCTGAAATTAGGTAGATGACCATGATGGGAGGACCGATTTTCATCAACACCAGGCCGTGCTGGCGCTGCAGAAAATCGGGCACCCAGAAGAGATAGAACCACCAGATGGGATCGGTGAGAAATTTACCGACGACGAAAGTCCAGGTTTGGCGATGCGGGATCAGCGTTGACCACTTGATTTTTCCGGTGGCTTCCGACGGATCGGAGCGGATGTAGTCCAGCTCGGCCTTGGAAACGCGCGGATGCTCGTCTGGTTTGGAGTAAATCAAAAACCAAAAGATGAGCCACACAAATCCGAGGGCGCCGGTGAGAAGGAAGGCGGAGCGCCAGCCCCAGTGCGAAGCGATCCATGGCGCGACGAGCGGCGTGACGATGGCGCCGACGCTTGTGCCGGCGTTGAAAATTCCCGTGGCGAGCGAGCGCTCTTTTTTGGGGAACCATTCGGCGACAGATTTGATGCTGGCGGGGAAAACGCCGGCCTCGCCGAATCCGAGCGCGAAACGCGCGGCCGCAAAACTAACGAAGGAGCCGGCGGCGGCATGGGCCATGGACGCGAGACTCCAGAAGGCCATGGCCAGCGCATAGCCTACGCGGGTACCGAGACGATCGATGAGGCGGCCGACGAGCAGCATGCCGGCTGCATAGGCAATCTGAAAATAGGAAACGAGGTGGCCGTATTGGATGTCGTTCCAGCCGAAGTCGTGCTGCAGAGTAGTTTTGAGCACGCCGAGCAACTGGCGATCCATGTAGTTTTTCGTGACGCCGAAGAGAAGGAGCGCGCAGATCACCCAGCGGAAATACCCCACGCGCGTCAAAGGGGACGCGGCGGCGAGGTCGCCGGGTTGCACCGAGCGGAGACTCGGTGAAGGCGCCAAGGCGCTGGGCGGAGGAATAGGTGGCGCGGGATCCATTTGGCAGAAGCTGACTATAGAAACGGGCTGGAGTTCTGTCAAACCCGAAAATTTGAAGCTTATGCGCGCCTTCGAAGCTCAGGATAAGAGAAAGCGCGCGATACAAAATCTGGTGCTACCAACTGTGCATAGTGCCGTCGAGCTTGCGATTGATGGGCAAGTAAGCGCGGCCGTACGGGTATTTCGAGGCGAGTTGCTCGTCGATGTCGACGCCGAGGCCGGGCGCGTCGCCGGGATGCATCATTCCGTCGGTAAAGGTGTAGGAATGGGAGAAGACGCGATCGGTTTCGGCGGAGTGGTGCATGTATTCCTGAATGCCGAAATTGTGGACGCTGAGATCGAAATGAAGAGCGGCGGCCATGCAGACGGGGCTCATGTCGGTTGCGCCGTGGCATCCAGTGCGAACGTGATATATGTCCGCGAGGCTGGCGATTCGCCGGAGATGGGAAATTCCGCCGGCGTGCACGACGGCGGTGCGGATGTAATCGATCAGTTGCTCTTGAATGAGCTGCTGGCAATCATAGATGGAATTGAAAACTTCGCCCACGGCGAGGGGCGTGGTGGTATGGCGGCGAATCAGGCGGAAACTTTCCTGGAGCTCGGTGGGAACGAGGTCTTCGAGCCAGAAGAGGTGATAAGGCTCGAGCTCCTTGCCGAGGCGGGCGGCTTCGATGGGCGTGAGACGGTGATGCGCGTCATGAAGGAGGTGAAGGTCGGAGCCGAATTCCCTGCGCAGGCGTTCGAACAAGCGGGGAACAAAATTGAGATAGAGCTCGGAGCTCCAGGCGTCTTCGGCTGGCGCGTCTTTTTCGGCGGGCTCGTAAAACATCTTGCCGCGGCCGACGCCGTACGTGCTCTCGAGGCCGGGGATGCCGCTTTGCGCGCGAATGGCTTTGTAGCCGAGCTTGGCGTATTCGGCAACGGCCGCGACAGTGGCGTCGATGTCCTTTCCATTAGCGTGGCCGTAAACCATGACGGCGTCGCGGGAGGCACCGCCGAGCAGTTGATAGACGGGAACGTCGAGCGACTTGCCCTTGATGTCCCATAGCGCGGTATCGACGGCGGAGACGGAGGCCATGGTCACGGGACCGCGGCGCCAGTACGCGCCCTTGTAGAGGTATTGCCATGCGTCTTCGATGCGGCGGGCGTCTCGGCCGATGAGTAGCGGGATCACATGATCAGAGAGATAGCTGGCGACGGCGAGTTCGCGGCCGTTGAGCGTGGCATCGCCGAGGCCGTAGACGCCGTCTTCCGTGGTGATTTTTAGCGTGACGAAATTTCTTCCGGGGCTGCAGATGATTACTTTGGCGTCGGTTATGCGCATTGCGGGTTGAATCCTCTATCTGGATTTCAAAACAGGCAAACTCAAACGGAATTGCGCGGGCGTTCGCGTCGCACAAAGTCGGTATCTTGCACGGGTTCGGACTCGCACTCGATCGCAATCGTGGTGACTGGATGATCCGGAGCTTCGGTAGACAATCCGGTGAAGCGCACGCGGAAGCGATCTTGCTGGAATTTGACCAGCTGACCGCTCGCGAGGAGGCGCGCGGACTTCACCTCAGTTTTCAATCCGGCCAGCGATACGGTTTCTCCGGGCCAAAAATAAACGTGCATATACAGAGTGTTTCCCTTACGCGTGAAACCGGCGTAGTTCGAGCGGTGCGGCTGACAGCGGTCTTGAGTATGGATCGACTCGGCGTTGCGCGAGGTCCAGCGGCCAACCTCGGTCAGAATGCGCACAGAGTCTTCGGGGATCGAGCCGTCGGGCTTGGGACCAATATTGAGCAGATAATTTCCTGCATCGTGCGCGCAATAAACGAGATTGCGTACGACGGTTTTTGGAGTTTTCCAGGCGTCATCCGCCTGATGATATCCCCAACTTTCATTTAGCGTCATGCAGCTTTCCCAGGCTCGGCCAGGTTGGTCGGCGACAATTTTCTGTTCTGGCGTCGAGAAATCTCCCGGGAGCGCATTGCGATTGTTCACGATGATGTCGGGCTGAAGTTCGAAAACCATCTTGTTCATACGCTCAGATTCCCAGCCGCGGGCATCGAGCGGCCAGGACACGTCGTACCAAAGCACGTCGACTTTTCCGTAATTGGTCATTAACTCGCGGATGAGGCCGTGCGTATATTCGACGAAACGCTTGCGAGCGTCTTCGTTAGTGGCGCAACGTGCGCCGTCCGGATGGTGCCAATCCATCAGGGAATAGTAAAAGCCAAAGCGCAACCCTTCGGCGCGGGCGGCTTCGACGTATTCATGAACGAGGTCGCGGTCAGGGCCTTGCTTTGGCGCGCAGTAGTTGGTGAGCTTGGTGTTGAAATTGCAAAAGCCTTCGTGGTGCTTTGAGGTCATCACCATGTATTTCTGGCCGGCTTGTTTGGCGAGCTTGGCCCAGGCGCGCGCGGCGTTCGGCTTTGGTTGGAAGCGCTTGGCGAGCTGTTCGTAATCGACTACGGGGATTCCTTCGTTTTCCATCACCCACTCGTGACGGCCGAGCACGCTGTACAGACCCCAGTGGATGAACATGCCGAATCGCGCTTCGTGCCACCATTGCATGCGGCGGGCACGGTCGGCTTCCTCGGCTTCGGAGGCTTTTTGCGCTTGCGCGGGGGCTGCGCCGGTTTTCGTTGAGGCTGCCAGAGTAATAAGAGACGCTCCAGTGCCAAGCAGCCAATCGCGACGCGGTATGCTGTTGGGTTTCATGAGCAGCAGATCCTCCTGTTGTGATTCCAATACGACTGCGATTCCAGCTTGAAAATCCGCTCCATGAGCAGCCATTTTTCTCCCGGCTGTGCGGCCGGGAGCGGCTTCTGGAATTTCCACATCAAATCTTCCCATTCGCGGACTTTGGGATTTGCGCGGTCTGCCTTGGCTTTGGCGTCGAAGGAAAATCGCTCGTCCACTTCCATGACCATGAACATGCGCGTGCCGAGCAGATAAATTTCCATGTCGATGATGCCGGAATCTTTTATGCTGCTCGTAATTTCCGGCCAAATTTTCTGGTGATGCCGGCGATACCCGGCGATCAGCGCCGGGTCATCTTTGAGGTCGAGCGTGAGGCAGTATCGTCTGTTCATCGTTCTCACAAATTAGATAGCATCGCTAAACTCACTATCATGTCAGGGCGCGGTCAAGATGGACGTAGCCGCCGTCCACGAGCACGTGTTGGCCAGTTACGTGGCTGGCCTGCGCCGACATTAGAAAGAGGGCCATCGCGGCAATCTCGTCAGGCTCGGTCATGCGCTTGCCGAGTGGAATTTTGGCGGTGATGTGCTTGAGTTTCTCCGCGGGGTCCGGGAAAGTGCCGAGCCATTGTTTATAAAGCGGCGTCATCACTTCCGCTGGGAGCAGCGCGTTCACGCGAATGCCATAGGGGAGTAATTCGGCAGCCCATTCGCGCGTGAGCGAAAGAATCGCGCCTTTTGCCGCGGCATAGCCGGAGGTGCCGCCTTGGCCCGTCATGGCGACCTTGGACGCTATATTGATGATGCAGCCCCGCGATTTCTTCAAAGCAGGCAAAGCGTAATGGGCCATGTTGTAGTAGTGGTGAAGATTGAGCTCCAAAGAGCGTAGGAATTTTTCTGGGCTGCCGCGCTCGAGCCCGGCGTTGTCGTTAATGCCGGCATTGTTGACCAGCACGTCGACTCTTCCGAAATCGCGTAGCGTTGACTCAATCGCCGCAGCGCAGTTTGCGGCGGGCAATAAATCAGTGCAAATCAGCCCGCAGGATGCACCAGACTTCCGTAGTTCGATTTGCAACTGCTGTCCCGCTTCAGCGTCTTTGTCGACCAGAATGGGAATTCCGCCTTCGCGCGCACAACCGCGGGCAATGGCGGCACCGATGCCCTTGGCGCCTCCGGTGATTACAACGACCTTGCCATTAAGCTGCAAGTCCATGTTGAGCCATGTTCAATTCGTAAAATTGTGCGGCGTTGCCGCCGAAGAACTTGTCCTTATCGGCTTCGGAGTATCCTTTCACGTATTCCTCCATGAGCTGATTAACCTGACGATACGTCGCAGCTAGCAAGCACACCGGCCAATCGGAGCCGAACATCAATCGGTCCGCAGCGAACGCGTCGAAGACTATGTCAAGATAAGGCTTGAAATCATCGGGTTTCCAGTGCTTCCAATCGGCTTCCGTGACCAGTCCCGAAATCTTGCAAAATACATTTCTGTTTTGCGCGATTTCTCGCATCTGCGCGGCCCAGGGCGCGGTTTTCCCGGCCTTGATCTGCGGCTTCGCAAGATGATCGATCACAAAACGCTGCTCGGGAAGCCGGCCTACGAGTTCCATGGCGGCAGGCAATTGCTTCGGATAGATGAGAATGTCGTACGTGAAACCGAATGGACGCAACTGCGCCACCGCTTTGAGAAAGTCTTCCCGCACGAGGAAGCGATCGTCCGGCTCAGCTTGTGCGATGTGGCGAAAGCCGCGCAGCTTTGAAAAATGCGCGAAATATTCGAGATTTTCCGCTAGCTGAGGCGAGAGAAGATCCACCCAGCCGACGACGCCAGCAACGCGCTCGTTCTTTTCAGCAAGATCGAGCAGAAACATAGTCTCGTTTTCGGATTGGTCCGCTTGCACGGCAATAGAGGCGTCGAAACCGTTCGCGGCTAATTCGGCAGCGAGGTGCTCGGGCAAGAAGTCGCGCTTCAACACCGCCATTGAGTCCGTGATCCACGCGTCACGCGCGGTATCATAGCGCCAGAAATGCTGGTGCGAATCAATCTTCATCTAAGATCCTGCTCGCACCGACTAAACGCGCCTATTTTATCCACGGAGATTGAAGAACCCTCCGTCGAGCGGATAATCCGATCCGGTGATGAATGCGGCTTCGTCGGAGCAAAGAAAAAGAGCCAGTGCGGCAACTTCTTCTGGTTCGCCCATGCGGCCAATGGGTTGCGATGCAGACAATTTCTGGAACATTTCCTGCTCGCGACCGGGATAGTTTTTTCGCAAATAGCCGTCGACAAACGGAGTATGCACGCGGGCCGGAGAAATGCAGTTACAGCGGATTTTGTGCACCAGATAATCCTTGGCCACGGAATAGGTCATGGCGACTACCGCACCTTTGCTCATGGAATACGCAAAGCGATCGGCGAGCGCCGCGGTGCCGGCGATCGAAGCCATGTTCAGAATCACGCCACCTTGGGACTTCATATGCCCAATCGCAGCGAACGTGCAGTTGTAGACACCTTTCACATTGATGCGGAAGAGTCGGTCGAAATCGGCTTCGGTCGTAGTCTCGACCGTGCCTATATGAGAGACGCCTGCATTGTTCACGAGAATATGAAGGCGCTCCTGCCGCGTTAGTTTGTCGAAGATACTTCTGGTCTGCTCTTGATTGGAAACGTCGCATGCGTAGGCCTTGGCATCACCGCCGGATGCTGCAATTTCCTGCGCTGCAGAATTGGCTGCTTTTTCGTCGAGGTCGAGGATGCGTACCGCCGCGCCCTGACGCGCGAACCGCTGGGCGATGGCGAGGCCGATTCCGCTGGCAGCGCCGGTGATCGCGGCGACTTTGCCGTCGAGCCGGAAAGCATCGCGATGTTGCGCGGCGCCGCTCAGAGAGAGACTCCTCGCTTCCAGGGGATGAAATCGTTTTGAGCGAGCAACTCGGCCTTGGTATGAAGCTCGCCGCTCGCCACTTGTATAATGCGCTCCAAAATACTTTCGCCCATTTGCTCGATGGTGATTTCTCCCGAAATGATTCCGCCTGTGTCGATATCAATGATGTCCGGCATGCGGCGGGCCAAGTCCGAGCTGGTGGACAACTTAATGACCGGGGCGATGGGATTGCCGGTGGGCGTGCCGAGGCCCGTGGTGAACAGGACCACATTGGCTCCCGCGCCCACTTGCGCAGTGACGCACTCTACGTCGTTGCCCGGCGTGCATTGCAGATTTAAGCCAGGTTCGGCGGAATATTCGGGATAGTCGAGCACGCCGGTGACTGGCGAGGTGCCGCCCTTTTTGGCCGCACCCGCCGATTTCATAGCGTCGGTGAGCAGCCCGTCACGAATATTTCCGGGCGAAGGGTTCATCTCAAATCCGGCGCGGACGGCTTTCGCGCGTGCCGCATAATCGCTCATCAGATGCATGAAGCGCTCCGAGACGCTCGTGCTCACGCAACGATTGATGAGCTCCTGCTCGACGCCGCACAGCTCCGGAAATTCCGAAAGAATTCCGCGGCCACCGAGGGTCGCGAGAAGATCCGCCACGTGGCCAATGGCGGGATTAGCAGAGATTCCAGAGAATCCATCGGAACCGCCGCATTTCAGGCCGACGCAAAGCTGCGATAACGGCGCCGGCTGTCGCTGGGCTTTGTCGGCTTCGACTAATCCCAGGAACGTCTCGCGAATCGCTTGCGAGATCATGGCCGCTTCGGAGGCGCTCTTTTGCTGTTCGAAAACGAGGAGCGGCTTCCGGAAATTTGGGTCGCGGCGCTTGATTTGCTCCTGCAACATGGCCACTTGCGCGTGTTGGCATCCGAGGCTCAGAACCGTGGCGCCGGCAACATTCGGATGGTGAATATATCCGGCCAGCAGCGCACACAAATTTGCAGAATCCTCATGCGTGCCGCCGCAGCCGCCCTCGTGTACCAGGAATTTTATGCCGTCGACATTGTCAAATACTCTCGCGGTGGCCGGCGGAGGATTATTTTCCGTGAACGAAACAGTCCGAAGTCCTTCCGCCTTACCCTCTTTATAGAGGCGCACCATTTCCGCAACCTGGCGGCGATAGATTTGCGGCGCAGCAAAGCCTAGCTCTTCCTCAAAGGCTTGCTTCAAAACGGCAAGATTCCGGTTTTCGCAGAAAACCAACGGAAGCACGACCCAATAGTTGCGTGTGCCAACCAGTCCATCCGCCCTTTGGTAACCAAGAAATGTCTTTTCTCGCCAGCGAGAAACGTCAGGCGGCGACCAATGCGGGGCGCTATCTCGATTGTGGAATGCGGCAGCAGCGTGGCGGAGATTGCGCGTAGACAACAGATCGCCGCGACGGAGAGGCTCGGCGGTGCGCCCAACGAGCACGCCATACATGATTACTTCGCCGCCCGCGGGAAGATCTTCGGTGACAAACTTATGTTTTGCCGGGATGTCAGACAGCAACAAATACTCGGCGCCCGCCAAAGCTACGCTTTCGCCCTTGCGCAGGTTCGTCAAGGCTACGAGAGCGTTGTCTCTCGGATCAAGCCGCAAGACGCGGCGCTGTGTTGCTCCGTTTCCTGACATTGCGTTCGATTCTATACCACGCGGGGTTTTGGTTCAGCGCCCGGCAATATCTTTCCATCGCCGCTAAAGCTGGCGCACGGTATTCGTGAGCGTGCCGATCTTATCGATACTGATGCTCACTTCGTCGCCGTCCTTGAGCCACAACGGTGGGTTCTGCGCCATACCTACTCCGTGCGGCGTGCCGGTGAAAATGGCGGTGCCCGGGAGCAGCGTGGTGCTCTGGCTGAGGAATTCGATCAGCGCTGGGACATCGCGAACCATATCGCGGGTGTTGCCGTCCTGCATCACGCGGCCGTTCACCGTGGTCTGGATACGCAGCCCACTGGAGTCCGCGATGGACTGCGGAGTCACCAGGCAAGGACCGATGGGGGCGAACGTGTCGAAGCTTTTTCCGCGGCACCACTGGGTGCCGCCTTTCTTCAACTGCCAGTCGCGCGCGCTCACATCGTTGCCGCAGGTGTAGCCGGCGACGTACTCGAGAGCGTGCTCGCGGCTCACGTCTTTGCAGGCTTTCCCGATGATGACCACGAGCTCGCCCTCATAGTCCAGCTCCGCCGTTCCCGCGCGCGTGGGAATGGCAATGGGCGCGCCGGGATCCTGCACGGCGTTCGGGCCTTTCGCAAAAGCAACGGGATATTCGCCCGAGCTCATGCCTACTTCGTCCGCGTGCCGGCGATAGTTCTGCCCAATGCACCAAATCATGACCGGGACTACGGGCGCGAGAATCTTGGCAATGCTCACCGATTCCTGAGTGACGCGATTCTTGCCGAAGGGATCGCCCTCGATTCGCAAGCGCGCGCCGCCTTCCTGCTCGACAGCATATTGAATCTTTCCAGATTGATCCAGATATCGAATTAGCTTCATGTTTAGGGATTATCCTCAATGACCGGAAGAACGTGGAGATTGCTGATCGTTTTCAGTTCGCACCTGCGCGCGTGCGCCGCGGCGGCTGAGCGCAAACATCAGCGTGCCGAAAATTAACAGCACGATTCCCCAGTCGAAATTGACATTGATGCCAAGGGATTGCCGGTATAGCGAGGGATCACTCGCGGCGCCGTAAACGACCAGGATTAATCCTAGCAGCAAAAAAAGAATTCCTAGCGGCAAGCGAATGTCGATGCCCATCGGCTCTCCTACCAGAAGATGATATTCAACAAGACCGTGCCGGCGATGACCATGAGCGCCAGCGACGCCGGCCTTGCATACCAGGCCATTGGCTCTTCTTCGGGTTTCGGTGTGAGCGAATAGACCAGCCCAACGAGCTTGCTCTCGTCTGGAGCGCGCGTCACTAGACTCACGACGATAGTGACCACGAAGCAGGTGCTCCAGGCATAGATCGCGGTCCAGAAATTCTGTGCCATTTCACTCGGATAGATGTGCGTTACGGCCAGCCATCCACCTTTAATTCCGACAACGGCTCCGGCCGGAAGCGTCAGCCCATGATGAATCGCTGCCGCGGCGGTTCCGGCGAGCAAGCCGGTGAAGGCGGCGTGCCCGGTCGTGCGCTTCCAGAACATGCCGAGCAAAAAGGTGGCGAAGAGCGGCGCATTCACGAATGCGAAGACGAGTTGCAACATGTCCATAATATTGTTGAAGCGATTGGCCATGTACGCGGCAGCGATGGAAAACGCGATGCCAAAAACGGTGGCCGCTCGACCCATCGAAAGATAGTGCGCATCGGTTGCGCCAGGCCGAATGTAGGACTGATAGATATCGTAGGTCCACACGGTGTTAAAGGCGGTTACGTTGCCGGCCATGCCGGACATAAAGCTGGCGAGCAGCGCGGTGAGTCCTAGCCCGAGCATCCCTGGCGGGAAATAATGCAGCAGCATGCTGGGCACGGCGAGATCGTAGTCGAGCTGCGGCTTGCCGTCATTGTCGAGCATGGGCTTGCCGGAGCTTGGGTCGACCTTCATGGGAATGATGCCTTTTCCGGGCACCTCAGCGCCGACAACTACACGCGCGTGGGGCGGTACTGCGGGCTGGGTGGGCAGCGCGATAGCAATCAAACCCGGGAGGATGACCAGAAACGGAAACAACATTTTTGGGAATGCGCCGATTAGCGGCGTGCGCCGGGCGGCGCTCATGGATTTCGCGGCCATGGCGCGCTGTATGACAAGAAAATCTGTGCACCAGTAACCGAACGAAAGCACGAAGCCCAAACCCATGACGAGGCCGAACCATTCGACGCCCAGCCGGTTCGTGTTTGCGTGGCTCAGTCCCGCCCAGGAGTGCGTGTAGCTCGGCCCCAGCGTGGCTTTCAATCCCGACCAGCCGCCGACATTTTTCAATCCCAAATAGGTGAGCGGCAGAAATCCCGCGACGATGAGAAAAAACTGCAGCACTTCGTTATAGATGGCGCTCGACAAGCCGCCGAGAAAGGTGTAAACGAGCACGACGATGGCGGAGATTAGGATGGCGAAATCGAAAATCCACGAGCTGTTGAGCCCCAGCCGCTGGAATACGCCGTCAAATACGTGCAGGGTTTGAATCAGCTTGGCGATCGCATACATTGAGATGCCTGACGAGAAGATCGTCATAATGGCGAAGGAAATGGCATTCAGTCCGCGCGTTTTTTCGTCGAAACGCAGACGCAAGTATTCGGGCACGGAGCGCGCGCGGGAGCCGTAGTAAAACGGCATCATGAAGATGCCGACGAAGACCATCGCGGGAATAGCGCCGATCCAATAGAAATGCGAGGTCGCAATTCCGTACTTCGCGCCAGAAGCACCCATGCCGATGACTTCCTGCGCGCCAAGATTGGCGGACATAAATGCGAGACCGGCGACCCACGCGGGAATGGCGCGGCCGGCGAGGAAGAAATCCGCGCTCGTCTTCATCGAGCCCTTCAGCGCCACGCCGATGCCCAATACGAAGGCGAAATACAAGCCTAGGATTAGCCAGTCGATTCCCGTCATTCTGAATGGCTCCTTCCATCCGCCTGCCCTGAGATTTCGATGGGACGCACTTCTAGCAAAAATAGGCGCTTACGAAAGACGGAGCGTACATGACCCGCGAAGCTGCTGCAAGGGTTTGTGCTACTGCAGGTTTGCTGCGGTTGCAGTTAAGATTTTTTGGTTTGACAAGAGCGCTTGTCCCCTTCTATGTTCATTTGTGTTCACAGCCTCCGCTTTAGCCCAGCTTTAACCACGCGGTGAATTTTGCGTTTCAGGATTCGACCATGCCATACAAATTGACGGTGAATGGACGGCCTGCCACGGTGGACGCTCCCGCGGACATGCCGCTCCTTTGGGTCATTCGTGATGTACTGAATCTTCGCGGCACGAAATACGGCTGCGGTATAGGCCAGTGCGGCGCTTGTGCGGTGCACATCGGCGGACGCGCCGTGCGCTCGTGCCAGACGCCGGTGTCCACCGCGGACAACGCTAAGATCACCACGATCGAAGGGCTTTCCGCGGACGGGTCGCATCCTGTCCAGCTTGCATGGGCGGATCTTGACGTACCGCAGTGTGGTTACTGCCAGGCGGGACAGATGATGTCCGCGGCGGCGCTGCTGGCCAAAACTCATAAGCCGACGGATCAAGACATTGACGCCGCCATGAACGGAAACATCTGCCGCTGCGGAACCTACATCCGGATTCGGCAGGCGATTCACAAGGCCGCTGCATTGGCGGCAAGTCAACCAGGGCGCACGGCTCAAGCGGTAAGCAGCGGCAGCGTCTCAGGCTTGGAGTAAGGAGGCGATTATGGCAACCGCAACTATTCCCAATATAATCGGGCGCCGCTCCTTTCTTCGCGTGAGTGCCATCGCGGGCGGTGGTCTGCTTATTTCCGCCTACATCGATCCAAAACTTTTTGGGCAATCGCCGCAGGGACCGCCGCCCGCCAATCTGATGCCCAACGCATTCATTCGCATTGCGCCAGATGGCATTGTCACCATCACCGCGAAAAATCCGGAAATCGGTCAGGGCATCAAGACGATGCTGCCGATGCTTATCGCGGAAGAACTCGATGTCGACTGGAAAGATGTGCGCACGGAGCAGGCCGACGTCGACTACGCGAAATACGGGCTGCAAGTCGCCGGAGGCAGCACCGCGACGCCGAACAATTGGGATCCGATGCGCCGCATTGGCGCAGCGGGGCGCGAGATGCTCATCAGCGCTGCCGCGCAGACGTGGAGCGTGCCGGAGTTGGAGTGCACCACCTCCTCGGGCCGCGTACGGCATGACTCTTCGAAGCGTTCGGTCGGTTACGGCGAGCTCGCCGCAAAAGCCGCGACCTTGACGCCACCCGATTTGCAGACTGTCCATTTGAAAGATCCTAAGGACTACAAAATCATCGGCAAGTCCATCCCGCAAGTGGACAACGCCGCAATTTTGACCGGCAAGCCCCTTTTTGGAATCGATTTCACCATGCCCGGCATGCTATGGGCCGTTTTTGAGAAGTGCCCGGTCTTTGCCGGCAGGGTCATCAGCGCAAACGTCGACGAAATCAAAGCGATGCCGGGCATCCGGCACGCGTTTGTCGTCGAAGGTGGCAGCGACCTGACTGGATTGCTTTGCGGCGTCGCGATCGTTGCGGATAGTTGGTGGCAAGCGCGTACCGCGCGGCAAAAGCTGCAAGTGAAATGGGATGAAGGCAAGACTGCGCAGCAGAGTAGCGAAGGATTCGCGCGCCGCGCCGAAGAACTTTCCAAGCAGCCGCCTGGGCGTTCTCTTCGCAAGGACGGTGACGCCGAAGCCACGTTGCAAAACGCGGCGAAGGTTGTCGAGGCATACTACTCGTATCCATTCATAGCGCACGCGCCCCTCGAACCACAAAACTGCACCGCGCATTATCGCGATGGCAAGCTTGAAATGTGGGTGCCGAGCCAGACGCCGCAGCGCGGCCTCGGGCAAGTCGCAAAGACGCTTGGCATCAGCGAGAAGGACATCACCATTCACCTGACGCGCATGGGCGGCGGGTTCGGCCGGCGCTTGACCAACGATTACATGATCGAAGGCGCGTGGATTTCCAAGACCATCGGCGCGCCCGTAAAGCTTTTGTGGACGCGCGAAGACGACATGCGCCACGACTTCTACCGCCCTGCGGGATACCACTATTTGAAGGCGGCAGTGGATTCCTCCGGTAACCTGGTCGCCTGGCGCAATCATTTCATCACTTTCGGCGAAGGTGAGAAATTCGCGTCCGCGGCCGGAATTTCACCGGACGAATTTCCCGCGCGCTTCGTGACCAATTTCGCCATGCATACGTCGCTGATGCCCACGGGCGTGCCGACCGGCGCCATGCGTGCTCCCGGCAGCAATGGCATCGCGTTCGTGATGCAATCTTTCATCGACGAACTGGCGCACGCCGCAGGCAAGGATCCAGTCCAATTCAGGCTGGCCCTGCTCAACACCGCGCCGCTCGCTTTCACACCACCGGAGGGCACCCCCGCCGGCGGCCCACCGCCGTTATTGCTCAATCCGCAGCGAATGCGCGGCGTGCTCGAACTCGTCGCCGAAAAATCCGGATGGGGTTCGCGCAAGCTGCCGAAAGACACGGCCCTCGGTGTGGCCTTCCATTTCAGTCACCGCGGACACTTTGCGGAAGTCGCGGAAGTCCACCTCGCGCCGGGCAACAAGATTCGTGTCAACAAAGTGTGGGTGGCAGGCGACGTCGGCAGCCAAATCATCAATCCCAGCGGCGCGCTCAACGAAGTGCAAGGTTCGGTGATCGAAGGGCTCAGCCATCTCATGGGCTACGAGATCACCATCGAGCGCGGCCGCGCGGTCCAGAGCAACTTCCACGAATACCCGCCGGTGCGCTTGACCCAAGCCCCACCGGAAATCGAAGTCCACTTCCTCAAGACGGACAATTCCCCGACGGGGTTGGGCGAGCCCGCGTTGCCTCCGGTGCTGCCCGCCGTGTGCAACGCGCTTTTCACGCTAACAGGCAAGCGCATCCGCACGCTGCCACTAGCCAAGCAAGGCTATTCGTGGGCATAGCGCAAAATTTCATAACGCCGCTCTCATAACGCTACTTTCATTGCGCAACTCTCTCGATTGCTGACGGCACAGCGCACCGCATGTTCAGCGAGACGATTGAACTCTTCTTGTGGGATACTCCCCCTGCGTTCGCAATTTTTCCATGACAACAACAGCGCAGCTACAACCAGCGGCGCAAGTGCTGAAAATCCCACGCCGCCGATGGGGCATCGCCTTGCTCCTCGGCTTCGGCGTGCTGGTGAACTATTTCGACCGCGTCAATCTTTCCGTCTCGCGCGATGCGCTGCAGGATGCGTTTGGAATTTCCGCTGTGATGTTCGGGTATTTGTCTAGCGCCTACAACTGGCCCTACGCGCTTCTCCAGCTTCCTTCCGGGCTATTGCTCGACCGCTTCGGCGTTCGGCGCGTGGGAATTATCAGCACAGTTATTTGGAGCATCGCTTCCTTCGCAGCGGCAATTTCGAGCGGTATTGGCGGCCTGTTTGCCGCGCGATTTCTTTTGGGTATCGGCGAAGCTCCGACATTTCCAGCCTATGCGAAAGCCACCGGCTACTGGTTTCCGAAGAACGAACGCAGCCTGGCAACGGCAATATTCGACGCCATGGCAAAATTCTCTTCCGCCATAGGTATACCCATATTGGGCGTCTTGCTGCTGCACTTTGGATGGCGCTGGAATTTTGCCGCGACGGGACTGATTAGTGTTCTCTTTTTCGCTCTGTTCTACGCCTTTTACCACAACCCAAGCGAAGACAAGTTCCTTACACCCACCGAGCGCGAATACATCGCTCGCGGCGGGGCGCAGCCGGAAGATCGCGCAAGAGCCGCGAAAGGAGCGCCTCTCGCCTACTTACTGCGGCAGCGCCGAGTCTGGGGACTCGCTTTGGGCTTCGCCTCCTACAACTACAGCTTCTATCTGCTCCTGACCTGGTTGCCGAGCTATCTTTCCGCCACCCATCACGTCGATCTTCTTCATTCGGCGCTCTACACGAGTATTCCCTGGATAGTCGCCACTCTGCTGGATTTGGCGGTTGGCGGTTGGCTCGTGGACTTCCTGATCCAGCGAGGCAAGAACCCGGTTCGTGTGCGTCAAGTCGTTCTGATCGGAGGAACCGCTCTGGGTTTGGGAATTTTAGGAGCTGCAAACGCTCATACCGCCACCACCGCTCTCTTCTGGATAAGTGTCTCGATAGGCGGGCTCTCAGCGGCATCGCCGGTGGGTTGGTCGATTCCTTCCCTGATTGCACCGAAGGAGAGCGTTGGCACCCTGGGAGGGATCCTGAATTTCGGCAATCAGCTCGCCGGAATCGCCGCACCCATTGTGACCGGTTACGTGGTACAGGCGACGCACTCGTTCTTCTGGGCCTTTGCCGCCGCAGGCATTTTCCTGCTCATCGGAATCGCCGGCTACGTTTTCCTCTTGGGATCCATGGAGCCGGTGCCGGAGCCAGCGTGAACTGTGGTTCAGTCGTCGCGCCGTAAAAGTAAAAGGGGGAGCCGCGGGGCTCCCCTTTTTACTTTCAGTTCAGCAATTGGTGTAGATCAGAACATCAGCCGCAACGCGAACTGCCCGAAGCGGCGCTCATCATGGTTGGTAGCAGTGACATTGTTAATCCCGAGACCACCCTTTAGCGCGGTTACAGGAACGGGCAGCGGCGTAATGATGGCGTTCGTTATCGGATCCTTGATCGCAAAATTAGATGCGTCAAGGTTTGTCCCCAGGATGTAGAAGTTGTGGTGATTGAAAATATCAAAGGCTTCAGCGCGGAATTCCAGCCGGAATCGCTCGGTGATGGCGAAGGATTTCGCGACAGCCATGTCAAAGTTCCATGCACCGGGGCCGCGGAACATGTTTCTGCCGGTCATATCGGCAGGAAAGGGACCGAAATCCGAGATGCCCGTTGGGTGAGCGCCGTTTTTAAGCGTCGGATCGAAAGGCGCGGGGTTTGCCGCAGGCAAAGTTAGCACCGTGTATTGATTTGGTCCCACGTTTACGGGAGTCCCAGTGCTCGTCCGCGGTACAGAACCAGTGGACGGCACATACCTCGGGATTCCGTTCCCCGCAGCCGCGTTGGCCGAATTTGTGGTGTCAAAAATGGAAAACGGTGTTCCGGTCCTCGCGATGAAAATACCGACCACACTCCAGCCGCCGAGGACTTGGTGTGTTACGCCTCTTCGATCTCTGAAGAAGGGGATGTTGTAGATGGGAGTGACGGCTATACGGTGCCGGACATCATAATCCGAACTGCCCCAATCAAGCCGTGGATTGCGAGGATCCAAATATCCCAGATTACCGATGCCGTTGGAAGCTCCCTGCGTACTGTCGGAGAATGTGGAGCTAAGATCGTCGGTCGAATGTGACCAAGTGTAATTCGCCGTCAAGCTTAGCCCGCTGTTGTGCAGGTTTTGCGTTTGCAAGCGAATGTTTAGGGCGCTGTAGTGCGAAGCGCCCCTGCTGCCGCGGGTGTTGATACCGGTGTACTGGTTATTGACGCGTGTCAGGACAGTGCGGGGATCATTGAGATAAACGTTGCCGCCACCGACGGGGTTGGACGCGGCGATGTCGTACAAATGAATGCCATGCGCTCCGCTGTATTCGAGCGCAACCACGGTATTGCGCGCAATTTCGCGTTCTACGGCCAAGCTGACGAACTGCGTCTGCGCCGTCGCAATGTTCTGATCTACGTGCCGCAAGCTGGAAGGCCGCAACGGTACCGTTCCAGTGGAACCGGCGAACGGACCTAGATTATCCGTTGTAACCGTAATTGAAGGAAGACCGGCTGTTCCCTCCGTGATTTGCACGCTAGCGTAGTTCGGCGGGTTCTGAATGACGTTAAACGTCACGTTGCCAAAGTTTCGCTCGTAGCTCATGCCGTATCCACCGCGTAGACTCGTTTTCCCATCTCCGAAGATGTCCCAGGCAAAGCCGATGCGCGGTGCGATGGTTCCAAAGTTTGGATTCCAGAGTCCGTGCACCGGGCTATCCGGTGCAATCTGCACCGCGCCATTGCGAATCCGGTCAAAGAAGGATGAACCTGGACCGAAGTAAAAGTTGGAGTCCAGTCGCTGATTGTTATTATGCTGTACTCCGAAATATTCGTAGCGGAAACCATAGTTGAACATTAAGCGCGGCCTGATCCTCCAGCTGTCTTCCAGATAGGCTGCCCAGTCGTGGTAGCGATAGCTGCGCGCGAAGCTTGGTGAGGTGGCTGGTAGCGTCAATGTGCAGCCTGGAGTCACAAGCAATCCGGCCACGGGGTCCCGTCGGCATGGGAATTTACCTTGTGGATTAACGGCAACTTGAAACAGCGACAAGTTCCCTGTGACAAAATTGGCGAAAGCGGAAGTTTGATCGGTTCCAAGCTGCTCAATTGCCTGTGCGAAGGCCCCAAACGCAGTATTGATCTGCTGATAGTTGTATGCACCGCCGAAGCGGACGGTGTGGCTGCCTTTAGTCCAAGATATATCCTCGAACAATTGGAGTGAATTCTGCGGCCCACCGAAGGGTTCGCCACCCGAACCTGCGAACTGCGCCCACAGACCTGGAAGCTGAATCGGATTCGCTCCTATGCTAATCGGGGCTGCATTCATAAGCAGCTCTGGCACGTTCAGGACGGACGGGTTGAAAGTCTGCCTGATATTCAACCGGCCGAATGCAATCTTCGAGCTGCTATAGAGCGCAGGGGTAAAGGAATGATTGATTGCAAACACACCCTGATTGTTGAACTGGGAATCGCCGACGTTGTACTGGGAATAGGGGCTGGAGAAAAGGCCTCCGTTGAAGTCGACCAGGTTCTCCAGCGCGTAACGGAAGAACATCTGCGTGCTATTGTTCAAATTAAAATCCAGCCGGCCGATAATCCGATGCGTGTTCTGCGGTAGTCCCCCGCCGGCATCTGAGGGTGCGTTGAAGTTGACCAACCCGAATGCAGGGGTAGCTGCCGGGACTCCCGCGATACCTCCGATTCTCGGGTCTCCTGCGGCAACCGTACTCGCAAAATTAAAGCTGTTGTTGCCGAACGCATTGAAGTAGGCCTGAACGTTAGGAGCAGAGGCCGCCAGAAGTTGTGGAGTTGGCACGTACGCCTGCAAGACCGCGTTGCTGCGTACGCGGAGCCATTCCGTGCTCTGAAAGAAGAACAGCTTGTCCTTGAAAATCGGACCGCCAATGTCGTAACCAAATTGATTGCGGGTGTATTTGCCTTTCGGCGCGCCGGTTACCGCATTTCCAAACGTGTTTGCCGTATAGGACGATAGCCGGTTGAATTCCCACAAACCACCATGAAGAGAGTTAGTCCCCAATTTTGTGGATACATTGACCACTCCCCCCGATGCCCGCCCGTACTGGGCGTCAAAGTCGCTCGTCACTACACGAAACTCTTGCACCGCATCCAGCGGGACCTGCTGGCCGACGGTTGCCGTGAAAATGTCCATGTTCTCCACGCCGTCGAGAAGAACTTCCGTTCCGGAGCTGCGTTGCCCATTAATGGATACGCCAACGCCGCGGTTTGTCTGATTTTGATCAAATCCGCTTGCCGTGCGATCGCCACCGCTGACGTTTCCCGCGATCTGCACGAAATCGTAAGGATTGCGCGTCAGGCTCGGCAGTTCTTGCATTTGCTGCGTGTTGACGATTTGCGACAGCTCTTGGTTCTGCGTGTTCACTTCCACGCCGCCCGCCGCCACCACTTCGATCGTCGTCGTCTGGTTCGAAACCGACAGTTGCGGCTCAACCGTGACGACCGCCCCGACGGTAACTTCCACCCGGCTTGTAAATTTTGCGAAACCTGAGCTCGTCACCGTGAGTTCATAAATTCCAGGTGGCAGCGCAGGGATAGTGTATTGACCGTTGTCTCCGGTCGTTACGGAGCGTTCCGCCGAAGTGTTGACGTTGCGCGCCGTCACCGTGGCTCCGGCCACAGCAGCTCCCGACGTGTCTCGAACTGTGCCGGAAATCGTTCCTGTATCCACTTGTCCCCATACCGGCGCGATCGCCAGGGCAACAATCATTAGCAGCAACACCGCCTTGAATACGAGTTTCATCGCCTTTTTCCTTTCGTGCGTCTTGTTATGCATATCTGGGGAAAAGCGCCGCGACTTGCGGGCCGGAATGATTTCAGTGCTTACTGGTGCTGTTCCGAAAGAAGCAGCTACGATTTCCGCCTGCGATCCGAATTTTTCTTCTAAAAGACAATTCCTCCACGTGCGATATCACGCCTCGTGAAGGATGCAAATCGTTAGCCATTTCGCGCCTAAAATTAACCTGTTGAATGTCAGAGGTTTATGCGAAGCAGAAATGCAGGCGCTTTCGCGGAGATGCAGTTTTTTGAAAACTAATATGTTTTAGCATAAGCGTCAATTAGCTGACATAGTTGACACTTCGCTTAACCTCAGGTTTGCTCAAGGAATTCGCGTAAGAGCATGTGAAAGTGGTGCACGCCGTTTTCCCGCCGCACCGAATACCGTCCGCGATCGTATGTCGCTGAACGCAGCCCCCGCTGCACGCTTTCGCACAATCCGATATCTTCTTGCTGTACTTCGTCGCTGAACCGCACGGCCTTCCGGATGCGCTCCTTCGAGTGGCTTGACGCCGCATCATGGAAAAACCACTCGAACACCGTCAGTGTCTTTTCTTGTGAAATCGGCAGAATCAAATTGGTGGACACGTTATCCGGGTAAATGTTGATCATCAAATTCGGGAATACCCAAAAATAAAGCGCCTCTTGCAAACCCGTTCCCGGCGCATAAAGCCTCTCGTCGTCCTCACTCTTCATCGCGCGGATCGGCGCGAACTGCTGCGAGTAGTAGCGAAACGTCTCGGTCCGATATTGCGCATAATCGATTTCGCGCATCAAGCCAGGGTGCGCAATCGGAATGTGGTAGCCCTCCAGATAATTGTCGACATACACCTTCCAGTTGCATTCGATCACGTAGTCGCGGCGTTCCACCGACTGCAATCCTTCGAAGTGGAATCCCCGTGCTTGCCGAGGTATTTCTCCGAGGAATACCGCAAGCGGTTCGGCCTGCGCGTCGAAGTTAACGAAAATGAACTGCTCCCAGGTTTCCACGCGCAACGGCACCATGCCCATCGTGCTGCGATCAAAAAACTCCACGCCTTCCACGTCAGGAGTACCGATCAGCCGTCCGTCCAGTGTGTAGGTCCAGCCGTGATACCCGCAACGCAAGACATTTTTGCAGCCGCTCCCCTGCGCAATCGGGCCCGCACGATGCCGGCACACATTGCTGAATGCGCGAAGCGTTCCTTGCTTGTCGCGCACCACCACGATCGGCTCGCCCGCAAGATCCATCGTGAAAAAGGTCTCGGGATTCGCGATTGTGCGCTCTACGCCGTTGACTTCCCCACACGCTTGGTGAAGCGTTCCCACAAGCTGCCAAGTACGCTGGAAAATCTTGCTCTTTTCAATTTCCAGAATCGATGGATCGGTGTAAAAGCGTGACGCCAGCGTGTGCGCACACTCAATCTGTTCGTTCACATCCAAGTGCAAGGACTTGTTTTGCATGAAAGGATTATCGCGCGAAATCGGTCGCGCTCAGAACTCAATTCGCCGTTTGCTCCGCGCCCGCCTCTTGCTCGGCTCGCGCACTCTGGTAAATGCGCCAGGCCAGCCAACCCATTACCGCCAACATTCCCAGCCACCCGATCGCCCGCGTCGCTCCGCCTATTTTCTGGTCTTGCTCCAACAATCCCCATTGCCCGAACAATATTCCCCAATCGTGGTCGCCCGAGCCCACCAGCGGCAAATCCTGCGCCCGCGCATCCGCCATATACGTCCCGATGTACGGACAATTTTCAAAAAACCAAAATCCGCAAAACGCGGTGCCTGAAATCTCGCGCCGCCAAAAGAAATAGGCCGCGCACAGCAGCGGAACAATCAGCTCCGCCAGCGTGCCACCCAAAATCATGGGCGTATAGCCAAGAAAACTGAAGAAAGGATGCCCGGCTTCATGAATCATCAAATTCGCGTAGTCGAGAAAAAGGAAGCCCGTGCGATCGACCGCGGCATACGCCAGGAACAAAACATAAAAGCACAGCCAGCCAATTCCCGCATAGCGCGAAATCGGCTTCCACTCTCCGAATTGATCTTCCACGAAGGTCACTGAGCAAGCGTAGCAGGCAGCGCCGCGCGAGGGCGCGAGATTCGAAAAGACGTGCCGAAACAGTTCAACGGGTGCTCGAAGCCTCTTGCTTCTGCATCGCGGCCAGCGCCTCGTAAGCCGCGCCCATCAGCGGCGCAGACTCGTTGAGCACCACGGACACCGGAATGTTCGCCAGCAAATTCTCAAAATGCCATTTGTCTTTGAAGGCGCGGAAAAAAGTCCCATCCTTGATCTTGTCGATGATTTTCACGGCAATCCCACCCGCCACGTAAACCCCACCCAACGCCAGCACCTTCAGCGCCAGGTTCCCGGCCTCCCCGCCATAAATAGAGGTCCACAAATCCAGCGTCTCCACGCAAACCGGACAAGTTTTCGCCAATCCCTTCTGCGTGATCTCGGGCGCGGGATCGGCGTCCGGATCTTCGAAACTTGCGTGCTTCACGTCAGGCGCGAGAAACTCGTGTAGCGTGCGAAATCCGCGCCCCGACAAAATTAGCTCCCAACTCACCTGCGGATACCGCCGCCGCATGAAGCGCAACAACTCGATCTGCTGCTCCGTGTGCGGTGCAAAATCCGAATGCCCGCCTTCCGACGGCACGATTCGGTAACGCTCGCCGTCCCACACCAATATCGACTGCCCCAGTCCCGTCCCCGCAGCCAGCAGCGCACGCGTGCCCCCCGGCTCCGGTTTTCCGGGATTCAGCACGCAAAATTCCTCAATCGGTAAATGCTCGATGCTGTGACCTGTGGCACCCAGGTCGTTGAGCAAGACGATCTTCGCCACGTCCAGTTCCGACGAAAGAATCTTCGCGTCTACCGTCCATGGGAGGTTCGTCGCGCGCACGTGGTTGTCGATCACTGGTCCGGCCACACCAAATCCCGCCGCGACTATTGGATCCGTTGTCAGGTGCGGCGCCGCCAGCCGCGAAAATTCCTTCACAATCCGATCGAACTGCGCGAATTCCTTGCTCGCAAATCGCTTGCGGAACACACACGTCAGCGTGCCGTTCTCCTCAGAGAACAGCGCAAGATTACATTTCGTACCACCGACATCACCCGCCAGGATCACCCTTGCCCCCGTGTTCTAATTTCGATTGCGTGGTCTCAGCGTCACCCTCGCCGAGTTACGTCTCCGCTTTAGGGGTTGCACCACCGTCTTCCGCTGCGTTCGAGCAAAAGCTCCGATTCCCGCGGGCCCCAACTCCCAGCGGGATATATCGGCACCGCCGCGGTTTTCGCCGCGCTCCACACGTCCAAAATCGGTTCGACCAGCGCCCAAGCCGCCTCCACAGTGTCGCCCCGATCGAACAACGTCGCATCCCCTCGCACGCAATCGCCCAGCAATGTCGCATACGCGCTGCGCGATCCGTCGCCAAAAGCCTCGCGATAACTGAAATGCATCGCCACGTGGCCAATTCCCATTTCCGTCCCGGGCCTCTTCGCTCCAAACGAAACAGAAATCCCCTCGTCCGGCTGAATATTCAGCACCAGCCGATTGTCTTCCACTTCGCGTTCACGAAACACAATGTGCGGCGCGCGCTTGAACTGGATCACGATCTCCGTGCTGCGCTTCGCCAGCCGCTTCCCCGTCCGCAAATAAAACGGCACTCCCGCCCATCGCCAATTGTCGATCTGCAATTCCATGGCGACAAATGTTTCCGTGCGCGAATGCGGATTCACGCCCGGCTCCTGCCGGTATCCGGGCACAGGTTTGCCATCAATGACACCCGGCCCATATTGCCCGCGCACCACCGACGTCGCCACCATCCCCAAGTCATACGGCCGCACCGACTGCAGCACTTTCAATTTTTCGTTGCGCACTGCCGTCGCATCGAATCGCGCGGGAGGTTCCACCGCCACCAGCGACGTGAGCTGCAAAACGTGGCTCTGAATCATGTCGCGCAGCGCGCCGGCCGTCTCATAAAATCCGCCGCGCCGCTCGACACCCAATGTTTCCGCCGCCGTAATCTGCACGTGGTCCACGTAATTCCGGTTCCACAGCGGCTCAAATATCCCGTTGCTGAAGCGCAGCACCAACAGGTTCTGCACCGTATCCTTGCCCAAATAATGATCGATCCGGTAGACCTGCTTCTCATCAAACACGCTCAGCACGATCTTGTTCAGCTCTTTTGCCGACGCCAAGTCGCGCCCGAACGGCTTCTCAATAATGATGCGCACCCACGCGTCCGGCGCTGACGCTTTCGCCAATCCCGCCCGCCCCAACTGCTCCACAATGTGCGGATAAACCTCGGGCGGCGTAGAAAGATAGAAAAGCCGGTTGCCGCCGAGCTCTTTTTGCACGCTCAGCTCGTCCAGCCGCTTCGCCAACTTCTTGAAGTCTTCCGCGTTCCCATACTCGCCCGCCTGGTAATAAAGGTTCGAAGCGAATTCGCTCCACTTCTTCGGGTCGATCGGCCCTACTTCCGAAATGCTCTTAGCCGCTTCCGCCGCGGTGTTGCGAAAGTTTTCGTCGCTCATCGCTGTCCGCGAAAATCCAACAATCGCGTAGCGCGGTCCCAGCGAATTGTGAATCGCCAGGTCATACATCGCCGGTATTACCTTGCGCTTCGCCAGGTCACCCGAAGCGCCGAACAGCACTACGGTGACTGGCTCGCGAACGCCAAAATTCTCGTTCATCGCGCCGCTCGACTCTACCGCGGTATCTTCCAATGTTGCCGTCGTAGTCATTCCATCACCGGTGCACGACACTATACCTCAACGCCGCAATTTTTCAGTTCCGCGCGCACTTGCTCCGCATTCTGGTAAAGAATCGTTTTCATCCCCAGCTTCCGCGGATTCTCCAGGTTCAGCGGCCGGTCATCGATGAACACGCACTCCTGCGCCGGCCGCTGCGTCACTTCCAGCGCGATGCGGAATATCATTTCCTCCGGCTTTCGCGTGTGCAGATAACACGAGCTGAAGAACACCTGGAAATCGCGCCGCAAATGAAACGCCGCAATCCGGTATTCGTTCAGCTCCAGCGGCTCGTTGTTGATCGCGCCGATAAAATATTTCCCCAGCTGCGCCGCTTTATCCAGCACCGCCCGCGATTCCGGATACTCCTTCGATTGCGCGAACATGAACGCGATGAACTCCTCGCGCGTAAACGGCCGCGGCCGGTAAAACAGTGTCCGATTCAGGTATTCATCCAGCGAAATATTTCCCGAATCAAACGCCGGAAACGAAAGCTCGTGCCGGTCTTGAAACTCTTCCCAGTCCAGGTGAAACACTTCCGCCGCCCGCCGGCGCGCCACCGTGTCCCACCCGTTCGTCATGATGACTCCGCCGACGTCCCAAAACAGCGTGGTGATTTCAGACAAAGCGCCGGCACCTCCACGTTCGGGCAATCATCAGATGCTTTCTTGCGATTGCAAGTTATGTTGCGTTGACTCGCGCAGCAAAGAATTCTTGCGCGAATTCCCTCAACGGCTGAAACGCGCCGCGATTCTACTATCCCCACAACTCAATTCCTATTCCTCGCTCACTCTGCGACTAGGAATTTCCCATCGCTTGCGGTATCGTCAAAAATGCACAGCTCACGAGGACACAACTATGGCGAACGATTCCTGCGACCCCACACCGGCCGCAAATGAACCGGTCAAGTCCGGCACCCGTATGGTGCACTGCGTGAAATTCGACCGCGATCTGCCCGGCCTCGACCGCCCACCTTGGAAGGGCGAGCTCGGCAAGCGCGTCTACGAAACCGTTTCGAAAGATGCCTGGAAGCTTTGGATCGAGCACTCCAAAATGGTAATGAACGAATATCGCCTCAATCCTCTCGATCCCAGTTCACAAAAAATCATGGAAGAACAAATGGAGCAATTCTTCTTCGGCGAAGGCGCCAAGCTTCCCGAAGGCTACGTAGCCCCCAAAGCCAAAGGCTAATTTTCTCTTTGTAGGGGCGCAGCACCGCTGCGCCCCTTCTCGGCACGATTCTCGTTTTGTGAAGTGCGGCGGTCTTGTTTTACCCTGAGCCGTGAAGGGCCGTCGCTTTTCGCGCTTGCCGCGGCCGCTCTCCACACCGCATCACCCGACCACCCGACCCGTCGCCGGATGCTCCACGGCCAATCTCTCCCGAAACACAAATCTCAATTTCCGATGCGCCACCCGCAACGCCCTCTCCACCTCTTCCGCCGTTTCCGCCCGCGCAAACAAAAATCCCAAATAACTCGATCCCTCCGGCCAAGCCGCAATGTAATCATGCAAACGCGCCGTAGTCTCCAGCCCAACGACATTCGGTGTAGCCTGCGCGTCCTCTTTGCCCTCCACTGCCTCCAACACGCCGCTATTCGGCACCGGAATCATCATCACTCCCGAAGCCGCCGCTTCCCGCTTCCAATCCGCTACGGGCATCTCCACCGCGTGCCGCAGCAGCAATTCTTCCAACCCGATCACCTCATCGCTCTGCTCGGTCACAAACCGCAGCGCCCGCGCACACAATCCACCAATAGGCCGCGGCGCAACTTCAAGCGGCCAAACTCCGTCCTCATTAATCCGAAGTTCCGCATGCACCGGCCCATGTGATAATCCCAGCGCCCGCACCGCCTCCGCCGCGCACCGCTCGATCTTCCTCACTTGCGCCTCCCCCAAACGCGAAGGCGTAACATAAATCGTCTCCTCAAAAAACGGTCCCTCCAACGGATCGGCTTTATCAAAGATCGCCAGCACGGAAAGCTCTCCATCCATCAGCAATCCTTCCACCGCCACTTCCCTTCCCGGAATGTATCCCTCCACAATCATCTGATCCAAATTCGCTTCCCGGCTCGCCAAAACCTCCGGCGACTCCAAAACCCGCCGCACGCGCCCCGCGGCGGTCAAAAACTCCTCGCGATTGTTTGCCCGAATCACTCCTGTGCTCGCCGAAAGCGAAATCGGCTTCAGCACGCACGGATACGAAATCCCCAGCAGCGCCGGCTCCGGCGCAGGCTGCAACGCCACAGACCGAAACCACGGTACGCGTAGTCCCGCATCGCGAAACACTTCGCGCATCCGCAATTTGCTTCGGCAAGCCTCCACCGCCGCCGGATGGTTATATTGCAAGCCTAATCCGCGTGCGACGTAAGCCGCTGCAACTGCAGGCCGATCCCCAAGCGCCAAGATCCCATCCACCCGTTCGCCGCTGCGCCGAACCTCTTCCATCACCGTGTAGGCTGCGGCTTCCGGCGACTCAAAATGCACCGCAATCGCACGATCCCCCCAAGGATCCTCGAGCTGATGACATCGGTCGGTAACAAAAGCCAGTTCCACCCCAAGCTTTCGCGCCGCCGCATCGAAGCTCCGCGTCTGATACCCCAGCTTCCCCGCAAACACTAGAACCCGTTTCACGTCAGTTCGTATCCTAAAAAGTGACTCTATCCAGTAGACGGCGAAGCACGCATTTTTTGGAGAGCGGCGGTCTAGCCGCCGCTTTCACGACCACTACAGCGAGAATAATTTCTTAGACGAAATCATCAGCCATCACCACGTGCTCCGGTTGTGTCTTCGCGGCCGCCCCGCCAATCGAAACCAACTGGTCACGCGTAGGCTCCGCGCAGCAATACCACGGCTCGCTCAAAAACGGCACGCCGCGTCCTTCGGTTACACGTAGCTCAGGCGCTTCAATCCCCGCCGCCGCATGCGCCGCCTCCCAAATCCGCGCAAACGCCGCCTCCCGCGATTCCTTCTTCCGGTCCGCCTCCGCCGCAATCGCCTGCACCGTCTCGCTCAACAAATCCAGGCGCTCATCCGCGTTCTTCCACGGATAAACCAGCGACTCCGCATCAAACGCCCCAACTCCCCGCCGCACTTCCTCCAATTCCAGCAACCGCGAACCCTCCGGAATCAGCAGCCGAATCCCCAGCTGAATCGGCGCAACATTCTCAACCAGCTCCTCCGCCGCCAAAACGCGAAGCAAATCCAAATATCCCGCCAAAGTCGTCCACGGCGTAAACGGCACAAACGTCGGATGCAACGTCATCCCCAGCTCGCGAAACTTTCGCGCCACATAAAGAAAATCTTCCCGCGTATGCCCCTTATCCAGCCGCTCTAAAATCTCATCGTCCACCGACTCCACCGCGCTGATCACAAACAAGCATCCCGTATCCCGCAGCCGCGCCAAATGCTGCTCCTGCTTTCGCAAATGCTCAATCTTAATGGTCACATCGTAAGTAACACTGGGAAACTCGTGATGAAACGCCTCCACCAACTCCATCGCGTGTCGTATCCCATTAAAAAAATCCGGATCGCCAAACGAAATATGCTGCGCCCCCGCCGCCACCTGCTGCCGAACATCCGCCAGCACCACGTCGCGCTCCACAATCCGAAAAACCCCGTTGTAAACCGGCACAATCGGGCAATGCCGGCAAAGGTGCTTGCACCCGCGGCTAGCCTCCGTAGACCCCACCACGCGGTACCCATCACCCGGCACAACAAGATGCGCATACTTAGCAATCGGCGCCAACCCAGCCCGATCCGGCACCTCAAACTTAAGCCGCTCCAAAGAAATCATCGGTTCTGCTTGTGTCGCTGAAGTGGTCTTGTCTGCCGACGCATTCAAATTCTGCACAAACGTTGTAGGGGCGTGCTTTAGCGCGTCCCAGTCCGCCGGAGGCTCCGATTCGCTGGCATTTGGGCGTCGGACCTTTAGCTCGGACATTGAACTCTCCGCGTCCGAGGGCTTCAACCCCTGAGGAAAAATCTTGTCGCCTTTTTCCCCCGCCCCCAACCGCTCCGCCAACCGCACCAACCCACCCTCAAACTCCCCACCCAAAATTGTCTCCACGCCCAGCGACCGCAAATACTCCCCATTCATAGGCGCATACAGCCCATAACAACAAACATGCGCCCTCGGGTTTTGCGCCCGCAGCGAAGGAATCAATTTGCAAGCCAGCCGTGTAGCCGTATGCATCGGCAAATAAATCGCAATCAACTCCGCCGAGCCCACCGCCCGCCCATCCAACTCTTGCCTCGTCAAATCAAAACAATCCACCTCATGCCCGCGCTTCCGCAGCCAAGCCGCCGGCGACACCAACCCAAAAGGCTGCCGCCCCAATTCATACGTCGAAATCAAAATAATCTTCATCGTCTACCAGTATAGTCGCCCGCGCTGGGTTTCGTTTTCAGCTATGATATAAAGCTGCGCACTCAACGGAAAGGATAGGAATGGCCATCCCCGCAGGCAATTCTTTCGGCACCCGCGATAAGCTCAACGTCGGCGCACAATCCTTTGATATTCATCGCCTTGAAAAGCTGGAAGCGAAAGGCCTGGCCACCCTCGCGAAGCTTCCCTTCTCGCTCCGCATCCTGCTCGAAAATCTCTTGCGCTGTGAAGATGGCCGCTTCGTTCGCCCCGATGACATTCGCTTCCTCGCCGCATGGACTCCTAACGGCGCGCAAAAAGAAATCGCCTTCATGCCCGCCCGCGTCCTGCTCCAGGATTTCACCGGCGTTCCCGCCGTCGTCGATCTCGCCACCATGCGTGAAGCCGTCAAGCGCATGGGCGGCAATCCCGCGCGCATCAATCCCCTTTTCCCCGCCGAGCTGGTCATCGACCATTCCGTGCAAGTCGATAAATTCGGCGACGCCAATGCTTTCGGCCTCAACGCCGAGCTTGAATTTCAGCGCAACGTCGAGCGTTACGCCTTTCTCCGCTGGGGCCAAACCGCTTTCAAAAATTTCAAAGTCGTTCCCCCGGACACTGGCATCTGCCACCAGGTCAATCTCGAGTATCTCGCGCGCGTAGTCTGCGCCATGCCATTCGGCAGCCGCTTCGAGGCCTATCCCGATTCCGTAGTCGGCACCGACTCGCACACCACCATGGTCAACGCGCTCGGCGTTTTTGGCTGGGGCGTCGGCGGCATCGAAGCCGAAGCCGCCATGCTCGGCCAGCCCTCCTCCATGCTCATTCCCGAAGTCGTCGGCTTCCGCCTTCACGGAAAACTCCGCGAAGGCGCCACCGCCACCGACCTCGTCCTCACCGTCACCGAAATGCTGCGCAAAAAAGGTGTCGTCGGCAAATTCGTCGAATTCTACGGCACCGGCCTTTCCACACTCAGCGTTCCTGATCGCGCCACCATCGCCAATATGGCCCCCGAATACGGCGCAACCATGGGCTTCTTCCCCGTCGATTCCGAAACGCTTGCCTATCTCCAATTCACCGGGCGCGCGCACGAACAAATCGCCCTGGTCGAAGCCTACTGCAAGGAACAAGCGCTTTTCCGCACCGACTCCACGCCCGATCCGATATTCAGCGACAAGCTCGACCTCGACCTTGGCACTGTCGAGCCTACTGTTGCCGGACCCAAGCGCCCGCAAGATCGCGTCGCACTGCGCAACGCCAAATCCTCTTTCACGAAAGTAGTCGAAGGCGTGCCGCAAAAACACATCCAAGTGCGCAACAATGGCGACTCTTTCGATTTTTCCAGCGGCGCCGTGGTAATTGCCGCCATCACCAGTTGCACCAACACTTCGAATCCTTCATTAATGCTCGGCGCCGGCCTCCTCGCCAAAAAAGCCGTCGAGCGCGGCCTGCAAGTAAAACCATGGGTAAAGACCAGTCTCGCGCCGGGCTCTAAGGTCGTAACCGACTACCTCGCCGCCGCCGGCCTCACTCCATTCCTTGAAAAACTGAAATTCCATCTCGTCGGCTACGGCTGCACCACCTGCATCGGCAACAGCGGCCCGCTCTCCGATCCCATCAGCGCCGCCATCAAGGACAATAATCTCGTAGCCGTCGCCGTCCTCAGCGGCAATCGAAATTTCGAAGGACGCATCCACCCGCTCGTCCGCGCAAATTATCTCGCCTCGCCGCCGCTCGTGGTTGCCTACGCGCTTGCCGGGCGCATGGATCTCGATCTCACGACTGAAGCGCTCGGCAATGACAAATCGGGCAAGCCCGTCTTTCTTAGCGATATTTGGCCCTCGCCGCAAGAAATCGAAACCACCGTGCGCGCCGCCGTTTCTACGAGCATGTATCAAAAGCAATACAGCGAAGTTTATGAAGGCGACGCTCACTGGAAAGGCATGCACGTTCCGCAGGGCGACCTCTATCAGTGGGATCCGAAATCCACGTACATCAAACTTCCGCCCTATTTCGAAAATATGCCGAAGACTCCTCCGCCGCTAACGGACGTTCGCAGCGCGCGCGTCCTCGCTATTCTCGGTGACAGCGTCACCACCGATCACATTTCTCCCGCCGGCTCCATCCCCGTTGATTCGCCGGCCGGAAAATATCTGATCGCCAACGGCGTCAAACCCCATGAGTTCAATTCCTACGGCGCGCGCCGCGGCAATCACGAAGTCATGGTGCGCGGAACTTTTGCGAACATTCGCTTGCGCAATCAGCTCGCGCCAGGGACCGAGGGGGGCTGGACTCTCTATCTTCCCGGCAACGAAAAAATGTCCATCTACGATGCCGCCGTCAAATATCGCGAAGCCGGCATTCCGCTCGTGGTGATCGCTGGTAAAGAATATGGCTCCGGTTCCTCCCGCGATTGGGCCGCGAAAGGTACGCGACTACTTGGCGTCCGCGCGGTGATCGCGGAAAGCTACGAGCGCATTCACCGCAGCAACCTGATCGGCATGGGCGTAATGCCACTTGAGTTTAAAAATGGCGATACTCGCGAATCTTTGGGACTCACCGGCCACGAAATCTTTGACACTGAAGGCATCGCCGCGCTGGCGCCAGGAAAATCCATTAGCGTCCGCGCAAAATCCGAAGACGGAAAAAACAAACAATTCTCCGTAATCGCGCGCGCCGACACTCCCGAAGAAGTCTCCTATTACCATCACGGCGGCATCCTGCAATACGTCCTCCGCCAAATGCTCTAGCTCCGTTGCTACGAGCGTTCCACTCTTGTGGCTTGACAGTGTTTTGCCGCATCGTCTGCGTCTCGGCGCTAGATCTATTGTTTGTAGATTTTGCCTTCCTTCATTACGAACGAGACGTGCTCGAGCGCGTGAATGTCCGCGAGAGGATCGGTGGGTACCGCAATGATGTCGGCGTATTTGCCCGGTTTTAGCGAACCGAGCAGATCGGATTTTCCAAGCAGATCGGCGGCATTGCTCGTGGCGGATTGAATCGCCTGCATCGGCGTCATGCCGTACTTGACCATGAACGCAAACTGCCGCGCGGCCACATCGTAAGGGCAGACACCGGCGTCGGTGCCGAACGACATTTTCACTCCGGCGCGCAGAGCTTTGGAAAAGTTTTGACGCTGCGCTTCGCCGAGACTGCGATCGTGCTCCAGAAAATCCGCGGGCATACGGCCTTTGCGGCCTGCTTCCTGGATGCACTCCTCGTCATAAATATCCATGTCAAGGTAAGTCCCGCGCGCTTTCGCCAGCGCAATTCCTTCGTCATCAATCAGGGTAGCGTGCTCGATGGAAGCGACTCCGGCGCGAATCGCATTCTTGATTCCCTGGGGGGCATGGGCATGTGCCTCCACGCGCAAGCCGAAATTCGTCGCTTCGCTTACCGCAGCTTGCAATTCCTCCAGAGTGAATTCGGAAGAATTGGGATTGCTGCCATGCGTCAGCACCGCACCGGTGGAAAGCACTTTGATGTGGTCAACGCCATCATGGGCGAGCTGGCGAATTTTTTGGCGCACTTCCCACGGGCTGTTCGCTTCGCCGTAGCGGAAATCCCAGGGAAGCGTGATATCCGGAGCGAATCCGGTCATAGCGCCAGCCCCGCCCGTAATGGTGATGTACGCGCCGGCGACAAACATACGCGGGCCGACAATGTAGCCTTTATTGATCGCGTCACGGAGCGCGACATCGTTGAGGGCGCGGTAGACGCCGACATCGCGCACGGTGGTGAAGCCGGATTCGAGCGTGACGCGCGCGTTGGGAACGGACTCGAGCACGACTTGCGACGCGGTGCGTTTGAGCTGAGATGTGGGATCGCCGTTGCCTTCGTGAGCGCCGTCGGCGAGATGCGTGTGGCAATCGATCAGGCCAGGCAGGACGGTCATTTTAGAAAAATCAATAACAGTTGCGCGTGCGGGAATCGCTACGTTTTCACCAATCGATTCGATTTTGCCGTTGTGGATGATAATCGTTTGATTCGAGAGAGTGCGGCCGGCGTCGACGTCGATGAATTTGCCGGCGCGGATCACCGTGACATCTTGATCCGATTGTTGCGCTTGGCCTGCGAGAGCCAAGGAAAGGATTAGCAAGAAGGCGCAAAGGAGTTTTTTGAGCATGGCGCACGATATCCGGGTAACTGTATGGTGCATTTATTTTCGCCCTTCACGCTTTTGCGCTACTACCAAACCGCGGGGAGTCGGGAACAGCACGACTGAGATTAAACCTTCTTGCTCCATCTGCAGGGCGGCTTCACGGACTGCTTTCATTGCGGAGCTGGCGTCGTGCATCAAAATCAATCCGTACGGATTTACTTGCGCCAGAAAATGGCGGACTTCCTGGCCGCGAATCGGAACGTCGCTATCGCAAAACAGCAAGTCGATGCGTCCATCCACTTTCATTTCCAGGCTGGATTCGTTTCGTGCATCGATCCATTCACTCAATCCCGAATTTGTGAATCGCTCCTTCGCGGCTGCGAAGACTTTTGCGTCGTACTCGCAGGTGATGATGCGGCCGAATCCGTTGGCCTTGAGACCTTCCGCGATGCGCAGCGTGCTTAGGCCGGAAAACGTTCCGGTCTCCACCACGAGCTCGGGCTTGATGGTGGTCACCAGCGTCTTCAGAAAATCCAGCACTTCCACTTCCGCGGTCATCGAGTCATACATGTGCCAACGCTCGGGGTGCGGGCATTCCGGCGTGGGCTTGTGATATTCGGGCTGCAGCACATCGCCGCTCGCGGCGATGTGGTCTACGATGCGGTGCTCCTTTTTGCGCTCGTGAAATTGGCTTTTAATACGCCAAAGTAACACCGCGCCAACCACGATCGACAGCACGCTGGCCGCTTGCGCGTTTGACATTCCCAGAAACGACCGCGGATTGATGCGAATAAACTCGATCAGAAAGCGCGCCACTCCGGTAAGAATCAAATAATTGGCAAAAATTTCCCCCGGCGCTTTCGGCCCACGCAGCGATTTCGTTCCCATGTGCCAGAGGAACGCGGCAATCGCCAGCCAGATAAAAAATTCGTACAGCGGAGTCGCGTACACGCGGCAATCCGCCGGCCAGCCCCACTGCACGCAAGTTTCTGTGGTCGGCACGACGCCGTTAGGAAACGCCATCGCCCACGGAAAGTGCAGATTCGTCGGCTTGCCGTAATCGCCGTCTCCGGAAAGCAAGCACCCGATGCGTCCGATGGCGTAGCCCACGCACGCCGCCGGTGAACAAATATCCAGAAACAGCAGCAAAGGAATTTTCAGGCGGCGGGCCATTACTACCAGCGCGATGAATCCGCCAAGAAATCCGCCGAACCAGGCAAAGCCAAATCGGCTGAACAGCAGATTCCACGGATCGGCAAAGAACTCGCTCGGACTCTCCAGCACGTGGTATAGGCGCGCGCCGACCAGGCCGGCGATTCCGGCCACGCCGATGATGAGAAAGCCTTCGTCCCCTTTCCCTTCGTCTCGGGGCCCCTTGTAACCGGGAATCCGCTCGAGCTGCCCCCGCCGCCGGTTGAAATCCGCCTGCAGCACATACGCCGACACCAGCAGCGCCGTAGCCACCATCAACCCAAAAGTGGGAATCGTAATCGGCCCAAGATGCAAAAACGGAATCATAATTTAGCCAAGCGAGTATACACGCCCCCGCACCTATGTTCGCTTGCGGGGCGATTCCCTTGTAGTGGCGCAGCATGCTGCGCCAGCCCCTGCTCGATCTCTCCTTAATGTTCTGTGGTGGAATGCCGAAATGCAGCGGCCGCGGCGCCCTAACCGCGGGCGCCTTTGCCTTCGCGCCGTTGTAGGGACGTTGTAGGGGCGTGGCTTTTAGCCCCGCCCAGGCCGAAGGCCGCATCCTCGCCGTTGAATTTTCATCGTTGTAGGGGCACGGGACACCCGTGCCCGCGGCCAAAGGCCGCCTGCGCCGAAATGTAGCGGCCGCGGCGCCCTACCCGCGGGCGCCTTTGCCTTCGCTGATCCGGACTATGTCGATGTTCGCTTGCACTGAAAGCTCTAGCTCGTGCGCGAACCGGGACAGATGCACCATCGGGATACAGCGTTGGGACAAGACGGGACGTTTTTGGCACTCGAGATCGTCGCCATGTCCTTAGTTTTCGACAGGCGTGCAACCCATTCAATCCACAGTCTTTAATTTATCACTTGACAAATAGCCGCCGGTGCGGTATACTTTAGTTAAGATTCTGCTGACCGTGTCCCCGTTTCGTCCTTCCTTTTCCCCGCACCCGCAACAGGCTTCCACCGACCATCGATTTTTATCGCCTTTGTTTTCACAACGTTACGAATTGCTTTTTTCGCAACTCTTTTGTTTTCACAACCATCTGCGTTGCCCCCTAGTATTTTCCTCGCGCTGCATATTCCCGCGTTCCACGCACAAAACCCGGCCTCGCGCAACCACCTTTAGAATGAACACTTATAAAAGTGTAACAAAACAAACAACTTTAAGTTCCTTTGGAATGAACACTTATGAAAAACCCAGGGGGAGGGGTCCTCGCCACTCGTCACTCGTCACTCGCCACTCGCCACTCGCCACGCGACGGTTGGCCAACTGCGACGCGCAACCGAATCCGCGCGCGCCCAGTTGGATTGTCACATTTTTGCGACGACAAACGTTTAACCAGTAGGAACAGGGAGGCTGGCATTGCTTCAGGACGTGGTAGAAGGGATTGCGGCCACGAGGCCCAAGACCCGGGAGCCCAAGGTGATCGCAAGGGGTTCCACGCGCGACCAATTTGAAGATCTCTTCCTGGAGCATTACGCCCGTGTTGTGTCTATCCTTCGCCGCGTGCTTGGGGACCATGCGCGAGCGGAAGATCTGGCAAATGAAGTCTTCCTGAAATTGTATCGCCGCCCATTGTCGCAGGATTCAGATGGCAATGTGCCCGGATGGCTGTACCGAACCGCAACGAACCTGGGTATTGATACGCTGCGTTCCCTGGCGCGGAGAAACCGCTATGAAGAGGAAGCGGCCCGAGCCGAAGGCAAGAACCAGATTGCTGAAAATGCCTTGGACCAGGCTTTACGAACGGAACGACAGGGGCGGGTGCGCAGAGTGCTTGCAGAGATGAAAGCGGCTCAGGCGCAATTGTTGCTTTTGCGGGCGTCCGGACATTCCTACAAGGAGTTAGCGGACTCATTAGGCATCGAGACCGGGTCAGTGGGGACGCTTTTGATTCGCGCGGAAGCAGCTTTCGAGCAACGCTATCGTGAACTTTATGGCCGAGAGGAGGGTCTATGAATTGTGTTTCGGAGAATGTGTTGCGTGCTTATCACGATGGTGAGCTGGATTCGCGCGAGCGTCCGGAGATCGAGAAGCACCTTGCGACTTGTGGGCAGTGCGGGGATCGTCTTCGGGAGATCGCGGCCGTTTCCGGACAGGTGCAGGGACATCTTCTCTCGCTCGAGGCTTCGACTTCCGAAGTGAACGTTGATCCTCAGATTGCGCTTGCGCGTTTCAAAACGCGGCACGCTGCAGGGAAAGAACATGTGCCTTTTGTCGCGCGCCAGTTTGCCAGGCGTTGGCGCCCCGTATGGATCGGCGGCGTCGCCGCTGCGTTCGTTCTGTGCAGCCTGGCGTTCCCCTCGGGACGCAGCTTGGCGCAGCGGCTTCTGGCTACGTTGCGTATAGAAAGAGTGCAGCCGGTTCGTTTGGATTTTTCGTCGCTAGAGGGAAATCGTCCGCTGCAACAAATGCTCACGCAGATGGTCTCGGACAAAGTCATCGTGACGGCCGATGAAAAGGCCCAACATTTTGCGACTGCGGAGCGCGCGAGCCAGCTCGCCGGATTCCAAGTGCGTCTGCTTGGCGCGCTTACGGAGGCGCCGGCATTCACGGTGGAGGGGCAACACGCTTTCCACATGACGATTGACCGTTCGCGGCTACAGGAAATCTTCGATCAGGCAGGTCGTCCGGACCTGGTGTTACCGGCAACGTTGGATGGCGCCACGATTTCTGTCCAGATCCCACGAGCCGTTCGCGTAGAGTATGGCAATTGCGCGCATCGGAGAGAACGAGACGAAGTGCAGCGGGAATCAAGCAGTGGGGGTAGCTGCCTGGCTCTGGAAGAGGCGCCGAGCCCACTCGTCAACTTCCCGTCCGATCTGAACGTCCAGCAGCTCGCTGAAATCGGTTTTCAGCTTGCTGGAATGAGCGCGGTGCAGGCTCGAGAGCTCGGGCAAACTATCGATTGGAAATCGACCCTGGTTCTTCCGATACCGCGCTTCGTGGGCTCCTACAGTCTCGTAGAAGTGAACGGCGCGCAGGGTACGCTCATCAAAGAATCCGGCCGCCGGGGAACTGGCTATGCGCTGATTTGGGTGAAGAATGGCATGATCTATTGTCTTGCCGCTCAGGGCGACTCCCGCGAAGCCGTGACGCTGGCGAATTCACTCGACTGACAGCGGAGGAGCACCTGGATCAGCCCGGCAGCTTGGCCATTGAAACGCTGGAGTTGCGGAAGGTGTTTGGGAGTAAGGTTGCGGTCAGCAATCTCTCTCTGACCGTGCGTCGTGGCGAAGTCTTCGGGTTTCTTGGCCCGAACGGAGCCGGGAAAAGCACTTCCATTAAGATGCTGCTGGGACTCGTCAAGCCCACCGGCGGTAAAGCATTCGTTCTCGGTGCGCCGGCAGACGACGTAAAGATCCGCGCGAAGATCGGCTTTCTTCCCGAGGATTTTCGTTTCTACACCTGGCTCACCGCGTCTGAACTGCTGAAACTCCACGGACGGCTCTGCGGAATGGCTGCGTCTCGCCTCCGCGAACGTGTTCCCGCCCTGCTGGAGCTGGTGGGTCTCACTCCGCATCGAGAAAAGCGTTTGCGGGATTTCTCGAAAGGAATGCTCCAACGCATCGGATTGGCGCAGGCTTTGATTCACGAGCCGGAGTTGATCTTTCTCGACGAGCCAACCTCGGGGCTCGATCCGATGGGCCGGCGGCTGGTGCGCGATGTGATTCGCGCTCAGCGGGACCGGGGAGCTACCGTATTTTTGAACTCGCATATTCTCAGCGAAATCGAAATCACTTGCGACCGAGTGGTGTTCATCAAGGAAGGAGAGGTGGTGGCCAGCCGCGACCTGCGAGCATGCCCTGACGACGAAATTCGTGTGGTCGCCCGCACGCGCAATCTCTCCACGGAGACAGTTGCAGGGCTCTCGCAATGGGGCGGGTCGGCAGGTTTAGAGGGCGAGCGGCTCACCATGACTACTCACTCGACCTCAGCTCTTCCCGACATTCTTCGTTATCTGGTCGCCTCGGGATGTGATGTCTTTGAATTCACGCCTGAGCGGCTCTCACTGGAAGATCTCTTCCTCAAAATTATGGGCGAGGACCGTGGACTCTAATGATGGGCCTCTGGATCATGGCAGGCGTCACCTTTCGCGAGGCCGCGCGCAGGAGAATACTTTGGACGGCACTCCTTGCAGGTTCAGCGTTCCTTGCGCTTTTCGGCACGGGCATGCATTTTCAGGTGAAAGACTTCACGCGTCAGTCGATGTCGCCATTCATCCGGTATCAACTAGAGTCGGGAATGGTGCAAGTCGCTTTTTACGCGGTAAATATGTTGGCCGTAGTGATGACGATTCTTACCTCCGTGGATACTCTCTCAGGTGAAATGGCGTCGGGCACGATCCAAGCCATCGCCACAAAACCTATTTCTCGCTGGCAGGTTTTGGTGGGTAAGTGGATCGGTTTCGCCGGCATGATCGCTGCTTATGTGGCCGCCATGTTCGGTGGCGTCACGGCTGTTGGCTACTTCATTGGGGGCGTGCTTCCGCGCAATGTCCTCAACGGGGCGCTGCTGGTGTTCCTGGAGTGCTTACTGCTACTGACGGTCACTTTCGCATGTGGCACTTGGTTTTCCACGCTAACGAACGGCGTCATTGTCCTTGGCCTGCACGGATTGGCATTCATTGGCGGCTGGATCGAACAGATTGGAGCGATGACGAGCAGCCCGCGTCTCGTCACTGTCGGTGTTGTATCGAGCCTCTTTATGCCTAGCGAGGCCATCTGGCGGCGGGCTTCTTTCGAAATGCAGTCCTCGTTCACTCGGGCGCTGCAATTCACTCCGTTTTCCAATGCTTCCGCGCCTAGTGCTGCAATGATTGGTTACGCTGTCGCTTACTTGCTCGTAGCGATGTTCATCGCCATCTATCATTTTCATCAGCGCGACTTGTAAAACGCGTCGCGCATTTACAAGCGACTTGGACCTGCGAACCGCCGAACGCGGCGTAAAGCCCGCAGGCGGGCGATTCTTTTCCCTTTACTTCAACAGGCCGCGCACATGTTGGCTGATCATTTCGTGAGCTTTCTTGGCGGGGATCATGCGCTCGAGTATGCCGAGGTCGGCGTCGATCGTTAGGTCGCGATCGGTGACCTCGACGGTGCCTTTTATGGGAGTGCTGAGCAGGCCCATTTTGGCGGTCAGTGCGAAGGTTAGTGTCGAGCCTTGCCAACTCTTGTGTTCCTGAACTAGCCGCACGGGAATGACACCGATTCCTTGAAAGAGATCGTTGAAGGAGCGATCCACGGAACGGATGACTTCTTCTTTGGGACGGTTATGTGAGACGGTGATCCGCATATTCTTTATTCGGAGGCTTCTTTGACGAGTGTGAATTCACTCGCAAGAGCGACGACGGAACTGCCATTGTCGAACTTCACCTTGATCTTCTCATCTTTCGCCGATTTTTCAGGCTGCTCGTCTAGCTCGAAGACGGTGCCGACCTGGCCCGAGCGATGCTTCACGGTATCGCCCACCTTCGGATTTTCGCCACCGGAATACGGCATACGTTGATCCTCACACTGGAGGTTCGATGCAAGGGGTGTGAGTGGGGTTCCGTGCCGGAAGCCTGATCGCGAACGGAAGCGTAGCCGGAAGGCTAACGCAGGGACGCCGAGTTCGCGGAAGGGTGTGGAGTAGAGGCGGAGCCGAGGTGGAGGGCGGCGCCGATGACGAGCCAGATGGCGAGAGCGAGCCATTCGGCTTGGGTGAAGTGGCCTGGGAAGGCGGGTAGGAACTTCATTATTAGCAGGAGGGCGGCGACGAGAATGCCCAGGATTGTCAAGAGGCGAGCGCGGAGGCTGCGCTCGACGACGAAGAAGGAGACGCAGGTGGCTAGCCAGCCGAAGGCGGAGGCCATGGAGCCGACTTCGGTTACTGGGACGAGGAGGGCGTCGCCGAGGAGCAGGCCGGCAATAGTGGCAGCGGCGATGCCGAGGATGGCGACCGAGGGCGTCTGAAATTTCTCGTGGATGCGGCCGAATGCGGCGGGAATGGTTTGGCGGCGGCCGTAAGCGAAAAGAAGGCGGCTGGAGGCGACAAAGTTTCCGTTGAAGCATTGGAAGAGGCCGAAGAAGGCGGCGATTAGGATGAGCAGGACAGGCCAGCGCGCGCCGAGTGCTTGCTCGAAGGCAATGGCGGTGGCGAAGCGCTTGCCGAGAAGGCTTTGCCACGGTGCGATGTAGCTGACCGCCACGACGACGAGTGCGTAGAATCCGGCACCGACCAAAAGCGCGAGCGCGATGGCGCGCATGTAGCCGGCACGCTTGAATTCGGGATTGGCTTCTTCGGCGCACTTGGGGGCGGATTCGAAGCCGGTGAGAAAGTAGGGAACGATTTGCAGAGTCAGCAGGATGGAGACGAGCGGAGTGGAGCGGAAGAGCGGTTGAAAATTTGCGGGAGAGCCGCGCCAGGCGCTGATCGCCAAGAGCACGACGAACAGAAGAATGACGCTCGAAGCCGTCCAGTTCTGAAACGTGGCGCTGAGGCGGATGCCTCGGTAGTTCAGAATGGCGAGGAACACGGTCATGGCGATGCCGAGCAGAAGGCGAGGAAGAAACACGGGCTGGCCGGCGATGCTATACATCGCTAAAGAATTCAGCGATGGGAAAATGTACGCGGCGACTTTGCCGATGGCTACAGCTTCCCACGGGCATACGATGAAATAGGCGAGGAGCATTACCCATCCGGTGAAAAAGCTGACGATGGGAGGAAAGACTTGCGCGGTGTAGGCGGCTTCGCTGGCTGCGTCCGGCAAACGCTGCACCCATTGTCCATAGACATAGCCGACGGGGAGGAGCAAGAGTCCGCCGAGAGCGAAGGCTAGCGCGGCGCCGAGCGGGCCGCCGCGTGCGAGCCAGTCGTCCATGAGTACCAGCCAGCCGACACCGACCATGGTGCCGAAGGCGAGAGTGAAGTAGTCGGTGATGCGGAGTTTGCGGGCTAGGGTGGACATTTTTCGCGGCGGCGCGATTTTACACGGATTGGACTTAGGTCGCCCAGTTTTGACGGCGCATTCATCTGGCACTAACACGAGCCGCTTAGAACCTTATACCTGCGGGCGGACTCCCACCACGCTCGCCGGATGTGTCCCGTCCGGGAAGTCCACTTCACTCCGTGTGAAGATCGCAAGACTCTAAGGAGATAAATTTATGGACCAACGTTTTACGAAGGCATTAGCAGCGGTGACGGCAGCGGCCATCACATTGCTGCCGGCAGGCCCGGCTTTTGCAGAGCAGCGGGGCACAGCGACGCCGATTAAGCATGTGGTGGTGATTTTCCAGGAGAACGTGTCCTTTGACCATTACTTCGGAACATATCCGAATGCGGCCAATCTCCCAGGAGAAACACCGTTTAGCGCCAAGGAGGATACGCCGCGCGCCAACACGCTGGAAGCCGCCGGGCTGCTTACCAATAATCCGAACAAGGCGAACCCGTTCCGCATTCCGCCGAGTGTGCCGGTGACTTGCGATGAAGATCACAATTACAACGATGAGCAGGCGGCGTTTGACGGCGGACTGATGGACAAGTTCGTGGAGAAGCTGAGCTGCAATGACAAGGTGCTAGGGTCGGCGAGCACGATGGGTTACTACGACGGGAATACCTTGACAGCGTTCTGGAATTACGCGCAGCACTTCGCCATGAGCGACAACTCCTATAGCACCACGTTTGGTCCATCGACGCCGGGCGCGCTTAATCTAATTTCTGGCAACACGTCTGGCGCGACACTCGTGCCGCTAAAACCGAACGGCACCGCTGCGAGCCCGAACGGGAATATATTCGACGGTCTCACGACGGGTGCGATCGTGGGCGATCCGCGGCCGGCGTTCGACGATTGCGTAGTGACGAATCCCAAACTGCAAACCACGAACATGGTCACCGTAGTTGGAAAGAACGTCGGCGATCTGCTGAATGCCAAGGGCATCACGTGGGGTTGGTTTCAGGGCGGATTCGCGCCAACGGGCGTAGATTCCAAGGGCCGGGCGGTGTGCGGCTCTCATCACGCCGGGCTGGCGGGGGACGACTTCGCGACGACCGTAGGAGACTACATTCCGCACCACGAACCGTTTGAATATTACGCGCAAACGACAAATCAGCATCATCTCCGGCCCAGCAGCGTGGCAAAAATCGGCCAAACGGATCAAGCCAACCACCAGTATGACCTTACTGACTTTTTCGATGCGCTAAAGGCTGGGCAGCTACCGGCAGTCAGCTACGTCAAGGCGGGGGCCTACCAGGACGGGCACGCAGGCTATTCGGATCCGATTGATGAGCAGATTTTCGTCGTGGGTGTGATCAACGCCCTCATGCAGTCGAAGGAATGGAAGGACACAGCAGTGATCATTGCTTACGATGACTCCGACGGGTGGTATGACCACCAAATGGGACCGATCGTCATGCAATCGCACGGAAATCCGAGCGATCCACGCCTGGATGACCAGCTTCTGGGGCCCGGAAATTGCGGAACTCCAAAGGCCAGCGACGTAACGGGTGGAACTCAAAATGGCCGGTGCGGATATGGCCCGCGGCAGCCGTTCCTGGTGATTTCACCCTGGGCGAAGCGAAACTACATAGATCACACAGTCACAGACCTATCTTCGATTCTGCGTTTCATTGAGGATAACTGGAATCTCGGCAGGATCGGCGGCGGTTCGGTGGACGCGATTGCTGGAACGCTGAATGGGTTGTTCGATTTCGACGACAAGGGGCGTGCTCGTACGCTGATTCTCGATCCGGCGACCGGACAGATTGTCGATTCGGACTCGAATTAAGACAAAACTACCATATTGCAAAGAGAGCCCGCCGCGCTTTGCGGCGGGCTCTTTGTTTTTGGCGGACAACCTGAGAGGCGGTAAACGCCATCCGTTCAGGCATTGGTTCCTTGGTGCAGAGGAGCGGTGCTGAGATCCTGGATTATTGTGGCGGCTGCCGTAGTGTCGCCAGGGGCGGCCACGCTACACGCGCAGAATGTAGTTAGTAGACAAACTCTACCTCTCGTCGGGGCGCCGTTTATTGCGAGCAGCCCGATCGTGGACGAAATCAGGTTCACGGGACTTCGGCGAATTTCTGCGGAAACTCTCAAAATGCAAATCGCCTCGCGGGTTGGCGAGGCATTCGACGCCTCAAAAGCAAATCGCGACGTGCAGGCGTTGGCGCGCATGGGATGGTTCGAAACGGTGCGCGCGGAGATCGAGCCAGCCCAAGATGCCGCCGGCAATTCGACAAGCACTTCCCAACATTTGCGGCTCACGTTCTGTGTGCCAGAGCAGCCCTTTCTAACGAAAGTGGAATACAGCGGATCGGCGTTGCTTCCAGCGACGCAAATCGAAAAGTTGCTGGCGGAGAAGAAACTGACGCTGAAGTTGGGGGAGCCGGCTAATCCGTTGGTTTTGGACCGTGCGGGCAAGCTGATTGAATCAGCGCTTGCGGAGTTGGGCCATCCGCACGGGCGCGCTCATGTCGCGATGGAGGAGTCAGCACAAGCGACAGTCGTCGCGCGATTCAAAATCAGCGATGGACCGCATCTTCCAGTCGGGCGCATTGCGTTCGAGGGGAATCCGGCTGTTCCGGAGAAATTGTTGCAGCGGCAGATGCGGCGGGTGTCACCCGGCGCGCTGTTTGCGGGTGTGCGCGGGAAGGATGCGTACACTCCCGGGGCATTTGAAGAGGATCGCGAGCGATTGCTGACGTTCTACCAAAATCACGGTTATCCGGAGGCGCGGGTTGGTGAAGCTAAAATTGGTGAATACGAGGATGCCTCGCGGCATTGGCTGCCTTGGCCGCACGAGGTCAAAAACCAGCGCTTAGCGGTGACAATCCCAATCCAAGCGGGCTCGCTCTATCGGCTTGATTCGGTGCTGACGAGTCCGGCTCTCGACCAGGCGGCCGGAGTTGAGCGACGGGAAGGTGCGGCGCCGACGAAGGCTATCGCAGCGCAAGTGTATTCGGCGCAAAGGGTGGAGGATTTGCGTCGCGTATGGCAGATGCGAGTGCGCGCGAAGACGAAGCGCGAAAATCCGGCGTGGATTCGCGATGTGGAAGTGGATCGAAAGATGGACGCAGAGGCGCACAAGGTTCGAGTCAGATTGGATCTGAGCGCGGATGTGCCGTACACCGTTCGACGACTGGAGTTTCGCGGGACTCACTATTTTCCAGACCGCTACTTTCGCAGGCGCATTGGGGTCAAAGAGGGAGAGCCACTGGACGACTTTGCGCTGGAAGCAGGATTGCGCCGCCTGGCACGCACAGGCTATTTCAAGCCAATCAAGAAGTCCGATATTCAGATTACGCCGAACGATATGGCTCGAACGCTCGACGTCTCGATACACGTCGAAGAGCTGGGGCTACAACGAGTGTCGCTGATGGGGGGACGCGGCCAGTTCGGGAACACGCTGGGAGTTGCATACTCTCTGTTCAACATTTTGGATCGCGAGGAGTTGCTTACGTCAAGAATCGAAGGCGGCCCGGAGATACTGCAGCTTGCGCTGAGCTTTGCGAAAGAAGGCGTTTTCGGCTCGCGAGGGTCGCTGGCGCTTTCGGTGTTCGACGCGTTTTTGCGACCGCTATTGGTGGGAAGTGTGAAGGGCCCTTTCTACAATCAGCGGACAGAAGGCATTACCGCGGATTGGAGCTACTCGCTTTCCAATGTGGATACGCTGAGCGTGAATTATACTTTGTCGCATTCGCTCACGACGTACTCACCAGGACTGCCATCGGGAGTGGTGGGAATCCCTGCGAGCGACGTGCGCACCGACACTTCGAGTCATGCGGTGGGAGCGGGATGGACGCGCGAAACCGGGAACGAACGAATCGCATTTGCGAATTCGGTTTCAGGGGGATGGCTGGGCGGAAGCGAGAATGCGGTGCGTTCGAACTTCGAGTACGGCCGACTCGTGCGCGATCCACTGCTGAATCACCAGAATTCGTGGGCCTTTCGCACAACGTTTGCTGGCGTGGGCAGCTATTCCGGCAACATGCCGCTAACTTCGCGACTGTTTGTTGGAGACGCGTACGTGCGCGGCTTGCCCGACGGCGAATTAGGGCCGTCGGCTATCGTTGCTTCCCTTTCATCGACGGGCACACACTATTCCGCATCTCCCGCAGGGGCTAACCTGATCGGGGCGATGAATGTGGAATATCGAGTGCGGCTACGTGAGGGAACGGAAGCCGTCGGCTTTTTTGACCTGGGCTCAGGATTGCTGCTCCCGAACTGGCTGGGGCCGTCGAGGCCGTGGCTAGCTCAGTCAACGAACGGGATACTCCATGGGTCTACGGGCGTGGAACTGCGATGGACAGTGCCAGGACTTGGAGTTCCCTTCCGTGCCTACTATGCATTCAACGTCTTGCGGCTAAATCGCCCGGTGTTGATGCCGGGCGGGTCGCTTTTTCGTGTGAGCAATCGATTTGCGGCCTTCGGCTGGGGGCTGGGTTCGCTGTTCTAAATGCCGCTGTACTACACTTCGTTGTATGAAACCTCGCAAACTTCTTAAGGAAGCGGAGCGCATCGCTTCCTCCTATTGCATCACGGATGGAAAGAAATTCCGGCTGAAGGATTTTGATCCTGCTGATACGAATGGGATGAAATCGAAGAACGCGGCGCAGGGCATGCTCGAGGATAGCAGCCCGATGCTCGCGGAAATGCAGGAGAAGCTCTACGCGCAGGATGTGTGGGCGCTGCTGCTGATTTTTCAGGGCATGGATGCGGCGGGCAAAGACGGGGCGATCAAGCACGTAATGTCTGGTGTGAACCCGGAGGGATGCGACGTGCATTCGTTCAAGGCGCCGACCAGCGACGAATTGGACCACGATTTTCTTTGGCGAGAACACAAGGTAATGCCCAGCCGGGGGAAGATTGGGATTTTTAACCGCTCGTATTATGAAGAGGTGCTGGTGGTGCGAGTGCATCCACAAGTTTTGAAGGCGGAGAAATTGCCGGATGAATTGATAACCAAGCACATTTGGCAAGACCGTTACGAGGACATTAACGGGTTCGAGAAGTTTTTGACGCGGAACGGCGTGGTGATCCGAAAATTCTTTTTGCACATCTCGAAAGAGGAACAGAAAAAACGATTTCTGGAACGGCTCGAGGATTCGAAGAAGAACTGGAAGTTTTCGATGGACGATATCAAGGAGCGGAAATTCTGGGACGACTACCAAGAAGCGTACGAAGAGATGGTGCAGAACACGGCCACGAAGCGAGCGCCGTGGTTCGTGGTTCCGGCGGACAACAAATGGTACGCGCGGCTGGTGATTGCTTCCGCGATTATCGAGGCGCTGGATGGGTTGGATTTGAAGTTTCCGGACGTGGATAAAGAGAAGAAGAAGGAGTTGGAGGCGATACGCGAGGCGCTGCTAAAGGGGAACGACTGACGTTTCCGTAGCGTAACGCTCAAGAAGACTGGCGCAGGCTGCGCCACTACAACGAGAACAGCCCTCAGTTTGGCGGCGTGTAGTGGTACCGCAGGGTCGAGGGCATGCGGTCGGACCGCTGCCGGGTGTTGAATTCGAGTTGATAGCGCAGGTGTTCGGCGTCGGCGGGGTAGTCCTTCCCTTCTGGATACGGGTATGGAAGCACAGTGTGGCGAGGTAGCGGCTCGACCGTAAAGGCGTGGGCAGCGTAGAAATCGAGATCCTTCTCGAATCCATTGGCGTAGAAGAAATAATCGCGGACCCAACCCACGGGAAGCGCGGGCAATTTGCGCGGATCGAAATCCAGCTTCACACCCTCGCCAGAACTGAAGACTACGAAGCGGTCATCGGGCTTTTGCAATAAAGTACGCACATCGCCGTAGCGGGTGTAGTTGCCGGCGGCTCGGGCGTACGGGCCGCTCATGCTGCGGTGCGCGTAGGAATACGTGGTGTCGCTCGCGGGCGTGAGGCGAATCTCGCGCGGGTAGCCGAGGAAATCGAGCGCGGCGTTGGCCAGCGGGATTTCGGCGACGCGGACGTCAGCCTGGTCGGGAGTTTGGTCGATGCGAATCGAATCCCAATAAATTTTGAGGTTGTTGACGATGCGAATGCGGCGCGTGCCCGGAGGCAGCTTACCGGTGAGGTCGGCGACCATGGTGCGTTCCAGGCCGGCGGGAAAGCCCATGTCGTTGACGACGCGGACCCATTTGCCTTGTGCGTCGAGAGCTTCAACGTACGGCGCGATTACATTTATGCCGGCTTGGTCGGCGGCGTACATGGAAGTGGCGGTGAAGTAGTCAGTGTAGCCGTCGATGATCAGGCGCAGAGGCTTTGTTGCGTCCCATGATCCGAGATCGAGCTCGAGCCAGTGCAATTTTGCGAAACCGGTGAACGGCAGCTCTTCGAGGTTGGTGACGTATTTGCGGTCGGGCTTGGCGATGAGTGAGAGCACATCATTGCCGTGATCGTCCCAAGCCCCCGCAGGTGGATGCGCATCGCGGCTGGCGATGACGCGGAATTCGGGGAATGGCGGAGCGCTGACGAATCGCTCGTTGGGATATACATCGAAGGCGGCGGGATGATCGATGGCCAGCAGGCGAACTTGATCGAGGTAAACGGTTTCTTCCATCGGCTCCATGAAGCGGAAGCTGAGCAGGCCATTGCGTGGACGAATACTGCGGGCGTTGACCTTCAAATACTCATCAGGATCGGGAACGTCGCGTTCACCGGGCGCGACCCAGTGGCCGACTACGCCGGGGCCGATCATATCGGCGATGAATTCGTATTCGTGACCATTCCAGGCAAACAAAACCGGACACGAACTGCCGCGGCGATCGAGTTCGCCGATGCTGTGCTCCTTCCTCGCTGCGAGATTGATTTCGTCCTGCGGCACGCCGGTGGGCCAGAGCAGGCGGACGACTTCGACGTTCTTTTCGGTCCCTAGGCCGGCGAGGATGGTCGGAGCATTTTGTCCTAGATAGCCGGACGCGCCTTGCACTTCCCATTTTTGGTACAGCGGGCCGGCATAAATCTCGACTTTGGTGCCGATGGCGCTTTTGTTGTCGTTGAGGGCTTTGAGGTTGACGCGAATCCAACTGTGTTGATTGCCGCCTTCGTTGCGTAGAAGAAGTGGCGGGGCGCCGAGTTGTGTGACGACTAG
>Ga0209526_10000082_pt1 | contig 52007 bp, 60 predicted proteins | sample JacPinW_OM2H0_M1_FD_188566 | JGI IMG/M metagenome (GOLD analysis project Ga0209526, IMG submission 188566) | Forest soil microbial communities from Algoma, Ontario, Canada - Jack Pine, Ontario site 1_JW_OM2H0_M1 (SPAdes) (version 2) | ecosystem: Environmental > Terrestrial > Soil > Boreal... | reverse complement strand
TCGGTCACCTGATAGCCGTCTTTGCGAAGGGCGGCGACGATCCGTGCCAGTTTTTCGCCCTCCTGTCCAGCGACCGCATCTCGGAAGCGGGTGAGCTGATCGGGCGCCATCTCATGCGTCCCGAGGGCAACGTACAGGCCGTCGCTCGAGACCTGGAGGTAAAAGCCAGTGGCCTTCGGGCTGGATAGGTATGCGCCCAGATGCTCCTTGTAGGGGCGCTTATCCGGCGAGAAGCGAAGGTCGCGGTTGAGGCGGAAGATCTTGACCTCGAGATCCGGACCCAGGTCACGCTCGAGCTCGGCAAGCAGGGCCGCCATCGGCTGTCGCACCTGCTCCTCGTAGACCTGACGGTGGGCCTCGAAGAACGCCTTGCTGTTGTCTTTTTTCAGGCCGTCAAAGAACTGTAACGCCGGCTTCGGCCATCCCGCAAAACGAACTCGCTCGGCCGTGCTCGCCGGACCTTTCATGGGCTTCCTCCTCGCTCAGATCGCGCCGCAGGTTTTAGCTGGATCGTAACGTTTCACTGCCATGACCTTCCTTCGCGTTGCTCTGAGCGTCTTCGCCATCCTCAACGTCGTCTTCTGGGCACTGCTCGCCTGGGTGTGGGCCGTCAAGCCGGCGTGGGCGGCGCGCATCCCGCTGAATCTCGGCACGGACCAGCGCTATCGGACGTCGGTGCCGGTCTGGGCTCGGCTCGCCGCTGCGGTGGCCGCCTTCTGGGCGGTCGCGGCGGTTCTCTACCTGACGGTGTACGCGGCGAATCAGTTGGCGTTCATCGCGCTCTTCGTGATGGCCGTCATCTTCCTGATCCTCGGGATCGGCGCCGCCGCTCGCGTGTATCGCGTGCTCCAGCTCCCCAAGGGCTCGATGATGGGGCAGCCGCGGGGCCAGCAAGCGCACTAGTCCGTCTGGTAGCGAGTACCGACCCCAGCAGGATCAGCGAGAAACCGACGACGGCGCCCAGCGTAAAGGGCTCGCGGAGCAGTGTCACGCCCAGCACGAGGGCGACGGCCGGGTTGAAGTACGTGATGACCGTCGCTCGCACGGGGCCGACTTCGCCAATTAAGGCGAAGAAGAGCAGGAAGGCGAGGGCGGTGCAGACCACGCCGAGGATCAGGACTGCCATCAGCACCTGGCTGGACGGCAACGCTCTTGGTAATTGCGGCAGGGCCAACGGGGCATAGACCAGGGCGGTCAGCGCCAGAGATGCCGCGACCACGCCAACAGCGGGCAGGCCCGGGAGCCGGCGGGCGATGATGATCGGTCCGGCCGCGTAGCCGACGGCCACCAGGCCGACCTCAGCGACGGCCCTCAGGTCCTTGAACGAGACGTTGAGGCCAACCAGGAGGGCAACGCCGAATAAGCCGACAAGTAAGCCGGCCGCGCGGCGCCGGTCCAGCCGGTCGTCGCCCCGCGTCAGTGACTGAAGCACGGCGGCGATCAAGGGGACGGCCGCGATCATCAGCCCGGTCAGCGAGCTGGACAGGCGGCGCTCGCCGTCGGCGAGCAGGAACCATGGCAACGACACCTCGACGGCGGTATAGGCGAGGATCCATCGCCAGTGGGGAACGAGAGGCGCGAGCCAGCCACGCGCCGCGGCGACTGGCAGAAGCAGCGCGGCGCCAATCGCTGTTCTGAGCAGGACCAGGCTGGCAGGCGTCAGCTCGCCGACCGCGATCTTGATCAGCAGGTAAGGGATGCCCCAGATGACGGCCATCGCCGCAAACAGCGCCCATCCGCGCCTCGTCACGCCGTCGGCGCGATATCCAGCTCGATATCCTCGGGAAGCACGTCCTCGCCGGTATAGGCGGCGGCCTGCAGCCGGAACAAACGCGCATAGCGGCCGTTGAGTCGCATCAGCTGCTCGTGGGTTCCCTCTTCGACCAGACGGCCATGCTCCAGAAAGATGATCCGATCGGCCCGGCGGACGGTCGAGAACCGGTGCGAGATGTAGACCGCGGTTCGGCCGCGCGTCAGCGAGTGGATTCGTTCGAACAGCTCGTACTCCGCCTGGGCGTCGAGCGCGGAGGTGGGCTCGTCCAGCAGCAGGATGCGGGCGTCGCGCATAAAGGCACGGGCCAGCGCCACCTTCTGCCATTCGCCGCCGGACAGGTTGACGCCGGCATCGAACCACTTCCCCAGCGCGGTGTCGTAGCCCTGGGGGAGGCCCGCGATCAGCCCGTCCGAGCCGGCCTGGCGGCTGGCTTTGAGGATGGCCTCGCGATCGGCGATGGCGCTGAGACTTCCCAGCCCGATATTCTCGGCGGCGGTCGCCTGGTAAGTGACGTAGTCCTGGAACATGCCGCCGATCTGGGCGCGGAGCTCGGCCGGATCGTAGTCGCGGATGTCGACTCCGTCGATGAGAATGCGCCCCTCGATGGGATCGTAGAGGCGGCAGATCAGCTTGAAGAGCGTGGTTTTGCCGGCGCCGTTTCGGCCGACGATGGCGATGGTCTCGCCGGACGAGACCGTGAAGCTGAGGTCGGTTAGCGCGTTTTCGGACGCCCCGGGATAAGCGAAGCTCACGTGGTCGAAGGTGATCTCGCCGCGGACCGGACGGGGAACCGGAACCGGGTTGGCTGGCGCCGGCAGGACGCTCTTGGTTTCCATCAGCTCGAACAGGTTGCTGAGGTAAAGATTGTGCTCGTACATGCCCGAGAATCCGCCGAGGATGCCCTGGATCGAGCTCTGCACCGATTGGGCGGCGGTCGTGTACAGCGTCAGGTCGCCGAGCGTCAGCTTGCCGACGATCGCCTGCAGCGCGACATACAGGTAGGTCACCGAGGTGGCGATCGTGCTGAGGTTGCCCCAGAGGAAGCCGGTCAGGTAGCGGCGCACGACTTGCCGGCGCTGGCTCCCGTAATAAGCTTCACCGATCAGTCGATAGCGGTTGATGAAGTAGCGACCCAGCCCGAAGAGCTTGACCTCCTTCGCGTAGCTGTCGGTGGTGAGCAGCGTCACCAGGTAGTTCATGCGCCGGAGCAACCGCGAGCCCCAGCGCGCGATGTTGTAGCCGCGCCACCCGTATCGCGTATCGGCGATGAAGGCCGGGATGGGGGAGAGGAGTGCCAGCAACGCGAGCAGGGGGCTGACCACGACGAGCAAGGCGATCATCGTCACGAAGGTCAGCGCGGTCTGGACCAGGCCGAACGCGGTCGAAATCATCAGCACCGGACGGTTGATGGAATCGGTCTGCGCCCGTCGCAGGAGATCATAGGAGGCAGGATCCTCGTAGAAAGCCAGGTCGAGTGAGGCCGCTTTCTCCATCACCATCAGCTGAATCCGCATCGAGACGGCGTTCTGGAGCAGCTGCTGGGTGATGTTCCGCATCGTGCTGAGAAACGCGATCAAAGCGAAGATCAGCAACTGGAGGACGGCGAGGACGATGATGGCGTTGAGGGTGGAGAACGCCGGATGCCAGAGGCCGAAGTCGAGCCGCACGATGTCGGGAACCGTCGCGGTGCGGCGGACCAGGATGCCGGAGACCACGGCGTTGACGAGCAGCTTCGAGGTATACGCGGACACCGCCGGGATGACGCCGGCGACCACCGTGGCCGCGAAGAGACCGGCCGTCACCCCCGGGCTCGCGTCCCAGACCAGGCGGATGACCCGGGGGAGCGCCGCCGTGGTGCCGGCAACCGCTTGCTTCAGGTTGCGCCAGCGGCCACGCAGGTCCTTTGGCCCCTGCGGCTCTTGCGGCTCCTCGATCACGGGGTCGCCGGTCAGGCCGCTGTTGGCCGGACCGGTCTCGGCATTTCGGGAGCGGCCCCGGCCCCACATCCAGAACGACGACGGGCCCCCGTGGCTCGGAGGCATCATTCCCACCGCGCTACCCTACCGCAGACGTTGACGCCGGTCATTTTCCGAATCATCAACAGTCTTAGGTTCTCCTTATCACGCCCACAGAAAAGCTTCATTCGTCCCGGCTTCAATGGTGGGACGTTTTTACACAGGAGGGTCCAATGATCAACCGCCCGCAGATCGCTCGCTCGGAAGCCGCGAGCCCCACGGAAACGGCACGCGACCTGGCCGCCCGCGTTCCGGCACCGATCGAGCAAATCCTGTTCGAAGTCAAGCGCCTGATCGTCGGCCAGGATCGGCTCCTGGAGCGGCTGCTGATCGCGCTGCTTTCGGGAGGGCACGTCCTCCTGGAAGGCGTGCCCGGCCTGGCGAAGACCGTGACCGTCAAGGCCTTTGCTCAGGTGATCGGTGGCCTGGCCGGCCGGATCCAGTTCACCCCCGACCTCGTTCCCGCCGATCTGATCGGCACCCGCATCTACAACCCCGGACGGGGCGAATTCACCACCGAGCTGGGCCCGGTCTTCTGCAACCTGCTGCTGGCCGACGAGATCAACCGCGCCCCCGCCAAGGTTCAGTCGGCGCTGCTCGAGGCTATGCAGGAACGCCAGGTCACGATCGGCAAAGACACGCATCCGCTTCCGGACCCCTTTGTCGTGCTGGCGACCGAGAACCCGATCGAGACGGACGGCACCTACCCGCTCCCGGAAGCCCAGCTCGACCGCTTCATGCTGAAGGTGCTGGTCGATTACCCGTCCTTCCAGGAGGAGGTCGTCGTCGTCGAGCGGATCACCGGGCCGGAGATCGAGCTTCGCCGGGTGGTGACCCTCGAGCAGCTCAAGGAAATGCAGAAGGCGGTCGCCGAGATCTACGTCGACCCGGCGATCCGAACCTACGCCGCCACGCTCGCCTATGCCAGCCGCCCGGGTAAGGTCAAGGGCCTCGAAGACCTGGCGCCTGCCATCGCCTACGGGGCAAGCCCCCGAGCGTCGATCAACCTGGTGGCCGCCGGCCGGGCGTTGGCCTTCATGCGCGGGCGTTCCTACGTGCTCCCGCACGACCTCAGCGAAGTTGCCCCCGAGGTGATCCGGCACCGGCTCGTCCTCACCTACGAGGGGATCGCGGCCGGTGTCAACGCCGAGACGATCGTCAAGCGCGTGCTCGAGCGGTTCCCGCCGCCACGGATCGACCTTGGAGATCGGGTTGCCTCCTGACGTCGTAGCCGGTGGCATCGCGGTCGACCAGTTGCTGCGCCGCTCGCGCTGGCCGGTGCTCCGACGCCTCGGGTTCCATCCCGGTGGCGACGAGCGCTCGAGCTTGCGCGGCGCCGGTCTCGAATACAGCGACGTGCGCGAGTATCAGGCCGGCGACGACCCGCGCACCATCGAATGGAACATCACCGCCCGTTCCGACCGGCCCTATGTCCGGGAGTCCCTTCCCGACCGCGGCCTCGACGCCTGGCTGCTGATCGACATCACGCGCTCGCTCGACTGGGGGACGGCACGTTGCCTCAAACGGCAGCTGGCCCTCGAATTCTCGGCGGTCGTGGGGCAACTGCTGATCGGGCGCGGAAACCGGGTGGGCGCGCTACTCTTCGACGACCGCGTTCGCTCGATCATCCCGCCGTCGGCGGGCCGCACCGCGCTGCTGCAACTGATTGCGCGGATCGAGCGCACGGCCGACGGTCAACAGTTTTCCTCCCCCGCCGGGGGAAGACAAAACTCACAATTTCCCTCCCCCTCTGGGGGAAGACAAGATTCACAATTTCCCTCCCCCTCTGGGGGAGGGCAGGGTGGGGGTTCGACCGACCTCGGTCGGGCTCTAAAGGAGGCGGGCCGGCTGATCCGGCGTCCCTCCATGATGGTCATCATCAGCGATTTCATGACGCCGGGTGGCTGGCAGCAACCGCTGAGCTCGCTGGCGATCCGGCATGAGGTCATCGCCGTCTGGATAACCGATCCGAGAGAGGGCGAGATCCCGGACGTCGGCGTCGTCACCTTCGAGGACCCGGAGAACGGAACACAGATCCTGGTCGATACCCGCAGTGCGCATCTGCGGGCGCGCTTCCAGGACGCGGCCGAAGAGCAGCGAGCGACGATCCGGGCCGATCTGGTGCGGGCTCGGGCGGCCGTTGCCGAGCTCAGCACCTCCGCCGAGCTCATTCCGCAACTGGTCAGGTTCATCAAGCAACGGGAGGCGCAGCGCGGCCATCGGGTGGCGCGGGCGACCGCATGAGCTTCCAGTCACCCTGGTTGCTCCTCGGTCTACTGGCGATCCCGCTGCTGGTCGGCTTCTATATCACGAGCCAGCAGCGCCGCCGCGCCTACGCGGTGCGCTTCACCAACCTCGCGCTGCTCAACCAGGTGATGGGCAAAGGGCCCGGCTTCCGGCGCCATATCCCCGCGATCCTGTTCGTCGCCGGCCTCGCGGGCTTGCTCTTCTCGATGGCCCGCCCGCAGGCGACGCTCAGGATTCCGAAGGGTCAGACCAGTGTGATGCTGGCCGTCGATGTCTCCGGATCCATGGCGGCGACCGATGTACAACCCACCCGGATCGAGGCGGCGATTGCGGCGGGCCGGACGCTGATCGACAAGCTGCCGAGCAACGCCCAGGTCGGCCTCGTCATCTTCAACTCGCAAGCCCAGGTCATCGCGCCACTGACCGCGGACAAAGGCTCGGTGAAAGACGCCCTCGGCACGCTCGCGCCAGGCGGTGGAACCGCCATCGGTTCCGCGATCCAGGTCGCGGTCGCCCAACTTGCCAACATCGCCGACCCGAACGGCGCGAAGTCCCAGAACTATGCGATGGTCGTCTTGCTGACCGACGGCACGTCGAACACTGGCATCGATCCGGTGACCGCCGCCAGCAACGCGGCGCAAGCCAAGATCCCGGTCCAGACCGTCGGCATCGGACAGCGCAACCAAACAACCATGGTGCAAGGGCGGATCGTCGACGGCGTCGACGAGCAAGTCCTGCAACAGATCAGCAGCGCCACCGGTGGCCACTACTATTACGCCGCCGATGAGGCGCAGCTCAGCAAGATCTACAGCGATCTCGGATCGCGGATCGGCTGGGTCACGACGAAGCTTGACCTCACGGTGCCTTTCCTCGCGCTCGGCACCATCATCCTGGTGGTCGGCGGGCTGTTCAGTCTCCGCTGGTTCCGGCTACTTCCGTGATTGCTCCCTCCCCTCTAGGGGAGGCTCAGGAAACGATTCCCTCCCCCTCTGGGGGAGGGTCAGGGTGGGGGCGCGAACCTCCGGCAGGTGCCGTTCGGCCGGTCCGGTGTAAACCTGTCGCGGTCGGGCGATCTTCTGCTCCGGATCGAGGAGGCCTTCCTGCCATTGTGCCAGCCAGCCCGGCGTGCGCCCAATGGCGAACAGTACCGGGAACATCTCGACCGGAAAGCCGATAGCCGCGTAGATGATGCCCGAGTAGAAGTCGACGTTGGGGTAGAGCCGGTGCTTGACGAAGTAGTCGTCCGCCAGCGCCACCCGCTCCAACTCGAGCGCGATGTCCAGCAGCGGGCTTCGGCCGGTGACCGCCAGGACGTCGTCGGCAACCTTTTTGATGATCTCCGCCCGCGGGTCGAAGTTCTTGTAGATACGATGGCCAAATCCCATCAGTCGCAGCTGGCCGGAGCGCACTCGCTGGACATACTCCGGTACTCGACTGACCGAGCCAATCTCCTTCAACATCCGGAGGACCTGCTCGTTGGCGCCGCCGTGTAGCGGGCCATAGAGCGCGGCAGCCGCCGCCGCGGTGGCCGAGAAGGGGTCGGCGTGCGAGCTGCCCACCGCCCGCATCACGTTGGTGGAACAGTTCTGTTCATGGTCGGCGTGGAGGATCAGGAGGATGTCGAGCGCCCGCTCCAGCACCGGGTTGGGTTCGTACTTGAGCTCGGTGGCCTTCCACATCATGTTCAGGAAGTTGCCCGCGTAGGAAAGGTCGTTGTCCGGGTAGACGTACGGCTTCCCGACTGCGTGGCGGGCGGCGAACGCCGCCAGCGTCGGCATCTTCGCGATCAGGCGCAGGATTTGCAGCCGCCGGCTCTCCGGGTTGAAGATGTCCTTGGCGTCCGGATAGAACGTCGAGAGAGCGCCGACGGTGCCGACCAGGATGCCCATCGGGTGGGCATCGTGATGGAAACCGTCGATCAGCTTCTTGATGTTCTCGTGCAGCAGCGTGTGGTGGGTGATCGAATCGACCCACTCCCGGTGCTGATTGGGATCCGGCAACTCGCCGTGGATCAGCAGGTAGGCGACTTCGAGAAACGTGCTCCGCTCGGCCAGCTCTTCGACCGGGTAGCCACGGTAGCGGAGGATGCCGCGCTCGCCATCGATGAAGGTGATGGCACTTCGACAGCTGGCGGTGTTGAGGAACGCGGGATCGTAGCTCAGCAGGCCGGAGCCGGCGCCGTCGGCGGTGATCTTCTGCAAGTCGGGGGCGGCGATCGCTCCGTCCCGAATCGGGACTTCATAGCGACGGCCGGTTCGATTGTCCGTGATGGTCAGCGTTTCTTCTGCCATGGCTCAGGGACATTATCGGCCGACGTCGCGGCGTTGCATCAGCAGCACCCCCACGACGAAGCCACCGACGGTGATCGCCGACATGATCCACAGCCCGGTCCAATCGACGCCGCCCATGAGCGGCATCCCGTAGAGGGAAAATACGGATAGCTTGAGGGCCCAATCCGGCCAGCGCAGGAGCGGCCCGAGTTGGGTGATCAGGAAGCTGACAAAGGCCAGTGATGTGAGGACCGCGACGGCGGCGCGCGGCGCACGGCCGGCCAGAATCGCGCCGATTGCGGCGAAGCTGAGCGCGAAGGGAATCAGCAGAACGGACGCCAGGGTCAGGTGGCCTGGATCGACCACAATGTTCGCGGCGGCCGCACCCAGGTAAAACGCCGCCGAGCTCACGGCAATCACCGCGCCAAGACGAAGGAGCAGTGCCATGGCTCGTTCGACCACGACGCGGGTCCGGGAAACCGGTGCGCTGAGGACCATCTCGAGGCGCCCCTCGTTGTCATCTGACGACCAGCGCGCCACCTGGGTGATCGCGAACACGGCCAGAAGGGCCTGGAAGATGCCAAACCAGAAATACCCGGTCAGCGCGACATAGGGATTGCCGTGGCCGACGATCGTCAGGTAGGCGCGAAAACCCGTGGACGATTGCACGAGGTCGACGAGCTCGCGTCCGGCCGATGCCAGGTACGCGGCGAACACGGCCGATCCAAGCGCCCACGCCACGGTGCCCAGCCGCTGCTCGTAGACCAGCGCCATGACCGGCATCCGCAGCAGAGGATTTGCTGATGGCCGGTTGGTGGCCGGCCGTTCGCGATGTGGGAGCGTGATGACCGCGGTGCCGAGGTCGCGGATCGTGATCAACCAGGTCGCGAGTGCGGTGAGGAGGAGGGCCACGACCGCGAGGGCGATGGTCGCCGCCGCGTCGAAGCGCCCGCCGGGCGACAGCGGCATGCTGCGGTCGTAGTAGTAGAACGGCGAGATCGCTTGCGCCACCGGCTTGAGGCTGCCAATCGACCGGCTCAACCCGTTGACGAAGAACATGACCCCGACGACAAATCCGGCGAGTCCGGCGGCGCCGCCGCGGCTGGTGGCCAGCTGCGCCACAACCGTGGTGAGTGCGTAGACCGTCAAGGTGACGGCAAAGAGGTCGAGGGAGACTTCGATCAGGGCGCTGAGCGGCAGGGTAGCGCCGCTGCCCAATGCTCCGAGGTCGATCGCGCCGGACGTCAGGGCTACAGCGATCGCCGCCGAGGTGGCGAACACCAGGAACCGTGTCCCAACGTATCGGGACTGGCTGACCCCGGCGGCGAACCATACCTCGAGGAACCCACGCTCCTCATCTCCCCGGGTCGCCCCCGCCGCCGACATCAGTGCCCAGAAGCCGAAGAGGAGAGGTAGCGCGCCGTAGACCCGCCACTGGATGAAGCCCGCGACCGTGTCGATACCGTGGGGGAGTGGTAGCAGGAGGCTGAATTGCTGGCCGAAGGTTTCCATTTGCTGCCCGAATGCACGTCGGGCGGCCGCGGTCGTGCCGGCGGCCGAGTTGTAGGCCGAAGCCTGCAGGATCCCATAGAAGATGCCGAACGCGCTCATGCCAATGAGCCCGTTGCGCTGCAGGCGCCAGGTCAGGCGGAACACGTCACGCCTCGCGCGTGGGGGGCCCGGTCTCCTCTGCGGTTAAGTCGGTATCGCCCCGATAAAAGGTGAGGAAGACTTCCTCCAGGCTCGGCTCATGGCTGGTGAGGTTGACCACCCGGGCCCCAGCCAGGGCGTTCATCAGGGACTCGAAGCTGCCGCGGACTACGCACCGGACTCGATGGTTGTCCGCCTCGACATGATCGACTCCGGTCGCGGCGCGGATCGCCTCCAGTGGAACGTCTCCGGCAAATTCGATCTCGACCTGGCGGTACCGAATCTCGTGCAAATCCTCGAGCCTGGCCGTCCTCGCCAACCGCCCGCCGCGGATGATGCCGACCCGGTCGCTGATGTGCTCGACCTCAGACAGGATGTGGGAAGAGAGAAAGATCGTTGCGCCCTGTGCTTTCGATTCTCGGCACATGTCGTAGAACTCCTGCTGGTTGAGCGGGTCGAGCCCGCCGGTCGGCTCGTCGAGAATGAGCACCCGCGGACGGTGCATGAAACCGAGGACGATGGCGAGCTTCTGCTTGTTACCCCGGGAATACTCGCGGAAGCGCTGCGCGAGATCAAGGTTGAAACGCTGGCAAATCTGCGCCACGACCTTCTCATCGACGCCGCCCCGCAGGCCCGCGACATAGGCGACGACCTCGCTTGCGCGAAGGCCGCCGAACTGCGGCAGCTCGCCGGGCACATAGCCGACATGCCGCTTGACCGCAACGGCCTGGCGCTGGCAGTCGAGTCCGAAGATTCGCGCCGATCCCGCGGTCGGGTGGATCAGCCCCATCAAGAGACGGATGGTCGTCGTCTTTCCCGCGCCGTTCGGGCCAAGATATCCGAGGACCTCGCCCTCCTCGACCTGGAGGTTGAGGTCAAAGAGCCCACGACCCCTGCCGTAGTCCTTGCTGAGGCCGCTGGTCTCGATCGCGGTCGTCATGGCTGCACCCGACGGAACCCGTCTCAGGACGGCCGGAAGCGCTCCTCGTGGACGAGTTCGTTGACCGGCTTGCGTTGGCCGCGCCGCGGCGCGTGGGCGGGATAACCCAGCGATATCGCCGTACGGATGATCTGCTTGCCCGGCACGCTGAGCAGTTGCTTCACCTTGTCGCGTCCTTCCGGAGAGAGCCAACCGATCGACGATCCAACGCCGTGTGCCCAGGCGGCGAGCATGATGCGCTCCGCCAGGCGGCCTTCATCGAAGGTCTCGCCCTCCGGCCACTCGCCGGGCATCACGAGCAGCATCGCGAGCGCCGCACCACGGAGATGCCCAACGTAACCCGGCAGCGTGGCGAGAGCCTCGAGCGTCGGTCGCTGCCGGATGACAATTATCTGTGCGAACTGTCGATTGCTGGCGCTGCCCGACCAGCGCGCCACCTCCAGAACGTCCCGCACCACATCCTCCGGCACCGGCTTGCGCTCGAATTCTCGGACCGCCCGAAGGCTCCGGAGAAAATCCGTCAGCTGGCGGGGCACGACGTCGACGGCCATCACTTCCAGCCTAGCAGTCATCTAGACCAAGAAAAAGTTCCCCAGCATTTGTCATGGTTTCGAAAGGCACGCGCCTTCATGCTGGCTCCATTGCGAAGTCAGAAGGAGGTGAAAACATGAACCAGATCAGAAGGATCATCGTCGGCGCCGCCGTAGCAGGCTCACTGCTGACCGGCGGTGTCATCGGCGCTACGATCGCTGGGCCACTGGGCGCCAGCGCCGCCAGCACCGCCAGCACGGCCAGCACGACGTCGATCGCCGCCACCACGGCCGCGACGCCCGGCTCGGGCACGTTCGTTCCGAACGAGAACGCGACGCACGAGGCCGGCGAGAGCGCGGCGCGCGAGGCGCAGGAGAACGCGGGCCAGTTCCCGACCGTTCCCTAACGAGCGCTTGAGAGCCAAATGGGGCCGGGGTGATCCCGGCCCCTGCCCTTGTATGGTGTCATCAAATCGAAAGGAATCACCTGCGAGACTGCACACGGGTGAAAGGACGTTGAGTACAGCTCGAGTCGATCTTGTTCGGACCGGCGCCCAGCGGGTCGCGCTGGCGGCGACCGGCATCGTTGCCGGGCTCTACGTCCTCATCGCCGTCGCCGTGGTGCTGATCGTGACCCACAACCTGACCTCCAACGTCGACACCACTCTTTCCTCATGGCTGACGTCGATGGCGAAGGCGCGAGGCGGCCCTACTCGTGGTTACCAGGGGCCGCCCGGAGCACCGCGGTTCGACGCCCCCGTCCTCTGGTGGACCTTTCACCCTGACGGGAATTACGCCGACAGCAGCACCGAAGCCGCCAACATCAACCTCCCCGCGCCCTACAACCGGATCCAGTCGCCGCAAACGATCACGGTGTCGGGAACGGACTTGCGCGTGATGGGCGGGTTGACCTCGGACGACTGGACCGTCGTCGGCCAATCGATGAACAGTGTCTACCAGGCTCGGTCCAACCTGATTCAGGCGGAACTTCTGATTGGACCGGTACTCCTGGTTATCGTTTTTCTCGGCGCACTGGCCATCGGCCGCCGGGTGGCATCGCCCATCGAGCGAGCCCGCCAGCGGCAGATGGATTTCACTGCCAACGCGTCGCATGAATTGCGCACCCCGCTGGCGGTTATCCAGGCGCAGACGTCGCTGGCCCTCGCGCACGACCGCGATACCGACTGGTATCAACGAGCGTTCACCCGGGTCAACGAAGAGAGCCAACGGATGCGCCACCTCGTCGACGATCTGCTCTGGCTCGCCCGCTTCGAGGCCATGCCGCGCTCGGGCAAGGCTGAGCCGGTCGACGTCGGCGTCATGGCCCAGCAGGCCGTGGACCGGTTTGCCGCGGTCGCCGAAGCTCGCCGCCAGCGGTTGAATATCCGGGTGACCGGCGACTCCCACGTGATTGCCGCGGCACCGGAGTGGCTGGATCACCTGGTCGGCGTCTTGCTGGACAACGCATGCAAATACACGCCGGAGCAGGGCGCGATCGACGTAAGAGTCGCCGTTGAAGGCAACCGCATCAAGCTGGTCGTCGATGACTCGGGACCGGGGATTCCCGCCGATCAACGCGGTCAGATTTTCGATCGGTTCCGGAGAGCCACGGACCAGCCCGGCGGCGCCGGGCTCGGGTTGGCCATCGCCGACGCCGTGGTCCGCGCCACCAACGGGCGCTGGGAGGTTGGCGCGTCGGCCGCGGGCGGCGCCAGCATGGCGGTGAGCTGGCCCCGGCTCCTGGCTCGGCCGTCGGCCACGCGGGCGGCTTCGTCCGAGACGCCGCCCCCGCTGGCGCGGCTCGACGCCTAGCGCCCCCACCCTGCCCTCCCGCAGAGGGGGAGGGAAAAAAGAAGGGACCGGGCGTCACGGTTTTGCAAGGTGCCGCCGCGCACCATGGGCCTATGAACTCTTTAACACCGACCCAACGAGACCGGGGGCTGACCCGCCTGCGGCGACTGACCTTCGGCGCGACCGCTGGGGCGCTGGTCGCCTTGGTGGGGGTCAGCTACGCCGCCGCCGCCTCTTACGCCGGGAAGGCATCATCGACACCCTCGACCACGGCGCTGAACAGCACCGCGACCAGCTCCGCCTCCACGTCTTCGACCGCCTCGAGCCAGTCGACGACCAGCACGCCAGCGGCGACCGCGGCTCCCAGCACGGGCACCAGCGGCAGCGGCACCGTGACCAGCGGCGGTTCGTGATGGCGATTGCGCTGAAGAGCTGGAACGCATTGGGCACCTCGGTGCATGTCCTCGCCACCGATGGCGATGGGCTTGACCGCGCGACGACGGCCGTACGCGATGTCGTCGAGGACGTCGACGCCGTCTACAGCCGGTTCCGCGACGACAGTGAGTTGAGCCGGCTGAACGCCGGCGGTGGCCGCGCCGTTCGTGTGAGCCCGCTGCTGGCAACCGCCATCGACGCGGCTCTGCGGGCGGCGCGACTGAGTGATGGGGCGGTCGATCCCACCATCGGCCACGCGATCCGGCTGGCGGGCTACGACGACGATTTCGCTCAGATTGCCGCCGATCGTGGACCGGTGACGCTCCGCGCCTGGCGCGTTCCGGGCTGGCGGGCGATTCACTTTGACCGGCGGTCGCGGATCGTCCAGCTGCCTCCGGGCGTTGAGCTGGATTTGGGCTCGACCGGAAAGGCGTTGGCCGCGGACCTCGCGGCAGCCGCCGCCCTTGCCGCCGCTGGCACCGGCGGCGTGCTGGTCAGCCTGGGTGGCGATATCGCCACCGCCGGCAAGCCGCCCGATGGAGGCTGGCGCATCCTGGTCGCGGAAGACAGTCGCGCCAAACCTGATGGGGAGGGCGAGGTCATCTGCCTGCCGGCTGGCGGCGTCGCCACGTCGAGCACCACCGTGCGCCGGTGGTCCCGCGGCGGCGCGATGCTGCACCACATCATCGACCCAGCGACGAGTCTGCCGACGACGGGCCCTTTTCGGACTGTCACGGTCGTTGCCGCGACCTGTCTCGACGCCAACATCGCCTCGACGGCGGCGATCGTGCGAGGAGCGTCGGCCATCGACTGGTTGACGAGCTGCCGGCTGGCCGCCCGGCTGGTTGAGAACGACGGAACGATCCACTACATCGGTCGGTTTCCGGACCCGGCGGGAGTTGCGGCGTGAACGACACCATCCTCTGGTACGCGACCCGCGGCGCCGGCATCGTCAGCCTGATCCTGCTCACTGGAGTGGTGCTGCTGGGGATCGTCTCCGCGATGCGCTGGCAGACAGCCTCGTGGCCGCGCTTCCTCACCACCGGCTTCCACCGGAACCTGGCGCTGGCGACCCTGATCTTTCTGTCGCTGCACGTCGTAACGGCCGTCGTCGATCCGTTCACGGCGCTCGGCTGGAACGCGGCCCTTGTCCCGTTTTCTTCGTCGTACCGCCGGTTCTGGCTTGGACTCGGCGTGGTTGCCATCTATCTGCTGCTCGCGATCGTGCTCACCAGCCTGCTTCGCCCGATCTTCGGCCATCGCGCGTGGCGCACCGTTCACTGGCTTTCCTACGCGATGTGGCCGGTCGCCGTGATTCACGGCATTGGGACCGGAACCGACCCATGGTTCGCCTGGATGCTGGCGATCGAGGCGCTGTGCATCGGGGGCGTCGTCGCTGCCGTCGCCTGGAGGGTGGGCCGCGTGGCACCTACGGCGTGGCGGCAGATCCCGACCGCCTCACCGCGGGCGCAGAAATGGAGCTGATCACGCTCGGGCCGGACGCCGAGGGCCTCGCCACCCATCGGCAACGCCTCGGGCCGTTGCCGGGGATGCCGGCCGACCAGTTGATCGCGGAGCTCGAGGCGAGCGGGCTCCTGGGGCGGGGCGGCGCCGGATTCCCGGTCGGCCGCAAGTGGCGATCGGTCGCCGAGCGCTCATCGGGCGGCGCGGTGGTATTGGCGAACGGAGCCGAGGGAGAGCCCCTGAGTCTCAAGGACCGATCGCTGATGGCGGGCCGGCCCCACCTCGTGATCGACGGAGCGTTGCTCGCCGCTCGCGCGGTTGGTGCTGACGACATCATCTTTTATGTCGGTACGGAACACCGCGCGGCCGAAGCCGCCTTGCGCGGAGCCCTGGCTGAGCGCCCGGCGGACGTTCGGGGACGCGCTCGCATCGTGCAGGCACCGGCCGGCTACGTTACTGGCGAGGAATCGGCCGCGGTGCACTTCGTGGACTCGGGCGACGCCCGGCCGACCACGACGCCGCCCCGGCCCTTTGAACGCGGGGTTCGCGGGCGTCCGACACTGGTTCAGAACGTCGAGAGCCTTGCCCTGGCCGCGCTGATCGCTCGTCGCGGCCATGCCTGGTACCGAAGCCTCGGCCGGGGCCAGGCCCACGGGATGGGGCTGATCACTGTGTCTGGCGCCGTCAGCCACGCGGGAGTCCAGGAGATCGAGCTCGGATCGTCGCTGGCCGATGTCGCGGCTGCAGCCGGCGGACTACGAGGCGACGTCGAGGCGGTTCTCCTCGGTGGATATTTTGGTGGCTGGGCGCTCGCCGACGAGCAATGGCGGATGCCACTCGAGCCTCACACGATGCGCGCCCAGGGCCTGGCCTTCGGATGTGGAGTCGTCCACTTCCTCGCCGCGCGCACCTGCGGAGTGGAGGCGACTGCCCGGATCATGGCCTACCTGGCGTCGCAGAGCGCCCGGCAATGCGGCCCCTGCCTCTTCGGGTTGGGCGCGATCGCCGCGGCAAACCGGCGGCTGGCTGGGAAGACGCCACAGGCGGATGATCTCGAGCGGCTGATTCGCTGGAGCGGCCAGCTGGCCGGGCGAGGAGGTTGCCGGCACCCGGATGGGGCGGTGGGCCTGCTGCAGAGCGCGCTGACGGTTTTCGCCGACGATTTTGCCGCGCACCAGCGCCGGCGCTGTCTCACCATCGCCGAGCCGGCGAGAGTGGCGGTGGCCTGATGGGCGAGACGTTGCGCATCGACCGGATCCGTTGCGATGGCCACGGGCTTTGCGCGGAGCTACTCCCGGAGCTGATCGGCCTCGACGATTGGGGTTACCCGATTTTCAAAGCCGTTGCCGTACCGGCGCACCTGATGGAGCACGCCAGGCGAGCGGTCGATGCCTGCCCCGTGCTGGCGCTTCGCCTCGCCCGGCCCGCCAGCGAAACGGCTCCCACGACACGCGTCACCGCAAAGACCTGACCCCGATGAATGGCGGCCGCCGGGAATTGGACCTATGGTCGGTGCAGCCGAAAGGGGCAAGGGAGCAAAAGATGCCGGGTTACGACTATCGATCGACGCAGAGCTGGCGAGGGATTCCGTTGGTGCACGTCGCCTTTGGCGGTCGAGAGGGCAGCCCCTACCGGCCGGCGCGGGCACGCGGGCTGATCGCGATCGGTGACACCGCGGTAGGGGTGGTGGCGGTCGGCATCGTTGCCGTCGGCGTCATCGCGGTGGGACCGGTCGCGCTCGGACTCATTGCTCTCGGCGTCGTGGCGGTCGGGCTGGTCTCGGCCGGCGTGGTTGCCGTCGGTCTGATCGCCCTGGGGGTCGTCGCCATTGGTGTCCGGGCGGTCGGCGTCGTCGTGGCTCAACGCGTCGCGGGTTAGCTCTTTCCGGCCTCCGCCCGCTGCTTGAGACCATTCGCGAACTGGGTGAAGGACGGTCCGAGGTCTGGCATTGAGCGCCAGATCATCGGAAGCATCGGGCCGGTGTACTCCTCGCGCATGTTGAATTTCGTCGTTCCATTTCCGCCGGGGGAGAGGGTGTAGGTGCGCACTCCCTTGAAGAGCCCAAGGGGCATGCCACCCGACCAGACCATTCGCTGCCCCGGCCGGAATTCGACGACCTTTACCGGGAAGGCACGCCCGGGATTGACCTTGACATAAACCTTGATGGTTTCACCGGGGGCGATTCGACCCTCAACTCGATCGACGCCGGAGTCCCATCGCGAGTAGTTGGGCGCGTCGGTCAGGATTGCCCAGATGGCCTCCGGGTTGGCCGCTATTGTCGTGCTCGCTTCGTAGAATTTCACGTCGTCCTCCCTCCGTCGAATGATGTCGCCCGGGTGCTGATAACCGTAGCATTTTTGTTACGCTTACGCCGGATGCCAGTCGCGCCCCTGAAGGGCGACCCGTTCGATGCCCTCGGCGATTCCAACCGCCGCGCCATCGTCGAATTGTTGCGAAGTGGCAGCCGGACGGTACGCGAGATCGCCGATGCCCTGCCGATCAGCCGGCCGGCCGTCTCCCGCCATCTCCGGCTGCTCAAGCAAGCCGGCCTGGTGCAGGACCGCGCGCTCGGGACGCGGCGGATCTACCAGCTGCAGGCACGCGGTGTCGAGGCGGTGCAGGCCTACCTGATGGAGGTCTGGGGCGACGCCGCCCGGCGCTTCAAGCTGCTGGCCGACAATACGCCTCCGCCAGGGACCAAACCGTGATCGAGCCCTTGCGGATGGCGTTCGATGTCGCCTGCCCGCCAGAGCATGCGTTCGATCTCTGGACCCGGCGGACATCGAGCTGGTGGCCGCGTTCGCATACCGTGACCGCCGAACCGGGGCTCGAGGTCGTTTTCGAAGCGCGTCCGGGTGGCCGGATCTTCGAGCGGACTCCGGCCGGCCGCGAAGTCGAATGGGGTCAGATCACGGTATGGGAGCCGCCTCGCCGGCTCTGCTACCTGTGGTACATCCGGACGGATCGCGCCGACGCCACCGAAGTCGAGATCCGGTTCGATGGTCGAGGCGAAGCCCACACCCGGGTCGAGATCGAACATCGGGGCTGGGAGCGGCTCGGCGCCCGCGGGCCAGGCTGGCGTGACGCCAACCAGGCCGGTTGGAATGGGGTGCTGCCCGATTACCGTGCCGCCTGCGCTGGCGTCGCGACGTACGAACCTTGACCGGGCATAGCCGACCGCCGGCCCACGCGAGCCGCGCTTCAGTGCGATGCAAGCGTTAGAGGCGTTTCTGACACCGATAGACTGATCTGGCGCCATGCCCGAAGCGGTAATCGTTGCCTTCGGTCGATCTCCGATTGGGCGAGCCAACAAAGGCTCCCTGGTCCAGGTGCGTCCCGATGATCTGGCCGCGCACGTCACCAACAAGGTGCTGCAAAAAGTGCCTCAGCTCGATCGGACGACGATCGACGACCTGATGTGCGGCTGTGGCCTGCCCGCAGGCGAGCAGGGCTTCAACCTTGGCCGCGTCGTCAGCATCCTGACGCGTCTCGATGTGCCAGGGACAACCGTCAACCGCTACTGTGCCTCGTCGTTGCAGACCAGCCGCATGGCCTTCCATGCCATCAAGGCCGGGGAGGGTGACGCCTTCCTCTCCATCGGGGTGGAATGCGTCTCGCGATACGTCAACGGATTTGCCGACCAGCCGGATGCGCAAAACCCGCGGCTGAAGCGGGGCAACACCGAGGAGTACCCCGACATCTATATCGCGATGGGGGAGACGGCGGAAAACGTCGCCGACCTCAAACAGATCACGCGTGAGGAGATGGATCGCTACGCCGTCAAGAGCCAGACGCGCGCCGTGCAGTCGCGCGATGGCGGGTTTTTCGACCGCGAGATCATCCCGGTGCCGCTACCCGATGGCAGCACCTTGAGCCGCGATGATGGGCCTCGCCCGAACACGACCATGGAGGTGCTGGCCACCCTGAAGCCGGCGTTTCGCGAAAACGGGCGGGTTACCGCCGGCAATTCCTGTCCGCTCAACGACGGCGCGGCGGCGGTCGTGATCACCTCCGACCGCAGAGCGAAGGACCTCGGGATCCGGCCGCTCGCCAGGATCGTGGCGACCGGCGTCTCGGCACTGGAGCCGGAGATCATGGGCCTCGGACCGATCGAGGCATCGCGGCAGGCGATGAAGCGGGCGAGAATGTCGATCGACGACGTCGACATCGTCGAGATCAACGAGGCGTTCGCCGCGCAGGTCATCCCCTCCGCGCGGGAGCTGGGCATCGACCCGTTCAGCGACAAGCTGAATCCACACGGTGGCTCGATCGCCCTCGGCCATCCCTTCGGTATGACCGGGGCCCGCATCCTCTGCACCCTGCTGAACGGCCTCGTCACCGAGGACAAGACCATCGGCCTGGAAACGATGTGTGTGGGCGGCGGCCAGGGGATGGCGATGATCGTCGAACGCCTCAGTTAGCTTGGGCTTGTCCGCAATTGCCACCGCTCGACATCGATGGTGATGAAATCGGGAAACGGGAGAACCCACCCGTACTGACCAAGGGACATCTTTACCCGGCGCTTTGACGCATACGGGATGCCATTGGAGACCGCGTGCTCGAAGATGACGTGGGCGGCTCTGGCATCGCGGCTGGCGGCCACCGGGGTGTAGTCATTGCGCCTGAGGAGCCCGGTTTTCTTGTCGAACCAGAATCGCTGAATGCGGCTGTGGACCGGCAGGTTCGTTCCATAGTCGGCCTGGAGCACCCCATCGCTGAGCTCGGTCCATTTGATATCCGTTCGCAGCAGCTGGTTGGGGAGAGAGTAATAACCCCAGAAGGCATAGCCAAGGAAGTACACGAGATTCAACCGATCCCATTTGGTGCTGATGCTGGCGTTCTGGAGATGCTCCCGGGCATCGGGCCGCTGCTCGAGGATCTTGCCGCTTGGCGAAAGGATCATCACACTGAAGCCATCGAGAACTCCGGTGTCACCGGATTCGTCGACCGGATCGATCACGGTGTGGGGACGTTGAACATCGACGGTGATCTTTGCGTGCGGCGGGATGTTGATCCCTTTGAGTTGAAACAGCAAGCCCCCGACCGTTACGGTGCTCTCCACCGCGACGGCGTCTTTCCAGACCACCTCGCCCCCGTAGGCTTTCAGCGCCCGAGCTGCAGTTGGGGAGAGCGCATTCGCGGCTGACGGCGTCGGGTTGATCGATGGGCCTTGATCCAAGGCGGCGGGTGTCAAGGTGTTGTCATATACCGTCCACAGCGCGTAGCCGAGCAGCAGGGCGAGCAGCATCACCAGGATCCCTGCGGCGACAGTGACCAACCTGGATCTGCGTCTTTGCCGCGGACCCGTTGTGCCTGCGTCCGTCATGCAAACATAGCGTGTTCCAGACTCGTGCAATTTGGGTCGCCGGGCGTATAAGTTAGGTTGTTGCATCCTGCCGCCCTGAGTTGAGGAGGAGACTTATGTCAACGCCAAAAATTCTGATCCTGACCGGTGATGCGGGGGAGTCGCTGGAGGTGATGTATCCCTATCAGCGGCTGAAAGAGGAGGGATACGACGTCCAGATCGCGGCGCTGAGCAAGAAGAAGCTTCGCTTCGTCGTCCATGATTTCGAGCCCGGCTACGACACGTATACCGAGAAGCCTGGTTACACCTGGGATGCCGACCTCGCCTTCAAGGATGTCAATCCCGCCGACTACGCCGCGGTCGTCATCCCGGGAGGCCGCGCCCCCGAGTACATCCGTAATGACAGAGACGTCCAGCGGATCATCCGCCATTTCTTCGACCAGGAGAAGCCCGTTGCCCAGCTCTGTCATGCACCGCTGGCGCTGGCCGCCGCCGGCGTACTGAAAGGCAGGCGGACGGCCGCCTACCCAGCGCTCGAGCCCGACGTCAAGGCCGCCGGCGCCACCTATGTCGATTCCGACGCGGTGGTCGACGGCGAGATGGTCTCGGCCCGTGCCTGGCCCGACCATCCGAGCTGGATGCGCGAGTTCATCCGCCTTCTGCAGAAGAAGGCCCCGGTATCCGAGAAAGAAGCTGCCGGCGTCCGCTAAGAAGACGACGACCCCCGTCTATATCGAGTCCAGTCGCACGCGCACCTTCGCCTGTGCCTACGACTGGCCCGGCTGGTGCCGGTCGGGAAAGGACGAGGCCTCAGCGCTGGCCGCGCTCGCCGCCTACGCGCCGCGGTATGCCGCGGTCGTAAAACAAGCCCGCCTGCCCTTTGAGACGGACGCGGCCGACACGCTTCGGGTGGTCGAACGGCTGGCCGGGTCGGCGAGCACGGATTTTGGAGTGCCGGGGACGATCGCGAAGCAGGACACCAAGCCGCTGTCTGCCGCCGAGGGCAAGCGGCTGGCTTCCCTGGTGCAAGCCGCCTGGTCCCACTATGACCATGTCGTGTCTGGCGCGCCGGCGGAACTGCGGAAGGGTCCCCGCGGCGGCGGCCGCGACCGGGACAAAATGACCGATCACGTTCTCGACGCCGAGGGCGCCTACGTGCGCAAGCTCGGGCTTCGGCTCAAGCCGCCGGCCCGTGCCGATCGTCGTGCCGTGGCGGAATTTCGGGCTGCGATCATTGCGGCCCTGCAGCGGCCCTCGAGCGGAGCCGCGCTCGTCGAGAAGGGCTGGCCGCAGCGCTACGCCGCCCGCCGGATTGCGTGGCACGCCCTGGACCACGCCTGGGAAATCCAGGACCGCAGCGATTTACGCGAGTCCTGATTCATGGCGTTCGATTCCCTGGACTTCATCTACCACCCGAGCCGTGACGTCAAGCGCGACATGGCGTACTTCACCGACGTGCTCGGGGGTCGCCTCCACTTCGCCGTTGAGGGCATGGGCGCGCGCGTCGCGGCCATCGAACTCGCTCCGCCACCGCCGCTCCTCCTCCTGGCGGATCACGTCGAGGGGGACACGCCGATCCTGGTCTACCGGGTTCCGAAGCTGCGTGAGGCCCTCGTCGGTCTCACCAAGCAGGGGTGGGAAGAAGTGGCGACGTTCGAAATTCCGCACGGCCCGATCTGCTCGTTCCATGCACCAGGCGGGCAGCGGATCGCGCTCTATCAATTGACCCGGCCTGCTGCCGCGGCGAGCTTCGAGGGACGCCGAGACTTCTGATGGTGCCCTGGGGTGGCGTGGCCGGTAAGCGGGTGCTCATCACCGGCGCCACCAATGGGATCGGACTGGCGGCAGCGATCGAGCTGGGGCGACGGGGCGCGCAGCTCGCGCTGGTCGCGCGCAGCGAATCGAAGGCGGCGGAGGCCGTTCGCCGGATCAAGGCTGCGACAAACGCTGCGGCGCCGGTCGACGTGCTGCTCGCCGACCTGTCGTCCCAGTCGGCCGTCCGACAGCTGGCCGCCGAAGCGCTGGCCAGGTATCCCACGATCCAGGTCTTGATCAACAACGCAGGAGCGGTGTATTCGGCGAGGCGGGTCACCGACGACGGCATCGAGCTGACCTGGGCGGTCAACCACCTGGCCCCGTTCCTCCTCACCACGCTCCTCATCGACCGCCTCGAGGCGAGCGCGCCGGCCCGGATCATCACGACGTCGTCCGACGCTCATAAAGGGGCCCGGATCCCGTTCGAGGACCTGAATGCGGAGCGGTCCTGGGGCGGGGCCGGCTTTACCCGCTACGGCGAGACGAAGCTGGCCAACATTCTGTTCACCACCGAGCTGGCGCGCAGGCTGGAGGGTACGGGCGTGACGGCCAACGCGTTCCACCCCGGATTCGTCGCGAGCGGGTTCAACCGCAACAATGGGGTGCTGATGCGACTCGGAATGGCGATTTCGAAGCCGTTCGCACGCAGCCCCCAGAAGGGGGCGGAGACGCTGGTCTGGCTCGCCGACTCGGAAGAGGCCGGCAACGTCAGCGGCGGGTACTTCTTCGACCAGCGCCGCATCTCGGCGTCGATGGCGGCGCAGAATGAGGAGGAAACCGCTCGCCACCTCTGGCAGGTGAGCGAACAGGAGACGCGACCCTCTACCGATCGGCGGTGATCAGCTAGGAGCGGCGCCCCGTCCCGCCCTTCATCAGCTCGCGCCAGCTCTTGACGTGGATCTCCACGCCGAACTTTTTCGCCGCCGCCTTGATTCGCCGCCAGGCCGCTTCCCGCTCAGCCTCGGTAACGCCCTCGACCTGGTCGAAGCGGGCGATTGCGTTGCGAACGTGACGGGCGTCAGTCAGCGGCTCCTTTCGCTCTTTCGGAAAGGCGAACGTCTGCGCCGGCATCCGGCTTTGCTGCCTTGTACTCAGCCCGGTCGACTTCTTCGGGATACGCGCACCACGAGCCCGGGAGCTCTGCACGGTTCGGGCGCGTTTGATGTTTTTTCGGGCTGCGGCCTTCTGCTTCTCGGTGGCCATTTTATTGCCTCCTCTGCGATGTGAGCTTACCGCTATCACTTTATCGCTAAGCCCTCACCTCAGGCTCGCCCCGATCGGCATTCGCCCGGCCACGATTCCAGTACGCCTTCGCGGACACCTGGTCGGCGGTCCAGCCCCGAGTTAGGAGGGCGGCCTTGAGCGCGGAGACCAGTGCCACCTCCCCGGCCAGATAGGCGTGCCCGCCTGCGGGCGACATATCAGCTGCTGAGACGTCAGTGATCAACCGACTGGACGCTCCAGCGGTCCGGTCGCCCACGTATCGCCAGTTCATCGTCTTGTTCGTGCCTGCGACGGTGAACGATTGGCGCTCCTCGGGGCTGTCGACCTCAACCCATGCGCTGGCCGGGACGCCGACCGGCAATGCCTCCATCATGGCGAGGGCGCCCGGCAAGGCCGTCGCGTCACCGGCAAAAACGTGCCATTCTGCACCGGGAGCCAGCGCGATCTTGCCGCGCGGCCCTATCGCCTCGATGGCAACGCCCGGGCGCGCGGCCTGGGCCCACTTGATCCCAGGACCGTCGCCGTGCATCACGAAGTCGAGGTCGAAGAGCCCGCGGTCGCGATCAAACCGGCGAATGGTGTAGCGGCGGCGAACCGTGGTGCCGTCGTCGCGCACGAACCCCAGAGCGAGGTCCTGCCCCGGCAAATATTCAAACGACTCGAGCGCTGGGCCGGTGAGCTGGATCCGACGCATGTGGGGCGTGACGTCCTCCACGGAGGCGACCACGAGGGGCAATGTCCTCGGTTCGGGCATCAGTGCCTGTTGTACCCGAAAATGCTACCGGCAAGTTTGCGCCCGGCGGTACGGATGGAACTTGCCGAGGAAGCCTGATGCCGAGGAACAGACGAGACCGACGCCGATTCCGTCGCCTGACGCCATCCGCTCGCTGGTTCGTGCGCTCCCGACTGCCCCGGCTCGCGTTCCTTGCGGCCATTGGTCCCGGGTTGATCAGCGGTTTCGCCGACAACGATGCCGGAGGTATCACGACCTACTCCGTGGTCGGGGCCCAGTTCGGTTACGACCTGCTGTGGGTCGTCCTGGCGAGCATGATCGCCCTCGGCATCACCCAGGAGATGGGGGCTCGCCTTGGGCTGGCCACCGGACAGGGATTCGGCGGTTTGATCCGGCAGCAATACGGGGTGCCACGTGCCGTCTTCGCGATCGGTGTGATGCTGCTGGCGAACCTGGGCGACACGGTGGCCGAGTTCGCCGGCATCGGCGCTGCCCTTGCGATCTTCGGTGTGCCCATTGCGGTGAGCTCCGCGCTGGCGGCGCTGCTCATTGTGTTCCTCCTCTCCCGCGCGAACTTCCGTCGGATCCAGTTCGTTTTCCTCGCGGTCGGGATTGGCACAGCGATCGCGTACGCAGTTTCCGCGGTGCTGGCGCACCCAGACTGGGAGAACGCCCTCTCCCATACGGTCGTGCCGCACGGTTCGGTGACCACCCTCTACCTGCTGGCCGTGATGGGCACCGTCGGGACCACGATTACGCCCTGGGGACAGGCCTTTATCCAGTCTTACGCGGCCGACAAGCATCTCGGGCCCAAGGATCTCGCTGCATCGCGGCTCGACGTTGGGGCGGGTGCCTTCCTCACCAACCTGGTCGCGGGCTTCATCGTGGTGGCGTGTGCCGCCACACTGTGGTCGCACGGCCAGACAACCATTACGACGGCGGCCGACGCGGCGCGGGCGCTCGGCCCGCTGGCGGGGCGCTTCGCCGAGCTGCTGTTCGCCCTCGGGCTCCTCACCGCCTCGCTGCTGGGTCTGGGAACGGTCCCCCTCACCAGTGCCTACGCGGTGACCGAAGCGTTCGGGTGGGAGAGCGGGCTCGATCGAGGTTGGCGGCAGGCGCCCGCCTTCTACGGCTTGCTGGCCTTCTTCGTCGGATTCTCGGCGCTCTTCGTCCTGATCCCAGGCCTGCCCCTGGTCGCTGTCATGTATCTGAGCCAGGTGTTCGACGGATTGCTGCTGCCGTTCATCCTGGTCTTCGTGATGCTCATGACCCGCGACCGCCGGTTGCTGGGCCGCCTGCGCAGCAGCATCCCGCTGTACGTAGCCGGCTGGGTGGTGACGGGTCTGATCACGCTGCTGTCGGTCGCGTTAGTCGTGAGTCAGCTGATCGGCGCCCGCTAAGTCAACCAGCCTTTGCTGGTTCTGGCTTACCTAGGCCACAATCGCATCCTTTGTGCGCAGGCGCCGTCTCACGGATGCGGCCCGTGCTGTGAACCAGAGACTACGCACCCCCGGCGTGCCACTCTTTGTTCGTATCGCCGCCGGGTACGGACTGGTTCTGCTCGTGATGCTCGGCATCGCCGCGCTCACCCTTGTCCGTCTGCACGATGCCGCCGCGGTTGCGGACCGGCTCAGCCGCGATGATGCGCCCGACGTGCAACTCATCGACGATCTCCGAGTTCAGATCGTCAACGAGCAAATCGCCCTAACCCGCTTCGAGGGTTCAGTGGACACCTCACCTCGGGGTAACGAAGACGTGCTGCAACCTTACTTCCGAGCCCACGACCAGATCTTCGGTGACCTGTCCGCCCTGGTTCAGTCCGAAACCGATGCCGCCAGCTCGGCGCTGGCCGCGACGCTGACCCGGCTGCGGACCGAGATCCAAGCTGCCGAGGCGGAATCAAGCCGGGAGATCGCCACGATTCGCTCCGGACAACCTCTGGGCCCCGAGGCTGCCGGTGAGGTTGTGCTGGTCGACACGGTGCGGGCAACGGCGGCCAGCGTTGGCGACGAGCTGGCATTGCAGATTCGGATTTCGGCCGCGGACGCGCAACGAGCCGCTTCGCAGTCGACGCAGCTCGTGATCCTGGCCTCCCTGCTGGGAGCGGCCATCACCCTGGCGGTCGCGATCATCGTCACACTCAGTATTTCCAGGCCGCTGCGACGACTGAGGGCGTCCGCCGATCGCATTGCCGCCGGTGAGCTGGTGGAGCCCCCGCCCTCGAAGCGACGCGACGAGATCGGGAGCCTCTCCGGTGCCATGACCACGATGGTGCGGACGCTAAACCAACAGACCAACGAGCTCAAGCGATCCAACGCCGACTTCGAACAATTCGCCTATGTGGCGTCGCACGACCTTCAGGAGCCGCTGCGGATGGTCAGCGGTTTCACGGGTCTGCTCAAGCGCCGTTACGGCGGCAAGCTGGACGCCGATGCAGACGAATACATCGAGTTTGCGGTCGCCGGCGCGAACCGGATGCAGGCGCTGATCAACGATCTCCTCTCGTACTCGGGGCTCAACCGCGAGCAGATTGCGGGGAAACCGGTCGATACGCAGGTCGTCCTCGATCAAGCGCTGGCCAACCTTCAGATGGCGATCGAAGAACGGTCGGCGATGGTCTCCAGCGGTCAGCTCCCAACCGTCTGGGCAAACCAGGGGATGCTGGTTCGCCTGTTCCAGAACTTGATCGGCAATGCCCTGAAGTTCTGTAAGGCCGAGCGGCCGATCGTACGGGTCCAGGCCGAACGACGCGGCGGGGAGTGGGCCTTTTCCGTTGCCGACAACGGGATCGGCATCGAGCCTCAATACCGGGATCGTATTTTCTTGCTCTTTCAGCGATTGCACAAGCAGTCTGAGTATCCGGGCACCGGAATCGGCCTGGCGGTATGTAAGCGGATCGTCGAACGGAACGGCGGTCGCATCTGGTTGGAGTCAGAAGTGGGCAAGGGCACGACCTTCTTCTTCACATTGCCCGCCACAGGAGGTCAGCAGATCGCAGCATGAGTGACATCCACGAGCTCGTTCAGATCCTTCTCGTCGAGGACAACCCGGGCGATGTGCGGTTGACCCGCGAGGCGCTCAAGGAGGCGAAGTTCCGGAACACGCTCGACGTGGTCGGTGATGGCGTCGAGGCGCTCGCGTACCTCCGCCAGCAGGGGCAGTACGCCGGTGCGATCCGGCCGCACCTGATCATGCTGGACCTGAACTTGCCGCGGATGGACGGTCGCGAAGTGCTGGCCGCCATCAAGAAGGATGCGGACCTCAGGCGCATTCCCGTGGTGGTGCTGAGCTCGTCGCAGGCCGAAACCGACATCGCTCGAGCCTACGAGCTGCACGCCAACTGCTATGTGACGAAACCGGTCGACATCGATCACTTTCTACAGGTCGTCAAGTCGATCGAGGAGTTCTGGGTGGAGATCGTCAAGCTGCCCTCGCAGTGAGCTGATGTGGTAACCCAGCGAACCCGCGTCCTGCTCGTTGAAGACAACCCTGGCGACGCCCGCCTGGTGAGGGAGTCGCTAAACGACGGGGCACCGGGCCAGTTCATGCTTCAGGTGGCCGATTCGCTGAAGCAAGCGCTGGAGAGCTTGCGCGCCAGTGCCGGCGAGACCGACGTTGTATTGCTCGATCTCTCGCTGCCGGACAGCCATGGTCTCGAGACGTTTCGCGCCGTCCACTCCCTGGCTCCGGCCGTCCCGATCCTGGTGTTGTCGGGGCTGAATGACGATTTGATCGCGCTCAAAGCGGTCAACGAGGGCGCCCAGGATTTCATTCGCAAAGCCCGGGTCGATAGCGAGTTGCTACCCCGCGCCATTCGTTACGCGACCGAGCGGCACCGCCTGCTCGAGCAGGTCCGTCAACTGGCCATCGCCGATGAGCTCACTGGACTCATGAACCGCCGAGGTTTCATGATGCTGGCCGAGCACCAGCGTAGCCTGGCGGACCGAAAGGGATCGTCGCTCAGCCTGGTCTTCATCGATATCGACCGCTTCAAGCTCATCAACGACCAGTTCGGGCATGAGGAGGGCGACCGAGCCCTGCAGGAGGTGACCGGCCTCCTGCTGCGCACCTTCCGGCGATCCGACGTGGTGGCCCGCCTGGGCGGCGACGAGTTCATCGTTCTGATGGCCGACATCAACGGCGACGGTTTGCAGACCGTTCTCGATCGGATGCGCAAAAACATTGCGGCGTTCAACAACGAGGCACGCTTTTCCTGGCGTCTGGCGATCAGCCTGGGGGTAGTCGTGTACGACGCGGCGCATCCCGAGACGCTCGAGACGCTGATGGCGAAGGCCGATCAAGCCATGTACCGGGAGAAAGCGCAATCGAGGCTGGCATCGTGAGGGCGCTGGCCACACTGATGATCGGGGTGGCACTCGCCGCCAGCGGCTGTGGTGGCAGTGGTGCGGGCGCGCCGCGAACGATGACCGGGAACCTCGTAGTCGCCAACTTCAACAGTTTCTCCGGGCCGAATGCCGACTTCGGGCCCGAGCAATATGCGGGATGTTTTGCGGCGAGCCGTCTCATCAATCTTGCGGGCGGCGTGCTTGGCCATTCCGTGAACTGCATCAACGTCGACAGCCAGGGCGATCCGGTCGCAGCCGAGCGGGCGGCCCGCACGATGCTGGCCGCCAACCCAAACCTGGTCGCCATCACCGGCCCCGGTTCGAACGAGGCGTTGGCGACGATTCCCCTGTTCGATCGCGCTCGTATTCCATTCTTCCCCGAGGCCGGCCAGGCTGTCTTCGACAAGTCCAGCTATCACTACCTCTGGCGCCTGGTACCTTCCGACGATGCGGCCGGCTATGCGATGGCCCTCTGGGCTCACAAGCAAGGCTACCGACGGGGCGCCGCGCTCTTCGGAAGCGATGCAACCTCTCAGGCCAACGTGCCGACGCTACTGAAAGGATTCCGCCAGCTCGGTGGCACCATCGTGCTCAACCAAGCGCTGGAGGCGGACAAGGCCTCGTATGCAGCCGAAGTCGATGCGCTGGTCCAGGCTAATCCTGATGTCATCTTCACCGAGATCGATGGCAACACCGCGGCGGTTTTTCTCTCCGAGCTTCTCAAACGGCATGCACCTATCCCGATCGTCGGCACACAACCGACTCTTCAGCCCGCCTGGCTCGATGCCGTATCGCAGTCGATCGGGCCCATGGTCCTTGCCAAATCCTTCGCCGGCGTTCAGCCCTACGCCGCACCGCAGGGCCGAGCCTGGGAGATTTTCAACGAGGCCCTGATGGCTAGCGCGCCGGCCATCCCGAATCCTGGGCAGTGGAGCAGCGATCCCTACACGATTTCCAACTTCGACGCGGTGATAATCACGGCGCTTGCCATGGCGGCGGCCGGGACGACGGACCCGGCGGTTTTCAATCCAACCATCAGGACGATCACCACCGGAGGCTCGAGCACCGTCGAGGTTCATAGCTACGCTGAGGGGCTCACCGCGCTGCAGACCGGACACACAATCCAGTACGTCGGACCTTCAGGACCCCTGGCGTTCGACAAATGGCAGAACGCACCGGGTGGCTTTTCCATCGCGGCGTTCGATGCCGGCGGCCAAACGACGTTGATCGACTCGATCACCGCCGGGGCCGTCGGCCAGCTGAGCGGCTAGTTCTTCGGGGGACGCAGGAGGACCACGGCGCTGGCGATGGCCACCGCCCAGACCGGAGCCATGGTGATCACGAAGGGCCGGATCGTGTCGCTGTTGGAATGCGAGACACGATCGAATGCCATGAAGACCGCGACGGTGCCATAGAGGAGAAGAAGCAGGCCGACGATGAGCCCAGGCCACTTGAGCGATGTCATCGACCGCATTATCGCCCCTTCGACCCGACGAGGTGGTCGACGGAGAGGCGGCCGGGGCCGGTCAGGCCGAGGCTCAGGGCGACGGTGCCGAGCAGCAGCGAAAACTCGTAGCCACCCTGGCCATAGAAGCCGTTTTTCCAGTGCGCCTTGTAGGTGGCGACGGCCATGTTGAAGGCGACGGCGACGGCGGCCGGCCGGGTGAGAAAGCCCGCCACGAGCGCGAGCCCGCCGGCGAGTTCGGTTACCCCGGAGGCCGTGGCGGCGGCGTGAGGGTTGGGGACGCCCATCTTCTCGAGTGCGGCCGCAAAGCCGGGCCCGCTCCGCTCGACGGCCGCCGGATAATTGGGTCCCATCACTCTCGCAAGGAGTTCCGGCGGTCGCTTTCCCGGCCCACCGAACAGCTTCGGGTAGCCGTGCGCCGCAAGCGTAGTGCCCGCGACGATCCTGAGCAGCAACAGGCCAAGGTCACGCATATCTGGCGTCTCGGTCAGAGCGTAGCGGAGACTAAGGACGTCACGCGGCTTTCGAATCAACGGTCACCTCTTTCGAGCTGTGTCAGCATGAAGCGATGAGCGGACCAGCGTCCGGCCGCCAGCTGATGGTGACGACCGTCGACTATCACACCGCCGGGGAACCCTTTCGCATCGTCAGCGGGGGCGTCCCGCCCCTGCGCGGTCACACCATCATGGAGAAGCGGCGGTTCGCGCTCGAGCACCTCGACGCGATCCGCCAGCTTCTCGTCTTCGAGCCACGCGGTCACGCTGACATGTACGGCGGATTCGTGACAGAACCCGAGGACGAGGGCGCCCAGCTTGGCGTCGTCTTCTTCCACAACGCGGGCTACAGTACGGCCTGCGGCCACGGGACCATCGCCCTGGTCACCTGGGCGATCGAGGCGGCCATGGTCCGTGCAAACGGACCCCTGGCGGAGGTGACGGTCGATGTGCCGTCCGGCCGCCTGAGGACGGTCGCGACCTTGCAAGACGGGCGGGTTCGCTCCGTTCGGTTCCAAAACGTCCCGAGCTTTGTGCTCATCGATGCCATGGCGGTCACGACCGGCGGCCGACGGATTGAAGTGGCGGTCGCCTACGGTGGCGCGTTTTACGCCATCGTTCCAGCGGACCGCTTCGAGCTGCCGATCGAGCCGGCGTTCGTCCCCCGGTTCATCGAGTTGGGCCGCGAGATCAAGGCGGCGATCGAGGCGAAACGCGCCATCGTCCATCCGCTGGAACCGGAGCTCGAAGGGATCTATGGCGTGATGTTCACGGCAAAAAACCGAAACGTGACGATCTTTGCGGATGGCGAGGTCGATCGCTCACCCTGTGGCAGCGGGACCTCGGCGCGGCTTGCCCTTCTCGATCAGCGTGGCGAGCTGGCCCGCGGCACCACCTTGATGCACGAGAGCGTCATCGGCGGGCGGTTCGCGTCGCGCGTGGTCGGTGAGGCGCGGGTGGGTGATTACCCGGCGGTGGTGACCGAGGTAGAGGGCAGCGCCCACCTGACCGGATACCACCAGTTCGTGTTGGAGGCGGACGACCCGATCGGCCTCGGGTTCTTGATCCGTTAGCGGACCGCGATGATCTTCACCGCATCAACGATGAACTGCACGGCGATGGCGGACAGGAGGAGGCCGAGCACCCTGGTCATCAGCTGAATCACCGAGGGTCCCAGCAGCCGCGCGATCCGGTCAGCGAGCATCAGGCCGACCGCCACCACCACGACGGTGGCGAAAATCCCGAGAAAGACGCCGATTCTTCCGGGCACGTCCTCATACCGCCTCGTAAGGACCATCACGGCGGCGATCGCACCGGGCCCGGCGAGTAGCGGCGTCGCCAGTGGAACGAGTGCGACGTTCGCGGTCTCCGGTTGCGCCATGTCGTCGCCGCGGAGCATCTGCAGCGCGACGAGCAGCAGGAGCAGACCGCCCGCAATGGTGAGGCTTTCAACGGACACGTGCAGGTAATCGAGGATCAGCCGGCCGAAGAGCGCGAAGACGACCACCACTCCACCCGCGGCGGCCGCGGCTTCGAGGGCCGCCCGCCGCCGCGAGGCCGGCGTCCGTCCGGCCGTCAAACTGATGAAGATTGGCGCGCTTCCGAGCGGGTCCATGATCACGACCAGGGTGACGAATGCCTCGGCGAACGCCCTCAAATTCACGCCGTCAGCCTATCGTCCCGCAGGCCTAGGATGAAATCGAGGATGACGAAGAAAGCCGAGGACCTGCTCTGGAAGCTGGCCGAGAGTGACGAGGTCGAGATCGAGACCCGGCGCGACGCGAAGTCGCCGCTCCACCGTGTCACGATCTGGATCGTGCCCACCGAGTACGGGGTCTACGTCCGCTCCTACAAGGGCAAGAAAGGTCGCTGGTACCAGGAGGCGCTCGCCAACCCCCTGGTGACGATCCGCGTCGGGCGGCGTAAGGTGACCGCGCGGGTTGAGCCGGAACACAACCCGCTCGTGATCCGAGCCGTGAACGCCGCCTACCGCAAGAAGTATGGTGAGCGCTGGCCGGACGAAACCAAGGAAATGTTCAAGCGTTCCATTCTCCCGACGACCCTTCGATTGACACCTCTTTGACCGGCGCTAGAACCTGAGCAGGAACACGGGGACGGCCGCCGCCAGGCCGGCGACAGCCTGCAATACCAGTACGAGCAGCGCCTGTCGTGGTGCTCGTGGTAGCCACTTGATGGCGAAGAACCCGATCACCGGTATTTGTCCCGCCATCAGCAACTGCCAGACGTGTGCTGCCGTTCCCTCATCGGCCTGGCGCGCCGTGCCGAACATCGCGACATAGCCAAGGACCAGGCTGAGGGCGGCAAACGACATCGCCAGCGGGATCAGGGCGCTTGGTCGCCTCAGTGTCCGGCCAAAGTAGGGTGGGTTTCCCGCGGCAGCGTCGTTATAGCGTCTGTGCTCGTCTCGAGTGGCTACAGCAGCGCTCCGTCGTTTGTCTGGGTGATCTTCGTCGTCTTCCTCATCATCGGGGGCATCGCCAGTATCCTCCGCGGGCTCGGCTCCGCCACGACCGGATTGGCAGCGATCAAGGCGATCAAGGCCGTCGTCGGCGATGGGCAGCTGCTCGCCGGGCGCCCGTCGACCGGGTCGTTGCGGCTGTCCGGTCCCATCGACCTCGTCGGGCAAGCCATGGCCACCGGCGTGCTGACGGACCCGCTGCTGGTCAAGGTCTCGGCGATGATCGGGATGATCCAACTGGCTCGCGAGGGCGTCGGCAAGGCGGTCCCGCGCCAGTACGTCACCGACCGGCTGGCGGCGAGGTGGGGCGATGGGTCGCTCCAGCTACCGCCGGGCCTGTTCATGGTTACCGAGTTGCACGCCAGGCCGATGACTCCCGGGCCGGCCGGCGATCGGATGCTTGTCTGGTTCAAGGGGCGACTCAGCACCAACACGGCGTTCACCGAATACTGGACCTTCGTTTCTGCCGGGCCTGCGCCGGTGCTTCCGCCGCAGTGTCCAAGCTGTGGAGCGCCAACTGCCGGTGTCACCTCCTACGTTTGCCCCTACTGCAAAACCACCCTCTGGCAGCCCCCGGCGGAAGCGCCGAGCTACTGGCTGGTCGACGACATTTCCACCGCGCCACCACCGGAACTTTCGGCCGCGGCCTAGTCAGTAAGGAGTCAGCAAGGCGGGGTCCCAGCGCTGCCGGCTGGCGCCCGCCTGGAAGGTCGACTCGGCAAATTCCAGGATCGCGAGCCGGGGATCGGGACTCTGCCGGACCGACTCATAGGGCAGGATGAATTCGCCGATCGACGGGTTCCAGCCGGCACCCTTCGGTCCGATCGACGCCTCCTCGACGCCTGCGGGCTTTGGATACGTGTAGGCGAAGAAGGCGGGTTCGCGAAGCTGTTCGTTGCCGGGCCAGAATCCCACGCACGCCTGCTCGGCGTCGCCCCCGACGCGCCGGATGATGTCCCATTCCGCCGGCGGCTCCGCCGGCCGGCCGGAGAACCGCGACACCGACAGGTCGAACGTGCCCCACCAGAACGAAACCGGGCTAACCTTGCCGCGAAAGCGTCCTCGGTGCTCCTTGAGCACCAGATCGATCCGGGCCAGCAGCCGCCAGAACCGGTTGGCCCAATCCGGCTCGTACGCCGCGTGAACCCTGTCGTCCGGAAAGGGAATCGGGTTGGTTACTTCCGATGGCGTGGTGCTGATCTCCGGATTGATGTCAAGCGCGTGGAGCCGGTCGAGCAGGTCATGATAAAAGTCGGCAACCGGTCGGGCCCGCAGGGCGACTCGCTCGATGCGCCCGTCGTGCACGGCGATAACGACCTCGTGGTCGATCAGGTCGACGTCGATCGCGAAACCCGTCTCGCCACTCCACATGGGCGACGTCGTGAGACCTCGGGCGGTGAGGTAGAGGGGTACGTTGGCCCATTGCGGCTCGCGGCGCGTCAGGGCCAGCCGCACCTTGCCGATGACCTGCAGCTTCATGTGCAGCGTTTCCATCGTCGGCGCCCACGCCTCGTAGGGCAGCTCGGGCCACTCCGCAAGGCGAATCGATCGCGCGGTGATCACCCATCCATCCTACCGAGCAGATAAAGAAAAGTCCCGGCCAAAGCGGCCGGGACCGGGAAAGGGAGGGAGCGCGTGCTGGGTCAGGCCACCCGCGACCGAACCAGGGCCGGGGCCAGTTCGAGTTGGGGGCGATGGACCACGGCCGGTGCCGGCTCGAGGTCGAGCCGCTCCTCGCGTGCGCCCCGAAGCGCGCCGACGATGCCGCCATAGACCGCACCGGCGTAGACGCCGCAGACCATGAACACAATGGGCTCCAGCCCGACCATCACCGCGCCGAACAGGCCGAACGTAGTGCCACCGATTCCCCCGCCGAGCGCGGCACCGCCGATCGCACCTCGAATCATCCGCTGCATTTCACCTGTCATCGTTGTGGACCTCCATGAATGGAATCGCGTTCTCATGAAGGCATGATGCGCCCGGCAACCTTTCGAAATCGTGACGTAGCACGACAGATTTACGAGTTACCGGCGGTCGCTTCCTCAAGCCGAAATCCGGTTCCGCGTACGGTCAGGATGCGGATTCCGGAGTTGACGAGTTTGGCGCGAAGCCGGCTCATCTTGACGTCGATGACATTCGAGCCGAGCGGCTCCGTCTCATCGCGCCAGGCATGCTCGGCGATCGCTTTCCGGTCGACAACCGAAGGGAAGCGTCGCATCAGCAGCTCGAGAATGTGGAATTCGGCGGTGGTGAGATTGAGGAGCTTGCCGTTCATGGTGACGTGGCGGCGGGCCGGGTCGAGCGATAAGGCGCCCCGGCTCATCACCGGCGCATCCACGCCCCGGGGTCGCCGCTGCAAGGCACGCACCCTGGCGACGAGTTCGCCAAAGTCGAACGGTTTGACGAGGTAGTCATCGGCGCCCGCATCCAGACCCTGGATGCGGTCGGGCGCCGTGTCGCGAGCCGTCAGCATCAGGATCGCCGTCGGCCGATCGTTGCGCCGCGCCCACGACGCCACCTCGACGCCAGGCACGCCCGGCATCCGCCAGTCGAGGATGGCCACGTCGTACTCATAGAACTTCAGCTGCTCGATGGCATCGTCGCCAGTGCCGACCGAGTCGACGAAGTAGCCGGCATCTTCGAGACCCTGAACCAGGACCTCGCGCAGTCCTTTATCGTCCTCCGCCACCAGGATGCGCATCAGGCGCCCTGCCGAGTCAGCACCAGCTGGAACTCCATCGTGGCATTGTTCTGCACGGTGACGAAACCGCCAATGCTGGGCGGGGTCATTCCGAAGTCACCAAAGGGGAACGTGATCGACCCGACGAGCTCGATCTGCGAGCCGCTCAGCCGGCCGTCGATCGGAATCGTCACTGTTTTGGTGACGCCATGGATCGTCAGGGCTCCGTTTGCGGAGACGTGGATCGTCTGGCCACTCGCAGCCCCAGCCGGCAGCGCGATCGGCGACGTCAGCTGGAAGGTTGCGGTCGGATAGCGATCGCTCTCGAGTCCCTGCCGGTGAATCCGCTGATCCCGCATGGATTTGTCGCTGGTCAGCTTGCTGACATCGACGGTGATGGAGGCGGCCGACACGGAGTCACCGCTTGCCGCCTGGGTCAGGGTGAGTGTACCGGCGACCGCGGTGGTGCGCCCGACGGCGTCGCTTGGCGCGGGTAGCGAGGCAAGTTGTTCGCGCACCCGATAGCCAGCTTGAGAACCGGAGGTCACGCTCCAGGCGCCGGCTCCCGCCGTGGACCCTGTGGCAGTTGCGGACGCCGAGGTTGATGGTGTGGGTGAGCTCAAGGTCAGTTTTTGTGGGCTTGATCCGGCGAAGACCGCGAAATAGAGGACCCCGACGCCGATCGCGCCCAGCAACAGACCGCCGGACACGACGGCGGTGATCACGTTGCGACGGTTGCTCCAGAAGCTCTTCATGGTTGAAGCCGTGCGAGGGCAGCATCGTGCTGAGTCACCCCTATCCGGTCGCGCGACATGCTTCGATGCTGAGGCCGGCTACCTTTCAGTTACATGACAGATCGTCGCACGTTTTCGAAGCTAGATCATGAGGCAACGCTAAGAACTGCGGCGCCGTGAAAGCGACCGTGGGCAAGGTCGTCGAGGGCCGCGTTCGCCTCGGCGAGGGGATAGGGATGCACCTCGGTCCGGACCGGGACCTTTGGCGCCAACTCGAGGAACTCCTCGCCGTCGCGCCTCGTCAGGTTGGCGACGGAGCGGACCTGGCGCTCCTGCCACAGCAGCTCGTAGGGAAAGCTCGGAATGTCGCTCATGTGAATGCCGGCACACACGACGACCCCGCCCGGGTCGAGGGCCGTGAGCGCGGCCGGCACCAGCGCACCGACGGGCGCGAAGATCAGCGCGGCATCGAGCGGCTCCGGCGGGGCGATCGTCGAGTCGCCGGCCCATTCGGCGCCGAGGCTGCGCGCGAATTCCTGCCTCTCCCTATCGCCAGGCGAGGTAAAGGCGAAGACGCGTCGACCCTGGTAACGGGCGACCTGCGCGATGATGTGCGCCGAATCGCCGAAGCCATAGAGACCGACGCGCTGCGCGTCACCCGCCAGCCGCAGCGCGCGATAGCCGATCAGACCCGCACAGAGCAGGGGTGCGGCATGCAGGTCCGCATAACTGTCGGGCAGCGCAAAACAAAAGCGTTCGTCGGCGACGCAAAACTCGGCATAACCGCCATCGATGTGATAGCCGGTGAAGCGCGCGTTCACACAAAGGTTCTCGAGACCCCGGCGGCAGAAGCGGCAGGTCTCGTCGACGGAGCCGAGCCAGGGAACGCCGATCCGCTGGCCGGGCGCAAAGCGGTGTGCGCCCTGACCGGCGCCCTCGACGCGCCCCACGATCATGTGACCGATCACGAGCGGGAGTTTCGGGTCCTTCAACTCGCCGCTCACGATGTGGAGATCGGTTCGGCACACGGCGCAGACAGAGACCCGGACCAGGAGTTGACCGGCGCCCGGCGTGGGCACGAGCACGTCTTCGAGGCGAAGGGGTTGCTTCGCCGCCCGAAGCCGCATCGCCTTCATCGGTTTTCGCTAGGCTGTGACGCCGCTCTTCAGCGTGGCGCTGAGCGTGATGGGCGTGGCTGCGAGGGCCTTGGAGACGGGACAGTTCTTCTTTGCCTCTTCCGCAAGGCGCTTGAAGGTTGCCTCGTCGATGCCCGGCACATTGCCTTCGGTCGCGAGATCGATGCGCGAGATCCCCCATCCCTGTTCGCCTTTGTCGAAATGCACCGTTGCCGTGGTCCGAATTTCCTGCGGCTTGTGGCCCGCCTGCGAGAGGCCATTGGCGAACGCCATCGAAAAGCAGCCGGCATGCGCCGCGCCGATCAACTCTTCAGGATTTGTGCCGGGACCATCCTCCATCCGGCTCTTGAACGAATACGCCCCTTCGAAGGCGCCGCTTCCCAGCCGCATCGTTCCCGATCCGTCTTGCAGCGAGCGTTGCCACCTGGCTTCCGCGGTACGTACAGGCATATCTGGGCCACCTCACTCTGAAATGTTGCCGTCCTGGACTGATGCTAGTGCACTCCGCCGGCGGCTGCCGCCAGCATCTCGAGGGTGCGGAGGCGATCGGTCTGCGTCTTACCGTGAACGCTGGCCAGCACGGTCGTGACACCGGCGGACGCCCACACGCCGAGCTGTTCGCGAACGTAGGAGGGTGGCCCGGCAATGCTGATGGCGTCGACCAGGGCATCGGGCACCCGGTGGATTGCCTCGAGCTGTTTGCCGCCGAGGTACAGCTCCTGCAGCCTGCGCGCATCATCGGCGAAGCCGTACTGGCTGACGAGGTCGTTGTAGAAGTTTTTGCTTTTTGACCCCATGCCCCCCACGTACAGCGCAACCCAGGGCTTCAGCGCCTCACGCGCGCGAGCGCGGTCATCGTCGATGCTGACCGGCACGTGCGGGGCGATGGCAAGGGAATCGAGGGAGCGGCCGGCAACGCGCGCCCCCGCCTCGAGGTTCGGGCGAAAGAGATCCATGTGGCCGGGAGAGAAGAGGGTGGGGATCCAGCCGTCGGCGACCTCACCCGTGAGGCGAAGGCCGCCCGGGGTCAGCGTCGCCAGGTAGATCGGCACCGTCTCCCGCACGGGCCGCGCCAGGAGCTTGAGGCCCTTGTCGAGATGAAAGACCTCGCCCTCGAAGAGCAGGCGATCGCGCCGCAAAACCTGGCGGACGATGGCGATGGTTTCCCGCATCCGGAGCAGCGGTCGATCGAAAGCCATGCCGTGCCAGCCGCTGATGACCTGGTGGCCACTGGTCCCCAGTCCCAGGATGAAGCGGCCCCCGGAGATCAAGTCGAGCGTGGCCGCCGTTTGCGCGAGGAGGGCGGGCGTCCGGCTGAATACGTTGACGATGCCGGTGCCGAGCTGGATCCGTTCGGTGCGCGCCGCGAGGGCGCCAAGGATGGAGACGGCATCGGTGCCATACGCCTCGGGCATCCATACCGATTCGAAGCCGAGTGCCTCGGCACGCTGAGCGAGCTCAGCCGCCTCGGGGAACGAGACGCTGCCCTCGTACGGCAAGTTGAGACCGAGCTTCATCGTGGCATCGTAGCGGGAGTTGCGCCTAGAGTAGATGACAGCCGCCCACTACGCGCCGCCCTTTCCACACCGGGGCGGGCTATTAGGCCACGCCGCCCTTCCTACACCGGGGGGCGGCTTTCCAGGAGGACGTCATGGCAGATCGGACGACGACCACGGTCAACGCCGCGCTTGCGGGAACCATCGACATCGGCGGTGATTTGCCGGTCAATCGGTTTGGCTTTGGCGCCATGCGCCTCACCGGGGAAGGCATCTGGGGAGAGCCGGCCGACCGCGAAGAGTGCAAGCGCGTCCTGCGCCGCGCGGTGGAGCTCGGCATCAACTTCATCGACACCGCTGACTCCTACGGTCCGGAGGTCAGCGAGCGATTGATCGCGGAGGCGCTGTACCCATACCCGGAAGAGCTCGTCATCGCCACCAAAGGGGGCTTGCTCCGGCCAGGCCCGGGGGAATGGACACCCGACGGGCGTCCTGAGCACCTGCGCGCCGCCTGTGAAGGGAGCCTCAAGCGCTTGCGCGTCGAACAGATCGATGTCTACCAGTTTCACCGCCCGGATCCGAACGTCCCGATCGAGGAATCGGTCGGGGCCCTGGTGGACCTCAAGGCTGCAGGCAAGATCCGGCACATCGGCCTGTCCAACGTGACCGTCGAGCAGGTTGAGCGGGCACAGAAGTTGACGCCGATCGTGTCGGTCCAGAACCGATACAGCATGTTCGAGCGCTCGTCTGAGCCCGTGCTCGAATTCTGCTCCCTCGAGGAGCTGGCGTTCCTGCCCTGGCGCCCCGTCGAAGGCGGGGGGCTCGCCGGCGCCGCGGGCGTCGTCGCGGAGATCGCCCGGCGGAATCAGGCGACCCCGACCCAGGTCGCGCTGGCCTGGTTGCTGGCGCATTCACCGGTGATGCTGCCGATTCCGGGGACGTCGAAGGTGGCCCACCTGGAGGAAAACCTCGGCGCGGTGGCCCTGGAGCTGGCCCCGGCCGAGCTCGCTGAGCTCGACAAGATCGCCCCTGAGCCGAAGCGCTGACCGCCGAGGACGACGACCGCGACGGGTACGACGCGCTGGATGAGGCGCTGATGGAGACGTTCCCGGCCAGCGATCCGATTGCGGTCTCGGCGGCGGCCGTAGGGTCCGAAGGCAATCGCAGCGGGGCCGGCGGCTCTTAGCGAACAATTAGGCGCGTCTCATTTCCGGTTCACAGCCGGATGCCAGCATGGAGCCGGTTCACGGGCAGCGGCCCGTTGAATCGTTGCGTCCCGGCACGAACAAGGAATGAGCAGCATCACCGCACGTCAGGAGACCCCGGACCGGCGAGGCAACCGAGGACAGCTCGTCCCGCGAGATCTGGTCTTTACGGCCGGCGACGTCATCCTGGTGGTCGCCGTCAATGCCGTCCTTGTGGTTGCGATGTGGGTCCGGCACGGCGCCTTGAATCAGCTCGGCAGCCCGTCGGCGAAGCTGACGGCGGCCGGTCAGATCACAGCCCTGGTCGGCACCTACGGGGCCCTGGTCCAGGTCTTGCTGATGTCGCGCAGCCCCTGGCTCGAGCGGCGGTTCGGGATGGACGGCCTGGCGCAGTGGCACCGGTGGCTCGGGTTCAGCGTCACCATCCTGATCGGTGGGCACGTGGTGCTCAGCACCGCGGGCTACGCGCTCGGCGACGGCAAGTCCTTTGCCGCGGAGGCCTGGGCCTTGATCACGACCTATCCCTACATGCTGATGGCGACGGCGGCCACCGGCCTGTTGATCATGGTCGCGGTGACCTCACTGAGGATGATGCGACGGCGCCTGACCTGGGAGACCTGGCGGTTCTTGCACCTCTATGCCTACCTGGCGATCGCCCTCGCCTTCGGCCATGAGCTGGCGGTCGGCACCGACTTCACCGACGATGCCATCGCCCGCTGGTACTGGATCGCGCTGTACGTGGCGGTTGGCCTGTGTCTCCTCGCGTTCCGCGTCGGGCATCCGCTGCGGATGAGCCTTCGTCATCAGCTCAGGGTGACGCAAATCGTTCCCGAAGCACCCGGCGTGGTTTCGCTCTACGTGACCGGGCGCGACCTCAATCAGCTGCAGGCGCGCGCCGGCCAGTACTTCCGCTGGCGGTTCTTGACGCGCGATGGCTGGTGGCGGACGCACCCGTTCTCGCTTTCGGCGCCGCTCAACAACCGGTTCCTCCGGCTCACGGTCAAGGGCATCGGCGAGGATAGCCGCGGCCTGCAGGGTCTCCATCCCGGCACGAGGGTCGCCGTCGAGGGTCCCTATGGGCTCTTCACCGCCCAGCGCCAGAGCCGCACGAAGGTGCTCCTGGTCGCCGGCGGCATTGGGATCACCCCGCTGCGGGCGTTGATCGAGGAGATCCCGCCGAAGAAGGACGCCATCACCCTGATCTATCGCGCCCGCTCCTGGGAGGACGTCGTCTTCCGGGATGAGCTCGAGAAACTCATCCGCGATCGCCGCGGAACCATCCATTACTTGATCGGCCAGCGGGGCACGCCCGAGTTGCCCGACGATCCCCTGTCGGCCCAGGCGCTCCGGCGGCTCGTCCCCGACGTGGAATCACGGGACGTCTTCGTCTGCGGGCCGGCCTCGATGATGGACCGGATACAGGAGATTCTCCGGGCGATCGGTGTACCGGACTCGCAAATCCATTTCGAGCGCTTCGCGCTGCTTTGAGGTCGAGCATGCCAACCCGCGCCGCCGTTGCCATCGTCGCCACCGCGATCGCGGTGGTGTTGCTGTTCAGCTTCAAGACTCCGGCCCAGGCGCGACCGCGCACGCCGGCTGCGGATGTCCAGGCGACCCCGACGCCCAGTGCCTCGCCGTCGCCCACCGACTCGAGTGCGCCGACACCTACGCCCTCGCCCACGGGACCAACCTACAAAGATGGGCAGTACACCGGCCAGGACTTCCCCAACCAGTTCGGCGATACCCAGGTGAAGATCACGATCTCCGGCGGACGGATCACCGACGTGCAGGCGGTGCAGCTGCCGTTCGACCGGCCGCGGTCGGCCGAGATCAGCCAGTACGCGTCGCCGCTGCTGCACGACGAGGTTCTCCAGGCGCAGAGCGCCCAGATCGATAGCCTCTCCGGCGCGACCTACACCAGCGACGCCTATGCCCAATCGGTGCAATCCGCGCTGGACCAGGCCCATGGTTGAGGCAGTGACCCGCCGGGTGCGGGTCGAGCAGATCATGGGAACGGCGATTTCGATCGACCTGCGCGACGCCGACGTCGACGGTGAATCGATAGAGACGGCGTTTGCATGGCTGCGGCAGGTCGATGCGCGATTCAGTCCGTACAAGCCGGCCAGCGAAATCAGCCGGCTGGGACGGGGCGAGCTGATCCTCGATCAGTGTCATGCCGACGTCGCCGAGGTCCTATCCCTCTGCGAGGACCTGCGCCGGGAGACCGATGGGGTCTTCAACGCGTGGCGCTGCCGGAACGATGGCCGCCTCGATCCATCGGGCGTCGTCAAAGGCTGGGCCGTGGAGCGGGCCGCCGAGCTGATCGAGACAGCCGGCGCGCACAACTTCTGCATCAATGCCGGTGGCGACATCGTCGCCCGCGGTAAGCCCGAGCCCGGGCGGGATTGGCGCATCGGGATCCGCCATCCCCGCGATGGGTCGCTGCTCGCCGCGGTGGTACAGGTGACGGACCGTGCGGTTGCGACCAGTGGAAACTACGAGCGCGGCGATCACATCACGGACGCACGAACCGGCGTGCCCAACCGGGAGCTGCGCAGCCTGACCGTGGCCGGCCCGAGCCTGACGCTGGCCGATGCCTATGCCACGGCCGGTTTTGCGATGGGTCTCGATGGGGTCGCCTGGGTCACCGCGCGCCCCGGCTACGCGGCGTACGCCGTGACCGTCGACGACCGCGTGCGATACAGCGACGCCTTCAAAGGCTTGCTGGTGAGCGGTACCGGGCGTTAGGGGAGACCCGCCGACTCATCCACGCCACCACGGCGTCCGCGCGGCTTCGGCAGCGCGGGCCACCGGCTCCTGGAGGTCGTCCTCCAGACGCGCGAGGTTCTGCGCCCACTCGCCGGCCATTACCACCGCCAGCGCTCCCCGGCCTGCGCCCTCATCGTTCCGCCAGCGACGCAGACAGTCCAGCGCCGCGGCCCGCATCGCCCGCGGTGAGACATGTTCGACGTCTGCCGCAGGCTGCCGAAGGGCGAGCTGGTCGGCCAAACGTGCGAAACCCTTGAGCAGGATGCGCACCTGCGCGCGCATAGCCCGCGCTCCATCCGGGCAGCCGCCTGCCTGGTAACCCATACGCGTCGAAATGACGTCGAGCAGGTCGCCGGCGAGAATGGCGTGGTTCCCGGCGGCGAGGAGGAAGCCGGCGGGCTGTGGGTCGAGCGGCGTCCCCGATCGCTCGTTGAGGAAGGCATCGAACGCTTCGCCGGCACGCTCGGCTGCCTGGATGACCGACCGGCGGTCAGGGTCGATGCTGGCCAAGGGCTCGAAGCCGAGGACCCGGTCGAACGTGCGCTCCAGGTACGCGATCACCACGCGGTAAAAGCCGGCGACGCTCTTTGCGAGCTCGCGCCGCGCCCCACGCGGCCAGAGCAAGAGCCCTGCGACGACGCTGATCGCCGAACCAACGGCCAGGTCCTCGATCCGGACGAGTCCTACCTGCCACCCCGCCGGTGAGATCAGGTTGAAGACGACGATCAGATTGATCGTGAACGCGGCCTGGCTGGCCGCAAACCCCACCGCGGTGGCGGCGTACGCCGCGATAAAGATTGCGATTGGCAAGGCGGCCCACATCACGAGGGGATGGTTGCCGGCGAGGATCGCGAAGACGCCGCCGATCACGACGCCCACCACGTTGCCGGCCAGCGCCTGCAGCGTCGTGCGTCCGGTGCCGAGTGCCGTGGATCGGAGAACCTGGAGTGTTCCGAGGACGACCCAGAAGGCGTGCGACAGTCCCAGCATGCGGGCCAGCAGCACGGCGATCGCCAGGCCAATCGCTACCCGCAGGCTGTTATGCATCACCGTCGACGTCGGTTCGAAGTGCGTGCGGATGGTCCGCACGACGCGGATGGCGGCCCCACCCACTCCCTCGAGGCGCGGCGCCGTCACCGGCAGGCTGACGGCGTCATCGGGTCGGCCACCGGCGGCGATCACGGCATTGGTGCCGACCGCGAGCGTTACGTACCCCACCACCCGCAGCGTGTGATCGACATCGAGACCGTCGAGGACCTCATCAACTGGCCGTCCTGCCCGAAGCTGATCGGCGGCCCACCGGTCGAGCGCGGCCCGATGGAGGTCGCGCGCCTCATCGACCGCCCGCAAGTCTGGCGGCGCGCCGCCCGTGAGAACGTCGGCGCTGCCGCGGAGGGCTGACACGATCGCGGTCGCCAGGCGGTCGCCTTCGGCGATGCACGGCCGTACCGAGACTCGGGGCTGATGAAAGGGTCGTTCGATGATATCGACGACTCGCTGCAGCTCGGTCAGCAGCTGGACGAAGGCACGGTCGCGACGGGTGGGGCCCGCCGGACGTTTCGCCGTCGTCGCGTAGGCCTGCCGCGCGGCCCGCTCTGCCTGTCGCGCTCTCTCGAGGAAGCGGGGGAGGTCACGGTCGTTTTTGCGAAGCGCTTCAACCAGGTCGGCGATGGCCAGGCAGGCCTTGGCGGCCTGCTTGCGCAACGCGACGCGTTCGAACCGTGGCCAGAGAAAGACGCCCGCCAGTGTCGAGATGGCTCCGGCCATCACCCATCCGCCGACGCGGGCGGGAATCGCCGAGGGTGGCGCCGGGATGGAAACGGCGATCACGAAGGACAGGAGCATCCCGGTCTGTGCCGCCGCCACGTAGCCGCCGAACACGCGGCTGAAGGCGATCGCAAAGCCAACCACAAACATGGCTGCGGCGGCGACGCCGGCCGACACCGACGCCAGGGTGCCGAGCGCCACCAGCACCGCGCCCACGAGCGTCGCGGTCAGGTAGGCGAGCGCTCGTGCCGGACGCTGGCCACCGAAATCCGACATGACGAGCAGGGCAAAACACCCGAAGACGGCGAAGATGACGTTCTGCCCTCCGTGGAGGATCAGCGTGTTGAAGGCGAAGACCGGCGGAATCACGACGGCGGCGCGCGCGGCGCGGCGCAGCGCCGCGAGGCCTGGATCGCGTGGCGAGACCAGCGAGAACCGCGGACGCCGCGGGGGTGCCGGCGTCTCGGTGGCGGCCGTTACGGTGTCGCGGGCGCCCACTCCCTATTCGTACACCAGTCCGCTGAGGCCATGACTCACTCCAAAGTAGGGTTGGGGTGGCCGCTAGTCTGGGGATGCGCGGCGTCGAGGCTAGGAGCCATGATCGACTGGTGACCGACCACCTTCAAACCGGTAGAGTCAAACGATGACCGGGCTTTTGCCCGTCCTCATCACGACCTTCCTGGCGTCGGCCGTGGAGGCGATCGAGATGGTCACGATCGTGGTCGGCGTGGGCGCGACCCGCGGTTGGCGCTCGACGCTGATTGGCGCCGCGTCCGGCTTTGGCCTGTTGGCGGTGATCGTGCTCGTGCTGGGCGCCGCGCTGAGCCGGGTGCCGATCGGACCGCTCCGCTTGATCGTCGGCGCCTTGTTGCTCGTGTTTGGTCTTCAGTGGTTTCGCAAGGGCATCATGCGGGTCGCCGCCCGAGGGTTGGCCGGTATCGGCGGCCAGGACCCGCACGAAGCTGCCGAGTGGACGGGCCCCGGGATGGACTGGACCGCCTGGTTCCTGGCCTTCAAAGGCGTGGTGTTGGAGGGGCTCGAGGTCGCCTTCATCGTGGTCACGTTCGGTGCTGGCGCGAACCACCTGGTCGCCGCGGTGATTGGCGGCGTCGGGGCGGTGGTCGTCGTCGGCGGGGTTGGGCTCATCCTTCACCGGAGCGTTCGACGGATTCCACGGAGCCTGCTCCAGCTGATCGTCGGGATTCTGCTCACCACCTTCGGCACCTTCTGGGCCATCGAGGGACTTTCGATCGAGTGGCCCGGCGGTGATGCCGCGATTCCCGGGTTGCTGGTTCTCTATGTGGCGACGGCCGTGACCTATATCACCCTCGAGCGGAACCGGGCCCTCGGCCTGCGCCCGGCGGCGTAAGTGATGCCCCCACCCTTGTCGTGGATCGTGGCCATCGGACGGTTCTTGTACGACTTCATCGTCGGCGATGACTGGACCATGGCGGTTGCCGTCGCCACCGGACTCATCCTGTCGGCCGCCCTGAACGCCAACCACATCGCCGCCTGGTGGCTGATCCCCGTAATCGTCGTGCTGATGCTCGGCATCAGTCTTCGGCGCGCGAGCGGCAGGCGCCGATGAGCGTGATTGCCGTCGTCGGCCTGGCCACGATGGGCATGAACCTTGCCCGCAATCTCGCCCGGAATGGGTTTGCGGTCTCCGTCTACAACCGCACGACGTCGCGCGTCGACGACTTCATGCGGCAGTACCGCAAAGAAGGCGCGTTCACGCCGGCGCACACGCCGGAAGAGCTGGTGGGCCAATTGGACGGGCCGCGCAGGATTCTCATGATGGTGAAGGCCGGGACGCCGGTCGACGAGACCATCGACCATCTCGCGCCGTACCTGGAGGCGGGCGACATCCTGATCGATGGCGGCAACTCGTACTTCCTGGACACCGTGCGTCGTGGCAAGGCGCTGGAAGCTCGGGGCCTGCGCTTCATCGGCACCGGCGTATCCGGTGGCGAGGAAGGTGCGTTGCTCGGGCCGAGCATCATGCCGGGCGGGGCGCGGGACGCGTATGCGGAAGTCGAACCCATGCTGACAAAAATCAGCGCGCATGTAGACGGCGAGCCGTGCTGCACGTATATCGGCCCCGGCGGCGCGGGCCATTACGTGAAGATGGTCCACAACGGCATCGAGTACGCCGATATCCAGCTGATCGCCGAGGCGTACGACCTGCTCAGCCACGCGCTCAACCTCGGTGCCGAAGATCTCTCGCGGATCTTCGCCGAGTGGAACAGGGGCGACCTGGAGTCCTACCTGATCCAGATCACGTCCGAGGTCCTGGGCAAGCGCGATCGCGCGACCGGCCGGCCGCTGGTCGACGTCATCCTCGACGAGGCAGAGCAGAAAGGGACCGGCAAGTGGGCGTCGCAGTCCGCACTCGACCTGGGGATCCCGGTGACGGCGATCACCGAGGCCGTCTTTGCCCGATTCCTGTCGGCGCTCAAGTCGGACCGCCAGCTCGCCTCGCGGACGCTCTCCGGGCCCGATGGCGCGGTGCGGGCAGCCGCCCCCGGCTCGCTGGTTGACGACGTGCGCAGCGCCCTCTACGCCTCGAAGATGGTGGCGTACGCGCAGGGATTCGAGCAGATGCAGGCGGCTTCGAATGAGTACGGCTGGGACCTGAAGCTGGGAGCCATCGCCCGGATCTGGCGCGGCGGCTGCATCATTCGAGCCCGCTTCCTGAATCGAATCACGGATGCCTATGCGGCGGAGCCCGGCTTGAAGAACCTCTTGCTGGCGCCCTACTTCAGGGACGCGATGGCGTCGGCGCAGGACGCCTGGCGACGCGTGGTCGGGGTCGCGGTCGAGCGGGGAATCCCGATGCCGGCGTTCTCGTCATCGCTCGCCTACTACGACGCCTACCGGCGGGAGCGCCTGCCCGCGAACCTGGTGCAGGGGTTACGTGATTACTTCGGGGCCCACACCTACAAGCGAATCGACCGCGAGGGCTCCTTCCATACGCGCTGGTCCCAGGACGGCGAGGAAGTGCCCGTCCGTTAGCTGGCGGCGCGGAGCACGGTCAACAGCGGCGAGCCGATGAGGGCATCGGCGGTTGCGCTGTTGGTCGCCAACGGCACGTTGCGCACATTACAGATCCGGAGCAGCGTCTGGATGTCGGGTTCATGCGGGTGCCGGTACAGCGGATCGACCATGAAGATGACGCCGTCGATCTCGCCCTCGACCACCCGGCTTGCGATCTGAACATCGCCGCCAACCGGCCCGGATTCGACGCATTCGACCTCGAGCCCGACCTTGTCGCTGAGCAGCTTGCCAGTCGAACTCGTCGCAACCAGCTGAAACTCGGCCAACCGGTCGCGATTGAAGGTCGCAAACGCGACGAGGTCGGCCTTCTTTCCGTCGTGGGCGATGATCGCGAGACGTGGGATGCGTGACATGAGGACGCAGTCTACAGATGGCAGGTTAAATCCAGGCTAAAGGACCGAGGTCGTTGCCGAACTCTGCCGTGCCAAACTACTGATATGGCGGAACCGCCGGCGCTGCTCTTCGACCTCGATGGAACGCTCGTCGACAGCGTCTACCAGCACGTGCTCGCCTGGCACGAGGTGCTGGGGGAAGCGGGCATGGAGCTCTCCGTCTGGCGGATCCACCGGCGGATCGGGATGAGCGGCGGCCTCTTCGTGAACGCGCTGCTGCGTGAGACCGGCAAGCATCTGAGCGCCGACGAGACCAGCGCGCTCCGCGCGCGGCACGCCGCGGCCTTCGTTCGGCGGCTAGGGGAGGTGCGCCCGCTCCCCGGCGCCCATGAGCTGCTGAGCCGGCTGACGCGACAGGATGTGCCGTGGGCGATCGCGACCAGCGGCAGCACGCAGACCGCGGGTCCATCGATCGAGTTGCTCGGCGTCAAGCCGAAGGTCGTGATCACACGCGAGGACGTGGCGCACGCCAAACCCGACCCCGACCTCTTTCTCGCCGCCGCCGATCGCCTGGGCGTCGAGATCACTCATTCGATCGTGGTGGGCGACAGCGTCTGGGACCTGCTGGCGTCGCAACGGGCGCGGTCGCTCGGCGTCGGGGTGCTGTCGGGCGGGTATGGACGTGAGGAGCTGCAGCAAGCCGGCGCCTACCGTGTCTACGAGGACCCGCGCGACCTGCTGGACCATCTCGACGAGGTTGGGGTGCGAGACCCACTCAGCTGAGACCGCAAACGTCCAGCGCGCCGGCACGCGTTTCCCCGCTGCTCTACGTGGGTCCATTCGCGACGATGGCCGATCGCTTCGCCGTCGCGCCGATGCTGATCCCAATCGCGGTCAGCTTCCATGCCTCGCTGATCTCCGCCTCCGGTGCGGCGAGCCTCTATTACCTCGCCTATGGCCTGATGCCTCCGGTTTATGGAATTCTGTCCGATCGCTTTGGACGTGTGCGGGTCATCAGGGCCGCGCTGGTTGGGACGGCGCTGGCCGACCTCTTCTCGGCGCTATCACCGACGCTCACCGTGCTGCTCATCGCCCGATTCGTCACCGGCTGCATCGCCTGTGGCGTCTTTCCCACAACCCTCGTCTACCTGGGCGATCGCTTCCCATTCCAGGTTCGGCAGCAGGCGGTCGCGCAGGTCCTGGTCTGGATCGCTTTGGGTACGGCAGCCGGCACCATCGGGGGTGGCGTCATCGCCCATCTGCTCAGCTGGCGTGTCTTCTTCGTCGTCCCGGCCGTCATCGCCGTCGTGGCGGCCATCGGCCTGGGCCGTCTGCCCGAGTCGCTGATCGCGCGGTCGACGGAGAACCCGATACGGCAAATCGCCAGCGTGCTTCGCCATGGCTCGGCGCTGTTCCTGCTCGGTCTCGCCGTGCTCGACGGCGCCGTGATGTTTGGCTTCGTTACCTACCTGGCGCCAGCACTGGAGGCGTCGGGATCGAGCCCGGCGATCGCCGGTGCGGTGGTCGCCAGCTACGGCCTCTCGGTGCTCATCTGCACCCGCGCCTTCGGTCGGGTCGCCCGCCACGCGCCCGCCGGGCTCATCCTCGCCGGGGGCGCCCTCATGCTGACGGTCGGGTTCCTGATCGCGGCCACGACCCAGACCGTTGCCACCATTCTGGTGGCGAGCCTGCTCGCCGGCGGCGCCTACGCGTTCATGCAGTCCACCTTTCAGACCTGGGCGACCGACATCGTGCCGGAAGCTCGCGGCACCGCCATATCGCTGTTCGCGACCGCCATCTTCGCCGGCGCCGCGCTCGCGACCGCAGCCGCGGCCGGTCTTGCGAGCGCGCATGCCTATCGGGCGCTGTTCCTGGTCGCCGCGGTCATCACGGTGCCGGTGCTGGTGCTGGGTAGCGTGGCGCGGTGGCGCTATCGAGGCTCGGACACGGTCGGCGACGCTCAGCCAGGCAGCCAGATCGGCTGATGACGTTGGGCGTCGATCGCCCACTTCAGCGTCTCGACCACCTGGCTGAGATGCTGCCGCATGGCTGCCTCGGCCGCGTCCGGGTCGCGCGAGGCGAGGGCTTCCACGATCGTCTCGTGCTCGTGGAGCGAGCGCTCCGTGCGGCCGGGCCGCAGGATGGTCCGAAACTGAAAGCGAATGCTCTGGGATTTGAGGTTGGCGAGCAAGCGGCTGGCCGTGCCGTGGTCGGCGATGCTCCAGATCCGCTGGTGGAACTCGGCGTTGAGCTCGGAGTACCGGAGCGGGTTGCCTTCGCGCAGCCGTTCCCGCATCTGGCCGACCGAGCGACGGAGATCGCGTAGGTCGGCCGCGGTGACGTGCCGCGCGGCGTGGCGGATGATCATCTGCTCGAGGATGACCCGCACCTCTTCGATTTCGAGAGCCTCCCGATCCGAGACCAGGCGGACGCGCGCGCCGCGGTTCGGTTCCAGCGCCACCAGTCCCTCCTGGTCGAGACGGACGAGCGCAGCGCGAATCGCGCTCCGGCCGGCGCCCAGCAAGCGGGCGAGGTCGGCCTCGACCAGCCGTTCGTTGGGATGGAAGCGGCCGCTGATGATCTCGTTGCGCAGCTGTCGGTAGGCGTCGGCGGTGCGCTCGGCCGGACCCTCCGCCCTGGGCGGCGACCTCCTCCTGCTGGGCGCGCCGGGTGGCGCTCCGGCTGATGCTTTCGTTTATCCCCTCCGTATGCGATTATCCCTAATATTGTCGACAATCCGTTAAACAATCGAGCCCATGGAGGGGAAGACCATGACAGGTGGGCGGCGGCGTCGACTTCTGGCGGTGCCTTCGGTGGGGCTGCTCCTCGTGCTGGCGGGGTGCGGCGGCAGTAGCTCGACAGGCGGCGGGCTCGGTTCGGGGGATCTCCTCGTCGGCGTGCTCGCGCCCTTCAGCGGCGTGGACGCCAACCTCGGTCCAGCCTACTATGCGGCCTGCCTGGCGGCGGCGCCCGCGATCAACAACAACGGGGGCGTTGGCGGCCGCCACGTCACGTGTCAAAAGTTCGATACGCGCGGCGAGCCGGCAGACGCGGCGCCCGCGACCAACCAGATGATCGCCAGCAACTCGAACTTGATGGCCGTCGTCGGCTGTACCTCGGACGAAGCCTCTGCCGTGGCGCCGATTATGGACAGGGCGCATACCCCGATGTTCTGCATGACCGGGCAGTCCGAGTTCAACAAGACCAAACTGACCTACTTCCACCGGTTGGTGCCGGCGGACATCTTCGACGCCTACGCCATGGTCGGCTGGATCATGTACGGCCCCAACCACCCGACCTGGAACAAGGTCGCCCTCGTCTTCGGCGATGACATCGGCTCGCAGGCGTTCGTCCAGCCTGCCACCAACGCGCTGAAGCACTTCGGCAAGACGGTCCAGAACTTCCCGATCCACCTCGGCTCGGCGAATTTCCGCACTGAGGTGCAGAGCATGTTGAACTTCAAGCCGGACGTTATCCTCACGGAGGCGCTGGGTTCGGCCGGCACCTACCTTGGCGAGGCGAAGGTGCAAAATGGCGGGCAGACGATCCCCTTCATCGGAACCTCGGCGACCATTGACCCGGCATGGTTCAAGGATGTGAAGTCGACCATCGGCGTCGACGACGTCGTGCAGTATTACCGCGGCGTCGACCTCGGCTACACCTTCTCCGGAACCGCCTACGACGAGTTCAAGGCCAACCTGCAGGCCGCGGCATCGACGTTTTCCGACGCGCCGACGTACGGCCAGCGAGGATCCACGCTGCACCTGTACGACGGCATCATCATGACCGCGCTGGCCATGGTCGCGACCAACAGCAAGGACCCGACCGTCTACAACCCGAAGATCAAGGAGATC
>Ga0209526_10000081_pt1 | contig 52065 bp, 37 predicted proteins | sample JacPinW_OM2H0_M1_FD_188566 | JGI IMG/M metagenome (GOLD analysis project Ga0209526, IMG submission 188566) | Forest soil microbial communities from Algoma, Ontario, Canada - Jack Pine, Ontario site 1_JW_OM2H0_M1 (SPAdes) (version 2) | ecosystem: Environmental > Terrestrial > Soil > Boreal... | reverse complement strand
CAACCACAGTTTGGTGTGCCGTGAGTCCGCAATTGAATAATAAAGGTGGGGTTTACTGCGAAGACTGCGACATCGCGCCGATACTCCCTGCAGATAGCGAGCTGCGCAGCGGCGTGCGTCCTTGGGCAGTTGATAAAGCAGCGGCCGAAGCTCTTTGGATTCTTAGCGAGAAGCTCACCCCTATCTCGGCTGGGTCGATTGTTTAAAATTTAAAGTATCTAATTTTTCGGAAGTGCACAGAAGTGCGTAATTGGGTCACCTCTTAACCAGCAACATCACCCGATGGCGCATGATCTTTCTCGCTGCAGACATGGTTCATCTCCTTTTGTCAGTTATGCCGGTGGCAGCTTAGCGCCATTTTTCTGGTATTCCGTGAACAGGGCATTGAAATACGTGTCATAGGCGGCAGCCACCGCTGGCGACTCGATGATCAGCATATTCTCATCGTTAAGCTCGGCATTTTCCGAGAAGTTATAACTGCCGGTGATCACCACCTTATCGTCAGTGGCGCGGTGCAATTTCAGCCAATAATCTCCACTTTGATTGACGCGACGCTAGCTCTGTTATGAAGAACATCAGACAGCCTTCACCCTGACAAACACCCCGGTCTGCCGCGTGAAGCCACCAACCTGTCCGCCCACTGCGACTACCTCGAAACCCAGGCCAATGTCGGGATTTCGGAAACCCGCGGCGGCACGCAGCGAAGGTCACCGCGTTGGAGAGCGCGTCCTGGAGCAAGAAATCCGTCGACCAACCGGTGGCTTCCGCTGGCTCTCCTGTTGCCGGTTTGCTCGCCGTGCTCGTCTGCGATGCCGCACTCTCCTGTGCGGGTGGGCTCGTCTGCACAGGCTGGGAACCAACGGTGACCTCCACGCGCTCCGGATTGTCGGTGCCCATAACGTAAACGGCCACCTTCGCTGGCGTCAGGTCCATGGGGAATGACGCCGATATTCTGCGCTTCACGACAAGGTCGGGGTGCACTCCTGGCCGCGTCATTCCGACGACCATGTACTCGTGCATCGCAGGTATGGGCAACAGCCTCTCCAGTGGGTTGCGACAGATTCGCACACTGTCGGAGAACGGGTTAAATGTCACGTCCGCAGAGATAACCAGGACCGGATGCGTAGTCGAATGGGACGCGTTAATATTGTCTGCGGGAAACAGTCTGCCGCACTCTTTCATGATCGCGGCCTCCTGGAGTAAGTGTATTTATTGGAACTTTCGGCCCGGTAAATAATTGGCTTAGTTGTTATCATCACTTCTTTCATTCTTTTTGATTTAGTTATTCTCCCCTGCACCCCCTTAATACGAAGGTCCGCGATTACTAGACCAAATGATCAAGTATGGAAACGATAGCGGCCCTACCCTGTTACAAGTGAGGCTGAAAATTATGCCTCTGACTTTAGCTTTTGGCTCTCACCGATTATTCTTTGAGCCAGTCGGTCATTTAATTGTTGCTTTTGTTTATTGTCAGATGAAATACATCACGCGCCGACACCCTTGCGTACGGGGCTCACTTCTACGCAAAGATCGTTTACTATCGAGCGATACCCTGGACCGAGGGATGCCTAGGAATTGCAGCGTCGCAAGGAGAAGGAAATCGGGCGAAGAAAGGTCGTGCTTTCCAGCAACCTAGTGTCGCCAAACGAAACTGTATATACGGGTTTCTACGTATCCGGCTAAGTCGGAGATTCGCAGAGACACCGAGATATGGCACGAGTCATGCCTCGGCCGGCATATTCCTAAGCACAGTCAGGGGCACCACGCATTTGGTGGTGCACTCGCCCACAATCCGGATGAGTGAAGGATTATCGTTCAGAGAACTAACTGGAAAAGGATTAAAATAAGCTATGCAGGAAACATCAATCGCAACGCACACTAAGTTTCTGAAACTCCCGGCAACAATTACATTTGTGACTTTAGAGACCCCGCCGATGCTTTCACATAAATAGTTGGCCCACTGAGCAGTAAACGCGCTATTTCAGTTGTTTACCTGTGCGGTTGTGCGGCCTTCAGCTGGTTCGTTACGTCGAGGAATCATGCTGGCGGTCAGCCGCGACCGGTCGACAATGCCGTCGAGCTGTCCCTGCGCATTCACCACTGGTAGCCAATCGCGGCCGGATTTCTCCATGCGATCGAGCACGTCACGCTTGTCGGATTTCTTGGTCACAGCATCGCTGGACGGGACGAAACTGGAAGCTGCGTGAGCTTGAGTTTGTCCGCATCGCTTGCACGGTTCAACAGCAGGGCGAAATCCAGGAAAGTCTTCCCCGATCCCGGGTCCTGTAGCACGGCCAGGAGACTGCGCGCATCTAACATGCCAAACAAGCTCTTGTTCGGCTTCAGGAGTATGATGTAGCGGAAGAAATCGTAGCGAGTAAGCGTTTCCAGGTAAGTCTTAAGAATTGTCTGATCGTAGCCCCCGAAGTTCAGCATGAAGTCGAGCCCTTGCACCCGCTGGCGGACCATCTCTGGAATCTCGGCAATCCCGCCCTTCATAGCCTGTTCCACGGGCGCGACTGGCAGCGCATTGACCTGCTGGGCGATGGGCTGCGCGGCAGAGGACAAAATCGCATCTCTCGTCGTCTCGATCGTAACTCCCTCACTACCAACGACGATCTTCGTGAGTTTGCCCGAGATCACCAGCGCGAGCGCGACCGCGATCGCGGCAATAATGGCATCGTTCAGGGTGATTACTACCTTGCCGGCGGTCGCACTGCGGAGCGCCACGACGGCCACAAGCACCGTGATTGCGATGATCGTTACGATTAGCTCGGTATTCACGAATTACCTCACTGTTCGGTATCCAATTTTTTCAAATTGTGCGCCCAGGGCATGTCCAGTCACTATTCACTCCGCTGGAATTAGTCGACCTCATTTCATTGTGCTGGCACACTGCAAGTTCGCGCGTTCTTGCTGTATCGCGTCATCTTGAGCAGGCGAAAGAGAACCTGATGGCATTCAAAATGCATATAACAGACTTTCTCAAATTTAATATCGCCCTCTGAATATACGTAGAAATACGTATTTACTTTTGAAGATTCGGCCCTTGATAATCAAGCTGGTAGTCGAACTTGATGAAACAACGTAGAATTCTGTTATGTAGTCTCTGCTCGCCTAGCGGTCTGGGTTCTAGACTCCGGGACTTGCTGGAATCCTCCGTTAGTCCAAAATTCCATCTGCGGCGGGACGTCGCGGAAATGCAGAGAGACAGTGTACGCCAACAAGCCTTGTCCAGAGTGTCCGCTGAATTTGAGTCCGACACTATTTTCGGTATTCTTCCTGCGAGCTTCCTAGATTCACGGCACTTTCAGTCTAACTTTGAGCCTCGTTGCTCTCCAAGAACGTGAGGATGCTTCGTGAAAGACCCAGATTCAGAAAGCGACCGATTCCGCGAGTTTGGCTCGGCGTCAGAATCCGAGCGTATTGTACTATTGTGGGACGAACACCGCGACCGACTGCAGGAAATCAGCAAGATCATCGATAGCGCCGGGATGCAGCCGGCCTTCATTGAAGATTGTTCCGATTGTTGTCACATCGAGTTTTCAGCGAAATGCTTTGTTGCCGTGGCGAGTACGGGTGCCATGGCTGGCGGAGCCGGAATGCAGGTCATCCGCGACTTGAAGGCGAAAGGCTTCCGGGTAATTGCGTATGAGGACGGCGCCGGATCCTGGCCGATCAAGACGAAATGCCTGCCACTTCTGGCAGGAGCGATCCAGTTGTTCGACAGCTCGAGGACAGAATTCCCGCATGAGCTGCGCGAGACGATCGAGCGGATCGACCGCGTCGAAACGCAGAAACGGAGCGACGAGCATAAAATTAGAACAATCATGCATGGCTTGGGAATGATCGGGGAGAGCGCTGGAATGATGACGGTTTTCCGCGCTGTCATCCGGTTCAGCGCATTAAGCGATCTGCCCGTACTCATCGCTGGCGAGACTGGCACGGGTAAGGAGGCTCTCGCTCGGGCCGTGCATAGTTTGGACCCGAAGCGGAGTCAGGGACCTTTCGTCCCGGTGAACTGCGGGGCAATTAGCACAACTCTGGCGGAGAGCGAATTTTTTGGTCATCGCCGTGGCGCCTTTACCGGCGCGGAACGGGAACGCAAAGGCCTTATTCGTTCCGCGGAAGGAGGCGTATTGTTTCTCGACGAAGTTGCAGAACTGGACGTCGCCCTGCAGAACCGATTGCTGCGCGTTCTACAGGAGAATCGAGTCCTTGGCGTCGGCGAAGACCGCGAGGTGGACATAAGCGTGCGCGTAGTCGCCGCAACCAACCGCGACCTGGACCAGATGATGCAGCAGAACAAATTTCGCGCTGACCTGTTTCACCGGCTCAACGTCCTGGCAATTCAGGTGCCTCCGTTGCGTGAGCGTTCGGAAGATCTCGCGCCGTTGGTGGAGCATTTCCTGCAGAAATATCGGTCCCTTACAGCCCCAGCTACGGATACGGCTGACGCAGATTTTCTAGAGGCGCTGCGACAGATCGAGTTGCCGGGCAATGTGCGTCAACTCGAGAATCTGGTGCGCCAGGCATTGGTCCGCAAAGCGACAGATTCGCCCCTGAGCCTTAGTGATTTGTCGGTTGAAATTTTGCGGCAATTCTTGGCACCGGAGCGTGATCCGGTGGTTCGGAAGGCCGAAACTGCGGATCTGTTCAATGCGGATACTCTCACTAGCTCGTTCGTCCAAGTGCTGGAGGCGAACGGCTGGAATCTCAGGCGCTCTCTGGAAGATTGCGAGCGACAGGGGCTGGAAGCCGCGATGAAGCGCACCCACGGGAACCAATCAGAGATCGCACGGTTACTTGGGATCACGCCGCGGAGCGTTTATAATAAGGTGCATAAGTATCGCCTGAAATCCTAAGCGGAAAACATTTTCCGGAAGATTTGGCAGAGATACGGAACGGTCTTTCCGTCGCGCAGCCGAGCGCCGGAGCAATCGGTGACAAAAGAGAATCGACGATCCGATTTTTCTCTCTCGGTTCAGAGACAACGCGCGCTTTCCCCTGCATCCTGGCACGCGCAAAGCTCTATGGGCGGCACCCGATCGAAGCCGCAAACCAGCTCGGGATGAGCCAAACAATGTGCCAAACCCTTGGGTCCAATTTCGAATTAACGACGTTTATGTGCCCGAGCCCGTGCAGATCCTCATGGAACTCCATGGTAAAGAATTACTCCAAGGGAAAATTATCGACGTGTCCAACGCCGACAGCCCGGAGGAAGCATTTGCCGTCGTCGAAGTCGAGGGGCTCTCACAGCCCGTCGTCGTGCCCATGAAACACATCAAAGAAATGCGGCGATGAATTCTTCCGGTCCGATAGTGAAGTGGAGCGATGTCTGGGGAGGAATCAATTGGTTTGCGCTTCGCGCCAAACCGCGACGGGAGAACTTTGCTGTGACCAACGTCAATGCACTTGGCGTCGAAACAACGTTGCCCATGGTCAAGGTCGAACGGCTGGTCGGCGGCGCCGCGCGGATGGCGGCCAAGCCCCTATTTTCTGGCTATTTCTTTGCCAGGTTTTGTCCTGAAAACTCTTTCGAATCAGTCAAATACGCGCGCGGTGTTTTGCACGTGGTGAGTTCCGGGAGAATTCCAATCCCCGTACCCGACAATGTTGTTCGGGAAATTCAGGATCGCGTTCAAGAAGACGGCTTTATCAGAATCCGTCCGCAAGGTTTGGCGCCAGGAACCCGAGTAACCATTCAAACCGGTCCGTTCGAAGGAATGATGGGTAGAGTCGAACGAGAGCTGGATGATCGAAAGCGCGTAACGATTTTCCTGGAAACTCTGTTGCAGGCAAGGGTCCTGATCGAAAGAAGATGGATTGAAGCAGAGGCAGCATAGCTGACCGACTGCTGCAAAGACTTTTCAGGAAGAAAACGACGTTAACGTCGTTGTGCGGAGCCTGCCCAAATCAGACGGAGGTATATTCCCAGGGCCAGGCGGCAGCAGGGGCACAAAAACATAGTGTCCAAAATTCCTTACTCACATGGGCGATTACACAGTACTGGCAGAGGCTGGTGAATCGTTAGTTAGCATTCTGTGGGAAGAAATCCAAATCGACCCACAGATAAACAGCCTGATTGATAACGAGAACCGGATTTCTCTGGATTCGCCGTTCGATCTCCAGAACAACGATTCGGTCAAACTTTCAATTTACCTCTATCGGATCACCGAGAACGCGAGTACTAAGAATCAGTTTCCGGTCCAGGGCAACGGCACCCAACTGCGGAAGCCTCCACTGACTCTCGACTTACATTATCTCGTCACTCCACTGGTAGGAACGGTTACCGACCAACAGATCATTCTGGGGAAAGTAATGCAGGTTTTTTACGATCGGGCGATCCTGCAGGGGACCGATCTAACCGGCTCGCTGGCAGCATCAGGTGAGGAGGTCCGACTAATTCTCAATCCAGTCGCCCTGGAAGAAACAACTCGTGTCTGGCAAGCCATGGAGATGAGCTATCGACTTTCGTTAGTCTACCTGGTGCGGGTCGTCATGGTGGATTCACGCCGCGAACAGTTCGTCCAGCCGGTCGTAACCAGACGCGACCAATTCAGTCAACGACAGATCTAGGATATGGCGTCGACGAGCACACAACCAGATGTTTCTGAGTTACAACTGAGCCTTGCAGTGTTGCTCTACGATGGATTCACTGGCGCGCCCGAATTGATTGGCAACATTTCTGTCTCGCTCGTGAATGAGATGTTCGCCAGTCCCCTTCATGAAGCGCCCAGCAGTCCACCTACGGCCGGCCAAAAGACGCCACGAGAGACGTTCCGTAAGACTCCGGAAACAACGTTCCTTTTTTTCGGGTTATCGCCCGGAGCGTATATCCTGCAAGTTCGTAGTAACGACGCATCGCCCGACCAAACGCCGCCGTATTACCTCCCCGCTGATATACCAGTCAATGTCATCGATATCCCGGTTATGGTCACGGCGCAGAAGCCAATATGGCCGGCATTCCCCGATATCAATTTGGCCGACAGTACTAAGCCGCTCACCGATCCAACGCAACCGGAGGCTTATCGTGCCGAGCGCCGAGCCGCCACACTACAACCGAGCACCGCGTATCCCTTCCCGGCCGGTTCGACGCTTGTTCGCGGGACCGTGTTCGCAAACGGAGCGCCTCTCACCGGAGCGAAAGTGCAAAAGGTAGGCGACGATCTGTCATATCCGACCGGTGATGACGGCGGGTTCGTGCTCTTCCTCAACCAACTGAGCGGCATCGGCGAAACGATCACTTTACAAGCAACGCACGCACTCCATCCAACCGTGCAACAGAAAATTGATGCTCACCGCGGGATGACGGTGGCGACAAATATCGTAATGGCACCCTAGCCAGGAAAGGAAATAAACATGCCAGAGTACCTATATCCCGGCGTTTACGTTGAAGAAGTGGACACCGGAAATAAGCCGATCGAAGGGGTTTCAACCAGCACGGTGGGCTTCTTGGGAATCGCAGAGCGGGGTCCATTGCGACCGATGCTGATCACCAGCTTCAGTGATTTCACACGCACCTTTGGGAGATATGTGAAAGAGGGATTAGTGGATCGCTATCTAGCCTACGCGGTCGAAGGATTTTTCCAAAATGGAGGAGAACGCTGCTTCGTCGCGCGCGTTGCATCGACCGAAGCAAAAATAGCCTGGCTGGCCAGCGAGGAAAACCCTCCCAGAATGAGGGTTCAGGCAGTTGGACCAGGTTCATGGGGGAACAAAATCGCGGTGCAAACCGTCACGACCGGCGTGCAGAAGAACTCGAATCTTTTCAGGCTGCTTGTGGCGTATTGGGCCGATGGCTTGCCAAGTCCCGTCCCGGACCTTACCGACGCCAGACAGATGGGCCAATCTCCACCCACTCTCGTCGAAAGCTTTGACGATCTCTCGGCGATTCCGGCGAGCAGCACATTCTATGAAAGTCAAGTGAATGAGGTGTCCAACCTCATTACGATACAGCAACAGGCGCCCGGCGTACCAATTATCGAATCGTTTCCAGCATCGCCGCCGGCATCCCCTCCAGTGGCGAGTGCGACCCCACTGCAAGGCGGAACAGATATTCCGATCCAGCTAAAGGACTTCACGGGAGAGTTTTCCGAGCCGGATAACAAGGTTGCGCTATTAGCTCTCGGAGATGTCGATGAGATCTCCATTCTATGTTGCCCGGACGAGTTTTACTTTGGTAAGGACGACACGACTATATCCAGCGCACTCGTCGACCAATGCGAGACTCTTAAATATCGGTTCGCCATTCTGCAAGCGCCACAGACCGCACGGGACCCGGAAACGAATGACCCCTCGATTAACTCGCCTCGGGGATACGCTGCCTTTTATTTCCCCTGGGTGTGGACTACCAATCCAATTAGTGGAGTTCCTGTTCTGATCCCGCCGGGGGGTCATATCGCCGGGATTTATGCGCGAAGTGATACCAACCGGGGAGTGCATAAAGATCCTGCAAATGAGGTTATCCGGGGGGTTAGCCAGCTTCAACTCCAGACAAATAACCAGGAACAAGCAATCCTCAATCCGAAGGGCGTTAACTGCCTGCGCTATTTTAAAGGACAAGGCAATCTCGTCTGGGGCGGACGTACCACAAGCCCTGATCCAGATTGGAAGTACATCAACGTCCGGAGGCTGTTTATCTTCGTCGAAAAATCAATCGATCGAGGCACGCAATGGGTCGTCTTCGAACCAAATGACGAAGCGCTCTGGGCGCGGGCCCGGAGAAGCGTGGGTGATTTTCTGACAGGGTTGTGGAAGGACGGAATGCTCCAGGGAGCAACGAAAGAGCAGGCATTTTTCGTCCGTTGTGATCGGACCACGATGACCCAGGCCGATCTCGACAACGGACGGTTCATCATGTTGATCGGCATCGCACCGGTGAAGCCGGCCGAGTTTGTGATCTTCCGGATCGGCCAGTACACCGGCGGTTCCGACGTCACGGAAGGTTAAAAATCTAACAAAAAAGGAAATAGCTTATGCCAGATGGAAAACGAAATGATCCTTATGGGCAATTCAATTTTTTGATTGAGATTGATGGTGTCGTGAAGGGCGGCTTCAGCGAGGCCAGCGGCCTAACTACCGACTCCAATATCATCGAATACCGTGAGGGTAACGAGAATGCTGACGGCCAAGCAACGACGCGCAAGCTCCCGGGACTAATGAAGTACAACAACATCGTACTCAAGCGAGGCTGGACCAAGGATCAATCTTTGTGGAAATGGAGGCAGAAGGTCATTGAGGGCAAAACTTCGCGGACGAGTGGATCGATTGTCCTGCTCGACGAGGCCCGACAACCGGCGCTTCGCTGGAAATTTCGGGAAGGTTGGCCGAGCAAGTGGGAAGGTCCGGCGCTTAACGGGAAGACAAGCGAGGTCGCAATCGAATCGATGGAGATCGCGCACGAAGGGCTGGTCTTAGAATCGGTTTAGAGAGTCGATCAGAGGCTCTGATAGATGCCTGTGTACCGATCTGTATACCTGACACCTGGCGTTTACCGGCAGCCGCAACCGGCCGAGAACGACGACATTCGCCTGGTACGGACCGATGTGGCCGGGTTTGTCGGATTCGCCGAACGCGGGCCGTTGCCGCGTCCGGGGGCTACGGCGGACGAATTGAGAGCAACTGCGGTTCGTCTCACGAGTTGGCAGCAGTTTCTCACGACTTTCGGAGGATTCATGCCATACAGCTATCTGGCATACACGGTCCGAGCTTTTTTCGACAACGGAGGCACCACCTGCTACGTGGTGCGCGTGGCGGCGCTTATGCCAGAAAAGAGTTTTCTTCGGCCACGCACCGCTTTTTTCGCCCTTCCGAGCGCGCCAGTAAATGAATCAGGGGATGCGTTCGCGGCCCCAGCGACCGCCGGCGATTCGGAGCTCACGATCCTCGGGTCAAGCCCCAGTCGCCGAGGTGAGATTTCGGCGGGCGACCTCATCGAGGTTCGTGATGAAGGAGCGACCGAGCACTTGATGGTTGTTGAACGGGAGAACAATAGGATCAGGCTCGCCCGCAAACTCTCATACAAATACTCCGAAGGCGCTATACTGTCGAAGTATGAGCCCGCTTTAGTGGTGACAGCAACCAGTGCGGGGAATTGGGCAAACCGGATCAAACTAACCGTTACCCCGCTGACGACCGGCGATTTTGTCGAGGAATTCGCGCTTCGAGTAACACTAACCCCCGGCTTAGATCCCTCGCGAGCCGTGGAGGAGGAGTTTTATCACCGGCTGTCTCTCACCAAAGGACCGTTTTACGCTCCGGATCACGTCAACAATCTCTCGAACTTAATTACGGTAGATGTCATCGAATACTCTCCCCTTGGATCTCGACTTTTCATTGGAAGCGGATCTCTTGCATCGGGCGCGGTCCAACTCCAGGGGGGACAGGACGGGCTAAGCGAAGTGTCGATCGAAGATTTTACCGGAGGCGACGGAGATTTCCGTGGACTGCGTCTAATTGAAGAGGTCGATGAGGTTGCGATCCTCTGCGCCCCAGACGCGGTTTTCGTGCCGCCCGTAGCCTTCTCGGTTCCAAAGTCGCCTCCAGCCGATCCATGTGCTAGGCGGCCCGACACGAAGGAACTACCACCGCCGGCAGACGACGACACTGCGGTTCCACCGACGCTTGATACGGTGAGCATCTATCGCGCAATGATCGATCAGTGTGAGCGGCTTCGCTATCGAGTTGCGATTTTGGACTATCCGGAAACCAAAAGAATGGCCAGTGATCTTCAGGACTGGAAGAACAAGAATTTTCTCACTCGCTTCGGTGCCATTTACTACCCGTGGCTCAAAGTCCCCGACCCGCTCGAAATCGAAGGGCTTACCCGCCGTGTGCCAGCCGCCGGTCACGTGGCGGGTGTTTACGCGCGGATCGATAACCAATTTGGCGTGGGCCGGCCGCCGGCAAATGCTGCACTCGAATTCGTTACTGACGTGACGGACGACATCACGGATCTCGATCAGCAAAATCTGAACCCGTTTGGCATTAACGCGATCCGCTCTTTTCCGGGTCGCGGTATCCGCGTGTGGGGGGCCCGTTCGCTCGCTCGCGACAACGATAGTGATTGGCTGTTTATCCATGTGCGCCGACTAATGTCGATGATCGAAAAGTCAGTCGAGGTGTCCACCCGATGGGCGGTCTTTGAGCCCAATGACTTCGCCCTGCGGCGCACACTCGTTCATTCGCTCTCCATATTCCTCGAAGCCATCTGGCGCACAGGCGCCTTGAAAGGGGCAAAGCCTTCCGACGGTTTTTACGTGAAGTGCGACGAAACCAACAACCCTCCTGCGGTCATCGATGTTGGCCGCTTCGTATGCGAGGTGGGAGTTGCGGTTGCCGCTCCGATGGAATTCCTGGTGTTCGAGATTCATCAAGACCCTGTCACCGCCAACCTGGTGGAAACCTGAAAGTAATGAGATGGCTTCCGCACTGAGAACAGATCCGCTCGGGGTATTCAATTTCTATCTCACTCTGATCGATGCATCGAACATAGTCGGCACGTTGATTACCGCAGCCGTAAATTATAAGGTCGCCGGTTTTTCCGAGTGCTCAGGGTTAGAGGCAACGGTCGAATTGTTTGAAATCAAGGAAGGCGGCGTGAATGATTTCGTTCACAAATTTCCTACCCGCGCCAGTTTCGGCAACATTACGCTAAAGCATGGAGTCATCTATCTCTACGACGATCTTTGGTCGTGGCACAACGGCTTTGTCCAAGGGACAGGCAAAAGGAAAGATGGTTTAATTGTCATGCTCGATGAGTCGAGAACACCAGCGAAAGTCTGGAAGTTCAAGCGCGGCATTCCGACAAAATGGGTTGGTCCGGCTCTTAATGCGACCCAGAACGCGGTCGCGGTCGAATCGCTGGAAATCGGCCATGAAGGCCTGATTCTGGAGGTCGGCGCCTAGCTAGCCTGGATCGCTTATTCGCCGCGGCAGGAATTTTGTGAGCGATGCAAGCTGGCTGAAACAGACCTTCCTAAACCCTTACTCGAAAGGTCGGCCACGCGTTTATGGCGCAAGAGAGTCCAGACGTGAAAGTCAACGAGGTTGTGTTCGACCTGGAGATAACCGAGGGCGTCGGACCATTGAGCGCCGCGGAGGTCAAGCGCATCGTTATGTTGGTGCTGGAAAAGGTCCACAACGAACAACACCGTTTGGAGGAAAGAACGCGCGACACAAAGATTAACGATCGGGCGTTCCGCCCGGAAGCGAGGATATAAAAGTGGGGCTGGAAAAACTCACAATTATTCCGGAGCCCGCAGCTGGGCTAACCGCAATTCACGCGCGCTTTAATCCAGAACGTTACACGGTCAACAAGAGCGTACAATTTGCTGAGATCGCGATCCCCGGTCTCGATTCGCCGGTGCAACAGTTCGTCCGAGGCCAGGCGGAGAAGATCACGATGGAACTCTTCTTTGATACTACCGAGTCTGGAATGGTGGACAATCCGCAAGACGTTCGCAGCCAAACAAAGCTCGTTTATCAATTACTCAGAGTTAATGGACATCTGCATGCACCGCCGCGCTGTACGCTCACCTGGGGCCACGACCAAAGACTTTTTTGCTTCGGAACGTCCACCGATTTTTTTTGCGTTGTCGAAAGCGTCAGTGAGGAATTCACTCTGTTTAGCCCTTCCGGCATCCCGCTAAGGGCTAAGCTAAACCTCACTTTCCGGGAGGCGTGGACGATCGAGCAACAACTTAAAGAAACGCCGAGGAAGTCGGCCGACCACACCAAAACGCGCATGGTCCGGCGAGCCGAAACTCTCAGCCAGATTGCATGGTCGGAATACAACGACCCAACCCAATGGCGGCTAATCGCCGACGGTAACAATCTAGTTAATCCCAGGCTAGTCGCGCCCGGAACTACGTTGCAGATCCCGCGCCAACCGCGGTGAGTCCCTAATTATGGACAGCCTGGAGGTTCTGCCGGTTGACGTTTATCGGAACCAGGATTTCTACGTGCCAGCCTTCGTCGTCAAGGTTGGCGAGAAGCAGGACATAACTGAGGCGAATGATGTTCTAAGCATTACCTACTCAGATAGTCTGACTGAGATTGATTCATTCGACATGACAGTCTCAAACTGGGACCCCGACAACCGAACGTTCAAGTATAGCGACAAAAGCATATTCAACCCATGGAAGAATGTCGAATTGCGAATGGGCTACCTCGGGAACGGTAAGAATAAGAACGAACTGCAGCGCATGCTGACCGGAGAAATAACAACCCTCTCGCCCAATTTTCCCGCGTCAGGCGGACCCACATTGACCGTGCGTGGGCTGAACCTTTTCCACCGCTTCCGCCTCGAACAGGAAACGCACGCGTTCCTTAATCAGACCGATACTGAAATCGCAGAATTCCTCGTCAAAAGAATTGCCGAGCAAATTCACAAGACGTCACCGGGAATGAATCTCGAGCTCGATCCTGCAGACATCAAGGCCAACAAACCTCGCGAAAGAGAACTCAAGCCTTCCTACCTGCTAATGAACAATCAGTATCCCATCGTCTTCCTGATGGAGCGCGCAGGCCGCATCGGCTACGAGCTGACGATGAACTACACCAAAGAAAAGAACCGCGTCATCTTTCACTTTCGGCCAACCAGCGAGGTCTTGCGGCGCACTTACATCCTCGAGTGGGGAGTATCGTTGATCAGTTTTCAGCCTACTCTTCGAACCGCAGACCAGGTGAGTAAAGTGACAGTGAGGGGTTGGGATCCGAAGAGCAAAAAACCGATTGTACAAACCGCTACCCGCGCAGACCTCAAGGATCAGAAAGTCGTAGATCCGAATATGCTTGGAGTCAATGATCCGCAGGTTGCGCAAGAGGTTACCGTGGATCGTCCGATTGCGAGCGAGAAAGAAGCAAAAAAATATGCCATAGACATTCTGCGGCAAAAGGCGACCGAACTGATTACAGCCAAGGGAAAAACGATCGGCGTTCCCGATCTTCGGGCAGGGGTTAAGGTGCAGATCAAAGGGCTTGGCCGATTCTCCGGAACCTATGTCATCACGGACACAACCCACACCATCGGTGACGGAGGGTATACCACAGACTTCGGTGCGCGAATGGAAGGCAGCCTCGGTTAGGTTATGGGCCAATTCAACGGAGTTGTAATCGGTCTCGTCACCAACGTCGATGACCCTGAGCTTCAGGGTCGCTGCAAGCTGCACTTTCCCTGGCTGGACCCGTCAAACGAAACCGATTGGGTTCGCATTGCGACAGTGATGGCGGGCGACGGCCGCGGCACTTTTTTTATGCCGGAAGTAAATGACGAAGCGCTCGTCGCGTTTGAACACGGGGACGCACGATTCCCCTACATTGTTGGCTTTCTCTGGAATGGCAAAGATGCTCCACCTGCCGATCATGTTCGCTTGCGCCGGATCCAATCAGTAAACGGTCACCGGATTAGTTTCATTGATGCAACTCCGTCGGCCGGAAGTAAAGGCGCGCTCGTGATCGAAGATGCGCACGGCAACACGATTTCAATGTCCAACGGCAAAATTGCGATCAAGAGTGTCGCGGTTTTGGAGCTCACAGCTCCAGCTATCACTTTGAACGGTCGCGTTGTCGCGCCCAATGCGAACCCGATTTGAGGATTGAGGAAATTTCCTGCCGAGACCTCAACCCGATCCGCACAATCCATCTAATGCCAAATATTGACATCCCGCTTCCGCCGGATCTGCAGGAACTGTTCAAGCTTCCGGCATGCGCGGACGTGAGTCTGCCCCCGCCGAAACCGCTAAAGGTGCAACTTCCTGGAGGTGGGACGTTGAGCGCATTCTCCGATTTATCCAAAGGGATTCCGACCGACTGCGCGATGACGTTCAGCCTGCTGATGCAGATCGGGCCGTTCCTCGGCGCCACGGAATGCTTAGTGAAAGTGCTCAAGTTGGTCCAGACCGTGGTAGACGTACTTAAATCCGCAACACTTCCTACCGATCTGATCGGTGCTATTCCAAAAATCGTAAAAGCCGCCGAACCTGTTATCGAATGCGCGGTATCGTTTACCCCGGCGGGGCTGATTCCATTTATCCGCGACCTTCTGTGCCTGATTCTGAAGGTCCTCAAGTGCCTACTGGAACAAATGAAGTCCGTCCTGAGGATACTTGAACAAACCACGCTCCAGATTGCCATTGCCGAACAGAGTGGAAACGCAGAATGGCTGCAGAGTTTGCAGTGCGCCCAGAACAACGCTCTGACACAGACGCAGCACCTGACCGCGTCGCTGGAGGCGCTGAGCGTCCTCCTCGACCTGGCCGGAGACCTGATGCAGATCGTCGGCATCCCGCCGATAAAACTGCCAACGATAGGGTCACAGGTTGACCTCACATCTCTGAAGCAGTTCGTGCAAGCGATCCAAGAGGTGGTCGCAACGATTCAGATTGCCGCAGATCTCTTGGGAGGATGCGGGTAATGAACGGCGACGAATTCATCGGCAAGGGGTGGCGTTTCCCGATCAAAATCAATGCAAAAGGTGCGATCGATTGGTCGGAAGGTCCTGCGCGAATTTCTGATGCGATCTGGATCATCGTCAAAACTGCTCTTGGCGAACGCGTCATGCGTCCCACTTTCGGTGCCGGTGCAAATGACTATGTCTTTCAATCCAACAGCTTTGTCTTCCAAACCAAACTGGTGGTGGCCATCAAGAGCGCCTTGGTACAATGGGAGCCGCGCATTGAACTTGGCCAGGTACTGGCTCAGCCGGTCACCGACGAACCGACCCAGGTACTCGTATCGATCGAGTATCGGGTTCGAACAACCAATGAGCTGTTTAACGTCGTTTATCCGTTCTATCTCACCGAAGGGGTAAGCTAAATGCCACTGCCCGACATACAACTGGATGATCGCACGTTCGAAACGCTTGTCGCAGATGTTAGGCGGCGAATTCCTGGTTACACACCCGAATGGACTGACCTGAATGAGAGCGATCCGGGAATCACCCTGGTACAGCTTTTCGCCTGGCTGGAGGAGATGATCCTCTGGCGTTTGAATCGTGTTCCGGAAAAAAACTACATTGAATTCCTGAAGTTAATCGGCATTGAGCTGAGTCCACCGGCGCCGGCCAAAGGCGATCTAACTTTCACGCTAACCATCGCCGGCACCCCCAGAAATGGGCTTCCGGACATTCCGGTGCAGATACCGGCTGGGACAGCGGTTTCTACCAGCGAACCAGACGCAGAGGGTCCGGTGATATTTGAAACCGATAGCGATCTTATTGCCGTTGGAGCCACATTAAAGAATCTCCAGAGTTTTGATGGTGCGCAGTTTCAACTGCTCGACCAGTCAAACGGGATTCCGGGAAAGTTTTACTTTCCCTTCGGCCAAAAGCCGCAAGCGGCAGCCGCATTCTACCTAGGCTTTGACCGAGTCTTCCCCGGTTCAGCACCATCAAGTCCGCCACTGTCCAGTCCGCCGTTTTTCGCCTCCCAAATTTACACCCTAAAAATTAATGCCTATACGGCGGATCTCATCGAGCAAGGACAAGGCATCGGCGCCGACTTGCTTGTGCCCACGCCGCCAGTCACCGCGGTTTGGGAGTATTGGGGCGGCAGTTCTCCATCCTGGCAGCCGCTCAATGTGACCAGCGATACTACTGCTGCACTCACTCGCACCGGGACAGTTACTTTCGAGACACCGGACCGGCAAGCAGCAATGAAAGTCGGGCTGCTGCAGAAACCCGATGATCCATCTTTATTTTGGTTCCGGTATCGGATCGAGCAAGTCTTAGGGGCCGGATACGAAGTCCCGCCTCGGCTGGAAGACGTGCTGAGCAATACGGTCAGCGCCACTAACGTCATCACTATCGCCGATGAGCTCCTCGGCGCCAGCGACGGCAGCCCAAATCAGGTTTTTCAACTCGCGAATAAGCCGGTGTTGCTTGATGGATTTGATCTGCAGGTGGACGAAGGCGAGGGCTTTCAGTCTTGGATCAGAGTCGACAATTTCGCCGGTTCAAAACGCTCCGATCCGCACTACACTTTGAATCCGGCAACCGGCGAAGTCGGCTTTGGTGATGGTGAGCAAGGAAAGATTCCCGGGCGACTTACTGAAGACGATCGCCCGGAGGAAGACTTGGCGAACATCAAAGTTGCAACGTACCGGTGGGGAGGCGGCGCTCGTGGAAATGTCGGAGCAAAAAAGGTGACCTCACTGCAATCTCCCGTGCCGTATGTTGCCAGCGTCACCAACTATCGCCCGACATCGGGTGGTCAGGACGAGGAAAGCTTGGAGAACGCGAAGGACCGGGCTCCGCAAGCCATCCGGACGCAATCCCGCGCAGTGACAGCGGACGATTTTGAGTTTTTGGCAATGCAGACACCAGGCGCGAGAATCAAGCGCGCTCACGCCCTTCCCCAACATAATCCAAACCTCGAACCCGTTCGTCCAATTGGGGCTGCTGTCCCCCCAACTTCGGTACCGATCCCGGGTGCAGTGAGTGTGATGGTTCTGCCGGACAGCCCTCTGAGTCAACCGATTCCTTCGGACGAAACGCTTGCGGCAGTTGCGACCTGGCTTAACGCGCATCGGTTAATCACGACCGAACTTTATGTGATCGCTCCAAAGTATCGGCAGGTCGAGATCGTAGCGAACATTGTTGTCGATAAGAGCGCTGTCAGCGGACAGGTCGCCCAAGACCTGAAGAAGCGGTTGCTCACTTACTTTCATCCGTTAACCGGGGGGACTGATGGAACTGGCTGGGCATTCGGCGGCACGATTTACTTCTCTGACACTTATCGGACGATCCTGGAAACTCCAGGAGTAGCACGCATCGAGGTTGGAGCGGTGACAACCTACGTCGACGGTCAAAAATTGCCGCCGGCCACTGACTTTGTTCTGGCGGAGAACGAGCTGGTGTTTTCCGAAACCCATACGATCCACACGAGTTATTGATGAACTTCACTGGAAAGCGGCTCGCCGGAAGTCATGCCCTACCAAATGGGCACGATCGATATTGGTTCCTGGATCAAATAGCCGGTTGGCGCGAGGCGTTCAGGCAGGGGATTGAACTGACAGTGCCCGACGGCAATCTGATTCTCGATCCACTGCCTGGGGCGGGATCGCTGTTGCTTGATGCGGAAATACAAACCTCAGAGTTTGTCTGTCCGAGTGCCCTGGCGACTGACGGCTGCGGACATGTTTTCGTGGTCGACGCCGCAACGAACCTGATCAAGCGCATCGATCTTGAGCGCGGCTCCGTCGAAACCCTCCTAGCGATGGGAGGAAAAGGAAGTGGACCCCGAGAGTTTCGTGAACCTCGCGGAATTGCTGCTCTACCCTCGGGCGGTATTGTGGTCTCGGACACGGGAAACCATCACATCAAGATTTTTTTACCTCCCGCCTACGCGCTGGTGCAGGATTGGGGTGCGAATGACGTATTGAATCAGCCGAGCCCGGGTGACGGCAGAAGGATGTTCCGCTGGCCATGGGACGTTGCGGTCGGTGCTGGCGATGCCGTCTACATTGTGGACCGGGGGAATCGTCGTATCCAGAAGATCTCCGCGGACGGCACCTGGCAAAATGAATTTGCCAATGAAACGTTCGTAAACCCGATTCGCATGGCTGTCGGACCGGAAGGAGCGGTTGCGGTGGTCGATGCGGGATCCAACCAGGTGATAGTGATCGCATCGGGCAGTCGGCAATTCATAACCGGCGTTGACAAGCCCAGAAGCGTAGCGTTTGGCGCCAATGAGAAGATTTATGTAGGTGACGCCGAAGGTCTCATCCACGTTTTCGAGCCGGATGCAAAAACTGAGAACAGCTATCGGAATATCGGAGCGGGCACCACTGACTTCTCGGGCGAGATCGTCGATCTGGTGTGGGAAAGTAATTACGGTCTTCTAGCAATTGTTGCCGAGAAGTTTAATGGGCGCCGGCAACGGCTATGGAAGATCAACCCAAACGGAGCCCCGGTTAGTATGGGCAGGTTCATCACCCAGGCGCTCGACAGCAAGATTCCAAACTGCCAGTGGCATCGAGTACTCCTTAATGCGCAGGTGCCAAATGGCACCAGCATCCAGATCGACAGCTTTACCACGGATACAATAAATCCGGACGACCGTGACGGGCAGGTAAAAGATCCTGATTTCAATCAATGGAACTTTTGCGTCAAAGCAGGCGACTCCAATCCGGACTGCCTCGTTCAAAGCGGAACCGGACGTTACCTCTGGCTCCGGCTGACTCTCAACTCGAATGGACTGGAGTCGCCTGAGTTAGGCTCGATCAAAGCGTTCTACCCGCGAACGAGCTATTTACAATATCTACCGGCAGTCTATCAGGAGGACGAAGAGAGTCGGCAGTTTCTGGAACGGTTCTTATCGATTTTTCAATCGGAGTTCGACGAGTTTGACCGTCGTATCGATAGGCTGTGGCAACTCTTTAACCCGGGTTCGACCCCTGAAAAAGACCTCAAATGGCTAGCCGGTTGGCTGGCACTGGTTGTGAACCCAGATTGGCCGGAAGCCGAGCTCCGGTCGATGATCAAGGACGCTTTCCAGACTTATCTGCAACGTGGAACTGTGGCTGGACTTCAAAAGGCCATTCGAGATTACGTGGGAGTCGACGCGGGCATCGTCGAACATTTCCGCTTACGCCGATTACCGCTTTTGTCGATTGCTGGTTCGGTTGAGGGAGGCGTTCGGCTGTGGAGTCCGGATTTTTATAAGAGATTGCAGCTAGACGCTAATTCTCAGATCGGTTCCTTCCAACTAATTAGCAAACCTGAGCCAAGGGTCGAGGCATTGAGCTGGGGAGCTCACCAATTCACAGTCTTCTTTGCCGCCAACCCTTATGGGTTTGACGATACCGAGCGACAGGTTACCCAGGTAGTCGAACGAGAAAAGCCGGCGCACACCCAGCATACGATTTGCCCGGTTTTTCCACGCTTCCGAATTGGGGTACAGGCGACAATCGGCACCGATTCGGTGGTGGGCGGAATCAGTTACTTAGTGCTGAATCGGCTCTCCACCCTGGGTTATGATTCAATTCTCGGCTGTTCACAACAGGAACAGAAGCTTCGCGAACTCGGCTTGACGCCGCGTCCAGTCGTAGGCCGCTCTTCCCTCCTTTCGTAACGGAGCCAGCGATGAAGACAACAAATAACAAACACAAAAACGATTGCTTACCGTGCGATATCCCTCCGTTCACTCGGAACAACTATTTCACCGGAAAGCTGCTGACGGAGCGGGACTTCACTGCCGAGCAGCAATATGTGGCTGACAAGCTTCGGCTTCATCACGTTGGGTTGCACGGTTGGGGCGTAGTCTGCGGACTGAAGGTAAAACCACACCCGGTTTGCCCCGAATTACGGATTGTGGTGGAGCCGGGCCTGGCGATCGACGGTTGCGGACGCGAAATTCGACTTCCGCAGGAAATAGAGCTCGATCTGCCAAGCCTTCACCCTTCGGCCGTCGTGATCGAGGGTCCGTGCCCGCCGGAATCATCCGGCGAATCCAAGGAAAGCGCCGGCGCGCCCGAAGAACAACCAGAGGAGTACGAACCGAGTCTCACTCTTTTCGTCTGCCTTCGCTACGCGGAGTGGCAAACCGAACTAACACCGGCCCCTTTTAATGAATGCGCCAGTGGAAGCAGTACGACCAAACCTAATAGAATCCTGGAAGGTTGCGACTTACAGATCTTAACCAAAGAGCCCGCTGATTTTGAACGAGTCAGAAAGGAAAAGGAAAAATGGGAGGACCGGGATCCTCACGAGATTTACGAGAGTCTGTTCGCTGGCTGCCCCGAACCATTCGACAGCCATTGTATTCCCTTGGCTGTCATTAGCGATTTCACACCCGGTCAAGAGCTGAAAGCAGGATCGATTCACAACCGTCGTTGCCGCCAGCTCCTTCCAAGTACAACGGTGCTTGATCGATTGATCCGTTACATCCTGAAGAAGATTCCGACCAGGAACCTCACACGAATTATTGAAATCGGTTGGAATCATCGCGAGGAATACAGCACGCACGATTTCCTGAAGCTGTTTGTCGGTGAACACGAATCATCGCCGGGACTTCAGGTCACGTTCGATCGCCCGGTGCGGCACGAAGGAATTACACCGAGGACGTTTCAGGCAATCGCCGTTCGTTACCTCGAGAATACGCACGGCGCGGGGCAACCTGAGGTTGTACCCGCAACGGTCCGACTGAACTCCACCCGAACACGAGCTCACCTTCATATCGATTCACACTATGCCCGGGAACGTTTGGATCGTACTCGATTCGATCTCTATCTGTTGCTGCGCTGCAACCTGGTAGTCGACGATCACGGTTACCCGGTGGATGGCGATTTCCTGGCCGGTGTAGATACCGACGGAGACTACGTTGCGGCATTCCCGACCGGCGATGGAATCGCGGGCGGCCTTTTTGAAAGCTGGATCCGCGTTGTTCACAGAGAAACTCACGAAAGAAAAGAAGAATATGACTCTCGCGCCTAACACCTCAACGTACTCTCAGTCCGCTGCCGAAGCCAAAAGCTGCCAATCGCCAGCGCCTTGGAGCTTACGATCCGGGCTGATGAACTTCGAGCGGCCCAAGTATTTTTGCGGTCATCTTCTCACCGACGTCGATCTGACCCAGGAACAGGCCTATTTTCGGGAGAAGACAAGGCTGTATCATCGGGCACTCGATGGCCATGGTATCGTGTGCGGCTTACGGCTGACCTGCGATCACAGCTGTTCCGGTGGGATTCTCATTAGCAAAGGTTACGCCATCGACAACTGCGGTAACGATTTGATCCTGGCGGAACGAACAGCGTTCGACGTGGTTGGCCGGTTGGTCGAGAAGGGTCTAATCGTGCAAGAGCCACCTTCCGATCCGTATAAACCGGAAAAGGTAAAACCTGAATGCCACTTCCAGCAATGTTTCTATATTACAATCAGTTATCAAGAAGAAGAGGCCGATTTTGCCACCCCGTTAGTCACGGCGTGCCAACCGATGCTCAGTGAATGCGAGGCAACACGCGTCAGAGAAACGGTCCAGCTCGATGTCGTCGAAACGTTACCGAACGACGAGCGCTCGGAATCTGCGCTTAAACGCCGGCTAGAATCATGTTTTAAAATCTTCAGCGAAGGAGCCTTCGCCCAAGCCTTGCATAAGCACCGCGATGCACTTGGCGAAATCATCACCCCTCCCGCTGCAGCGGCTTCGTCCAAAGCTTCGGAGCACCGCCACGCGGAGTACCACAAACTGTTTTTCGAGCTACGCGGACTTCTGCTGCTCTACTTCAACCAGCATCCGGACAAGTACAATTGCACAATCGAGCACGAAATCCGTAAAGTACGTTTTCCCGAAGTCCATAGGAAATCGGAAAAAGCTCAAGAGACCTACTTAGAGGAACTCCGAGATGCGTTTTCCTCTCTCCTCGCGTTAGCCTGGCAACATGCCGTTAGCGCGGCGCTTGGCGAGTTTGTTCCCTCCTGCCATGAAGCATCTGAGGCTTCCAGTATCTCTCTTGGAACCGTGGTTGTAGAGAACGGACGGGTGGTCCGGGTATGCAACTGTCCGCGCTCTTATGTCTGGTCTTTCGCGAACTTTCCGGAAGTCCTATTAGCGACAACGCTGAGCGGATTGGCTTGCAAGAAGGAAGCCAAAGCCCACTCGGAAACTGAAGGCGAAAAGAGGGCTTCACCGGAGATCTGCTGTCGCGATTTCGATTTTGATCTCGAATGTTTCCTGCAATGGCTTCACCTGAATCACAAAGCGCCCTATCATGCGGGCAGCGAATTGATTCATTGGTTGGAAACTTTTGGGAAATCATTGCGAGAGGGATTCGATTTCACTAATCCATGCAAATTTTCTTCAAGAATTTTTGAGGGAATGGAAGAGAAGAAAGCAACCGAATTCCTCAAAGCCGCGGATATCAAATCACGAGTCGTCGAGGCTCCACTTGAGATGCGAGCGCCTGATCTGTCCTCCCTGATCCAGAGCGCCGGCCTGGCTACTGGAGAGGAACCGATTATGCTGATGGTCAAAGAGGGTGTGGTAACCAGCGCTGTTGCTGAGCAATCGGAACTCCATGCTCAGATCCATAACCTGCAGAGCCAGATTAACAATCTCAAGGCACAACTGGAGAAGCTTCAGCCGCCGCGACCGCAAGGCGGACCAGGGCCTGGGTCAGCTCCGCGTCCTGCGTAGTTTTCGCAGAGCCAGGCGGACAGTTTGCAGCAAGCAATTCAGAAAACCGTTGTAATTCCTCTGGACCGATTGCGCAAGCGTTGGAGGGGCGTTGTGCTTCGCGAAGCCCGGGATAATCCAAAATTCGGCTTTCAATGATCTTGGGCACAACCCTTTAGCCTAACGCCTGGCTATTCATTTGAAACGATCAAAAAAACATCACCATGAGTACTGATATCGAGCGCCTGCTCTATTCCGAACGGCAGTATCTACGGAGCTTCGACTTCACCGCCGAGCAATCCTATCACCTGGAGATGCGCCGCCGGCTGAATCTGGCATTACACCTGTGGGGCATTGTCTACGGGCTCGAACTCTTGCAAGGAGAGGTTGTTCAAGGCGCGCCGGTTCAGTGCTATTTGAGTGAGGGAATGGCAATCGACGCTTACGGCCGGGAGATCATCGTCCCAGCAAAGCACCTGCTTTCGGAAGACCTGGACAATAACCGGATCACGGGCGCTGGAACTTGCTCAGTTTGGATAAGGTACACTCGCGACCCTGCTACCCCGCCGGAAGCAGCTTATCAGCGTTGCGATCTGAAGGAACAGTATACGCGGTGGCGGGAATCCTTCGAGATCAAGCTTATCTCAGTCGGCAGCAGTCCCTACCCGGCCGGCGCTAATCCGCTTCCGAGTGATCCTGATCCGTTTGGCGATCTTCCCGATGATCCGTCCAAATTTCCGTGGTGGATCCACCTGGGAACAATCAGCGTCGATGCATCGCTCCAGGTTAGTACCCCAAAAAACGAAGATCGATTCTATATTGGGACTCGTACCCAGCGGATCGAGGCTCCCCGCGACGCGACAACGGAGTTCAATATTCTCGGTGCGGATGCAACCCATCCGAATAGTCCTTTAAAACCGTTAACCTCGATTCAGGTTAGGGATAATTTGTTCCTTGAGCAGAATTTGATCGCAGGCACCGACTTTGCGGTTGATTTGCAAAAGATCCAGCCGCCGCCCAACCCGGTTCCGCCAAGCGTATTCCCAAATCCAACGGGAAACGTGAAGATCGCGAGCGACGTTTTTCTTCAAGGAAACTTGTACACTCACTGCGACCTCGCCCATCCTGACCTGTGGCTAAACCTGGATCAATGCATTCGCGAGCGGATCAAAAATTCAGTCCCGGAGGTTCATATTGGTACAGCGACGGTCCCGTTTTTGCCGAAGGCCAATAGGGACTCGTCAGGAGCGATTTCGGCAAGCGCCAACGTGACGATAGCCCCCAAGCTGGCGCAGATCGACGACAGCAAGAGCAACATCACCACGTCAATCGCCGGAATCATCGGGAAATCACTAGAGCATGGCGAAACGGGGGTCGTGGGCGCGGTCAAAAGTCGCATCATAACTAGCGCAGCGGCAAGCACCGAAACTTTTGAAATCCTGACGTCTGGCTCTCTCTCCCTTAACTCCGATGGAACGGGCACCTACAACGCTTTGCTTACGTGCACGATAGGGCCAGCTCAAGCGATTGGATCCCAGCCTCAACAGTATGATGTGCCAATCGATTCGGTGTTGATCAGCTATGTCGTTGTCCTTAGCCCGAAGCAATGACATTGACCATCGATAGGCTTCTCATCGGCGGCAAAATCCCCCCGTGGTCGAACTTAGATCGAGACCTGATTGACCGCGTCGCCCGCGGAGAGTTTGCGACCGAATGCGGCCGCCAGCTGAACCGGACTTGGCCCGTCCAGGCACGAGTAGCGCGAATTCGTCAGTTGCGAATTCGGGTTAATATTCCAGCCACCCAGCTACGACCTGATACTCTGGCCAAGGCTTGGACTGCGGCCTTTCTGCGGGAACTGTTCGGGGCGCTGGCTCATTTGAACGCCAACGAGATCCTTCAATTTGAGAGCAGAGCCGAGTATCTAGCTGCGGCCATTAAAGATCTCCTGGATGGAGCTACCGCGCAGCGATGGGCGTACGAAGAATTCGAGGACCTATTTGACGTTGGCGCACCCGAAGCCGTTCTGACTCTCTTTGAGAGAGAGTATGCCGAGATCGTTCCGATATTGTTGATCCTGGAAGACTGGGGCTTGCTCGATCGCCTTCTTGCGATTTGGAATGGGGCTTTCTTGGAGCGGTTCTTTTCCGTTATAGCAAACCAGGCCGGCGCCCGAAACAAAGACCTTTCGATCGAAGACCTGATCATCGTTGCGCAACTTTTGTTCGATGATCGTTCTTTGCTTGATAAAATGGCTCCGGCCGGAAATCCGAATCTGGTCGAAGGAAAGGTCGCACTGAGATTTTTTCTCGATTGGGCTCGCAAGTCCGATTGGAGAACCGCTCAGTCTATTTCGCCCCAGACAATCTCCCAGACGTTGCGCATAATTCGCACGCTCCTTGATTTGTTTCAGTCAGCGGAGACGAGATGGCGATCGCCTACCGGTGCAACCGGACATCCCGGAGATCCGATCCTCTCAGGACTGGCCGTCGATATCCGGAACGTGATCGTCGCGGCCGGCGGTGAAAATCGAACTGCTTTCACCGAGCTTTTGGATAGAGTCAGGTTGACCGCGGGTTCGCATACGCGGCAAAACTTGTTGATTGAATTCGGGAACATCATCGCAGCGGGAAACCTTGAAAGTCGAACCGCGTTTGTCGCGCTCTTTGAGCAGCTGACCCTAGCGACCGGCACTGGGACCGGCCCCGAAGGCAGACGGAAATCCACTGATTGCGCCGGTCTATTCCTCCTGATTAGGGTTCTCGACGAACTAGGATGGGAAGGTCGCCTCACCCGATCGTCCGCTAGCGCGACTTACGGTCTGCGCCTTGTCACTTATATCCTAGCCGGAGTAGCCTCGGCGGTTCTGAATCGCTTCACCGAGGAGCCAACCTACCTTGATGCCGGAATGGCCTTGTTCTCCGGTTGGATAGATCGACCCAATCTGGATGGGTTCCGTGATTTTTTGGCTTCGGGATCAGTCGAAACGCGGCGCGACCTTTTGCGCGAACTGCTGGGCGAAGAAACAATCGAAGAATATTCGGTCAATTGGCTGGCTTGTTTTGACTCGCTCGCCAACCACGTGATCCGAGAATTCACCAAACAAATTCGCTGCTTCGGAAAACCGAGCCGATCTTTTGTGGTGAAAAACTTCGTGGCTCTGCCTGGACGCATCCGAATCGAGGAAACGCGCCTAGTGGTCGTATTCACGTCGAGCCCGTTGCATGTCGTGCTTCATCTCTCCGGGCTGGATGATCCGGTGGAAGCGGTTGGTTGGCTGGGCGGACGGAGAATCGCGTTTCAGACCGAGGGTTCCTCATAAGGAACTTCGATTCCATTAAGGGGCCTTAATCTTGCTCGTCGTCTTCATCCTGTTCTCGAAAAGGGGGAGTAATGGAGTATTGGAGTGATGTCATGGACCTCGACGGAGTTCCCACCCTGAAAAACACCCGCCCCGTTGGGTTGAACCTGCTGAAGCGGAAGATCTGGAGTTTGAGCTCGTCCCTACCGTATTACTCCGATGGAACCGTATTCTGACACCATCGAACATCTGCGTGAAGAGATTTCCCGCCTCGATTTACTCCTTAAGCGGGCGGTGGTCATCGCGCGTGAGGCGAACTCCGGAACTGACGAGTTCAGAGGGCTGGTCGTTACCGAGAATGAGGTCGACGATATCCTTCGTACGACCGACTTGATGGGAGAACCATGGGAGCGCGCTGGAGCAAAAGAAGCAGAATTAACACAGATCGACAAAGAGCTCGAAAAAAGACGGAAACAAATCGACGGCCGAGTGAAAGCCTCTCGTGGAAAAAAGGTCCAGCTCGGCTTGCTCAACCTCGCTGCGCAGTTCGACCTCTCGCAAGCGGAGGTAGACATCCTGCTGGTGGCACTCGCGCCGGAGCTGGAACCGCGATACGAGACGCTCTACTCGTATCTGCAAAACGATGTAACGCGTAAACATCCCAGTGTTAATCTCGCGCTGAACTTGATCTGCCGTTCCGAGCGCGAAAAACTCAAGGCGCGAAACATCTTCTCCTCCGAGTCCTCACTGCTCTTCCACTGCATTTTCGACCTCGTCGAAGAAAGCCAAGACCGTCAACCATCGCTGTTGCGGAAATTTCTCAAGATCGACGAGACAATCGTTCGTTTCCTGCTAGATCAGCCTCCGAAAACTGCAAGCATAGGCGTACTCGTAACGCCGGCGGAAGAGGTCTGCCGCCTCGAGCTTCATCATTCGACGAATGAAAGGCTCGAGCATCTGGCAACTCATCTCGGTCAAAGAAAAGAGAACCCGCCGATTATCCGGCTCATCGGTCAATCCGATTCAGCGCTCCGGAGTGCGGCTGAAGCCTTTTGCCTGGTGCTTCGCCACAAGCTGCTGTTGGTCGAGCTCGGGCAAATCGCTGACGAGGCGCGTCTCGCGAAGTTGTTGCGCGATGCAAGGCTTTGGCAAGCGGTGTTGGTGGTACAAAGCAGCGAAACCGCTAACGAACCTGATGGCCGGCACTTGCGGCAGGCAGAGGAACTTCTCTGGGATCGTCTGCGCGATTTCAAGCAGCCGGTTCTCTTGCTCGGCCCGCCTGCCGCATTCCTTCAGGTGCCACGGCATGTCACCTTGTGGCGTGTCGAAATCGATACCCCTGATTTTGACGCCCGTCGCGCGGCTTGGAATGCCTTGGTTGGCAAATATGCGAACGAATCAGAAAGCGCGCGGCTCGCAGACGCCTTTCATTTCGGCCCACTTCGTATCCAGCAAACCGTCAATCTCGCAACCGGCTTAGCTGCGCTCCGCGATCCGGCCAATGCGCAGCCGACAACCGGAGACTTGCTCGACGCCGGGCGGTCGTTGACCGCGCCACAGGTAGGCGGCCTAGTCGTACAAATGAAGCCCCGCTACACCTGGGACGACATTGTTCTCCCACCCGACAAACTGCGACAGCTCCGAAGCATTGCTGCCTGGGTACGGTTCCGGCGCCAGGTGCATGAAGAATGGGGTTTCGGTCACAAACTGTCGCGCGGCAAAGGTCTCAATGTCCTGTTTACTGGTCCCTCCGGCACCGGCAAAACCATGGCGGCAGAAATCCTCGCCCATGAACTCTCGCTTGATCTGCTCCAAATCGATCTTTCCAGCGTGGTCAGTAAATACATCGGAGAGACCGAGAAAAACCTCAGCGCGATCTTTCGCGAAGCCGAACAAAGCCAGGCGCTGCTCTTTTTCGATGAGGCGGATTCCTTATTTGGTAAGCGTACGGAGATGAAAGACGCTCACGATCGTTACGCCAACATCGAGGTCAACTACCTGTTGCAGAGGGTTGAGCTGTACGAGGGAATCGTCGTATTGGCTACCAATCTGCAGAGGAATATCGACGACGCTTTCCTCCGCCGAATCAAAGAAGTGGTCGATTTTCCGTTCCCGGACGACAAGCTCCGGGCTCGCATCTGGCGCGCTCATTTTCCATCGGAAGCGCCAAAGGCGGACGATATCGATTTCGATTTCCTGGCGTCCCAGTTCAAACTGACTGGCGGCAACATCAAGAACATCGTCCTGAATGCTGCTTTCCTCGCGGCCGAAGAGGGAAGACCGATCAAGATGTCCGATTTAGTCCTCGGCACCAGGTCCGAGCTGCGCAAGGAGGGTAAGCTCTGTACAAAAAGCGATTTCGGGCCTTATTACGAATTTGTCCAGAAAGAGGGATCCTCCTGATGTGGTATCTCTTCCGATCAAAGGCTCCGGAGGCGGAACCCGATGTTCCGTCCAAACCAGATCTTGCTCCAAGCCCGACCGTTGAAGATCGGATGCTAGACTTGCAACGGAATATTGGAAATCGATCTCTGCAGCGCATGATCGCCGATTCGAAGCCACCCGTCACGGGAGAGCTCCCGCCGCATCCCGGCCACTCCAGCGGTGAGAAAATGGAACCGGACACACGGGAGTTGATGGAGTCTGGCTTCGGTTCAAGCTTCAACGACGTCCGCGTTCATATCGACGAAGAGGCGGCAGAGTCGGCAGCAGCGCTTCGCGCCGATGCCTACACCGCGGGACGCGATATCTATTTCGCCAGCGGCAAGTACGCTCCAAAAAGCTCGGACGGTCAGCGTCTACTCGCCCACGAACTTGCACATACAATCCAGCAGGGCGAAGGGAAGGCACCGACCGGCATCGCTGCCCAGGCTGATCGCGAGGTCGGCGTGGCCAGAGCAACCGATCCGTTGGAACGCGAGGCTGATCGCGCCGGCGAGGAAATCCTACAGAACCGACGACCACACGTTACGCAAAGCGCTCTGGCTGGCCACGCCGAAATACAGCGACAACCGGCTAAAGCCCCACCAACACCTGATTGGCAAAAGCGATTGGACGAGATGTTGCCTGGTGGACACGGGCTGCTGTTTCTCATGCAGCGTGACATGCAGCTGTCCGAGATTTTTGGTGAAGCCAAGTTAATCGAACTGGTCAATAAGATTTATCCGAATAATCCGGCTCGTGAATTAGTACATATCTATGGCGTCCCGGCCATCGTAGCACTCGATAAAGCGAACTTGGATGTACTAAAGGCTCGTCAGGAGCTCGAACCGAAAGCGCTTCAGGAGTTTGCCACCAAGTTCCCTAATGCAGCTGACCTGATACGAAGGAGCGTGCCCGCACTGAGACTGGTTAGCGAGGCGGAGGCGGCCGGAGCGGTGTTTGGCGGCTATGCGGAGGATGGACCCGCGCCAACGGTTGGCAGGCCATACACAAGTGGCCACGTGGTCTATGTCCCCAGGACTCGAACTGATCCCATCATAGCAATGAGCGACTTTCTGTTTGAGCTGAATAACGCGCTACGTGCGCCGAAATTTGCTGCACTTGCCACGGAAGCGGCAAAAGGATCGACGGGTACACTCACAGCCCGTGATTACGCCTATAAGGTCGTCGAACAGGAGGTTGAAGGAATGCTGCGGCTCGGAGAAACCTGGTTCAAACTGAAAACCACGGGGGGAGCGCATCCGGAATGGGACAAATACGATCAGGACTTTTTCCTTTCAGAGTATGAGGCAGTCAAAGCGGGGAAGAAAACCAAAGACGATATCGTGAGAGATGCCCTAAGACGCGTGTATGAGACCGGCGCAACGAGAGGCAAAACTGTCGAACAATATTATATGGATTCCTACAATAGACTCAGTGGCGGCAGATAGGATTTCTACACAGTTTCTTTTAGTAAGTTGCGTTTTCGGATTACTCGCTAGTTGTGGAGCTCAACAAAAGGGCGATCAACCCATGGAGCTGAAAGATTCGTTACCCTCCGTTCGTAACGACCGCATCAAATTCGTCACGATGAGTCCGCCAGATTCCCAGTTCGCGACTCTCGGCCGCTGGGTTGTCATAACTGGTCCACCCGAGTTAGTCGAATTATCGAACGCGGGTGACGTGCGCGTTTTGGACGAGATCGTAGCGCTTCTGAAGGACCAAGACCGAGCTTGGGCCGCGATGGTGTTATTGGCCGCCTTGACTCGTAGAGAGGAAGACGTTGTCAGTGCTTTCGCGACTAGCCCGGAGAAATGGTTGGAGTCGGTTGGAAAGACCGCCTATGCCCGCTGGAGCCAATGGCTGACCGGAGCGCGCGGAAAATTAACTTGGGACGCCGATAATCGAATATTCGTTGAGCAAAGGTGACAGGATCTGCCGCTGACATCCGTCAATTGGTTTGCGCCGATTCGAGGCCATTGTCTACAATCGCTTTCTGGGGCTGCTTTCTGGGGCTATTAGACAGCATTGTGAAAAACGTCGGAAATCAGTGCCAAAGGCGGCCAGCGGTAACACGCATTGGAGCTTTGACCGCTTCGACTTCTTAACGGTTCTGCGATCACGTTTCTCGGCGAAAGCACTCGCTTCAATAAGATCATTTCACTGAAGAAAGATTGATGGCTGTTCAGGTGTGAATTCTGCCCCAGGATCACGGGGGCACCGTCGGCCAATCATGTGTAGTTCGCTTCTGTTCGATTGTCGATCGGACTGCTCGATCGCTCAGTACTAGCCAGGAAGACTTGGTATGGCAACTTCGACAGCCGAACACGCAACTGATTCGAAGTACGCCGAAGCCAATTCGCAGGGAAACCCATTTGTTCACGGTGCACCTCAGCAGGTCATCGAATCACATGGAGAGCTTGCCGGCCGAGTCTTCAGTGGCAGGCCATTCCAGTCTTCAGCAGGTGAAGTCGCGCAGCTGCTCAGCAGCAATGCGATGTCCCATTCTGCAAACAACTCGATTCGCCTCGCGACTGTGCAGCGGGCGCAGCGGACTTACGGCAATCGCTTTGTCCAGCGCCTGGCAAATCGGCTGCAACAGACAACCATAGCAAGCCCCATCCAGCGCCATTGCGCGTGTGGCGGAACTTGCGATGAGTGCCGCGCCGCGGCGTCCGATATTCATCTCGCCGGCGAAATGGCCCAACTTGAATCGCCGCGGCTGGTCCAGGAACAACCCTCAAACTCGACAACTACAGCCAATGCGGCAGCTCTTCCTGATCGATTGGTGCCGCTGGGGAGCGGGGCTGATCCGCTTGATCGGACAACGCAGCACTTCATGGAATCTCGATTCCTTACCGATTTCGCGGATGTCCGAGTTCACATCGATTCTGCAGCGGAACAATCAGCTACGGCTCTTGACGCGGATGCCTTTACCACCGGCCGCGACATCTATTTTGCATCGGGGAAATATGCGCCGGCGTCCGTAGAAGGCAGACATCTTTTGGCACACGAACTCACGCACGTCGTCCAACAGGCGGAGGGACAGACACCAGCTGAACTCACTCACTCAAATAGCAGCAATGTGGAGATTGGCGCTCCACACGATCCGCTTGAACGGGAAGCAGAGCAGACCGCCGATCGGATCATGTCCCTAGAGCCGATACTATCGGAATCCCAGAGAGTCGGGCAGATCCAGGGCGACAAATACGCCGGAATAGCGAGGACAGCCGTTCAAACCAAACCCTCGGCCGATCAGGGTCCGTTTCCGGCAAAACTTTCAGCTCAAAGATCGGGTGTCAGATCAACTTGGTCATTGCAGCGCCAAACTTCGACCCCCCCCTCCGGGAGCGACTCAGACCCCAGCGCCCGCGCTCGAGTTACGCTTCAGGCGCTCGGAATCAGCTTGTCAGACGAAGATCTGACCGAACTCATCAAGCAGTTCCCCCGCGGGGACATCGTCCTGAGCCCGGTACAACTAACCCTCTACGGACGCACGAGTGGGATCGCGGCAGCGGCGAAGATTCGAGCCAATCAGGTGCTGGCCTCGAACTATACACCTAGGACGGCAACCTATGTGGTCGCAACAGGTGCCGGGCGATCGATTCTGGTTGTCGGCGAGGGTGGCGCAAGCCGGTTGTTCGACGCCGGTAACATCGTTGGTCGCACTGCCGCGGCAGTAAATTTCCTCGTGCAGGCCGGCCTGGCGAAAACGCCGGGCATAGTAAAGATCTCGCATACGGACTCAGACCATGTCACTGATCTGCAACAAGTGGTGGAAGGCTCCGGCATGCCCAAACCGCTGGTCGAAATAACTAAGCAACAGCTCCAGGATCCTAAGCTGACTCAGTTCGCTACTAGCCGGTTGAGCGCCGTCCGACCGAATATCATAGAGATCGATGTCAGCGGCGAGGGCCTACATGTCCATCGCGAGATCTCGGGAGCCCTGCAATACACCGATTTCCGGTGGGCACCAGCGCATGCCGCGCTAGCAACCGGAGGTCTAAGTGCAAAACAGCGCGCCGGAGTTTTGAACGCCAGTAGTCCAGTCACTATCATCCGAGATCTCTTGACCGGAGAGGTCCGCGTTTATACGGCCGACTCGGAGCCCACGACGGTGATGAAGATGTTTCAGTATATCCACCCGTCGGCCATGCCGTACCTGTTTGGAGAAGGCCAGTTGAAGGAATTCGAACTGCCCCATCACGGCGGCGCCAGCACCGAAACGCGCAGAACGGAAGCAGCGCTTAACTATGTTCGAATGCTCAGTCTCGCCTATGAGGCGAGCGACGGTACCACCACATTTTTCACGCAAACTCAACCGGATAGACTGGAGGCGGAAACCAGCCACGTGCGCGCCCTTCACGCCGCCGGCTTTCCGATCGTGACTGCGCTGCTCGGGGGTGAACCGGGCCAGCCTCCCATCCTCGCGATTCGGGGAGGAGTACCCGAAACCTTAAACCTGTCTGCGGAAGAACAGTCTGAAGTTAATACGAAAGTGCGACCGGGGGAGTCGGCACTTATGAACGCACGAAAGGTGGGAGCCGCAGTCGCGAAGATACGCAACGCGCTGCAAATTCAGCTGGAAGCGGCGCAAACCGGCTCACCCGAAGTGGCCAAGGGCATATCTGCTGGCCTGGAGAAACTGGAGGCGGAGGACAAGGCAAGATCGGAAGCCGTCCAAACCTGGTGGAGCGCCCTTGAGCGGTCGCTTATCGCCAGTGGCGGCTTCAACAAGGATCTGGACGTTAGCTCTTGTCGGGAGGCGCTCGCCAAAATTGGGACGACGCCGATTATGACGCCGGAGCGGCTGGCTGAATGGGAACAAACAGTCGAGTTCATGAACGCAATGATGGGCGCAAGCGGACGCGTAGCCGAGTTGGCGCTGGGTATGGCCGACGCGATGCTCAAACAGGACTGGGCGCGAATGGAATCGTTGAAGACCCGTCAGGGAGAGGCGTATCGGGAAGCCGTGGCAGCGATGGGTGGCGCGAAGGTCGAAGAGACCGTTCGCAACACTTGGAAGACTGAGATCGCTAAACTTCAGCAGATCCAAGGCCAACTGCTAGAGATGGGTTACGAAGCAGCGAAAGCCAAAGCAGAGAATCGTTTAGCGACGGCCTCCATGGAAGCGCTGGCGGATCAGATGAAAGCCGAAGCGATGGTTACCGGGGCTAGTGAAGGCCGTGCCGGGATCCCTCGGACGAGCAGCGGCGACATCAACCAAATGGCGCGCGTCGGCGCCGGTGCGATGGCGGCGCTCGAAGTCGTCCGAATCATTCTGGATCTGTGGCATAACATTCAGGCCGGTATGGCCGCGGCCGAGGTCCGCGCGATCAAGCGGCAGCTTCGCGGATGGAACCGGATGCACTGGTGGGTAGCGCTCGGCGCAATGCCCCAAGTAGAAGTCGTTGACGACGATAACAACCAGCTCTCGCCTCGCCTCACCGACATCCCGACGATTTACAAGGTCATGGCCAACGAGAAAGTGGATGAGTCGTACAAGGTCCCAGACCATCCGCGAATCGTCGTGACCGGGCTCAGCAAGAATGACCAGATGCTGGCCGCCACGCACTTGTTTCTCAATGTTTCAAACCTGGACCAGTGGCATCAAGCGGTTAACGATGCGAGAGGACAGCAGGATGAGGAGGGCCGACCCCAAATCGAGGTCGACGATACGGGCCGCCAATGGGGTGTGTACGTATGGGACGCTAAGAAGAAGGACTACACACAGCAAGTCGATCCCGAGGTGTCGGCGCTTCTAAACAAGGTCTACACGACCTGTTTCGAAAACAGCGACGCAGAACTCAAACTGAAGGCAGCCAAAGGTGATAGGCAGGTCGCAACAGTCAAACTGACCGGCTGGGTCAGCAAGACCCGCGATTGCTGGATTTATAGTCAGCGCGGCGGCATTCACAAGTCGAAATTCCCATTCGAACCGTCGCTGCTCCTTCCGAAAAAGTTACCGGCCGACGGCCTGGTGGAGGCGAGAGCAGCCGACGCCGCGACTTATGATTTCCTGCGCCAATTCCTTTGGCGGAGCGACCAAAGCGATTATCAGGCATTGGGCCAACCGGTGACCATTCATTATGAGCCCAATACAGAGGGACGCTGCTACGTTGACGTCGGCGATCTCGAGATGCGGCCGCCTCCGCCGGGATCGCCAGCGAAAACCGTCGACACTCCGAAGACGGACGCGTCTGTCCAGCGCAAGACTGCGACCTCGGTAACAGCGAATTCGGGGACGGCTCTCGAAATCGCCCGAACTGGAGTTGCGTCGGCGGAGTCTACTCTGCCGCATGCAGACTTGATCCAGGATTCGTTTGGTCACCACGATATAGGCGCAATCAAAGCGCAGGTCGGCGGCAGCGGCGCCACCGCCTCTGAGGCGATTGGTGCCAGGGCGTTTGCTCATGACGGTCGAGTCGCGTTTGCCAGCTCACCCGATCTGCACACCGCAGCACACGAGGCGGCGCACGTTGTGCAACAGCGTGGCGGCCGTAGGCCTGCGAGTGGTCTCGATACACCAGGAGATCCGCTAGAACACCACGCCGAGAGGGTGGCGGACACGGTAGCCGCCGGTATCTCCGCCGAAGCCGTGCTCGACGCGGTGGTCGATCCGGGCGCACCTGGCGCGACGACCGCCGTCCAGCGAGCGCCAGAAACAGATAAAGAACGGATCGGTCCCACCAATCCCGAGTACGTTAATCAGCATCGGTCGCATATCCTTGCTGCCATCGCCGACCGGATCGCGCGGATCGGCCTTCCTCACCCCCATCGCCGCGTTACTTGGGCGTATGGCGAAACCGCCAACCCCGTAGGCGCTGCCATTTGGGATTACGTCAACGCTGTTCCCGACATGGCGCTCAAACGGTTAATGATGCTCTCTTATCCGGCAGACTTGATTGAAATAGTGGATGCCGCGAGAAGAGGACCGGAAGGAACCCGGCTGGAAGCGGTTTCCCTCGCAGTGGCGATCGCGTTTGATGGCCCCCTAATTATTTCGATCCGACGAATGGGTCCGCGGTTCTGTGTCCAAATGGATATGCACGGGGGAATCAGACCAGCTGGCTCAGACTTGGTTACCAGCTCTCCGCTGGATGGAGTGATTGCTGAAGTTTTGGTGAAGCCGGGTTCGGTCTACTACTCGCCTCCAAAAAAGGGAGCGCCTGACGACACCGGCGGACGCCCATTTGCGAAGGGTGCTCGTAACGTTCAATACGAATGGTTAGATAAAGATCCAGCGCTCTGGAACTGGATAAAAGTCACTGCGCCGCCCAATCCAACGGTTGAAGACGTTGCCCAGACCCCGTTTGTGGGTGACCGAGTGTTGGGTGGTTCAGAACAGGCTTATCGGATAGCTGCCAGTCCGCCGTATTTCGGAATTCCGTTTGAAACGGCGCGACTGGTTCCGGAAGCGATCGGCCACGCTCCCTTTGACCTGCAAGTAAAGCTGCAGACTGGTCCGGGTCCACGTGTTGCCGACCCAACGAAACTCGGCCGGAGTCTCCTTGCCGACGAAGCGGCTTTAGCCCAGGCACCGGCAGCGACTAGCGCGGATCCGCCGCTTGCGCAATCTCTTGATCGGGCCCGCGTTCAGATCGGGTTCATGCTGAGGGCGTTGGATGAACTCAAGAGCGCTTTCTTCCTGAGTCAACAGAAAGCGCTCGCGACTCGGTTGAGTGAGGCCGTGAAGGAAGAGGCGATCAGCACGGAATTCGTGGCTCAGGCCGCCATTTCCTTTGGCCACGAGCTTTCCGCTTGGCATCTGGCCGATCATCTCGGCGGGGCGATCGGGTTTTTGAATCGGAGAAATCATGATCTAACGCTGGGCCAGAAGCGCGATTCGCGTTGGGTCCCGGTAGTGGCGGAACAGGAACGAATTCTGCACGCCGCCTCGTCAGAGCTTCAGGCAGTTATCGAATCCATTTCGACGGGAGGTACGAACCCGGGAGACGCGGTGGCGGTTGCCTCGATTAGAGAAGTTCTCGAGGCCTATTCGCGTGCGGCTGGTGTCTCGCACCTCCACGCGGAGGCCCCGGGCGCACTGGCCGAGGCGCGTCGCTTACGTTCTCTGCTCCCGATGGCTTTGGCAGAGGAACGAGTCCGCGCCACTCGGGCGGCGGTTACGGTCCAACGCGAAACGGAGAAAGGAGCAGAGTCTCTCGAACCGGGTGCGGAGAAAACGCCGACGGAAGTCCTGGAAGAAACACAAACCGCAGCCGATCTACGGGGCAAAGCACTGCGCGGGGAACCCGTCAGTCTAGACGACATTGAAAAGCTGAATGTGGACGCGAGCGAGACGGGACTGCGTGCCAATCTGGTCAAACTTGCGACTCAGGCCCACACTGTTATGCGCAAAGCAGACGACGCTGGGGTTCCGCAGGGTGTCCATCCTAGCGGCGCATGGTCGGTCCACATGGTCTCCGAAAAAATCATCTCCTCCGTCAATCAATGGCACGAGGTGCTGGATAAGGCCCACGAGTGGGTCGGTCCAAGAAAAGGACTCTCAAGCGATCAGACAAAGACCGCGCAGAGACAGGAAGCGGTTAAGCGCGTGAACGACGAGATGACTGCCTTTACTAAGTTGATCGATTTCAATGGATTTCTACGGGCCGCGTACGAAGAGATCAGCGACAGAGTTCTGTTAAAGCTGATCCTGTCGATGGTTCTACAGCTTGGGTTGATGATAGCGACCGGTGAACTCCTCGGGGTTGCCTTTGTTTTCTTGCGATCGCTGGCCGTAGCTGGAGAAATCGGTGCAGAATTGCGCGAGGCCAGCCTGCTTTACAAGGGTGCAGAGTTACTCACACACACCGGCGCAAGCACGGGCATTCAGGCAGCCTTCGGCGAGAAAGTAGGCGGTCGCGAATTTGCGGAAAACGCGCTTGCCGCTGTTTTGGCTAGTGCAGTGCTGAAGCCGTTCCGAGGGCTGCTTGAAGAATCCTCAGAGGTGGAAGCAGGCATGGTGAGGCGAGGAGGTCGGTTCGCCGCGGATCTCGTGCTTGAGACGGGTGCCGGGATCAGCGCGGCTGCTGTTGCGCACGCTTTAACTCATGGAGGCGAATTCGATTTTGCCTCGAGAGACGAATGGATCCTTCAAAATCTCTCGCTGGTGGCAACGCGTTTCGTTCACAAGGGCACGGAACGCATGCTCCAACGCATCGAGAATTTCAAAGCGCGGCTACAAATCGCAAAAGCCAGAGATTTGCGATCGGTCGAAGAGCTCCTGACGAAAACCGAAGCCTTGCGCAAGCGTGCTGGGGATTCCAGAAAGCCGACTGCGGAGGAAGCGCTCGCGGAGCTTCGCGAGCGCCACTTGATCCTGGTGCACGAGAGAGCGCTGTATCAGGAGGCGGGAATCCCGTTGAAGGAAATTGACCAGGATTTAGGGACTACCAAGGCGCAGTTCGCCGATGTTCCGCTCCGTTTGGCTCACCTCAGCCCAATTGTTGAAGGCCAGATCTACGAAGGTTCTTACGAACAAATTGCACACGCGTTTGAGGTCGCGCAGCAGGTTGGTGCACCGATTACCAGCGCGGAATGGATTCCCGAACGAGGCGCTTGGCATTTCCAAGCCGGTGATCGGGTCATCGAAATTCGCCAACGCGGTCCCGGCGGCCGGCTGCTTGAAAAAGGCCAATTGCCGGAAACCCCTTCCGCGACAGGGCGTCGCCAAGACCTAAGTAATCCCGCTGCGGACCCTGACACCACAGCTAAGCCTGGCGATTTTACACCGGAACAGATCGACTCAGCGAACCGAGAGCTCGCGATTCGGATCAATGATCGCACCAAGGTTACAGAGGTCGCGGATCCTCAACTCCGGGAAAAGTATGACCTCGAAGTCGATCTGGGAGATGGCCAGAAATATCGAAGGAAGAAAGATGGGCGTTGGTGCCTCTTCCGCAATCCGACCCGTTGTGGGGAGGATTTCAGCGAAGCGGTCAAGCAGAAGGCTCAGGAACAGAAAGAGAGACTGGAAGCCGAGAAAGCAAAGCAAGAAAAACAAGATCGCGAAAAGGAATCAGCTAAGTCGAATGAACCTGGAGCCTTGGACGATCGGGACACTAGCAAATCGGGGGCCGTAGGGAAGACTCCGACGGCAAGTGCCAAGGAAAAGCTGGTCATAGAACGCGACAAAGAGGTGGTCGTAAAAGTCGGAAGCGGGAGGGACGAAGAAGAAGTCGGTGCGACTTGGAAAGGCGGAGGCGATTATGTTGTCGAGCTTCTCGGTAAGTCCACGAGAATCGATGTAAACGATCGGAGTAGAGCACTTACGCAGATTGAGAAAATGGGCTTGAGTCGTAGCCAAGCCGCTGAGCTGCTCGCGAAGATACCTCCACAAAGGACCTTAGTTTCGTTTGCGGTCGAAAGGGGAGACCCGGTCGGCTGGCTCAAAAAACGGTTAAATGATCCAACCGGGATGTGGGAGAGCGACGCGTTTGAGGCGCCACCCATTGAGGGGATACGAGTCAACGCGCGAATCGGCCGAGGTGAAGCTCGACTGTCGGCCTACGGTTTGGTTTTCGAGGAAATCCATCCTGGAGAGTTCACATGGAAACCGAGCCGGACAACCACGGCAAGAGAATACCAGTATGTGGACGCTGCTGGTAATAGAATAAAGGGGGCGGTGGTGCATCCGAGGGCGGTTGTCCACGTTGATGAAAACGGGGTAATCGACCAGGTTGTCGACAACATATTCAAAGGAGACCCGGCACACGTTAGGAAGCAGCTTAATGACCTCTTTGACCGCCAGGGTTGGAAACATAAGGAGAACTATTTGATCGGAGAGAAAAAAACCTAACAATCTGACTATGGCCTGCTGAAGCATCAGAATCATTGGATTCTACGCAGGTGCCGCAGGACGCGCGCGAGCGGCTTCGCCATCTGGTCCAGCAAAGGCGGTGCGTCATTGAGTTAGAGATCGATCGGGCTAAAATGGACCCTACTGCCTGGGACCTGTTCGATGCGTTGGAGGCTCATATTTTGCGCTCGCGCCGATTTCACCTTCACCTGAGATCTCTACTGCCGTACGACAAGGAACTTTCCCTTAACGAGCATGGACTTTCGCGCTCAACCGTTGGTATCTTGCATCACGCCCACGGCAAATCGTCGTCGGTTTTTATTGCAGGCGATTCGCTACTTCCTAGCCCAGGACTATCCAAATAAAGAACTAGTCATCGTGGACGATGGTGACGAAAAGGTTAGTGAATTCCTGCCGAAAGCTGAACCGATTCGCTACCTTCAATTACCCGAAAAAACGGTCCTCGGCGAAAAACGTAATCGCGCGGCGGCGGAGGCTCGCGGCGGAATCATCGTGCACTGGGATGATGATGATTGGAGCGCACCCTGGCGGCTGCGCTACCAGGTCGAGGAATTGTTGGCCTCCGGCGCGGACATCTGCGGATTGGACCGGGTCTTCTTCTATGCCCCGAGTGAGCGGCGGGCGTGGGAATACGTTTATCCGACTGGTCAGCGCCCCTGGGTGTACGGTGCGAGCCTTGCCTACCGCAAAGCATTCTGGGCAATGCATCCATTCCCGCAAATCGGCGCAGGAGAAGATACGAGGTTCGTTTGGGGCGATGCTCGTGCCAGGATTCATGTGCTCAAGGATCCGCACTGCCTGATCGCGCTCATGCACGACGGAAACTGCAGCCCTAAGCGGACCTCTGATCCGCGCTATCGGTCGCGGCCGGTTGAGGAGATCGAGAGGCTGCTGAGTGAGGACCTGAGCTTCTATACTTCCTTCAAAGGCCAAGCCAACGGAACCAGCGCACCGCCGATCGCATTCAAATCTAAGCAACGCGCGCTGATATCCGCGGCGTTGGGCATCGGCGATATCCTCCGGGTGACATCGCTGATTCGAGTTGCGCACGGGCTCGGCTATGAGGTTGATGTCCTGTTGGCTACAGATTACCCGGATGTAGTCGATCTGCTGAAAGATGCGCCGGAGATCCGGCATATCTTTCATTCACCCAGTCCACGTCAAGGAGGGTCGACACCGGCTCGTCTCGATGGGCTGAGCGAGCAAAGCTACGATTTCGCCACATTCACGACATGGAGCGCTTCACTGCAAGACCGGGTCCGGACCGCGAAAGTGCACGTGTTCGAGCGTGAACAGTGGTTGGCGGAAGGGGATAGCCGGTGCGTCGAGCGCATCGCGCGCGACCTTGGCTGGCGCGGCGAACTCCCGCCTACATTCGCAATGGCATCGAACCGGAAGTTTGGTTTACCGCCCGGAACCATCGCTATCCATCCCGGCTGCAAGTACGAGTGGCCCTGGAAGAAGTGGCATGGTTTTGACGAGTTAGCTCGCCTGTTTTCGAATATCGTTATTGTCGGCACCGATGAAGATCGGCGAACCGATAACACCTATTTTGCGCGCCCGTTTAGCTGGCCGGAACACGCCCAGAATTTTGTTGGTAGATTGAGTCTGAGTGATACGGCAGCATTGCTGAGGGAGTGCGCCGCGTTGGTCTCCAATGATTCCGGCTTGATGCATCTGGGAGTGGCTCTGGGCATCCCAACCTTTGGCATTTTCGGCATTACCAATCCGGATCGAGAGATGATTCGCGCGCCGAACATGTTTCCAATCACCAAGGGATTAGAATGCGAACCGGCCTGCCGTAAGGGCGCGTGGGGTAGACGCGATTGCGAGCATCATTTGCGCTGTCTGAAAACCCTTAGTCCGGAAGAAGTCTATGTGAAGGTGACGGCCACGCTGCCCGAACTGAAGAACCGATCGTCCACGTCGAGTGCTAACTCCACGGCATCACCGCATAACCACCAGAACATCATTAATGAGATGATCGGGCTCGCCTACTACGGCTACGTGTTTGACGCTTCCGGGTACGGCCAGGCAGCGCGGGCCTATCTGCATGCGTTGCACCAGGCCGGTATTGAACTGACTGTGATCGATCTGGCCGGTAATCGGCCTCGGCAGGTCGAGGACCCACTGGTTGCTTCTCTCATTGGGCAGCCAGTCGATGCCGACTTTCATCTTTTCCATGGGACACCACCGCTATGGGCCAGAATGGCTTTCCCCTTGCGCAATGTGATTGCGATGACCGTGTGGGAAACAGACACCATGCCGACACAATGGCGATCGATCCTGATGCACGCACTCGATGTGTGGTTGCCGTGTGAGTTCAATGCCACGGTGTTTTCCGCAGCGCTGAGCAAGCCGGTATTCAAACTTCCCCATCCCGTGTTTTCGGCGGAAGTGAATGGCGATATCTCACGCGAGACGATGAACGAGTGGGAGATCGAGGCAGATGATTTTGTGTTTTACTCCATCTTCGAATGGCAGGACCGCAAATCACCGGAACGCACCATGGAGGCGTATTTTCGAGCGTTTCGCGAAGAGGACGCAACCTTGCTCGTGCTCAAGACAAACCCCGGAGCATCTGTCGTCGCTGCACGCGCTCTCGCGGAAATGCGGAGACGCACCGGGTCGCGGGCTCGGGCCACGGTCCGCGCTGAAGCCTGGAGTGAGGCGCAGATCGCAGCGCTGCACGCGCGAGGCGATTGCTACGTGTCGCTGCATCGGGGTGAAGGCTGGGGTTATCCGCTATTCGAGGCGGCCAGTCTCGGCAAACCAGTGATTGCCACCGGCTACTCGGGACCGCTTGATTTCCTCAATGCTGACGCTCACTGCCTGGTTCGCCATACCCTTACGGCGGTCCAACAACCCTATGCGTTTTACCGGCCGTCGATGAAATGGGCCGAACCCGATACTGGCCATGGAATCGAACTGATGCGCACCGTCCGTGCTCAACCCGAAGAGGCTCGCGAGCGCGCGGCGGACGCAGCAAAACGCCTGGTCCGCGACTTCTCGGTCGACGAGATCGGTCGACGGGCAAAGCGTCGTCTAGCCGATTTGCTCCATCGGACCGATAGCGTAAAATGGGAGCGACTCGATCGCGCCCAGCGCACTGGTCATCTCCGTCCACCGGTGCCGATCCCAAGTGAATGGTTCGATGCCGACTATTTTGAGAACGGCGTCAAAAGTAACTGGAAGAACGGCTATCACTGGCGCGATTTCGCGGGCCTCTTCCGCGACACGGCACAGTTCCTCGTCACAATGTTCCCCGAGGCCGCATCTTTTCTCGATGCCGGTTGCGCCAAGGGTTTCCTGGTACGCGCGCTGCACGAACTAGGCAAGGACGCGTGGGGGTTTGATCACAGCAATTGGGCGCTCGAAAACGCCGAGGAACCCGCTCGTCCGTTCCTCCGCCAAGCCTGCGCGGAATCCGTCGAGTTCGATCGCAGGTTCGATTTGACCTTGGCGTTCTCGCTCCTCGAAAACCTGACCGAGGAACAGGCGATCAAGTTTCTGCGCCGAGCGAGAGAATGGACAACGCAAGCGCTGGTGGTGGTCGTCCTCCTCTGCGAAGATGAAACTAAGCGCGCGCAGTTACTCACGGACGACCGAGACCTCGCGCATGTCACGCTGCAAAGCCATGCATGGTGGCACCAGCGATTCCTCCAGGCCGGGTGGAGACGAGACGCACTTCACCGGATCGCAGAACGAGCGCTTCGCACCCACCCTCTGCCGATCCGCATGGCGTGGGATATTTTCACATACACACCTCAATGAGAGCGCAAGCGATCATGATCACCTGCCCCGAGCGGGCGGAGATGCTTGATCAGACTGTAACGCGTCTCAAGTGTACCGATTGGAAAGGATCCGCACATTTCCAGATGGATACTTGCGTTTCCGGCGATCCGCGTGCGCGTCAGACGGAAAACGTGAAGAATGCTTTTGAGTGGTTCCTTACGCAGAGCTCAGCGGATTTTGCGCTAGTTCTCGAAGATGATCTGGATTTTAATCTCCACCTTCGCTGGAACCTCGAGCGATGGTCGCCGATTCTCGATGAGAGGTTGCATTTTGGGAGCCTGTACAACCCAAACGTTCGGAGCCTCTGTCAAGGCGCCGATCACTTCGTCGCCGATCCCGCCGCCTGCTATGGCAGTCAGGCCTACCTATTTTCGAGGCACGCGATCGCGCTTGTGTTGCGGAGCTGGGATCAGGTCATCGGCATGCAGGACATCAAAGTGACCCGGATTCTTGGTGGAGCGGGCCACCTTCTCTACTATCACAAGCCGTCTTTGGTCCAACATGTTGGCACGGAGAGTGTTTGGGGCGGCGGATTTCATTGCGCCGCTGACTTCGACCGGGATTGGAAAGCGAGTTTCTCCTACGAACGCATCCCGGGTTGGTTCACCTTTCCCAGGCTTTATCAACAGGCCGTCGATGAAGCTGCACACGGTGACGTGCTGGTCGAAGTTGGGGCATGGTTAGGCCGAAGCACCGCTTTTTTAGGCGAGAAAGCGAAAGCTTCCGGTAAGCAGATCAAAGTCATCGTTGTAGACACTTTTGAAGGCAGCCAGGACGAACTCCACATGATGTCAGCTGCGGCGGTTCTTGGTGGTTCTGTTCAGGAGATATTTGAGCGGAATATGAGGCTGGCTGACGTATGGGAGCATTTGGAGATACATGAGGCCCGCTCGGCAGACGCCGCTGCCGCAATGCCAGATGGTTGTTGTGCATTTGTGTTCATTGATGCGGACCATCGTTACGACTCGGTGCGAGCAGACATTCGGGCTTGGATCGGCAAGGTTCGCCCGGGAGGCATCCTGGCGGGACACGATTGCTACACCTACGCTACGGTCTACAACGCTGTTCGAGATGAGTTGGGAGACCAGTTTGAGACCACTAACGAGAACGTGTGGATCCACCGGATTCCGCGAGCGTAAGCCGAACTAACGCAGCTCTCGACTATTTGACATCTGATGCAGCGCAAGCACATGGCGTCCGGCGCGATCCTCATTCACCTCGGTGCCGGCGTCGGCAACGTTGTGCTAGCTACGCCGCTGCTCGCCGCACTGAACCAACTCGGCTTTGAGATCGACGTCGCGTTGGCTGCAGACTACCCGGAAACTGCGGACTTGCTCAGACCGTGGAGCGCGGTGCGATCAGTATTCACGAATGTTGAAATTCCCTCCGCGAAGAATTACCACTACGTGCTCCCAGCCATTCCTCCTTTCTATTGGTCTCGCTTCGCGCACTGCTTCTGCAGCGTTAACAATCTTCTCCCACGTCCATCCGATGGACTGTTTTACGAAAACGAGCAGACGTTTTACTTCTCATTTGCGCGGACTTTGGGTTGGCGCGGAGCTGCCCCGTCTACCGTTTTACCTATTGCACCAACAGAACGAATGGATGTTACTAAGCGCACTCTTGTGCTCGCGCCCGGATGCAAGACCGGGGAAATGGCTAAGAAACGCTGGCCATACTTTCCTGCACTGGCTCAGGCGTTCGGCGATGTTATTGTCGCTGGAACTGCGGATGATCTTTGGGATGGCCAGGGCACACGATTGCACTTTCCGGCGCACGTCCACAACTTTGCCGGACGGTTATCCCTGCGGCAGACCGCGGAGGTCATCGCTGCTGCTGGCGTGTTCGTCGGGAACGACAGCGGTCTTTCTCACATCGCTGCCGCGGTTGGTTCGCCTACCGTAATGATCTTCGGCCCAACCTCTGAACGGGTGTTGGGATCTCTTCCTCCGAACGTGCGCGTCGTCCGACGCGGTCTGCGGTGCGAGCCATGTTGGTTCGACTCACGCTTCCGCGCCTGCGCTGGCCGGATCGATTGTCTGGCTCAGGTCACAGTCGAAGCGGTTGTTTGTGCGCTGGCGGAGCTCGGCTTTCGCCGGAACCCGTCGTGATTGGGTCGCCGGACGATCGGACACCGCCAGGATACCATGAGCTATTCCGCGTCTTTATTAATCTCGAGGCAGGCTCCAAGCACACAATGCCAGCCAAACTGCACGTGCGAGCGCAGCTCAGGGGCCGAGTTGCTTCCGCAAGTTAGGGACCGCTGCCAGTGATGCGCTGTCGCGCGGATCCACCTGAACGATCGCACCGGGTCGACTGAACCGATAGTGTCGGCCCGAAATGGGTCCGATTGCAGTAAGGGCAGTCTTGCCGATGTATTCGAACACTACTGCCGGATGCACGGGTAACGACGGATTGAAATCGCTCCGTCTAATCGGTTGAGCTATCGGGCGAACCAGCATTCCCGGACGCAGTTGCTCCCTCTTTTTGCCGCAGCATGACATGGTCGTTTTCCTCCGCCGGATCTTCAGTGAATGATGCAGGTGTAACCTTCGGTGCAGGGTTAGTCACTCGCTCTAAAACAATAGCAGCCGCAGAGAGCGAAGGCCATAACAAAGCCCGTTCAAACCAACTTTCTCCGAGCAAATAGGCGAATGGAACTGCCACCCAGACACTCAAGCAATAGAAACAATCGAGGAGTTTTCCGAAAAAACCTTCGCCCGCCCTGCGTCGTAACCAGATCACAATGTCCCATGGCCCGTCCTCCGCCTGAAAGAAGTGCGTAATCCGCCAGACCGTCAGGATGCCGAGAACTAACCAATAAAATTTCATTTTTCTTTGTAGTTACGCCCGCGAGTGAATTAAACCAACCACCGCCAGAAATCAGTCCAACGCCATAGCCCACATAATTCCGACTCTATTTCGGACGCTTTTAGTGACGCACGCGAGCCAGGAGCTCCAGGTTGTACTTCTCAAGCGGAGGCAAAGAACCCTCGATCTGAGCTGATGGTTCGATGATAAGCTGCCTCGATCTCCGTATCCGAGGCTCCAGCACCAATTCCCAAGAGGGCCCGTGCATCAGCCTTTTCCATATTCCTTCTCGCCTAAAAGGGTGTAACCACCCAAATCTCAACCGCCCGGTTCTGATCTGGCCGCTTGCTGTTGAGAAGCTCAGTCCCTCCCATTCCGATCGTCTGAATGGCATTGGTTAGCTTCACTCGTCGTTTGAGAATTTTAGTTACGTTCTCCGCGCGCTCGTGTGAGATACGCAGGTTTATCTCTGCGCCCCCGCCAGTATCGGCGTAACCGGCCACCACCAGGATAGTCGTCTGGTCGCTCAGTTTGTCACGCATTTCGGACCCCTCGAAAGCCTTCACCAACTCGTCCGCAGCGGCTCGGTGCAAGACCGTCTGGTCGATATCAAAGCGGATGACAGTAAGGCGTTCCATGGAGCGCGCTTTCTGCATCTTTTCGATCAAAGTCGTTTTTTGCTCTGCAGTGAACTCGGGGAGCGCGTTAATCCGCTTAATCACCTCTTCTTTAGTCGCATCTATTTCAGGCTGGCTTAGCGGTGTCGGAGAAGGGATTACCTCATTGGGTGTCGCACTATCTTTGGAGGAGGGCGTTGTGCTCACTTCTGGCGAAGGAGTCGCCACGGGCGAAGGGGTTGATTGTTCAGTCGATCCTGCGGGAGATGGCTGAGCCGTAGGTTTGGGGGAAGGTTCCTTTGCCTGTTTCCCTGGTTCTGGTCCGGACACGGAATTGAGCCGAAAGAAGGTTACGACAGCTGCCAACGCCAGGACGAAAATGATCCCTCCAATCGTCAACACGGGCCTTCGGGCAAGCAAGGATATAAATGGAGCCCGCGACGGTTTAATAGGCGTACGGCCTGAACCAACTGGAGGTTGCGGTGGTTTAACCGGCGCAGACACCGACCTGATTGGACCTTGGGACGATTTAAGAGGCGAAGTGACGGGGTGAACTGAAGAAGGTAGTCGCGTAACCGGAGTCGAGACGGGCTCAACTGGAGTCGATGGTGATTGAGCAGAAGTAGCGACGTGGCGAGTCGGAGCCTGCGCCGGTTTGACAGACGCAGATACGGGCTCAACCGGAGTCGATGGAGGATTAACAGGTGCAGAGACGGCCTTGACCGGAGCCCCTGATTGAACAGGCGCAGAGACGGGCTGAAGTGGAGGTACCGGTGAGACTAATGATTGGGAGTTCGCCTTCTGCAAATGCTGAGCCACTTCAACGAAGCTCTTGGGACGTCGGCCTGGTTCTTTTGCTAAACACGCAGCTACTGTTTCCTCCCAATTCTTTGGTATCGGTTCTCCTTTTATTCCCAGCTCGGCTCTTCGCTCAGCCATCGAAGGCGGGACCTGCTCTTCGAGCTGGAGCAAAATCTCCCCGGAGTAGAAGGGCGGCTTGCTGGTCAAGAATTCATACAGGTTTGCTCCAAGGGAGTAGACGTCATCGGCAATTGTCAGCTTCTCCCTCATAACTTGTTGCGGACTGCTATACGCCAGCCTTTCGCCGGGGTTAGCTCTTCCGATCAACCGAATCATCGAATCGTTAATCAGCCTTGCTATGCCCAAATCCGTCATCAGCAAAGATCCGGCGGAGTCCACGATTAAGTGGTTTGGCCTGATTCCGCCGTGAATTAGTTTGGCTTCTTTGTGAAAGTACTCCAGCGCTCTACACAGATTTTTGACCCAAGTTTCCAGGTCCTTAACTTCGAACACTTGATTCTGGTTGGTTAAGCGCAGTTGCGATAAGCTCGGCCCATCGACGTATTCCGTTGAGACAGCAACTCTTCCTTTGTCTTCAACCAACGCGTAGACCCGTGCAATGTTCGGATGTTTCAGTTCGATTCTTACATGAAGTTCCTTCTGCAGATCCTCCACGGCGCCTTTGTCACGGCTTATCACATCGGGTAAAAACTTCAAAGCCACCGGACGATGCAGGCTGTGATCCTCAGCCAGCCACACCACTCCCGTACCGTCATCGCTCAGTTCACGTTGGAGTTTAAAGCGCCCAGCAAACATCTCTCCGGGTTTTAATTCCTCCGGAATCATGATCGGTTCAACGGCAGGCTCCGCCGTATTAACATCACCGTGCGCAAAAGACAGTCCTACGATAAGTTGGTCGCCTGGCCGGTCAGGGAACGGCTCGTCTATAGGGTGCACTGGCTCGGTGAGCAAGGTGTCATGAGCTTCTTCCAACTCAGCGAAGTCGCGTTCGAGCTGCATCCGCGTTCTCCGGTCTCTTGCTGCCTCGAAGCTTTTTCGCAATTCTCCGACGCGCTTACGATAAGCTGCTTCGATCTCCGAAAGCGGCGTTTCAGCGCTGACTCCCAAGACAGCCCGTGCATCAACCTCTTCCATCTCCGACCGCTTACAATCAACTCACGTTTCGGTCCTGAATCTAAACGCGCATATCTTCGACATCCTCATTCTCGATTGTACCGCTCATGGGCTTGTAACTCCCATTTGGAGGGGTCAGTACAATTAACGCGTCAGCTTAGTTGAACATACATCCGGCCCGGAATGCAATACGTCAAATAGCGTATTGCAGACTTGGAGCCGAAAAAGGCAGAAGTGCGAAAACCGAACGACCCTTGAGCGACATTCATTTCGTTTTTCGCAGCCGCTCTAACTTCATCGCGAAAACTCCTGCGAGTCTGGTAACAAATGGACGAAGGTCTTCCGGACATTGGGAGCGCCACTCGACGAGGCGCTGCGCCAACGATTCCTCCGGATTAGAGGAACCGCGATTGAGGAACGCGACCGCTCCCCAACCGCGTGGTTCTGCTTCAAAAATGGGCAGGAACTGGATTGCGATGATCGTGTTTCGGCCGCGCAGGTCGGAGTTCTGGCGCAAGGCGGCCTGATTCTCGTGGAACCAAACCAGAAACGATGTTCCGGCCGGGAGCTGATGTTCCGGCAGCGCGAGTCGATGCTCAACATAATCGTTGAGCCACGGAGCATAACTCCGCCAGGCCGGATAAGGAGGCGCGGTCCGCCATGAGCGACTCATGACTCGTAAAGCGAACAAAGAAGCCGTTTCGCAAAGACTTTCTTCTAACCACAGGTTGGCGTGGCGTGGATAACGCACCGACCGCTGCGGATCATTGCTGTAGTTGGCCAACGCGTGGCAGAACTCGTGCGCGAACTGAAAGGCGTATTGTGCCCAGTGCGTATCGCGAGCAGACAGTCCGATCCCGATGCGGCCACTCGGCGCTCGTTTGAAATCGGTTTGCGGATGATCGGCGCGATAGTAAACGTCGATCCCATCGAGCTGACAGTGCGGGCAATGCTTCCAAATTTCTAAGGCCGCAGATTGGAGCACGGCAGCGATATCCGCCGAACTAACTTTCCCAAAGCCGTTAACTTGTACATGGATATCGAGCGGTTTCGGAAAAAAAGTACCGAGCTCGTCTTTTGTGTGCGCGACGGTGTTTGGCGCGAGGCAGAACAACCCCAAAAATGCAATTGCACGTAGTACAGCGCACCGTAAGGAGGGGGCATACCGGACGGAGCGGGCGGGTGACGTAGCGGCAAAGTAGCCGCAGCTTCTAGCTGCGAAAGTTGCCAATGTTCCGCACCTGGAAGGTGCGCCTACTATCTCGTCCCACTTCCATCCGATATGCCTCCTAGTCGCGAGACGGTACACTAGCTCCTTGAAAGTGAAGATGGTCGCGCATGTATGCCAGGCGACCATCCTCCTACCGCCTTCTTTCGACGCCTAGTCCCCAAATATCACACACAATAATGGAATCGACGCGCTCATCCCAGGCTAGAATGTTAGTCGGACGCCTGCGGTTACGTTGTGGGAGTCGTAGTTAGTGCGGCCGAGTTCGCCATCGTAATAGACGTAGGTGGAAATGCGGTCGGTCCATAGCACAGCGACACCGGCGCCGAGAAGCAGACTGTCGCGGCCGATGTTCGGGCTACTGACAGTAAAGCTGCTACCCGCACCGTTGGCGAAGCTCGCAACAATCGAGTAGGCGCTGTTGCCATATTCGTGCTGCCAAGCAGCGCGGAGCTCTGGTCTGATGAGGACATTTCCCACTTTCCAATCGTAGGACGCTTTCATTCCGAATGCGGTGCGAATCGAGTCAACGTGCTGATCATTAATTATCAGGGGCGCGAGCGAGCCGCTTTCAGTAAAGCCGTTGAAGCTGACGTAGGTATATTGGAAACTCGCGGTCGGACCAATGCTCAGGCCGCCTTTTTTCCAGTCGTAGCCGCCGTTGACGAGAACGTTGAGATCGCCCCCATCGGTGCTTCCACTGGCGGTGCCGAGGAGAGCGGTGCGGTGCGAGTCGTATTCACTGATGCCGCCGGTCACAGCGCTGTCCAGGTAAAATCCACCGGTGAACGCCGTCGCGTAGAGGCCAAACTTTCCACTGTTGACATCCATGTTGCCGCTGTTCGGGAGGTCGGCATTGGTGTGGGCGTAGCCGGCGATTAAACCGACGGCGAAATTTGATCCAATACGATAGTCGACCCCGAGGGTTACCTCGCCGGTCTGGAGGTCATAGCCCCGCGCGTTGTCGGTGCTGTCAACATGGGTGAATTCGCCGAGGCCCGCAGCGAAAACGCCCCAACGATTCTCCGGTATAGGTGTTAGCACCGACGGGCCGCTCTTGCCCTCGACCCCGGTGGGACCGGCAAGGCCACCGCTGAAGCTCGGCGTGGTGCCGTTCATTGTGAAGCCCGCTGCGTTAAAGCCGGTGCTACCCGCGCGCACGTCATCCATACGCCGCTCCAGGTTCGCGCTCTGCACGTTCGCCAGTGAGACGGCAATGTTGAAGACCGATGCCAGCTGTTCAGGTGAAATGAGATCAAAGTCGCCGGGGGAAAGTTTATTAAGCGGTTCGGTATTAAGGAAGTTGATCAGCGTAGACGCGCGCGGGTCGCCAACAGCGCTGTCCAACGCACGAGCTACAGCCACGCCGTTCGGTGTCATGGCAACCTCCGTGAAAGACCCCTGAGTCCCTTGCACCACAACGGCTGTCGGTAGAACAATGATTTGGGCCTTTACAAGCGTATCGCTGATGAACGGGTTTTGGACCGTGCTGAAAGTCCCGCTCACGCCGCGATTCGCGATGAGGAAAGTAAACTGATCGCCGATATGGAGTTGGAAGCCGCCCAGACGAATAAGTTGGAGCGTGCCGGCGAGGGAGGCATGACCATTTACTACCAGTAAATCGTGCTGACTTGGGGCGAGCCCCGCCACTTCGATGCGCAAAGTGCCGTTCGCGTTCTGAGTATAGTTGCCGTTCACGGTTAGCGTCCCTGGGCTGACGATTCCGCTGCTCACCAGGTCTCCACCAAGAAACCCGTGACCCCCGAGCAACGCGCCCGGATTAACCAGCGTCTGGGTGCTCGCAATTGACCCGTCTACGATCAAGCTTCCATCATTCACCGTTGTCGGGCCGGTGAACTCCGTACTCATGCCAGTGAGCGTCAGCGTACCACCACCCTGCTTGACCAGGGTGCCCTGGCCGCTGATCACTCCATTAAAGGTGACCGAGTCGCTCCGATTAAAAGCCAATACTCCATTGTCGATAACATTCCCAGTGATGCTCCCCGTCGTTCCACCGT
>Ga0209526_10000080_pt1 | contig 52286 bp, 41 predicted proteins | sample JacPinW_OM2H0_M1_FD_188566 | JGI IMG/M metagenome (GOLD analysis project Ga0209526, IMG submission 188566) | Forest soil microbial communities from Algoma, Ontario, Canada - Jack Pine, Ontario site 1_JW_OM2H0_M1 (SPAdes) (version 2) | ecosystem: Environmental > Terrestrial > Soil > Boreal... | reverse complement strand
ATATCTTCTGATCTCGCGAGGTTTCCGCAACCGCCGTTGTTGGCGCGGGATAGGAAATCTCACGTCCGTCCGAACTCGCAGCAGCCAACTTCACCGGGTCCGGATCGGACGAAACCATCGGCACGAGCGCCCCTTCGGTTTCCTTGAGGAATACCAAGCCGTTCTCGCTGCCGTTCCAGTCAATCGAAATCACGTCCCCCAGGGATACCTGCTCGGTCGCAAGCAAACTTGCCAGCGGGTACACCACGTGCCGCTCGATCGCCCGCTTCAGGTGCCGCGCTCCGTATTTCATATCCGTTCCTTCGCGCAACAGAAAATCCCGGGCCGGATGGGTCACGCGGAACAGAAACCTCCCCTTGGCCGTCTCGAGCACGCGCTGCTGCACCATCCCGAGCTCGATCTCCAGAATCTGCTCGAGCTGTTCTGACCGCAGCGGATGGAACACCACCACCTTGTCGATCCGGTTCATGAACTCCGGGGCGAATTTCCGCTTCGCCGCTTCCGACGCGGTCCGCTCAACCTTCTGGTCTAGCCGCGCCCGCGTCTCGGGCGGCACCGTGGGTGCAAATCCCATCCCGCCCGTCATCAGCTCGGTGATCTCTCCTCCGCCCAAGTTCGACGTCATGAAGATCATCGTCTGCGACAGATCCACGCGGCGGTTATCGCCCAGCGTCAGGGTGGCCTTGTCGAGAATCCCCAGCAGCAACTGCCACAGGGCGTCGGACGCCTTCTCGATCTCATCGAACAGCAGAAAGCTGATCTTGAGCTTCTCGGTGTGATATTGCACGAGCGCTTCCTGGGTAATCAGCGGGTGCGTCTCGCGGTGCCCCAGATATCCCGGAGGCGAGCCGATCAGCTTGGCGATCTCGTGCGAGTGCTGAAACTCCGCGCAGTCCACCTTGAGCACCGCCCGCGCATCGCTGAACAGCACTTCGGCGGTGGCTTCGACCACGCGCGTCTTCCCCGCGCCAGTTGGTCCGAGAAACAGCAAATTCCCCACCGGGCGTCCCGGCGCATTCAGGCCGGCGCGAAACACCTGGTACAGGTCGACGACCGCCTGCACCGCTTCCTCCTGCCCCACGATCTTTCGACGCAGCCCAACCTCAAAATCCCGCGATTCGAAGCTTCGGCGTCCCGGGTCGAGCAGTTTCGCAACAAAGGCAGCCATCGAAATATCCCCTCGCCTAAACTATAGGCAACCGCGGAGGGCCGCATGGGTAAGCCCATGATTGATCAATGATCTCGAGCAGACCGGTGGCCAAAGCGATGTCTCTGTGCACATGCCAACTCCTGTGAATTCAACCGACTGCGGGATGCACCGAAGTGGCACAGACAGGCCTCGACGCAAGGAATGGTCCGCCGGGCGGGGACCCGGACCAATCTGAACCTTAGGAAATTCCGGGGGCGCCGAGTCGAGGCGGACAAAACGGAAAAATGAGCGACTTGCGTCCAAGCGGTCATTTCCCGTATGGTGTGGGCGAGCTAACAGAAGAGAGAGGCAATGAAACGCATTCTAGTCATCGAAGACGACAAGGACATTGTCGAGTTGGTTCGCTACAACCTCGAGAAGGACGGGTATCAGGTCGTCGCGAGCGGCGACGGTGCGACCGGTCTGGCGCAAGTTCGGAAGGCTCCGCCCGATCTCCTAATCCTCGATCTCATGCTGCCGAAGGTTGCGGGTCTCGATATCTGCAAAGAAGTCCGCAGGGATACCAGCCTGAACCGCCTGCCGATCCTGATTCTCACGGCGAAGGGCGAAGAGGCCGACCGTGTCGTCGGGCTCGAGCTCGGTGCCGACGATTATGTAACCAAGCCGTTTAGCCCGCGCGAGCTCGTCGCCCGCGTCAAAGCGCTTCTGCGGCGCGCAGAACCCGGGACCCCTGCCGAGAAGCCGCTCGAAATCGGCGCTTTGCGCATCGATCCAGCCGCGTATCGGGTCACGCGTGCCGGCAAGCCCGTGCCGATGAGCACGCTTGAATTCCGCCTTCTCTATTTTCTTGCGGCGCGCCCCAATCGGGTCTTCACGCGCGACCAGTTGCTCGATGGCGTATGGGGAACCGAGCGATTCGTGACCCCGCGAAGCGTGGATGTGTACGTGCGCCGGTTGCGCGAAAAGATTGAGCTCGACCCGCAGCATCCGGCTTACATGAAGACGATCCGCGGCGCCGGCTATCTTTTCGAAACCCGTGCGAGCTAGGCTCTTCTGGAAGCTGGGGCTGACCTACTTAGCCCTCCTGCTCGGCGCTCTGCTCGCTGTGGAGCTCTACTCCTCTCGCGCCCTGCGACGCGAATACATTCGCTCGCGCGGCGATCAACTCGCCTTTCTCACCCATATCGCACAAGCGCGTCCGCCGCATTTTAGTGATACCGCCGAACTGCTCGCTTGGACCGAGTCGATGGCGCAAAGCGGAGCGCGCATCACCGTCACCGACAGCACCGCGCGTGTACTGGCGGATTCAGCGCCCGATCCTGCATCGAGCGAGAATCTTTCCAACCAGCCTGAGATCGCGCAGGCGCTCGCCCAAGGCATGGGCGAATCGGTCCGCCACAGCGCGAGGCTCAACCGGGATGTGGTGTATCGGGCCGTGCGATATCAGCCACCTGCGGGGCCTCCGGTGGTGATCCGTATGGCGCTCCCGCTCGCGCAAATGGATTCCTCACCCACAGAGCTCCAGCGGAGGCTTGTCGTCGCTTCGCTCATCATCCTCATCGTGGGCAGCGCGGCTACGTTTGCGTTCTTCCGGATTTTCGCTAAGCGAGTCGAGCGTCTTAAGGATTTTGCGCGCCGACTTGCGCAAGGTGATTTTCGACCGTTGCCTGCTGAGGGTCCGCGCGACGAGCTTGGCGAATTGACGGGGGCCCTCAATGAAACAGCGGCATGGATGGATGGCACGATCCGCTCGCTCAGCGGCGAACGCAACCGCTCGAGCGCGATCCTGCGAAGCATGGTCGAGGGCGTAGCGGTGATTGATGCGCAGGAAAGGTTGGTCTTTTCGAATCGGGCCTTCTCGGAAATCCTCAACCTGGACTCCGCCAGCATCGAGGGGGAACGAGGCCCTCTGATCGAGGTGGTTCGTAACTCTGAATTGCTGGGATTGATTCGCCGTGCTCTGCTCGGAGAGGAAGGGCTCCAGAGCGACATCGCGACCGGAATCATCCAGCAGCGGAGCTTCTCCATTACGGCTGCGCCAGTCAAAGCGCTAGAGGCAAGTGTGGTGGCCGGGGGGGGGAGCGGCCCGGGAAGCGGCTACGAAGGCGGACGGCACGGGGAGGAAAAACCCTCGGGAGCCGTCGTCGTGCTGCACGACGTCACCGAGCTCCGCCGACTTGAGCGGGTGCGCCAGGATTTTGTCGCCAACGTCTCCCACGAGTTCAAAACGCCGCTCACCGCAATTCAGGGCTTCGCGGAAACTCTGCTTGCCGGTGCTCTCGAGGATCCGCGCAACAATCGGCGCTTCCTCGAAATTATTCGCGATCATACCACGCGGCTCGCCCGTTTGACCGACGACTTGTTGAAGCTGGCGCGCATTGAAGCGGGCAAACTGGAATTGGAATTCCTTTCTGTTCGGCCGATCGAGCTCGTGGAACGCTGCGCCGAAACATCCTTGCTGAAAGCCAGCCGAAAGCAGATTGTTCTCGAGATTGACGTACCGCCCGGCCTCCCGGAGATGCGCGGCGATGCGGGTCTGCTCCGAGACGTGCTGCAGAACCTGCTCGACAACGCCATTCAGTACACGCCGCCGGGCGGGTCCATCCGCCTGAGCGCTACCGCAGGAGCACGCGAAGCCGTGATCACGGTGGGCGACACCGGTATCGGCATCCCTCTGGCGGAACAGGAACGCATTTTCGAGCGCTTCTATCGCGTGGACGCAGCCCGTTCGCGCGAAGCAGGTGGCACGGGCCTCGGTTTGTCGATTGCAAAGCACATCGTCGAGGCGCACGGCGGCTGCCTGTGGGTCGAAAGCGAAGTCGGCCGCGGCTCGCGATTTTCTTTCTCGATTCCCGCCGCAAGTTAGCGACCTCCTGCTGTTTTGAAATATTCACGCCCAATTGATCTCCATGCAATGCTGCGGGCCCATCGTGCATGCGTGAATCCAGGCTTAGAGCGCGCTCAAACGAGCAGGAGGATATCAACTGTGGCGGCGACCAAGGCAGACACCGATGGAATCTTGCAGAGTGTGCTGGTGAACTTTCTGGTCTCGCAGGCTCGGACCGTGGAGGGTTCCGTGAAGCGGGCATTACGCGCCGTGCTCGAAGCGGATGAGCAGTTGGCCAGTAAAGTTTTCCTTACCGAGCCTCGCATCAACGAAATGGAGATCCTCATCGACGAGCACGCTATCCGCACGCTGCGTCAGGCGAATCTGCTCGATACCGATATTCGCCTGATCGTGGCCACGCTCAAGATCAACAATGACCTGGAGCGCATGGGCGACCTCGCCGTTAACCTCGGCGAGCGGGCCATCTCCCTGGCGGGCATGCGCGGGGCCCAGGCGCCGACCGAACTCGAACCGATGGCCACCGCCGTTTGCGCGATGGTCTCGAAGTGTCTGGGCGCCCTGATCTACCAGAACGTAGATCTGGCGACGCAGGTGCTCGAAAGCGACGACGTCGTCGAGCAGTACCGCGATCGGGTTTTCGAAGCTCTTCTGGCAGCTATGGCTTCAGAGCCTGCGCAGGCCGCGCCGAATCTCCAGTTTGTGCTGGCCTCGCGCCATCTGGAGCGGATTGCTGACCACGCAACGAACATAGCGGAGGACATCCTATTCTGGATTCGCGGACTCGAAGTTCGCCACGGAAGGGCCAAGCAGGTAGGACAACTGACAGAGGCCGCGGCTGCTGGTACCCATGCATAGTCATCAAGTATTCACGCCTCGGTCATCGCAAGTTCACCCGGCCTGCCTATGCTCTGCTTCGCTATACGAGACGTCCCGATCCGGCAGTGCGTCGCTGTCGAGCTCGCGACAGGGGCCAGAGGCTAGCTGGGACGGTGAAGCGGGGCCGGCCAGGAGTTGCTTTTCGGGCTGCTTGCGCCGAAGGCAAGGGCCTTTCTTTGGTCACCCCGAGAGGCGCAGCCCACCGACCTCGGGACAGCGTCTCGTCGCCACCAGCGCGCCGCCGTTGGGTACTTCGCCCCCAATTCTTGGCGATGTAACGCAACTGTAACAATTCCGTAAGATAATGGGGCCTAGAGGAGTTCGCTTGATCATGAAGAAAACGCCGCTTCTCGCGTCGCTTCTGCTGTGCTTGACCGCAACAGTCGGGGCGCAGTCAAATGGTACGGTCCTTCTGAACGCCGCCGGCGCAACATTCCCGTACCCGATCTACTCGAAATGGTTTGATGTCTACCACACCGAGCATCCGAACGCTCAGATCAACTACCAGTCCATCGGTTCGGGCGGCGGTATTCGCCAACTTCTCGCGGGCACAGTGGATTTCGGTGCATCCGATGGCCCCATGACCGACGAGCAGCTATCGCAGGCGAAGTTCAAAATCCTGCATTTTCCCACCGTTCTCGGTGCCGTTGTGCCCACCTACAACGTGCAGGGTGCGGCTGGCGATCTAAATTTTACCCAGAAGGCCCTCGCCGGGATCTATATGGGGCAGATAACGAAATGGAATGATCCGGAGATTGCGAAACCAAATCCGGGAGTCAAACTTCCCGGTGACGATATCGTCGTTGTGCATCGTTCCGACGGTAGCGGCACTTCCTACATCTGGACGGACTTTCTTTCGAAAGCCAGCGCCGACTGGAAGAGCAAAGTCGGCATGGGCACCTCGGTAAACTGGCCAGTCGGCCTCGGCGGTAAGGGCAATGAGGGGGTTTCCGGCCTGGTCAAGCAGACGCCCAACTCGATCGGCTACATTGAGTTGATCTACGCGGTGCAGAACAACATCCCGTACGGCAAGGTGCAGAATGTCTCCGGGAAATTCGTGAAGGCTGATCTTGCTGGCGTTACGTCCGCAGCGGCTGCGGCGGTAAAAGAAATCCCGGACGACTTTCGCGTTTCCATCACGAACGCTCCGGGGGCGGGGTCCTACCCGATTTCTAGCTTCACGTGGCTGTTGATCCCAGCTCAGATTCAGGATGCCGCAAAACGGAACGCCATCAAGGACTTCGTGAAGTGGATGCTGACCGAGGGACAGAATTACAACGAGGGTCTGTCGTATGCGCGGCTGCCGAAGCCGGTTCTAGTCAAAGAAATGAAGGCGATATCGCTGATTCAGTAGCATGTCCGCGGCCACTACGATCGAGTATAGGATCCCGCCACAACCGCGATTCCGTGCGTTTATTCACCGGCTGCGCGAGGGCGACGAAGTCGCTCACGTCCTCACACTCGTTTTTGCCGCTCTGATTCTCCTGCTCACATCCATGCTGGTGTACGAGCTCTGGGTGAACTCCCGTCTGTCGAGGACAAAATTTGGATGGATGTTTCTCTGGACGCGGGTATGGGACCCGATTTTCGGGAATTTCGGCGCCGCTCCCTTTATCTACGGCACACTGGTCACGGCGATCGTTTCGCTCGTCATTGCCGTTCCCCTAGGTTTGGCAGGCTCCATTTTTCTGGCGGAGCTTGCGCCGCCAAAGCTCAGTGATTCCATCGCCTTTTTAATCGACTTGCTCGCAGCGGTTCCCAGCGTGATCTACGGACTGCTCGGAATTTTCATAGTCGTGCCGGTCATGCGCACAACCCTCGGGCCTGTTCTGAAGTCCGCCTTGGGTTTTCTCCCCCTGTTTCAGGGGCGCAACTATGGCGTGGGATTTCTGACGGGCGGGATCGTTCTCGCGATTATGGTTGTTCCTTTCATCATATCCGTTTCGCGGGAAGTCTTGCTCACCGTCCCTAGTGAGCAACGGGAGGCCGCTCTGGCTCTCGGCTCGACCCGCTGGGAATCGACCTGGAAGGTGGTGATCCCATGGGCTCGTACCGGGATCATGGGTTCGATATTTCTGGCCCTGGCTCGCGCACTGGGCGAAACCATGGCTGTGACGATGGTGATTGGCAACGATCCCAAGATCAGCGCCTCGCTTTTTGCTCCCGGCTATACAATCGCCGCCGTGATCGCGAATGAATTCACCGAAGCGACCGGCGACTTGTACTTGAGCGCACTAATCGAGCTCGGTCTTGTACTGTTCCTGATGACATTTATCCTCAACGGCCTGGCCCGGCTGTTGATCGTTGCCACCGAGCGCGGGGGAGGACACCCCTGATGAGCCGACTCCGCCTGATCTGGCGAAAATCCTTGAACGCCGTGATGCTCACGCTCACCGGAGTGGCCGCATTTGCCGTCGTGTCGGTCCTGTTCTTGATACTGGGCTATCTGCTCTGGAATGGCGGGAAGTCGCTCAATTGGGATTTCTTCACCAAGTTGCCGAAGCCGGTGGGTGAAACCGGTGGCGGAATGGCCAATGCAATCGTGGGAAGTCTGAAACTCCTGCTTCTGGCGGCAGTGATGGGGTTGCCCGTCGGTCTGATGGCTGGCGTATATCTGGCCGAGTTCGGTGGAAAGGCCTTCTCGTTCGTGATTCGTTATACGACCGACCTGCTAAACGGCGTGCCTTCGATTGTGATCGGGATCTTCGCCTATTCGCTTGCGGTGCTGCCGGTGAAGCATTTTTCGACATTCGCAGGCGGCGTGGCGCTCGGCATAATGGTGATTCCCATCACCGTGCGAAGCACGGAAGAGTTCTTGCGTGCCGTGCCGACAAGTTTGCGCGAAGGAGCAATGGCGCTCGGGGCCAGCAAGTGGCGAACAATTGTGACCGTCGTGCTCCCCGCAGCCAGCGGCGGAATCATTACCGGAATGTTGCTGTCGCTCGCGCGCGTGGCCGGCGAGACTGCGCCCCTGCTATTCACGGCCTTCAGCAATCGTTATTGGAGTCCGGGCTGGGGCCAGCCGATTGCTTCTCTACCTGTGATGATCTATACGTATGCAATAGCACCCTACGATGACTGGCATCGCCAGGCGTGGGCTGCAGGATTAGTCCTGCTGGCGCTGGTTCTGATCGCAAATCTCGGCTGCCGGCTGGTGTTGAATCGCCGGGGTGCCATTCGGAGCGTCTGATATGACCGCCGCGACACGTGGAAATGACGCCGCTGCGGCACGATTCGCGCCGCCGGTGCGAGTCGCCGCTATGACTTCGGCCGAACCGTCGAAGGAGACGGGATTGCGCTTTCAAATCTCGAAGCTCGATTTTTTCTATGGCTCGAAGCAGGCGGTCTTCGATTTCACTCTGAAGATCCCTGCGAATAAGGTTACGGCGCTCATTGGGCCCTCGGGCTGCGGAAAATCCACTTTCCTGCGAACCCTCAATCGCATGAACGAGACAGTCCGCAACAGCAGGTTCGTCGGCGAAATTCTCCTGGATGGTCAGGACATCTCACAGATGGACGTCGTGGGACTTCGTCGACGTGTCGGTATGGTTTTCCAGAGACCCAACCCGTTTCCGAAGTCGATTTATGAAAACGTGGCGTACGGCCTGAAGATCAACGGTTACCGGGGGCGGCTGCGCGACCTGGTGGAGCACAGTCTCCGGCGCGCCGCTTTGTGGGAGGAGGTGAAAGACTACCTCCACAAATCGGCATTCGCGCTTTCCGGCGGTCAGCAGCAACGGCTGTGCATCGCCCGGGCTCTGGCCGTCGATCCGGAGGTCCTTTTGCTCGACGAGCCTTGTTCCGCGCTCGACCCCGTTACGACGGCGAAGATTGAAGAATTGATGTTCCATTTAAAAGACAGCTGCACGATGGTCATCGTCACACACAACATGCAGCAGGCCGCCCGTGCCAGTGACTTCACGGCGTTCATGCTCGATGGAAGACTGATCGAACACAACGAAACTTCCAAACTCTTTACGACGCCCGCCGATCCCCGCACGGAGGCTTACATCACCGGCAGGTTCGGATGAGATCCTTTCCATTGCGAGATGCTTCTGTCGTCCTGCAGGGTTGGAGGGAATTGAAGTATGGAACGTCATTTTGAGCGCGATCTCGAAGAACTAAAACAGAGGCTGCTGTGGATGGGAAGTCTTGCCGAGCGCGCAATCCATCAAGCCGTCCACGCTGTGCTCGACGCGGAAGAAAGCCTCGCCGAAGCCGTCCTGAGCGAAGAAGATGCCATCAATGAGATGCAGATCGAGATCGACGAGCGGATCCAGCGCTTGCTTGCTCTGCAGGCGCCGATGGCCGCGGACCTCCGTTTTTTGCTGGCCGTATCGCGCATCAATGGCGACCTCGAACGAATTGGGGACCAGGCCGTGAACATCGCGCAATCCGCCATGCGCGTGCTGCGCCATCCGCAAGTGAAGCCCTATGTCGATCTGCCTCGGATGAGCGAGCTGGCCGAAGGAATGGTCCGCGACAGCCTGAACGCCCTCGTCCGTGGCGACCAAGATCTCGCGCAGAGCGTTCTCCAGCGCGACGACCAGGTGGACCGCCTTCGCGATCAGCTTTTTCGGGAACTGCTCACCTACATGATGGAAAATTCTTCCGTCGTTTTTTCGGCTTTCGAGCTCATCCTGGTTGCCAAGAACCTTGAGCGCATCGGCGACCACGCGACCAATATCGCCGAGGACGTAATCTACTTCGTGGCCGGCCGCGACGTCCGTCACCCCGCACTAGACCGCCGCTAGATCCGTTTCGAACGGCAAGGCATCATTGCCGCGGAGCGGTTTTCTTCGAGCCTGTTCGAGTTGTTTGCTGGCCGGCCCTCACGCCGGGCTCGCGGTCTCCGAGCGTTGAGCGAGATTCAGCAAACTCAGCTGTCCATTGCTCCGGCTGGCGCAACTGGCAAGACGACCCTTCCGCAGACCGTTGCCCCACTCGCCCACATGGTCTGTAGCGTCTGAAGCGCTGATGGTCTTGGTTGGAGCGTGCGCAATCGAAGCAGGGGACGGTTACGGTACGGAGCGCCGCTTCGGCGAATCGCCTTGAGATCTTGCTGTGCACGCGTTACTATTCGGCGCTTTGCAACCATGCCGTGTACCAAAGATCCAGAAGCATCTGGCTACTCGCCGCCAACCTCTCCTGTGTGAACTGCAACGCATCGGGCGCACCGGCTCCGTCAAAGGCCTTCAGCTTATCCAGCTCATAAACTCGCTCGACGAGCGCGTGGGACACCCCGAGATAGTGGAGATATTCGCCAAACGGATCGGCCAATTTATGTGGGGAACCAACCAAACTGGCAAAATCGGTTGCGGTGATGTCGCGGCTGACGAAGTCGCTCTCAAACCGCCTGTGGATGCCGTGAGCTATCGTGAATCCATGCGGGTTGCCTGCCACCCAACCATCGTAGTTGATTGTGGTATGAAGTGGCTGCGAGCCGTCAGCGACGTAATGACCCAACCAGCCCGCGTAGAAGATGATGGCTTGCTCGACAGGGTCGGTCGGTTGAGCGGCTTGTGCGAGCTTGCGGTATTCCCGGAAGGCAGTCTGGAGACGCTCGAAGATTTCGATGGTGATGTACGGCTGAAGTCCCACATGCTCGGGGAGGTAGTCGTCGGGATTGGTCTTTGTGATCGCACGCTTGTCGTAAAGCATTCTGTAAAAGTCGTACCGTCCTCGCGGCATGTCACCCAAGCCTTGTATTCTTTCGAGGTCGATGAAGTGATCCGGGCTTTGGGCATTGTTGAGAGCGTATTTCGAGGATCCGCGCCACCGGTCTGGTTCAGGTCCTAAGTATTCGATTCGTGCGAGTGCCAGACTGGTTTTGAGGAAGGAAGGCATCGACGCAGGAATTTTTTGAGCGGCGACTCGGTTGACATACGTATGTCCGTCGTTCCCCCATGCAAAGGTTGGCGCTGGCGAGACAATGACGTTAAGGATGAATGGTAACCAAAAGATTCGCACGACTCGTATTTTCATCTCGGCGGAAGCAACTCTCTTGGTGGCCTCTTGGCTTTCCAGACCTTATAGGCTAACGCCCCGACCGTCAAGCCGATGCACCCACGCGCCCGCCCTTGCGCTGATTTAGCAAAGTTCGGTCACGCAGTCCCGGCAGGAGAGAGTCTATGTCAGCCTGTCCTGTTTTGCTTGTCACCGCGCGGCAGGATTGCATACAATCGCGGACTATTCCCGCAACAACGGAGCCGTGGATGGGGAAACGCATCGCCGCGAAGATTACAGGAGTGGCCGGATACGTTCCGCCGCGCGTTGTCACCAATGCTGACATCGAGAAATTTGTTGACACCAACGACGAATGGATTCGCACCCGCACTGGCATCCTGGAGCGGCGTTATGTGGAACCGGGCGTTGCAGCATCCCATCTCGGGACCGAGGCGGCAAAAAAAGTGCTGGAGGCCAACGGCGTCAGGCCCGATGAAATCGAATTGATCGTCGTCGCGACGGTCACACCGGACATGCTGTTCCCGTCGACCGCCTGTTTGATTCAGGATCGCCTCGGTGCGACACACGCCTGGGGTTTCGATCTCTCCGCCGCGTGTTCAGGTTTCCTCTACGCCATGACGACCGGTGCGCAGTTTGTCGGTGCAGGAACGCACAAGAAGGTACTGGTGATCGGCAGCGACGTCATGACCTCGATTTTGGATTTCAAGGACCGCGCCACATGTGTGCTGTTTGGCGATGGCGCCGGCGCTGTCCTACTCGAGCCCACCACCTCCGATGCCGAGGGGATCATCGATTTTGCGAATGATGTCGACGGATCGGGCGGATGCAACCTTTATATGCCCGCCGGTGGTTCGCTGCATCCGGCCTCGGAAGAAACTGTCAAGCAGCGTATGCACTACGTGCACCAGGAGGGCCAGCAGGTTTTCAAGTACGCGGTCCGCCGGATGAGCGAGATTGCCTGCCAGTTGCTCGATCGCAACGGCCTATCGAGCCGCGATCTCGCCCTCGTCGTACCGCATCAGGCGAACTTGCGGATCATTCGCGCGATGCAGGAACGGCTCGGCGTCGACGATTCAAAAGTCCTCGTCAATATCGATCGCTTCGGCAACACCACTGCAGCGACAATTCCACTGGGATTGATGGATGCGGTCGAGCAGGAGCGATTGCAAAAAGGCGATCTGGTTCTGCTGATCGCTGTCGGCGCCGGCTACACCACCGGAGCGATCCTTTTGCGCTGGGCCTACTGATGGTTTTTAAAAATTTGCTCGCCGCCTGCCGCGCCTCAGTTTCCGAGGACAGTTAATACCGGGTTCGAATCGCCGGTGGTCGTGGAAATCAAGACGAACTTGGTCGGTGAGACGATAAAGAAGCTGCCAGTCATGGAGATCGGCAGGCTGAGCGTCAACGTGCCGAGTCCCGACCCTGGAACGATGTTGGTATAGGTGCCCGTCACGGTTTGCCCAGACCTGTTAGCGCTTGCGGTGCTCGTGTCCTGTGTCCCGGTGACCGAGGAGTTGCCATCGAGCGCTATCACACCAGAAAAATCCGGCACGGCCGTCGGGGTGAACTGCGATGTACCTTCCACAAACGTCCCCTTGATCGTCGAGGCACTGAATGGGCCAGCCGATTGCGGTTCGAAGATCCCGAACATGGGATTGTTGTTGATCTCTCCGACGCAGAAGGCTTCGTTCTGATCGATCATATAGAATACCGGGGCGAGCGGAGTTAGCAGGTCCGTCGCGACGCGCCCAAATTGGTCGGGGCTAACGAAGTGTGCCGGGAATGTACCGCCGCTGGTGGTTCCAGCCCGATTTTCGGTCGCCGACATCGAGAAGCTGTTACCGCCGGTTGCCGTCATCAGGACGATCGCTACATCTGGCGTATAGACTTTAGTGGTAGGGTTCAGAAGCTGCCCGGACAGACCCGCCACGCTCGTTGCGGTGAATGCGCTCGAGGGGCCAGAGAACGGGAACCCTACCTGCTGGAAGAGCTTGCCTGCCGTGAGATACGGTGCCGTGGAGTTTACTGGGTCGGTCCCAACCAAGAACGCCTCTGTTAACGTTCCGCCCGTTGCGGAAATCGGGTAGACGCTAAAATTTAGCGACGTCAGGTTTGACGCCTGCACGTTCGCGGTGCAAAGTGGCGCGGTTTGCGATGCTGACTGGTAGGTTCCCGTGACTGGTGAAGGGTTGCTGCTCACCCCTCCGGGAGTATTCGCGTCCATTTCGCCGTTCCCCAGGCTGCCTGTACCACCCGAAGTGGCCGGCGGTGTGGCTGTGAATCTTCCCGCGAAGACGACAGGTCCTGGCGAAAACCCTGGGAACGACCCCGAGTTGCCCGTGATTCCCATGGCGTATTCACCATTGATCGTGTTCGATCCGCAGGTGCTGATGTTCTGCCGCTCGATCTCGCCCGACCCTCGTATGCCGCTCGAGTCGAATCGAACCAGGCGGCCGTGGGCTCCTGTGGAATCGATGGCGAATGCGTAGGTGGGGGATCCCGCGAGACTGCTAAAGACTAGAGTGCCGCGATTGTCGGGCCCGAGTGTATACATTCCGGTGAAGGTCTGGTTTTTCGGCGGGCCCGGAATCGCGTTGAAATCTTCGATTCCGCTTGTGATCTTGCCCGCGCCATCGGCGGTGAAGCTTCCAGCGATTACGACGGGGCCGCTGGAATTGAATCCACTGAATTCAAATGCATAACTGGTCCGCAACAACCCGAGGTTGCTGATCGCTATGGTCAAAGGCTGAGATGTAGAGGAAGCGCCCGTCGAATCGGTCGCTTGGATGGTGAAAGTGGATGACCCTTCCGCTGTGGGCGTGCCGGAAATCGGCAGGGAATTCGTTGTGCTCGCAGCGAGAGATAGTCCGCTCGGCAGTGCGCCTGACGCCACCGACCACGCGAGGGGTGGAACACCCCCCGATGCGCTCACGGTCGCGCTATAGGGAACGTGGATGCTTCCCGAAGGCAGAGAGGTGGTTGTGATTCTAAGCGGCGGCTGAACCGTGATCGATAGCGTCGCGAACTGGTTTGGAAACGCGACCGAGGTTGCTGTCACGGTGACAGTCGTCGCTTCTATGACCGTGGCCGGTGCGTGATAGGTCGTCTTGGTCTTGCTGCTAGGTCCGAGGGTTCCCCGGCCCATGGCGGGATTGAGACTCCAGTTCACACCTGCATTCGATGTGTCATTTGAGACCCTCGCGGTGATGGGAAGTGTATGGCCCTGGCCGATTGTCTGAGGCGTGTTCGGTGTTAGCACGACAGACGCCGCACTTCCCGAGCAACCAGCGTCAAGAAGAAGTGCAACAATCAGACCAAAATATAAAAGAGGGTAACCAGCACGTTTGGCCATCGCGACGCTCCCCGCTTTCGAATCGATGCGACAGCGAGGTTGGAAGACTCCCGAGTACCGCAGGCCCCGCACAAAACATGATATCAAGCGATCAAGCCAGGCCCTTGGCGGGTTTGGCATTCCGAGACCGAAGAATCAACAGCGAAAAGTGGGGTGAACCCGGCAGAGCAAAGCTGTCGCGTAGTTCCGGCCGCCGGATCCGTGATCAGCGATAGCGGAGTTCGGCGGCGAGGAGTCGATTCCGTTCTACTCGCCGCATCAGAATCGCGGTCGCGTAGCGGGTGCAAAGGGCCATTTCGTCCTTGGTCCAGGCCTTTGACCCTGCGGCCTTGCACCAGAAAACCGCATCGCCCAGGCCGCCCGTAAGCTCGAGCAAGCCGTAATAGAGTCGCACCGACCGAAGCTTAGGCGCAGGATCGTCTCTCAATCCCAAGTCAGGGCACAGCCGTTGGTAGGCTGCCACACTATGGAAGTCCCTATCATTAAGCAGGTTAGCAGCATATCCTTCCTCGGCAGCGGGCCTCGAGGCGGCGTGGACGATTCTGGCACGCCAGGCGAATAGGGCGAACGCGACCACGGCCGCGACTAGGAACGCGAACATGACTGCCGGAATTAGCATTTTGCCAGGCTAGGTTAGCGTGCGCGACCGCGGGTCACAATGGAACGTCAGTACTACTCCCTCACCGGTCGCCAGCTACGCTCACCGATAACAGACAACCACGACGCAAGCGGGCGAACCGCAATCCGGCAGTTCAACTTCGAACAATTTCCGGAGCAATCGGCCTTCTCCTGGGCCGCCTTTTCGGCGATAATCAGGGGCCATCGTCGGAGGGTGTATCCGGCGGAAGGGTATCCTGCCGTGCGTGTCGTCATAACAGGCGGAGCGGGTTTTCTTGGCTCCCACCTCTCTGACCTCTTCATCGAGAAGGGATGGGACGTCCTCTGTCTCGACAATCTTGTGACCGGAGCCGAGGCGAATATTTCCCATCTGCTGGCGAATCGGAGGTTTCGGTTCGCCCGACACGATGTCACACGCTATATCGAAGTCCCGGGCCCGGTCGATGTTGTCATGCATTTCGCCTCGCCGGCGAGCCCACCCGACTACCTGAGAATTCCGATCCAAACGCTCAAGGTCGGATCGCTCGGGACACACAACGCAATCGGGCTAGCCCGTGCGAAAAGAGCGAAATTTCTCATGGCTTCCACATCGGAATGTTATGGCGATCCCGACGTGAGCCCCCAGCCGGAGTCTTACTGGGGACACGTGAACCCGGTAGGGCCGCGCGGTGTTTATGACGAGGCCAAGCGCTTCTCAGAAGCCATTACCATGGCCTACCACCGCTATCATGGCCTGGACACCCGTATCGCACGCATCTTCAATACCTATGGACCGCGCATGCGCCTCAATGATGGCCGGGCGTTGCCGAATTTTCTCCACCAGGCACTGGTGGGCGAGCCCATAACGGTCTATGGCGATGGCAGCCAGACTCGGAGTTTTTGCTACGTCTCCGATCTCATCGATGGGATTTACCGGCTGCTCGAATCAAACGAGCACGAGCCCGTGAACATTGGCAATCCTCAAGAAATCACTATTCTGGAATTCGCCGAGCGCGTGCGCACGCTCGTTGGAGCGAGTGTTCCGATCGAGTTCCACCCGCTGCCGCAAGATGATCCCAAGCAGCGCTGCCCGGACATCACCAAGGCGCGCAGGATTTTAGAATGGGAACCTAGCGTGACCCTAGAAGACGGCTTGCAGCGTACCTACGAATATTTCAGGAACCAAGTCGCGGCCACCGACCAGGCACGCTAGCTCGCATTTCATCGGCACGGCTTGGCATGCCCAGCCGGGCGGCGCAACACGTGACTCGCACTGCGTCAGCCAAAGCAGTGCCGCATCGCAGGAAAAAATCAAACGCAACCGGAGCCGAAATCCGGTCGCATCGCTTGAAGAAATCTGTTGTACGCGTTCACACAGGTTAGTCGGGACGTCCGAAGCACTGGTACTCGAATCCCTGTGATTTCATCTCGCGAGGTGAGAGCAAATTGCGCCCGTCGAGGATCAGCGGCCGCACCATGGCGGCGCGGACGCGGGCCCAATCGAGCCTGCGAAACTCGTCCCATTCCGTAGCGATCAGCAGCGCCTCCGCATCCTGCGCAGCCTCATAGGCGGACTTGGCATATTCGATTTGCGGCAGAGCGGCGCGCGCTCTCTCGATGGCCTCCGGATCGTACGCGCGGATGCGCGCTCCTTGTTCGAGCAAACGGCTGATTAGGTCTATGGCCGGCGCAAAACGGATATCGTCGGTGTTGGGTTTGAAGGCTAGGCCGAGAACGGCAATCTGCTTGCCTCGGATTACCCAGAGTGCCTGGCGAATTTTTTCGACGAACTGGTCGATGCGCTTCTTGTTGATCTTCTCGGCTTCCTTGAGCATGGCGAAGTCCACGCCCGAGCGCTCGGCGAGATGAACAAACGCCTGCAAATCTTTTGGAAGACAGAAGCCGCCAAAGCCCAGTCCCGCGCTTAAGAAACTCCGCCCAATTCGCGGGTCCATGCCGACCGCGCGCACCACTTCTTCGATATCGGCCCCCAACCGCTCGGCTAGATCGGCCACCATGTTGGCGTAAGAAATTTTCAGTGCGAGAAACGAATTCGACGCGTGCTTGATCAGTTCGGCGCTGTTGATCGTGGTGACGAGCCATAACGGCACCGGTCGATCCGGGCACGACGAAGGCGCGTGGATCGGGCAATTGAATTTTCGCTCGAGCACCGGGCGGTAGATTTCCTTCATCTGCTTCTCTGCCACTTCGTCCTCGACGCCGACGACTATGCGGTCGGGGTGCAGAAAATCTTCGACGGCGGTGCCTTCGCGCAGGAACTCGGGGTTCGAAGCCACGCGAAACGTCACACCTGTTTTGCGGCCGTACACGGAAAGGGCGCGTTTCAGTTCCTGGCCTGTTCGCGCCGGAACCGTGCTTTTCTCGACCACGAGCTTCGGGGACTTCGCCTCGGTCGCAACCATGCGTGCGACATGGTCAATTGCGCTCAGGTCGGCGTCGCCGTTCGGCAGCGGCGGCGTTCCCACGCAAATGAAGATCGCCTCGCCAGCGGCGACGACGTCAGTGGGATTGCCGGAAAAACTCAGCCGCTTCTCCCTGCGGGCCTTGACGATCACCTTGTCCAGGCCTGGCTCATAAATGGGGAGCCCGCCGGCTTCGAGAGTCTGCAATTTCGACGCGTCGTTGTCGGTACAAACGACTTCGTGTCCTATTTCCGCCAAACAAGCGCCTGTCACCAGGCCGACGTAACCAGTGCCAATAACCGAAATCTTCAAGTGGAGTCTCCCGTTTGCAGGAACGTTACACGCCGATCGACTGAGCGATCATTTTGATATATGCGGCTGCACCCGCCAAGACAATTTTCCAAGTCTGTTTCACACTCTTCGTCGCCGGCCGGAGCATCGCCGACAAGATCCGGCATTTCCAAGCTCGTTTGCCGGCGGTCGCCCCGCCACGGCGAGGGGGGGGCAGTTCGGAGGGTGGAACCAGAGCAGCGCGACTCTCGCTTCGCCGGGAGATCGATTCGGCGCCTGACGGCTCAGGGTTCGCGTTCTCGAATTAGTCGAATTGCATCGGGAAGAATCGAATCTCTCTGACCACTAGGCCCCATCTCGGCTTCGGCAGCCTGATCTTCCTCCGGTTCACCGTTCCCTTCACCGGGCGCGAGGAAAAGATTCGTTTCCGCGCCATACTGTTTCGCGTACAGCTCGTAATAGCGCCCGCGGTCAGCGTAGAGCGATTCGTGCGTGCCCCGTTCGATGATACGACCTGCCTCGATCACCAGGATCTGATCGGCGCGTCGGACGGTGGACAACCGGTGCGCGATGACAAATGTGGTTCGTCCGCGCATGAGGTAGCGCAGTCCCTCCTGAATCAACGCCTCCGATTCGGAATCCAGGCTCGAAGTGGCTTCGTCCAGGATCAAGATACGCGGATCAGCCAGGATGGCTCGAGCGATAGAGACTCGCTGCTTCTGTCCTCCGGAAAGCTTAACGCCTCGTTCGCCGACAATTGTGTCGTAGTTGGACTCGAACGTCTCGGCGAATTCATCCACGCGGGCGATATGGCACGCGGCAAGAATTTCCCGCTCGCTCGCCTTAGGGCGGGCGAAAGCGACATTCTCACGGATCGTGCCGTCGAAAAGAAACGATTCTTGCAACACCACACCGAGCTGCGTTCGAAAGGAATCGAGTCGCACCTTCGAAAGATCGACTCCGTCGAGTAGCACGCGGCCGGAGGTTGGCACGTAAAAAGCGGCGATCAAACCGATGATCGTGGACTTCCCCGCACCCGAAGGTCCGACAAGAGCCGTCACGGTGCCTGGCTCGGCTTCAAAACTGACGTCATAGAGAACCTGCTTGCCGGCGTCATAGGCAAAGCTCACATCTTCAAACGACACGCGCCCCTGGATGCGGCCGAGCCCCACGTTTCGTTCCGAGGTGTCGTCTTCGGCCTTCTCTTGCAGAATCTCGCGGGTGCGCTCGAGCCCGGCCAGGGCTTCGGTGATCTGCGGACCAATCGAAACGATCTGGGTGACCGGTGCGATCAGCATGCCGAGGAAGACGGTGAACGTGAGAAACGTACCGAGTGTCATGGTACCGGCAAGAATTTGCCGCGAACCCAGGAACATGATGGCCGCGCTCACAATGCCCATCAGCCCGGTAGCCGAAAGCGTCATCAGCGACGTGGCCGTGAGCGTCTTCACTACATTGTCAAGCAGCCGCTGCACACCCGCTGCGAAAACCTTTTCTTCGCGTTCCTCGGCATGGTAACCCTTCACGACACGAACGCCTCCGAGCGATTCCGTGAGCCGCCCGATCACCTCGGCATTGATCTTCGGGCGCGCTCGATAGATGGGACGGATGGTCTTGAACGCTTTGTTTAGCCCTGTCGCAAAAGCCAGCAGGACTGTGAAGGCCACCACGGTCATCATTACGCTGATTCGCAGCAGGATCATCAACGCTAGAATCGACGTCATGATTGCGCCGGCAAACTCGATCAATCCCGTGCCGATCAGATTCCGCACACCTTCGACATCGCTCATGATCCGAGAGACGAGCACGCCCGTCTTGTTCGCGTCATAAAACGCAACCGGGAGACGTCCGATGTGCCCTTGCACTCTTATGCGCAGCTCGGCGATCATCTTCTGCGAAGATTTCGATAGTAGTTGCGTTAGACAAAACGAAGTCAGCCCTTGCAGAATCGTCGCTGAGACGACCACCAGCACCAGCGGCGTCAACAGATGGATCTGACGTTTGGCTATGACGTCATCGACCAGGTATTTCGTCGAACCCGGCAGAACCAATCCCATAAGGCGATTCGTAGCCATGAGCGCAAGGCCCAGGGCCAGAATGGCGCGCCGCGGCTTCACGAGCGCCCAAATGTCAGGCAGAAGCTTCCAAGCATGTTGCAGTTTCTCCGGCTTATTCTGCACGGTTGTGCGGCTCCGCGAACCGCTGCGTTCCTTGAATCCGTAGGCCGACGTGGATAGCTGCCCGGGCATACTAGAAGACTATACCCTAGCGGGAATTCGACCAAATTGGCTCGGGCCGGCCGTTGGCTGTAGCCGCTGTCAAATCGTGCTGGCCAGTGTGAACAGGTAGAGAGCGGGAACAGTCGGCCGGTTTTGGGAACCTTGTCTGGAAACGGAGCGACCAGCCCGAGAAATCAGAAAAGGCAACTGTCGCGTCGAATCCTCAGGCTGGTGAGCGGCTCGTTGTTACGGCGTCCAAGGTGGGATGTAGCGCGGATGACCGCGCCCGACTGCCCCTTCGAGGCACCGAAGGGCGACATGGCCGATTCAGCGTCTTCCCATCGGGCGATGTCTCGCAAGCGTGCGGAGCCGCATTCGGAAGCGCGGCCCGAGCGGCGGCGGCACGTTGTGGAGCGGGGACCCGCAGATACTGCAAATCTCCTGCGGCACCACTTGCACCCGCAGCCAGTGTCCGCGCGCGGCACATTCCGGATTCACACATTGTACCGTCCAGCCAGGCAGATATTGCATGGTCCCTGGTGCCTCGCGAAAAGTGTGGCCCGACAGAGCAACCGGCAATCGCTTGCCGCCGAAGCCCGGTACAGCTGGGAGGATTTTGCGTCTCAAGGCTCTAGTGTGTCAAGCAGAAATGCATACCATTAGTAGGGGGGCGCTGGCGATATTGGGAGCACGACGCAAGGGGCCGATTCGGAAGTCTGGTCCAGGGTTCCTAATTCGAGGTGCTACTCGGGTTGTTGCTGCCCGCCGAATTCAGCTTCGCTTGCAGGTCTGCCACTTTCTTTTGTGCGTCGGCGATTTCCTGCTGCTTAGCGTCGATCTGACTTTGCTCGTCCTGCAGGCTGGCCGCCCCAGCTTTGTCGGCGGCGTAATTGGGTTTGCCGTAATACATCTGCTGATCGAGCGTGAATTTTCGCTGCAGTATGTCGAGATCGTTTTGAAGGGTTTGCAGCCGCTCTTTGGTCGCGGCGAGTTCTGTCTCGATCGCGGATTTCTTGCTAGCTTCTGTGCCCAACTTTTTTGCGTCGCTCGGAGCGGTTGAACCACCCTGGCTGTTGGCAGGTGGATTCGCGGCGTGGTCTTCTGCCGGAAGGGCATTGCCAACAACGCTTAGGGAGCCGGGATTGTTCGGCATGTTGTCGTTGTCCCACACCTTTGCTGGTTTGGTTTGCTCTTTCTTGCGCTCGCGAGCTCGGCGGGCGGCTGCAGCAAGCGAATCCGTCTGCTGTTGCTGTGGCTGTGGCCGCGCCTCGGCGATTGCGAACGGGGACGTCAGCAGAATCACGAGTCCCCATTTTGCAGTTCTCATTTGGTTCTCCTCATCGGCAGCTTGCTACCCCTCTATGGTATTCGCAGCCCGCTCCCGCGGTCAAACCAGCTTCCTTGCCGCGTCCAAAGAGGCACCTGTCGGTTGCGGAAATTGGCGGAGGGATGCGATCTTCGCAATCGACAAGGTGGCTCGGTTGGGGTTCGTTTTTTCGTCACCGGTTGCTGCGCGGGGCACGCGGTGAGTCCTCACGGGTCGGCGACTCGAACGACATCTTTCCCGTGTTTTCGCCCTGGAGCAGGGCAATGAACGCCCCTGGCGTGTTCTCCAGGCCTTCGACGGTTTGCTCTCGGTATTTGAGGCTTACCTTCCCGCATCCATTGCGCCATTTTGGCGATGCCTTCCCGTACCGGTCTGCGAATTGAAAGACGAGAAATCCTTCCGCGCTGGCTTGCTTCAGCATTCGCAAACCAGGCTCCGGCTTCAGAGCATTGTACTGAGAGATCTGCCCACAAACCGAGGTGCTGGTCTTGTAGTTGAAGCCGCCAGCGAAGCCCAATTCGTTGACCAGCCACGCGACCTTCTGATCGCTGCCGGCGATTCCCACGGCGCGCGAACCGACTATCTTCGCGATCTGTCCCACGAACGACCCGACCGCACCGGCAGCGCCCGAGACCACCACGGTCTCTCCCGGCTGCGGACTGCAAATGTCCAGGAGGCCGAAACACGTCGTCATCCCCGGCATCCCCAGCACGCCGAGCGCGGTCGAAACGGGAGCCAGAGTTGGATCGAGATTCCGCAATTTGTGCCCGCCGGAAACTGCAAATTCCTGCCATCCCCAATACCCTGCGACAATATCTCCCACTTGAAATGCCGAATTGTTCGCATGCACGACCTTGCCGACGGTCCCTCCCACCATCACCTGCCCAATCTCAACCGGCTCCGCGTAGGTCTTGATACCGGTGATCTGCCGCGGATGTTCGGATCGACCGATAGAAACAGGGTGCGCAACAGAATTTAGTCGTTCAAAAACGGCGGTATGGGTGCTTCGAGGAGCCGAAAATCCGATTCTTTCGGCATCCCAATCGGGCGCGCGGCTAGAGTAAACTGTCGATTGACACCGGGAAGCGCGCTGACGCTGGTGCGCAACATATAGGTATTATGCGAGAACCGACGATGGGTGCGTGTGCGGTCCGAGAATCGATGCCGGGCACGGGCGGCCTGCAGACGGCATATCCCCGGCGCGGACGGTTCCTATCGATTCCCGTTCTCCTGTCGCCGAGGGAGAAGATATGAGAAACACATGGCGCGCTCTGGCGATCATCGGATTCGCATATTGCTTGACTCCTTCGCTTGCAGCAGCTCCCACAGCGCCTGGCGATTCTTTGAGCCAGGCTCTGCATCCCGGAGTTTCCGCCGCAGTCGAGACTCCGCATTCCGCGCAGAGCCCGACGGAGAAAAAAGTCACAGCCTACACGCTTCCGCCAGACCTCTACAAGAAGGCAAAGGACCTCAGTCGCATTCATTTCCGCTTCCACCTGATCGGCTTCTTCTACGGCCTGGTTGTGCTTTGGATCGTCTTGCGTTTGAAGCTTGCGGCGAACTACCGCGATTGGGCCGACCAAGCATCGTCTAACCGGATTCTGCAGGCTGCTGTATTTTCGCCGCTCTTGATCCTGACGATCGCATTACTTCAGTTGCCCACCGACATCTACGAACACGCCGTTTCGCGGTCCTATGGAACTTCGGTCGAAGGATGGGGCGCGTGGGCTTGGGACTGGGCGAAGGCGCTGTTCCTCGTGATTTTGATCGGCGGCTTCCTGGTCTGGATTCTGTACGGCGTAATTCGCCGAAGTCCGCACCGCTGGTGGTTTTACTTCTGGCTCGTCTCGCTCCCCATCCTATTGTTTCTGTCATTCATCGAGCCGTTTGTGATCGAGCCGATGTTCTTCCAGTTTGCGCCGCTTCAGCAGAAAGACCCGGAACTGGTCGCGCAGATCGAGCGGGTCACCCACCGGGCCGGGCTAACCATCCCGCCCGAGCGAATGTTCTGGATGAAGGCAAGCGATAAGACACCGACCATGAATGCATACGTGAGCGGGATCGGCGCTTCCAAGCGCATCGTCGTCTGGGACACCAGCATCGCTCGGGAAACCACCCCGGAGATCGTGTCCGTCGTCGGACATGAGATGGGCCACTACGTCCTGGGACACGTGTGGAAAGGTCTTCTGTTCAGTGCGGTGGAAATGCTGATTCTTCTCTACCTGGGTTTTCTCTCGATCGGTTGGGTGCTTGGCCGATCGGGACCCGGCTGGGGGATCCGCGGACTCGCCGACTGGGCGTCGCTGCCGGCACTGCTGCTGCTGTTGTCGATTTTCAATTTCGTGGCAGACCCGATCTCGAATGGTTTTAGCCGCTACGTAGAGCACCAAGCCGACGTGTATGGCCTGGAAGTTACGCACGGAGTGATTCCGGAGGCCGGCCAGGCAGCGGCCGCATCTTTTCAAGTCGAAGGGGAATCGTACCTGGCTGATCCCGATCCGAATCCTGTGAATGTCTTCTTGTTTTACGACCACCCGCCGATTTCGGACCGAATCCGGCTCTGTGTTAGCTACGATCCGTGGTCAAAGGGTCTCGAGCCGGAGTTCGTAAAGTAGCCTAGCGCCAAGCAGGTCAAGAAACGCTTGGGGGATGTGGTTTTGGCCAGGTCAGGAGGCTGCAGGACTCTGAGCAGAAGAAGTTGGTCAACGGCGCGCCTCGAGAGTCATGCGGATACCATTGCGCGGGCGAAGCGTGACGAGCGGCTCGGGTTCGACCCGATGGCCGGGGACGAGCCGGAAACGAAAACGTTGGGCCAGCGTCCCGATTACGATCGTTGCTTCACCCAGTGCGAAACCCTGTCCGATGCAGCGTCGCGGGCCGCCTCCAAAGGGAAAATAAGCGCCGGCGGGCAGCCGGTTCGCGAGGCCATCAAGCCATCGTTCCGGACAGAATCGATCCGGATCGACGAAGTAGCGCCCATCGCGGTGCATCACCCACGGCGAGCACAGCATCGTCGAGCCCACTGGAAAATCGTAGCCACCGATCTGGCAGGGCTCGATCGAAGTCCGCCCCAGGATATAGGCTGGTGGATACATCCGCAGCACCTCGTTCATGACGGCCTGCAGGTAAGGAAGGCGCCCGAAGTCTGACACATCCGGTGGGCGTCCGCCGAGCACGCCGTGCAGCTCCTCGTGCAGCCGCGTTTCCGCTGAGGGATTTTCGCCGAGCAGGTACCAGGCCCACGAAAGCATCTGGGCCGTCGTCTCGTGCCCGGCAAGAAAGAGCGTCATGGTTTCATCTCGGAGCTGCTTAGGCGTCATATGACTGCCGTGTTCATCCATGGCGGCCATGAGCATCGAGAGCAGATCGTTGCGGTGATCCGAATTGGGCTGCGCTTTGCGGTCTGCAATGATTCGATAGACGACCGAATCGATAAACTCGCGTTCGTGCTCGGCCCGGCGGTTTCGGGGCGTGGGCCAGTTTTCCGGAATCCGAATGGGCGACCGTTGCCGCCTGAGCTGATAGCGCATCAGGAAGGTCATCGCCTGGCCTACTTGCTCCGCCTCTGCAGGCAGAGTCGTCCCGAAGAGCGTGCGCACGGCCACATCGAGCGTCAGGGCCGTCATTTCGCTCGCCACATCGCGTTCGTCGCCATCGCGCCATCCGCGAATGTGCGTCTGCGCGCTGTCGACCATCGTTGCCGCATATTCACGGATGCGGGCGCGATGGAACGCCGGCTGCGCCAATTGCCGCTGACGTCGCCAGAATTCACCTTCGCTGATCAGCAAACCCTGCCCGAGCAGTCCCTCGGTAACCCTTTTGGTCAGCTCGCTCTTGTGGAATTTACCTTGCTCGATGACCAGCAGCTGCTCGACATAGTCGGGATGGTTCAGCAGGATGCGGTCCCGCAAAGCGATGGGCAGGCAGACGATGTCACCGTACTCGCGCGCTGCCCGGCGCATCGTGCCGAGCGGGTCACGTCGAACCTCGAACGTCAATCCAACCAGCGGCCAGCCCTTCGGCCCTGGCGGGATTCGTCTTCCGTTTGCAGGCATGCTCTCGCGCGCCAGGCTCTGCCAAAGCGAGGAACCTGGTGCGGCCTCCAGTCCACAACGATGCTCTACTACCTTACCTCGCTGTTGCAGCCAATGCGAGCGATGCCGGATTTGCGATACGGTTCTTGCACGCGTCGCGACCGCCCTGCGCGCCCCCGTCGGAGCAGACCGCCGGCGAGGTTGACCAGGCCCCGGCCAACAGACACCCCCCTTGCTAGACATCTTTGGGGCATGACGCCAGAGCTTCAGAGGTGCGCGAGCTTTGGCGCTGCGGCAGAGGATTCGATAAGATACTCGTGCGCTCGCGACGCGTCTCAAAAGGAAGTCTTGTGAATATCGAACGGCCGGATTGGCTCACACAAATGGAGGGCCTGCTTGAGGCGTTGAACCAGGGTGTCATCATTACCGACGATTGTCACCGGATTGTTTTCGCCAATTCCGGCTTCGGAGAAATGACCGGCATGCCCGCAGAAGACTTGATCGGGCGTGAGAGTGCACATTTTTATTCGGCCGATGAGAATCAATTTATCTTGAGGCAAATTGCGCGGAGCGCCCAAACAGATCGTAATCGTTTCGAGTTTGTGGTTCCCCAGAAGGACGGAAGCCGTTTGCCGGTCATCATCAGTGCGCGGAGGATTGAAGACCCGGATGGCCGCGAGTTTGCCATTGTGACGTTCACCGATATCTCGGAGCAAAAGAGCGCCGAAGCGGAGCTCCGCGAAGCAAACGCAAAACTCGCCGAGCGCCAGAAAGAAATCGAGGAGGATTTGGCGCTCGCGGCACGCGTGCAGCAAAGCCTTGCACCCAAGTCGATTGTCTGGGGCAGTATGCGCGTCGAAACCTATTTTCATCCGGTGCGCACGATCGGCGGCGATTTCGGCCTCGTGAGCCCGCTTGACGACGACCACTTGAATTTGCTGCTGTGCGATGTCTCAGGCCATGGCATCGGCTCGGCGCTTATCGCAAACCGCATCTACACCGAGACGATGACGCAGTTGCGGAGTGGCGCGCCGCTCGGCCTAATGCTGCGTCGGCTCAACAGCTTCGTGATGCAGAATATCGGCAGCTCGGTCTTCTTTTTTACGGTCGTGGCGGCCCAGCTGGATCGCGGCGGCCGGCGCATGGTGTTCGCGGGTGCAGGGCATCCGCCTGGAATGATTGTAACGCCGGGCAAAGAACCTCGTTTGCTCGAATCACGCAGCATGGTTCTCGGCGCATTGCCCGAGGCGGTCGACATGGAAGCAACGCTCGATGTGGATCTCGACCCGGGCGACCGCATCGTGCTCTATACCGACGGAATCACCGATGTCTTCGATGCACGGGGAGATATGCTGGGCGTGCCTGGCGTGCAGAAATTCGTGCGCGAGACGTCATCGCTGCGGCTCAGTCAGATGAAGCAGGGCATCCTCGATCGCGTCGCCGATTGGCGCGAAGGCCCGCCCGTTGACGATGTCACATTGGTCCTGGTCGAAGTCCTCTGAGCAGCTTGCCTGTCGCCTGCGGCCTCAAGGGGGGAGAGTGAGCAGCGCAAGCGAGCTTGGACAGAGAGAGACGGCCATGGGTGGATCGAAAGACTGGATGCTTGGGGTCTGCACGGCGACACAGCATACGCCAAAGAGTCTCAGCGCAGGCGAGCCCGCCAGCAGCCAAACAAACTACGAACTTCCTCCTCTGAGAGGCCTATTCGACTACGAGGCGAAGGAATGTCCTCTTTCCGGCGCGGAGCAGATATTCACCCGGCTTCGCGAGCTCGATCTCCTTCTTCACGTCCAGGACACGCTGGCCGTCGATTTCCACGCCTCCCTGTTTGATAAGCCGCTCGGCCTCGCTGCGCGAGGCCACGACCTTTAACTGAACCAGCAGCGCAGTTAAGCGCTTTGGCTCGCCCCGACCGAGAGTGCGCCGCGGCGCTTGTTCCGGCGCCTTGCGGTCGCGGAAGACGCGACGAAATTCTTCCGACGCTTTCTTGGCAGCCTCTTCGCCGTGGAACCCTGCGATAATGGAGTACGCGAGTTGCATCTTCGCGTCTCTCGGGTGCAGGTCGCCGGTGCGAACCTCCTCGCGCAGCCGCACGATCGCCGGCGGACCTAAGTCGGTCAGCAGCTCGTAGTACGACCACATCAAATTATCGGAAATCGACATCAACTTGCCGAACATTTCGCCGGGCCCCTCGGTGATGCCAACAGAATTACCGAGGCTTTTCGACATCTTTCGCTCGCCGTCGAGCCCGACGAGGATCGGCATCGTCAGCGCAACCTGCGAGGGCTGGCCGTACTCGCGCTGGATATCGCGTCCGATCAGCAGGTTGAACTTCTGTTCGGTGGCGCCAAGCTCGACATCTGCTTCGAGCACGACCGAATCGTACGCCACCAAGAGCGGGTAGAGCAGCTCATGAATTGAAAACGGCTGATTGCTTGTCATTCGGGACCGAAAATCTTCGCGCTCGAGCATGCGGGCAAGGCGATAGTGCGCGCACAGGCGGATCATCTCTTCGCCGGTCATTTTCCCAAGCCAGTCACTGTTCGAGCGGACCTCCGTTTTATCGGGGTCCAGGATCTTGTGCACCTGGCCCAGGTATGTCTTGACATTCTGCTGGACCTGCTCGCGCGAGAGAGGCGGCCGCGTTTCGGATTGGCCGGTGGGATCTCCCACCATTGCTGTGAAATCGCCGATCAGGAAAATCGCCGTGTGGCCGAGGTCCTGAAAGTGTTTCAGCTTGCGCAGAACGACCGTGTGGCCCAGATGGAGGTCGGGCGCAGTCGGGTCCACGCCAAGCTTCACGCGCAGAGGCTTACCTGTCCTGGCCGACTGCTCGAGCTTGGCCCTTAGTTCTTCTTCGCGGATTATCTCCGCCGTACCCTTCTTCAGATACGAAAGCTGCTCGTCGACGGGTTTGAATTGGGCGGAAGCCACTCACGTTTTCTCCGGAGTGATCAGAACGCGCCGGCCCTCGATGCGGTAGCGGCCCTCGAGCACGATGCGCACTGCCTCTGTATAGATCCTGTGCTCCTCCCGAAGTATTCGCTCGGCGAGCGTGCTCGTCGTGTCGCGGTCCTCGATGGGCACTACGGCCTGGAGGACAATCGGCCCCGCATCGAGATTTTCGTCCACGAAGTGCACCGTACAGCCGGAAAACTTCGCCCCGTGCTCAAGCGCCTGGCGCTGCGATTCGAACCCGGGGAATGCCGGCAGCAAGGATGGGTGAATGTTCAGGATGCGGTTCGGAAACGCCGCGACGAAGTACGGAGAGAGAAGTCGCATGAACCCCGCGAGGCAAACCAGATCGACCCTGCTTTCCCGGAGCACTGCGACAACCTGCTTGTCGTAGGCCTCACGCTCAAGGCCCTTCGACGGGATTAGGCGCGTTTCGATCCCCCGAGCGCGCGCCTTCTCGATCCCCGGCGCTCCTTCACGATTGCTCAGTACGAGAGCGATCTCGGCAGTCGATAGGCGTCCCGCATCGACGCTGTCGGCTAACGCTTCGAAGTTCGAGCCACGACCGGAGAGCAGCACAGCAATGCGTTTCTTCATGACCGCCAGAAATTAGCATAGTTCTGCGGTCCGGCCAAAACGTTCCCGGGTTGTCAGAGTGGGAGTGTTCCCGAATAAACCACGCGGGGCTTGCCGCGCGGCGCCTTCTCGATGCGCCCGATCAGGAAGAATTTTTCACGCCGGCGCTTCAATTCGGCCTCGACGCGAGAGACGTGTTTCGCCGGAACCACCAGGATCATTCCCACGCCGAGATTGAATGTTTTCAGCAATTCGTCGCGATCCATACGGCCGAGCTGCGCGAGGTAGCGAAAAATTGGGAGCAACGGCCATGAGCCTAGCTCGACGACGGCCTGCACGTTTCGCGGCAGCGCGCGAGGCAAATTGCCGGAGATGCCGCCGCCGGTGATGTGCGCCATCGACGAAATCCATTGGCGCGCGAGGACATTCTTGAGCAGCGGCCAGTACGCGCGGTGGGGCTTCAGCAGTTCCGCGCCGATTTTGTTGCCGACCTCGGCCACGTAGCTATCCGGTTCGAGCTTCGCGACACCGAAAACGAGTTGGCGTGCGAGCGCATAGCCATTGGTGTGCAGGCCACTCGAGGGAAGGGCGAGCAGCGCATCGCCGGGGCCCACGCGACGCAGGTCAAGCTGCTTGCTGCGCTCGACGGCTCCGACGATGAACCCAGCAAGGTCGTACTCGCCGGCCGCGTAGAAACCAGGCATTTCGGCCGTCTCGCCGCCGATCAGCGAGCAGTTGGCCTGCTTTGCCGCTCGGCTCATGCCTTCGATCACCTGCTCGACGATGTGCGTATCCATCTTCCCCATCGCGAGGTAATCGAGAAAAAACAGCGGTTCGGCGCCCTGGGTCAGGATATCGTTCACGCAGTGGTTGAGGATATCGGCTCCGACGGTGGAATGAATGCCGGTAGCGAAAGCGATTTTCAGCTTCGTGCCTACGCCGTCGGCGCTGGCCACGAGGATCGGATCGCGCCAGCGCTTCCGGTCGAGCTCAAAGAGCGCACCGAAGCCTCCTATCGGCGTCAGCACGCCGCGGCGAAGCGTTTTTCCCGCCATCGCGGCGATCCGCCGCTTGGCTTCATCGGCGATCGAAATATTGACGCCGGCATCGGCGTAGCGCATGAACGGAGCTCATCCCCGAAGGGACCGGGGGGAATGCCTCAATCCTAGAATATGTGGAAGAGCCGGCGCCAACGCACCTCTCCCGGGTGGATCAGCGCTGCGAGGTACGTGCCGAGCCGCTCGCCGATGTGCCCCGGCTCCCAAACTTCTTCCGGGGCATTGATCGACATGTAAATCAACAGCGGCGTGCCAATAATGTTTTCGCGGGGAACGAAGCCCCAATAGCGGCTGTCGTAAGAATTTTCCCGATTATCACCCATCATGAAATATTGGCCCGGAGGAATCTTCCAGGGCCCGCGGTTCTCTGCCGGGTTCGGCGGTTCGTTGCGGTAGGGCTCATCGAGGGGCTTTCCGTTGATGAAAACCACGCCCTGCCGGATGTCGAGCGTGTCGCCCGGCAACCCGATGACGCGCTTAATGAAGTCCGGATAGCCCTGCTCCGGCAGCGGCGCCCGGAATACGATAATCTGCTGGCGCTTCGGCGCGCGCCAGAGCGGCACGTGCCACGGAGTAAACGGTATTCCCGCATCGTAGCCGATCCGGCTCACGATCAGGTGATCGCCGATCAGCACCGTTTGCTCCATCGAGCCGCTCGGGATCACGCGCGCTTGCACGAGCATCCCTTCGATGATCAGGAACGCCACGATAACCCAAAACCACGAAACCACTTCCCGCCAGATACGTTCGTTAGCAGTGGCTGCGCGTTGTTCCTTCTTTGTCTTTTCCAGGGCGGCGGCTTCTTCCACGTCAGCTTTCACGATGAGCCTCCACTTCGAGTTGCACCAGCTCAGTCGGGTAGCTGCCGGTGTAGCACGACGTGCAAAACTTTCCTTCGGCGTCTTCCAGGGCCGCTCGCAGCGATGGGAGCGACAAATATCCGAGCGAATCAGCGCCCAGGAAATCGCGAATTCCTTCCGTCGAGTGCCGCGCGGCAATCAGCTCATCGCGCCGCGGCGTATCGATACCGTAGTAGCATGGCGAAATCGTCGGTGGGCAACTGATACGCACGTGGACTTCGGTTGCGCCGGCTTCGCGCACCAGCCGGACAATCTTGCGGCTTGTCGTGCCCCGCACGATCGAATCGTCGACCAGCACCACGCGCTGCCCCTCGAGCAACCGGCGAATGGGATTTAGTTTCAGCCGCACGCCGAAATCACGGATGGCCTGCTCGGGCTCGATGAACGTGCGGCCAACGTAATGGTTGCGTATCAGCCCCATGCGGAACGGGATACCGGATTGGTCCGCATAGCCGACTGCCGCGGGTACGCCGGAGTCGGGCACCGGTGTGACAATGTCGGCCTCGACCGGATGCTCGCGCGCCAGCAGGCGTCCCAGCTGCTCGCGACTTTGGTTCACCGGGCGGCCGAACACCACGCTGTCGGGGCGCGAGAAATACACGTGCTCGAAAATGCAATATTGGTGGGGTTTCTCCGGCCCAAAACGGATGGATTCGATGCCACTGCGCGAAATCCGCACCATCTCGCCCGGCTCGACTTCGCGCACGTATTCGGCGTCGATCAAATCGAATGCGCAGGTTTCCGATCCGGCGACCCAGGCGCCGTCGATGCGGCCGAGAATGAGCGGGCGGAATCCGCGCGGGTCACGAATCGCATACAATTCCTCGCGCGTCAGCAGAAGCAAAGAGTAAGCGCCTTCGACCTGATTCAGCGCCTCGGCGACCGCGCCGGGAAGATTGCGCGCGGTGCTGCGGGCCACCAGATGCACGATCACTTCGGTGTCGCTCGTAGTCTGAAAAATTGAGCCTCGATGCTCGAGGCGGCGGCGTAGCTCAAGCGCGTTCGTCAAATTGCCATTGTGACCGAGCGCTAGCTTCCCTTTGTTGCAGTCGATCACGACAGGCTGCGCGTTGCAAACTGTCGTCTCGCCGGCCGTGGAATACCGCGTGTGGCCAATCGCGGCGGCGCCAGGAAGGCGCGAAATCACTTCGGGCGTGAAAATTTCCTGGACGTGCCCCAGGCTCTTGTGGACGTGGAGATCACCTACGTCGCTTGAAGCGATCCCCGCCGACTCCTGCCCGCGATGCTGGAGCGCATACAAACCGAGATAGGTCAGCTTGGCGGCTTCGGGGTGGCCAAAGACCCCGAAGACGCCGCAGAGATCGTGGAAATGGTCGTCTTCAACCGTGTGGATTTTATAAGTCATGCACTCTCAAGCGTCTTCCCGAGCGATTCGCCCCAGACCCGGCGAAAGGAATCTGCCTTCCCTCGTATCACGAAAGCACCCTGATATTGGATGCGAAACTCCCCGCAGCTAACTGTGCCGATTCGCTGACTCTGAACCTTATATTGTGCCGCAATTGCATTGACGCGGGCAAGCGACGACGGTGAAGCCGATACCACGGCGCGGGCGCCTCGCTCGCCAAAAAGCGCTGCCTCGGCCGGGACATTTTCGGCCGCGCCATTCAGGCCAGCCTGTCCGGGCCGATCCAGAACAACCTCGGCCGCTAACCCCTCGGAACCGAAACAGGACTCCGCAACGGTGACGGCCAGGCCGCCGTCGCTTATATCGTGGGCGGAGACAATGGCGGCGTCACTCGCGAGCTTCACCAGGCATTGGATCAATCGGTTCTCCGCGGCGAGGTCGATTGCCGGAGGCGTGCCAGCGACGACTCGGTGGATCGTCTTGGCATACTCGGAGGATGAAAACTCACCTGGCTGCTCTCGTTGGTCGACTTCACCCGCAACCTCGGCACGACCGGCGTCTAGCAGGAGAATTACATCGCCTTCGTTGCGGAAGGCCGAACCGAGCGCGTGGTCTGCGTTTTCGATCAAGCCGAGAACGCCAACGACGGGTGTCGGATAAATCGCCCTACCGAGCGTCTCGTTATAGAAGCTGACGTTGCCGCCCGTGATGGGGATCTCGAGAGCGCGGCACGCTTCGGCGATGCCGTCGATTGATTCGCTGAACTGCCACATCACGTCGGGCTTTTCCGGGCTGCCGAAGTTCAGGCAATTCGTGGCAGCCACGGGCCGGGCGCCCGTGCAGGCGACATTGCGCGCGGCCTCCGCGACGGCGTGCATCCCGCCAACCCGGGGCGCGAGAAACGCCCAGCGGCCGTTGCCGTCGGTCGCAAGCGCGAGTGCGCGCTTGGTTGTCTTGATTCGCAGCACCGCGGCATCACCCGCTCCCGGGCCGACGCGCGTGTTCGTGCGCACCATGGAGTCATACTGCCCGGTGATCCAGTATTTTGACGCGATCGTGGGCGAAGCCAGCAGACGGCGGAAATTCTCGGTAAGATCGGTGCCTGGGCACGCAAACTCGACGAGCGATGCGGGCGGCTCTGCTTTGGATGGCTCGGGGTGTGGAGGTTGGGCGATGGGCCGATGGTACACGGGCCCTTGCTTGGCCAGTGCGTCAGCCGGGATCTCGGCAGCGACGCGGCCGTGGTCGAGGATGCGGAGCTGGCCATCGTCGGTCACGCGTCCTACCTCGACTGCGTCCAGGCCCCATTTCTGGAACACCTCGAAAACTTCCCGCTCGCGGCCGCGCTCGGCAACCAGCAGCATGCGCTCCTGCGATTCGCTGAGCATGATTTCGTACGGTGTCATTCCGGTTTCGCGCTGCGGCACGCGCGCCATGTCGATCTCGATTCCTGTTCCACCGCGTGATGCCATCTCGGAGCTCGAACTCGTCAGACCAGCGGCGCCCATGTCCTGGATTGCGACCACGGCACCGGTGTGCATGGCTTCCAGGCATGCCTCGAGCAGCAGCTTTTCCAGGAACGGGTCGCCGACTTGCACATTCGGGCGCTTTTTCTGCGATTCTTCGCTGAATTCCGACGACGCGAGCAGCGACGCACCATGGATACCGTCGCGCCCCGTTTTCGCGCCAGCGTAGATCACCGGATTACCTGGGCCGCGGGCACGCGCGAAGAACAGCTCGTCCCGTCGGGCGATGCCAACCGCCAGCGCGTTGACGAGCGGATTATTCGAGTAACACGGCTCGAATGCGACTTCGCCGCCGACCGTCGGCACCCCAAAGCAGTTGCCGTAAAACGCAATACCGCGAACCACTCCGTCGAGGATGCGACGGTTGCGCGCGATTTCTTCCTGGGTCACGTTTTCGGCCTCCGCGCCCGGCGTGATCGGTCCAAAGCGTAGCGAATCGAGCACGGCGATCGGCCGCGCGCCCATGGTGAAAATGTCGCGCAGGATTCCGCCGACTCCGGTGGCAGCGCCTTGAAACGGCTCGACGAAACTCGGATGGTTGTGCGATTCGATTTTGAAGACGGCGACCAGGGAGTCCCCGATGTCGACGACGCCTGCGTTTTCGCCTGGGCCCTGCACCACGTGAGCGCCCCGAGTGGGAAGGCGCTTCAGATGAACGCGGCTCGATTTATACGAGCAGTGCTCGCTCCAGCTCACGCTGAAGATTCCGAGCTCGGTGAAATTCGGGTCGCGGCCGAGGATTCCCTGGATGCGCGCGTATTCGTCGCCGGTGAGACCGTGTTCGGCCGCCACCTGCGGCGTTACTTTGACTTCGGTGTCAATCATTGCCATTCGCGTGTGGGCTAGAACAGCCTGACGGCTAGGTTGGCACAGCTGCGTGGCGTGTCAGGCTCTCGACCATCGAGCGGAAAATCACTGCTCCGTCGGAGGAACCAAGCGGCGATTCCACGGCCCGCTCCGGATGCGGCATCAGCCCGAGAACGTTGCGCTCGCGATTGCAGATTCCAGCGATCGCCGCGAGCGATCCATTCGGATTCGCGGCAACATCATCGGGACGATCGGGACGCCCATCGGGTGCGACATAGCGGAAAATGATTTGCTGATTGCGTTCGAGATCGGCGAGCGTCGACGAGTCGCAGAAATAATTGCCTTCCATGTGGGCGATGGGGATTTTCAGCACCTGACCCGGCTGCGCCGCGCAGGTGAACGGGGTGTCCGTGCTTTCCACTCGAATGTACACCTGCCGGCAAAGAAATCGCAGGCCCTTGTTGCGCATCATCGCACCCGGCAGCAGGCCAGCTTCGAGAAGAATCTGAAATCCGTTGCAGATACCGAGAACCAGGCCGCCTGAGCGCGCAAATCGTTCGACCGCTCCCATTACCGGCGAAAAGCGCGCGATCGCTCCCGTGCGGAGATAGTCGCCGAAGGCGAAGCCCCCCGGCAGAACAATGGCGTCGAAAGCGGAGACCTGCTCAAGTTCGTGCCAGATGAAGTCGACAGGCTGGCCGATCACCGCGGCGATCGCGTGATGGGCGTCATCATCGCAATTTGACCCGGGGAACTGGACAACTCCAAATCTCATTGGCTGGATTCTTCTCCCGAAGCCATTTTAGCATATCAGCTTCCACGCCTCGTCTCCGGCAATCGTCCGGCAGAACACTCGGCCGTTCCCAACAAGATTCGGAACGTTTGATCCGGAAGGCGTAACATGCGAAATATTCCCTGAGCCTACCAAAGTCCGCCTCATCATCTGTGAGTAACTCCTGTTCATTTGGAAGCTCGATCGAAGCGGAACTCTACCGACGCGAGCGGTGGCGGAACTTTGGGCGCGGGCGCGATTTGGGAGCGCGGCGGCGAGGCTCCTGGGCCCGGCGAGAAGGTTTGCGAGCGCGAGCCGATAATTTCGGATTCGCAGCGCGCATTGCTCTGCGGCGAGCGGCGGCCCAGCCGGGCTTGTTGACCTGGCGGCCGCGCGCGATCGCGAGCGCATCGGTCGGCACATTGTCGGTGATGACTGAGCCGGCGGCGACATAGGCACCGTCGCCGATGCGCACAGGCGCGACGATCGCCGTATCGCTGCCGATGAAGACGCGACTACCGATCGTGGTCGCATGCTTTGCCACCCCATCGTAATTGCAGGTAATCGTACCGGCGCCGACATTCGTGTCACGCCCGATCGAGGCGTCTCCTAGATAGCTGAGGTGAGGCGCTTTGGCGCCTTCGTGCAGAACGGTGTTCTTTATCTCGACAAAACTTCCGACGTGAGCGCCCGCGCGAACGTCAGTGCCGGGCCTAAGCCTGGAAAACGGGCCGATTTGCGCCTTGGCTCCCACGCGGCATGAATCGAGAATCGAATGCGCCCCGACAACGGCGTCCTCATCGACGCGGGTATCGTGGAGAACGCTTCCGGTGCGGATTGTGCAGCGAGCGCCGATGCGCGTCTTGCCAGACAGCTGTACGCCGGGTTCAACGAGCGTGTCGGAACCGGCAGTGACTTCCGGATCGATCACGACGGTTTCCGGCAGGTAGATCGTTACGCCGGACTCCATAAGCTTCACAGCCGTTCGCGCGCGGAGAACTCGGTCCACATCGGCGAGGTGGACACGTGTATTGCATCCGAGAATCTCGCGTGAATCGGGCGCGACCTCTCCCAGCACGCGTTCGTTGCGCTCACGAAGCATGCCGATCGCGTCGGTGAGATACAGCTCGTGATGCACATTCTCCGGGCGCAGCGAGTTGAGGCACGGCCAAAGCTTCTCGAGCGTGAAGCAGTAAATGCTGGAATTCACCTCCCGGATGGCTCGTTGCTCAGGGGTTGCTCTGTTTTCTTCGACGATGGCCAGGACGCGGCCCTCGGAATCACGCACGATGCGCCCGTACTCGGCCGGATCGTCGACCTCCGCCGTCAGAACTGTCGCGGCGGCTTCGCCCCGGCGGTGGGTATCGAGAAGCGCTCGGAGCGTTTCGGTTCGCAGCAGCGGGGCGTCTCCGGGTAGAACGATTGCGAGCTTGGCGCGGGTGCGAATCGCACGGCGAGCGACTTGCAGCGCGTGTCCGGTTCCGCGCTGCGGCTGCTGCAAGACGACTTGCGCGCCAAGGTCTGTGGCGACTGCACCGACCTCCTGGGCCTGGTGGCCGACGACGACAAGTAGTTGCGCAGGCTTGACTGGCTGGCACGCGCCGATCACGTGCTCGATAAGCCGACGCCCGCCCGCGCGGTGAAGTACTTTGGCGAGCTCAGAACGCATGCGAGTTCCTTTGCCCGCAGCCAGAATGACTATGGCGGTGTCGGTCGCAGCCATGGCACGGATATTGTCGCTTCCCCAGAATCCTTTGGCAATCGAAACGCCGAAATTGTTCGCATTTCGCTGTGGAAATGTTAACCAGGGAGCCTAGGTTCGGTCCTAGCGAGGTCGGTGGTGCGAAGACGCCCTGCGCGTACTGCGGAACAGCAGCTCGGGACGGCGAGCGGTTCTCGATGCAACGAAGTTCCAGGCTTGCCAGGGGAGCACTCTAGCTCGCAAGAGACAGTGCAGCTGCCACCGCATGGCCCGCGCTCTGTGCCCCGACGATCGCGACGAGCAACCGTTTTACTTTGGTTGCTTAGTCAGCTTCGATTCAGGATGTGGCTGAGACTGAGAGGGATGAACGGGTAGCTGCTCCGGCCGGGCCACGGTCGTCGGTCGTTTCGGTCCAAAGCGTACGGTCCCCGAGCAGGCGGGTGACGAGCTGCGTGTGCAGGGCGTGACCAGCTCTGTGCGCGACAATGAGAGCTTTGAGCGGGCGCCCCATGAGAGCGAGATCGCCGATCAGATCGAGCGCCTTGTGGCGGCCGAACTCGTCCGGGAACCGCAGCGGGCCGTTCAAGACGGTCGTTTCGTCCAGGACGATCGCATTTGCGAGCGAACCCCCGCGGATTAATCCCATCCCCTGGAGTCCGGCAAAGTCCTTGACGAAGCCGAACGTTCTCGCCGGAGCCAGCTCGCGGCTGAAAGACTCGCGATCGACCGTCATCTCGACTTCCTGCGGGCCAATGGCCGGGTGCTGGTAATCCACGACGCAATGCACCCGGAATTCGTCGGCAGGGTAGATTCCTATCCGGCGGTCGCCTTCGGTGAGCTCAAGCGGGTGCAGGACGCGGATGTACCGCCGCGGTTGCCGCAACCGACGCGTTCCTGCGCGGGCAAGGAGATCGATGAACGGCTTCGCCGACCCGTCGAGAATCGGTAGTTCGAGGGCGTCTATTTCCACGTAGACATTATCCACCCCGCAGGAGTAGAGCGCGGCAAGCAAGTGCTCGGTCGTCGAGATCAGCACGCCTTGTTTCATCAGGCTCGTGGCGTAGCTGACGCGGGCCACGTTGCGGACCTGCGCCTCAATCTCGAAGTTGTCAAGGTCGACGCGGCGAAACGTGATGCATGTGTCGGCCGGGGCTGGCAGCAGCCGTAAACGACATTGCACGGCCGTGTGGAGACCCGCCCCTTCGATTTCTACGGGGCGCTGGATGGTCAGTTGATAGGGCATTTTCGGGGAGACATGTTCTATTGTGAAGCATTCTGCTGGCCGGGCATAGCCTATTTTGGCGCTTTGTTTACAGAGACTTATGGGGGATCTGATTACTCCTGCGGGGCATGGTGTGGATAAAATGCAACACTTTCCGGGTTTGCCGCGTGGTATAGGTTGAACAGGATTGACTGCGATTCCCGTTCCGGGACCAACGTCCTGGGCGTTGCACGCCGGGTCGATGCTGCTGCGCCGCTGTGCACCCGCCGCAGCCGCTTTGAGCCCCAAGCCGTCATGGCAGCTCCGGCGGCAGCGCGGCCAATCGCGTGAAACGTTGGCGGGAGGCGGTTGGTGCACTCCTGCGATCCCGCATGCGGCAAAGCTCCGGTGCAATCACAAGCATCTCTGTTGTTGTGGTCTGCAGGACGCCCTTAGTAGTTGAACAGCTCTTTCGGGCGGTTGTGTCACCGGGGCTATCCGCGTAAGATACCAGTTGGGCTCACCGATGACGTCTGTCTTCAACATTATCTCAAATTCCACCACGCCGCTGTCCGCGACACATCCCCGGCCGTCTTGGCTGCGCGTGCGTTTCCTCGGCGGACCGAATTACCAGGATCTAAAGCGCATTATGGGCACACTCGACCTGCACACGGTCTGCGAGAGCGCGCGCTGCCCGAACATGGGCGAGTGCTGGGAGCGTCGCACGGCCACGTTCATGATTTTGGGAAACATCTGCACGCGCGCGTGTGGATTCTGCGCTGTACCGAGCGGGAAGCCTCTGGGCCCGCCGGAGGAAGACGAACCGGAACGGGTTGCGGAGGCGGTGGACCGGATGGGCTTACGCTACGCGGTTATCACATCGGTGAATCGCGATGACCGGCCCGATGGCGGCGCAGCGATCTTCGCGCGCACGATTGCGGAAATTCGTCGGCGAGTGCCCGGCTGCAAGGTCGAGGTCCTTATTCCGGATTTTCGTGGGGTTTGGCCGGCGCTCGAGACGGTCATGTCTGCGCAGCCCGACGTGCTCAATCATAATATCGAGACCGTCCCGCGGCTCTATCGCCAGGTGCGGAAGGGGGCGGTTTACACGCGGTCGCTTGAGCTGCTCCGTCGCGCGGGCCAGATGGCGTCAACAATCCCGACCAAGACCGGGATGATGCTTGGCCTCGGCGAGACGCGCGACGAAGTCTTGAAGGCGATGGAGGAGATTGCTGCGCAGGGAACTCACATTCTAACGCTCGGGCAGTATCTGCAGCCGACACCCGCGCATCTGCCGGTGGAACGGTACGTCCATCCCGATGAGTTCGCGGAGTTCAAGCAGCTGGGCGAGCAGATGGGTTTTAGACATGTCGAAGCCGGGCCGCTGGTCCGCTCGTCCTATCACGCGTCCGAGCAGCAAAAGGCCGCGCGCAACTGATTCCTGGTCTCGTGTACGTCTCCTTTCACCTCAACTTGATCAAGATCGTTGGTTCGCATGCGAGCGCTCCGGATCACGGCGTAGATCGCGCCTGGCCGCGCTAGAGATGAAGCGCCGACAAATACGAAATGGCGATTTCGTGAAGGTGCATGACGCACGTATTGCAGTCGGTGCACCGAGCGCACCCACCGCAGGCCGAGTCCGGAGTCGTTAACCTCAGCGCCTCGTGAAGATATTCGGACGCTTTTTCTTTGCGGCCGAGTTCGGCGTTCAGGTTGCCAAGAAGGATCTGAAAAATTGGATTCTGTGGGTAGCGTGCGACGAGAGGCTCTGCGATCGCCAGGGCCTGCTCGTATTTTTGATCATACGTGCGCAAGCTTCTGGCAAGAATGAACCGAGCGTCGACGGCTAGGTAGACGCCCTGATTCATCCCCACCTCCATCTGTTTGATCCCCTCTTCTTTATTTCCTCCGGGAATTCCCATGAAGATACGCAACAGCTTGACGACAGGGGAAAGAGTATCCACATAGTAGTTGTAAACACCGAGGGCCGCGGTTGCGTCCGCCATCTGTGGGTCAAGCTGCAGCGCTCGGAGCATTTCCGCTCGGGCGTTGACGCCGGCATGCGCCGCGTTGCGATTCTCGCCGCGCAAACCGTAATCCCGTACCTTGAGCGCCCAGCCGATCCCTGCGGAAACGTGCATTTCGGCCGAATCGGATCGGGAGATTTGGGATTCCGCGAGATGGATTACTTTGTCGGTCAGTGCCAGAAAGGCCTCGTCTTGCGGGTCCCGTCCTCGCTTCGAGGCCTCGAACATACCGTATTTGATTTCGCAGGCGGCGCAATACCGCTTCCACCATCTTGCTTCGCCTTCGAGCAAATAACCGATTGTGTGATCAGGCTGCGCCTGTTCGAGAGCGTGAGCGATCGAGATGGCTGCGTCGGGATCGCCGCCGTAGATCTTCTCCATTCCTTCTATGGCTTCCGGAGGCAGAGAGATATTGCCGGCGCAAGCCGGACTGGCAAGCAGTGCAGCCAGGAACGAGGCGGCAACCGTAAGCAACCAGGAATGTTCGTTAGACGCGCCCGTCATTTCACTCTTTTGAGGCAGCCGAACAGCCGAGCCGAAGTAACGTACACCACGAAGCTCTCGAGCGCAAAGAGCAGAAAACCGAGATAAGCCGGCGCTCGGGGCCGAGGGATTTCCGCGGAAACGGATCGTGCCATTTCGCAGCTGCCCGGTTATTCCAGAATTTCCCTAATAAACCGCCAGTCCACCCCGGGCAGTGCCGCCGGCGAAAGTCTTCCGCAAGATCACCGAAACACGACGGCAGCCCTCAGGCGGGGGATTTACGGGATCAGCAAGCAAAACAAACCCGGTCCACGCGAGCAAGATAAAGACAGGCAGCGATCCGCTGCGGAATCAACATGGGAACGATCAAGCACGCCGCGCCGAACTTGCGGATCGCTCTCGCAAGGGTACTATGGCAACTTCGACGGCCCGCCCGGGCAGGGGCGGCGGGATTGGCCGCAGGAGGTCGGGATCTCGAATATTGCAGGCGTGGTCATTGCAAACGACCGGCCACAGCCGTGCAGAGTCTCGGCCCAGCCGCGCCCTGGGAAGCGAATGCCGGCCGAGACTGCTGCAGAAACCGTCTACGAGAGCCGCAGCGATAGCCGCCGCGACACTGATTCCGAGCGCCAACTTGACAACTCCGTGGTAACGCAGATGCGCACGGTTTTAGCGCGTGCCCGTGCCCTTTCTTGCTATGCTTTGCGGGCCTTTCCAACAGGTAACTGCGATGGACGAGCCGGAAAAACTCGAACGCGGCTTGGGTCTGCTCGAAGCCACGTCGCTCAACATGACCTTCATGGTGGGCATCGGGCCGTTTATCGTGATTCCTTTCATCATCCGCGCGATGGGCGGGCCGCAGAGCCTGCTCGCGTGGGTCGTCGGCGCGGTTCTGGCGCTCGTCGACGGTTGCGTCTGGGCCGAACTGGGGGCGGCGATGCCGCAGGCGGGCGGGAGTTACGTTTTCCTGCGCGAAGCCTACGGGTCGGTCCGTTTCGGACGGCTGATGTCATTCCTCTATATCTGGCAGACGTTGTTTCAGGCCCCGCTCAGCATCTCCTCCGGCGCTCTGGGTTTCGCGGACTATTCGAAATATCTGGCCGCGAAGATCCCGGGCGTGATGCCCTGGCTCCATACGGATGTACGCATTGCGGACTACAACCGCATCGTGGCGCTTCTCCTGATAGTTCTCGCCGTAACGCTACTTTACCGACGGATCACTACGATCGGGAGAATTTCCACTATTCTCTGGCTCATCGTGATCGGAACGATCCTTTGGTTGATTTACGGGGGGGCTACCCATTTTAGGGCGAGCCTGGTCTTTACCTACCCGGCAGGGGCCTGGAATTTTTCCTGGATTTTCTTCGCCGGGCTGGGCCATGCGTCGGTGCAGACGATTTACAGTTATCTCGGCTACTATAACGTCTGCAATCTTGGCTCGGAGATGAAGGATCCGGGGCGGAATATACCTCGTGCGATTTTCCTTTCGATTTTCGGCATCGCCATCCTCTATTTTCTCATGCAGACAAGCATCCTGGCCGTCGTACCGTGGCAGGAGGTGCAAAACTCTCCTTACGTGGTGAGCTTGTTCGTTGAGCGCGTATTCGGAGCGCGCTGGGCGACGCTGGCCACGGCGCTGATACTGGTGATCGCGTTCGGCTCGATTTTTTCAGCAACGCTTGGCTATTCGCGCGTGCCTTATGCGGCGGCGCTTGACGGCAATTTCTTCTCCGTGTTCGGTCGCGTTCACCCGACCAAGCGTTTCCCGCACATATCTCTTGTCGCGCTTGGCGCCACGTCTATGTTCATTTGCATTTTCTTCAATCTCTCTTCGGTGATCCGCGCCATCCTGGCAATGCGCTGCATCGTCCAATTCGTCGGGCAGGCGTTCGGACTGATTCTGCTTCACCGGCGCTGGGCCGCCGAACGCTGGCCCTTTCGCATGCGCTTATATCCTGCACCTGTGTTAATCGCCATCGCAGGCTGGGTAGCCATATTCATATCGACCGGGCAGAAACAGATGCTTGCCTCGCTCGCTGCGGCGGTGTTGGGTATTCTTGTATATTTAGGGCGTGCGCGCTACCTGCGCCAGTGGCCATTCGAGGAGGTCGCCCGGTGAATCACCCGATGAAGCAGTGGATCTTGCTTTTGCTTGTAATGTTTTCGGCAGGCCTGGCACGAATTGGGTTGACAGCGCCGGTTTCAGCGCAAACGCTGCCTGACACAATTGAGGCGATCAATAAAGCGCGTATCGCGACTCGAATCCTCTTCATCACGGCGCATCCGGACGACGAAATGTCGAGTCTTTTGCCCTATCTTTCCCATGGCCTCGCTGCCGATGTCGCACTCCTTACCATCACGCGCGGGCAGGGCGGGCAGAACGCGATTGGCCCCGAGCAGGACGGCCAGCTTGGTGCCATCCGCACCACGGAATTGCTCGCAGCCGACCGGCATTACGGCGTGCATCAATTCTTCACGCGGGCGGTTGACACCGGATTTTCGAAAAGTCCCGGGCAGACGATGAAGATCTGGGGTGACCTGCCGCTTGAGGACATGGTGCGCGTGATTCGCACGTATCGCCCGCAGGTTGTGATCAACGGATGGGGCGGCGTCCATTCGGGACACGGGCAACATCAGGCGAGCGGAGTTCTGACGCCGCAAGCGGTGGCGGCAGCGGCCGATCCGAAGGTATTTCCGCAACAACTCTCCGAAGGACTGGTGCCATGGAAGGTGACGCTCGAGCTGCGCTTCGCGAGCGGTACCATGCTCCCCCCAGCGCCGAAGCCGCAGCCGCCGCCCGCGAGCGCAGTCCAACTGCCGGTCAACGATGCCTCTCTACTTTGGGGGAACAGTTATACCGAGATCGGGACAGAGGGACACGCAGAACACCGTTCGCAGGGAACGCCCGCATTCTTTGGGAATGGTTTCTTCCGCAGGCCCGTGTACCTGGTTGCGGAAACCGAAGGGAGCCGCGAAGCCGGCGCATTCGACGTGAAGTTCCTGGCCGAACCGATTACGTCCCTCGCCGAACGCTTTCCACACCTGCAAGGGCAGCTCGGGCCGGCACTCGCCTCCGCGGAGCGGAGTATTGTGGCCGCCGGGAAGTTCGCGCTTGAGCTCGACCGCATGGCGGCGGCGAAATCGCTCGCGCAGGCCGGAAAAGAAATTGCCGAGTTGCAGGGAAAACTTGCGACCACGAGCGATGACGAAACCGCGGCCGCTCGGTGGGAAATCGGGTGCGTCCGCGAGAGGATCGATGATGCTCTGGCCGACGATGTCGCCCTGCCCGTTCGAACACAGGCGGATCGGCACGAGCTGGTTGCCGGCGAAAGCTTCGCCGTGGACGTGTTCTTTGCGGGCAAGCCGGCCGTGCCGGTGAAGTGGACTCTCGACAAGTCGAGCTTGATCCTGCCTTTGGCCTGGAGTGCGACGCCGGGAGAAACGAAGGCTGGCAGCGACGTGTCGCGGTTCAATATCTCGATTCCCGCCGGCGCGAGGGTGAGTTCTGCTCCAGCCGACGCAATTCTACCGTTTCCGCCTGCGCTTGTGCGACTGTCGCTGCGCCTCTCGGTCGAAGGCTACGAATTCAGTATCGACAAGCCTGTGGAATCGCTGTCCGCCACGACCAGGGGTATCGAGACGTTTCCACTCGAGCTGGTACCGGCGGTCACGCTGACCGTTGAGCCGGCACAGATCATGGTGCCTGTGAAAAATGCTGCCGAGCCCGTCAAGCTGCTGGCGCGCGTGCGCTACCACGGCGCGCAGCCTGCCAAGGTATCGGTCGGACTTGATGCAACGCAAGGCTGGCAGGCAAATGCCCTTGCGCCTCTGGAGTTTTCGGGATCGGGCGATCAACTGATCCGCTACGTCGTGTCGCCGCCTGCGCAGGTCGCTCCGGGAGCGTATCTGTTGCATCCTTACGCGCAACTAGGTGGGGAAACCTTCCGCACGTCGCTTGAGCCCATTCCGACCCTGCCGATACGCGATTGGGCCGAGCCAGACGACGCAACCGTACACGTTCTGGATCTTATTGTGCCTCCGTCGCTGCACATCGGCTATATCGCTGCCGAGAACGATCCGCTACCAGAAACACTGCGGCAGATCGGCATCCAGGTGGACCTGCTCGACGAAGTGGCGCTTGCTTTCGGCGACCTGAGCCGTTTTGACGCCATCGTCGTTGGCATCCGCGCCTATGAGCTGCGCCCTGATTTGACGCGCATGAACTGGCGCGTGCTTCGCTACGTCAGCGACGGCGGGACGCTCGTCGTCCAATATCAGCGCGACTTTGCGTGGAATAAGCTGCTTCCGGCGCCATTCTCGGCGAAAATGGCGGACCAGGCCGCTCGCGTCACAAATCCAAATTCCCCTGTGCGGTTTCTGGTTCCGAACAGTCCGCTGCTGAATTCGCCCAATAAGATTACGCTCGCTGATTTTCAAGGCTGGGTGCAGGAGCGGGGGCTCTATTTCTGGGGTACCTTTGATGCGCCTTATCAGGCGGTGCTGGGACTGACCGATTACGGCGAAACCGAAGTCAAGGGCGGGCTTGTCTACGCTCGGGACGGCATGGGCGTGTATCTCTACACGGGGCTGTCATTCTTTCGCCAGTTGCCAGCTGGAGTGCCGGGCGCCTATCGCCTGTTCGTCAACTTGCTGAGCCAGACGCAGCACGCAAAGTAGCATGGGGGATACACAGGCTGTCGATGCCGCTCCGCTCGCCGGGTTCGTTGAGCCTCGCATGGTGCGCATCTCCGAGGGATGGTTTCTCATGGGGAGCGAAACGGGGCAGGACAATGAGCGGCCGTTGCATCGCGTCTGGGTAGACGCATTCGATTTCGCGGTTTGCCAGGTAACGCACGCCGAGTACGAGCAATTTATCACTGCCAGGCAGCATCGCAAACCGCTCCATTGGGACGATCCCAAGTTTTCCCATCCCGACCAGCCCGTTGTCGCGCCTTCGTGGTTCGACGCAGTTGTCTACTGCGCGTGGCTGACGCAGATAACGGGACGCCGCTACCGCCTGCCGACCGAATCGGAATGGGAACGCGCCGCGCGGGGAGGACTCGAGCAAAAGCAATATCCTTGGGGCGATGATCCGCCGGAATCGCTTGCGAACTACGCGACGCGATGGAAGACGGGACCCGAGCGGGTTGGCCTGGCGGAACAGAACGCCTACGGGCTTTGCGATATCGGTGCGAATATCCACGAATGGTGCGCGGACTGGTTTTGCGCAGATTACTACGCTGTCGCGGCCGAACGCAATCCGCAGGGACCAGCCAGTGGATCGCGTCGAGCCTCGCGCGGCGGATCCTGGCGGCACTACACGAAGGTCTCGCGCTGTGCCGCCCGTTCGAGCATCCCTCCCGAATTTCAGTACGCCGATTATGGCTTCCGCGTCGCCCGCGATGCGTAGACGATTGCCAGCCGGAACCCTCCGGTGGGAGCCATCGAACGCCGCAGGAGCCGGGAACGCGGTGAGGGTGCCCCGGGGATCGAGCGCATTCCGGCCGAAGACAACGACCTCAAATTCCTCTCCCCGTATGAGCGAATCCCATTCGTCGTTTCGACACACCACGCGTCTTCGTGCCGTCGCACGCTTTACTCTTCGTGCTATGCTGCGAGCCGTCGAAGGAGGAGAAGCGGATGGAGGAAAAACTTTGGGAATTCGTTTACGTCCGGTATTGGATCCGCTTGATTGCAGGGATTCTCATGTTTGCCGTCGTGCCGGGCGTTTCGGCTGAGCAAAAGAATAAGAAGTCGGCTGGCGCGGAGAGTTCGGAGCAAATGCCGGCGGCGCCCGTTCCGGTGGCCGACAAAATCGACCATGACATCGGAGAGATGCTCGGCGCGTTCCAAGTGGGCGATGTCGAGGCCATGCACAAATACTATGCGGATAACGCGACATTCGTCAGCACTGCCTACGAGCCGCCTGTCGTGGGTTGGCAGAACTATGCGTCCCTATACCAGCGCGAGCGGGCGGCGTTTGAGGGCATGCAACTGATCCGGCGCAACACATTTATCTTCAATCACGGAGATGTGGCCTGGGCATCGTATCAATGGGACTTCGAATCGGCGCTGCATGGGAAACCGTTTTCGGTCCGCGGCCAGACGTCATTGATCCTGATGAAGGTGGGTGGCAACTGGTTGATCGTACACAATCATACATCCGAAATCTGTCCTGCGGGCGCATCGGCGCCGTCGCAATCGCGCGCGCAGGAGCCGGCACAAAACGCCCCGCAGCCAGCGCCGGCAAGGCCCTAGCGACAGCTTTCCTAGCAGCTATTAAAAGTTCTGGAAGCCTTGCCAGAGCCAAAGCCCCGCAATGGCAGCGAGCAGCGAGCCGGAAACCACGATCAGCGCTGTAATCGGCCGGCTCAGCCTCTCGATCCGAGCGACGATGGCGCGCTGTTCATTGGCCATGGATTCCCCGGCGGCGTCGAGGAAGATTTGGTCGTCTTCGTGAGTCGCGAGCGCGCTGCGATAGATCAGCACGCAGACCAGTACTCCCGTGACGACTCCCCAGAATACAAACAGAGTCATCAACCAGGTGTGAAGCATTCCCATGGTTACACCTCCCCCCAGCCCGCGGGCCATCCGTAGGATTCCAGCTGTGAACGAGCCCGTGCGGGCCGATTCGGTCGATTGAGCGGGATTATAGCACTAACAGGTGCAACCGGAGTCAAGCGGAATAGCGCTCATCGGGGAACCGGATGCCCCAGAAATTGCGGCTGGGATCAAGAATTTCAACGCCCAGGTCGAACAACCCGTTCTCGGTCGGATCGCCGACACGAACGATGCGAAATTCCCGAGTTTCTTGTGAGAGGCGGTTCAGAAGTTCAATGCGGGACCCGACTCCAGGTGAGAACGGGACGCGAATCAAAGCTCCGAAGCGGCTCACGGCGATTGCTTCGGCCGGCGCATCGTGAGCGGCGTTGCGGAAAATCTCGACAGGGATGCGTATCGCAACCCGACTCGAACGACGGCGTTCGATCATCGCGCGGGCAGTTGCCATGATTTTGGCCTCCTGTTGTCCGGGCCGCTCCTGCAGACAAATTTACGTTGGGGAGCAACGCGGGTCAATCGTTCTCCGTGAATGAAATCGGTGTGCACTCCGTTGACAAACCATCGGCCAGACGGCAATATGGATTAGCCCCGTTTTGTAGATTTCGAAGCCCAAGTGGCGGAATTGGCAGACGCGCTAGCTTCAGGAGCTAGTTCTCGCAAGGGAGTGGAGGTTCGAGTCCTCTCTTGGGCACCACACAAACTAAAGGGGTTAGGCTGTGGCGGCCATGGCCGGCGGCTTCGGTTGATCTCTGTCGGCTCCAACTCCCCAGCGCTACCCGCCAGAAAACGGTTAAGCGATGTCTGCATGTGTCGAGCGGTCAATCCCTTACTGGCCCAGCTTCGAACGAGTGGCTTGCCGTAGTTGACGGCGCAATCTTGGGCACCTTTGCGGCCAATCGTAGCGAGATATTTTTGCATCACGCCATCGGCTCTCGCAGAGTCCGAGAGCAGGCAACAGCAATGAGGCTCGCGCAGGGCGAAAGAGGCAATCCAGGAAGAGCAAGAATGCGCCTCGGGAATCAGGCGGTGGCCAGTCGGGGGACTGCTCGACGAGTAAGTCGGGATTTTCAATGACGCCCAGAGATCGAGCGCGGCCCGGAGCGACCCGAAAGCCTACCGTATGCACGGAGTGCAATCGCTGCCGCCGGAGTCGGAACGATGACGACGGCGCGGCGGTCTAAGACCCTACCCGACCCTTCGTCTTCTCCGCGGAGCTTCTTCTTTTTTGGGCACTGTGCGAAGCAGTGTCTTGTTCTCCGCTGCCGGTCGCGGCTTCTGATCCAGGCTCTTCTTGAGAGCAGCCATGAGATCAATGACCGGAGCCCTCGCGACCTGGGGTGCAGCCACAACCTGTTGCCCGGTCGTTTTTGCTGCGATCAAGGTTCGCAGGCCTTCCTGGTAGTTATCGTGATATTTCTCGGCCTGGAATGGAGCGGCAAGGCTCTCGATGAGCTGCAGAGCTAGCGCTCGTTCTTGTTCTTTGACTTCACCCTTGTCCGTGCTGCCAGACTCACCTGCTGGGCGAACCTCGCTGGAATAAAACATCGTGTGCAAGGTAAGCCCTTCCTTGCGGGCGCGAATGACGACGATGTTTTCGCGATTGTGCATCGTGAGTTTCGCGATGGCTGCATAGCCCGAACCGAGCATCGCCTCGAGCAACAGACGATATGCGTGCACGCCAGCTTGTTCGGGCAAAACGTAGTAGCTAGCATCGAAAAAGAGGGGATCTATCTCAGATAGCTTGACGAACTCCAGAATTTCCATGCTGCGAGCCGAGTCGGGCTCGATCTGTTTGAACTCTTCTTCGGTAAACAGGAGATATTGGTCTTTGTCGTACTCATAGCCCTTCTCGACCTCTTGCCGCTCAACCATGCGGTTGCACGTGGGGCAGAACAATGGCTGTTTGAGTCGCGAGTGGCAGACTTTGTGGAGCTGATTGAAACTAATGCGTTCGGTTCGGGCAGCGGGCGTCAGGTTGATCGGAATCGAAACCAGACCAAACGATATATATCCCTTCCATGTTGTAGAAGCCATGATGAGCCCCCCGAAAACCAGATACTACGCATTTCGGCGGGCCGCAGCAATAGCCGCGAACTAGGTTGCGGGATTCCCATGAGCGAACAAAAAGCAAAGATAACCGATTGCTCCACGCGACGGGGAACCGGCCGCGGCGAGTTCTGTTGGCACCGACAGAGCCGCTCGGGATCGGAGGTCACGATTAGATTCGCCGGCAACCTTCCGGAATCAGCAGCTCACCGGCCGGTCACAGCGCAGTCCACTCCAATCCCACGGCGATTTCAGCCGGAACCGGATGGGTGCTGCGCCCGCAACTGCTGCCTCTGAGTTATTCCAGCAAGTCCTGGTCACCTGATGCGATCGTGCAGAAAACAGCTTTGCCCGGGGGGATTGCTAGCACGGGTAAGAAAAACCAGATAGACAGGCCCGCAAGGTTTTTGCGATACTTTTGCGTTCGAGCAGTCGCCGACCGGCTCTCCACAGGGGAGGGCTGCATCAGCATAAATAAGTCCAGGACCGAAACTCTATGAATCCGATTTGCCGCTGGGGCTTTTGTCTGTTGATTTTGCTTGCCGCTGGCGTGGGAGCCTCGAGCTTGTCTTCCCGGGAGAGTTCGACACCCCAGGCCCAGAAAGGCGCCACTGCGCCGAGGGAACAAAACCAGATCGAGCGAGGGCGATATCTGGTCGAAGAAGTGGGAAAGTGCTCAGAATGCCACACACCGCGAGACGCAAACGGCGATCTCGATAATTCCCGGTACCTCGAGGGAGCGCCAATCTGGATCATGCCGGTGCGCCCGAAGCCAACCTGGGCCATGCGCGCGCCGGCATTGGCAGGCTTCGAGGGTTTTACCGAGGATCAAGGTGAGAAGATCCTCGAAAAGGGTGTCGGTCCAAACGGGCTACCCATCCAGCCGCCGATGCACATTTATCACATGCATCACGAGGATGCACAAGCCATCATCGCCTATCTGCGGTCGCTGCCGAGTTCTTACCCCCTGCACTAGGGAGGTTTGTGATACTCCCGAGAGGGTCCCGAACAGAGCCTGCAAGGTTGCAGCGAAGCCGAAGACAAGATCGTCAGTTCCGAGTCGGCTCCAGTATAATCGCGGCCGATGAGACCATCGATAGAGGCGGCCTTGAAATGGCTGCTCGCCCCGGAGACCGCTTCGGCGATGCCGTCGCGCGAGCCGGGCGGCGGATTTGGCCCCGGTACGCTGACCGGTGCCCCGACCCTGAAACTCTCGGAGCCGGCGCCGGGCACTCCAACCCATCTGTGGCCGCGATGGATTTTTCTGCGGGCCCTCGGGCTGATTAACTTCTCCGCATTTTATTCACTCCTGTTTCAAATCAAGGGGCTCATCGGTCCGAACGGAATTCTTCCAGCGGCCGATTATTTGCAGGCGGTTGCGGCAACGTTTCATGTTCAGCGGTTCTGGTTCGCGCCGACGCTGCTGTGGCTCGGTTCGGGCAACCGCGCGCTGATGCTCATCTGTTGGGTGGGAGCGGTCGCGTCGCTTCTCCTGGTGTTGAACCTGTGGCCGCGAGGGGCACTCTTTGCCTGCTTTGTCTGCTTTCTCTCGTTTGTCTGCGCGGCGGGGGACTTTTCAAGCTACCAATCCGACGGCATGTTGCTAGAAGCAGACTTCATTTCCTTATTCTTTGCACCCGCGGGATTCTGGCCCGGACTGGGGAGGGCACACGCGCCGTCTCGCGCGAGCCTGTTCCTTCTGCGGTGGGAATGGTTTCGCATTTATTTTGAATCCGGCTTCGTGAAGATAGCGAGCGGCGATACCTCGTGGCGTCAGTTCACAGCCATGGACGATTATTACCAAAATGGCCCATTGCCTACCTGGCTTGGCTGGTACGTCCAGCATCTCCCGCACTGGTTTCACGTGTCAACCGTGTTACTAACGTTGACCACTGAGTTGCTGCTGGTCTGGCTGCTGTTTCTCCCCCGGCGATTTCGGATCGCGTGTTTCTGCATCGTGACCCCATTTGAGGCCGGTATCATCCTTACAGCGAACTACACGTTCTTGAATTACCTGGTTCTCTCGCTCGGATTCCTATTGCTCGACGATCAGGTCCTTGAATGGATTCTGCCGCAACGAGTCCGGGACTTCATCGAGCAGAAACATAGGCTGCCTGCCACTGCCGCCGAAGCGCCGCCAGAGAAGTGGCGCGCGGATTGGCAGAAGCGGCTCACCCCGGTGCGCTTGGCGGTCGCCGGCGTCTGCCTTGGGCTGGTATTCTACGCAACGTCGGTGCAGCTTGTCTGGATGTTTGTTCCGAGTTTGCCGCTGCCGCTTAAGCCCGTCCAGATGCTCGAGCCATTTCGTATTGCGAACCGCTATGGTCTGTTCGCCGTGATGACGCATGCACGGTATGAGATCGAATTCGAGGGTTCGCGCGACGGGAAAACATGGATCGCGTATCCATTTCGCTATAAGCCGCAAGACACGCGTAAGGCGCCGGGAATCTACGCGCCGTACCAGCCACGCTTCGAGTGGAATCTGTGGTTCGCGTCGCTTGGGCGGTGGCGCGAATATCGCTTCGTGGTTTGGACCGAAGAGCGGCTTTTGCAGAACGAACGCGACGTGCTCGCACTGTTTGCGGGAGACCCGTTTGGCGGCATGCCGCCGCGCCAAGTGCGCTCTGTGATCTACCAATACTGGTTCACCGACGCAAAGACGAAGCGCGAGCAGGGAACCTGGTGGAGCCGCGAGCAGCTTGGCGAATACGCACCTCCGCTCGAGCGCGAGCCTGACGGAAAAATTGCGATCCTGAGCGATGTTCCGCTTGCGGAACCAACTCCGCCGTAGAGAGCCGACCCCTCTCGACTTTTCTTTTAGGCATGTTTTGCCACCCAAGCAAAATTCCGTTAGCCTGTGTGGGACCGCACGAGCTCATTGATGAAGCGCAAGCCCAAAAGCCGGCAGAACGATGCGCGCGTCGACGAACTGACCCGCGAGCAGGTGGTCGCTCATCTCGCCACGCTGTCGCAGCCGGCAAGTATTCGCGAGATTGCTCACGCCATGGGACTAAAGCACCGCGGCCGGCGGTTTCTGCCGAGAGTGATCGAGGAGCTCAAGGGCCGTGACGAAATCGAGGAAGTGCACGGCGGGCACTACCGCCTGGCGGGCCAGAAGAATGCAAGAACTGTTTCTTCGAAACGCTCCGGGGCCGCGCCAGGGCCAGCCGCTTATTCCGGCGCTTCACCGCAGCGCGCTCGCGATCCCGATCTGGTGTCGGGGCGAATCGTTGCGCATCGCGACGGCTACGCCTTCCTCGTA
>Ga0209526_10000079_pt1 | contig 52472 bp, 49 predicted proteins | sample JacPinW_OM2H0_M1_FD_188566 | JGI IMG/M metagenome (GOLD analysis project Ga0209526, IMG submission 188566) | Forest soil microbial communities from Algoma, Ontario, Canada - Jack Pine, Ontario site 1_JW_OM2H0_M1 (SPAdes) (version 2) | ecosystem: Environmental > Terrestrial > Soil > Boreal... | reverse complement strand
AAAGCAAGGCCACGTCGTGGCGATGGCAGGTGACGGCGTCAACGATGCTCCCGCGCTTGCCGCCGCGGACGTTGGCATCGCGATGGGGACGGGAACCGATGTGGCAATCGAAAGCGCCGGTATCACCTTGCTCAAGGGCGACCTGATGGGAATCGTTCGTGCGCGCCGCCTCTCCCAGGCGACGATGCGCAACATCCGGCAAAATCTGTTCCTCGCGTTCATCTACAATGCGGCGGGTGTTCCGATTGCCGCGGGCGCGCTTTACCCATTCTTTCGGATCCTTCTCTCACCGATCATCGCTGCAGCCGCGATGGCGCTATCCTCGCTTAGTGTTGTCGGAAATGCACTGCGCTTACGACACATCCGGCTGTGACGCGAAAATGCCTCGTCGTCACTGAGCGTCGTTGCAAATGCGTTACGCCCGCTGAAGGTAAAACCAACGTGCAGATAAACAGGGAGTAAGATTATGGGGCCGAGTTTGAAGCGTTGTGCGGCCTTTGCCATTGCCGCCGTGGTGTCCGTGCCCGCGAGCGCGCAGGGCATTGTTACGCAGAAGAATATTTCGCTCGCGCTGGCACAGGCCATCGCCAATGCGGCGCTTGCCCAATGCGAAAGCATGGGGTTCAAGGTTTCAGTGACGGTTGTCGATCGGGCCGGATCGCCGCTCGTGATGTTGCGCGGCGACGGATCGGGGCTACACACCCCTGAAGGCAGCGATCGCAAGGCCTATACTGCGCGCACGTTCAGCCAGCCTTCGGCGGCGTTCGCCCAACGCCTCATTGACGACCCGGCGTCAGTGGGATCGAGACAATATACCCGCGTGCTGGCGCTCTCGGGCGGGCTGCCGATCAAAGTTGGTGACGAGGTGGTCGGCGCCGTCGGCGTTTCCGGCTCACCGGGCAAGGACGACATCTGCTCCCAGGCCGGCATCGACAAAGTGGCGGATCAGCTGAAATAGTATCGCCCGAGCCTCGTCACTCTGAGGCGAGTGAGTCCAATACGGCAATCCGACGATGTGAATGATTGCGCGGTAGGGTGCGCAAAGCCGCGTGCTTACGCGGCGTGCGCACGCGGTCTTGCATCGGCCCCGTTGTTCCGCGTGCGCTCGGGCGCGCACAACGTTGGGTCGTGTGGCGCACGTGGATAGGCGCGCCCTTAGCGCACCCTACAGGCTGAGGCGAGTGAGTAGTGAGCAGTAGAGGCATCGGATTTATGAGCTTTTCGCTATTCACTACTCGCTACTTCTGCTGATTATCCAGGGTCAGTCCCCGTCCTCCCGATTCCCGCGCAGCTCGTTGAGCAGTGCCTCCATGCTGCGGCGAAGCCCGTGCACCTGATCGATGAGATGAAGAATGACGGAGATGCCTTCGTCATTCACGCCGAAATCATCGCGCAGATCGCGTATGAGCTGTGCGCGCGCGAGATCAACGTCCGAGAAGGCAAGCTCGGGCTCGGTTTGCGGCGGGATCAGCCAGCCTGCATGGATCCACGCTTCGAGCGACTGATGCTCCACGCGCGTCCGCAGCAAGAACTCCTGCACTGAGATCATTCAAGCCTCCAGACCGCGGCGCGGGTTATGCTGTTGACCGGCCTGCCAGCGGCGAGCGAATTCTTCAATCTCAGGGTCGAGCCGGTCGGGCAGCACGACCTTGAGCGTGACGTATTCGTCTCCGCGAGTGCCGTCGCGGCGCGGAACACCCTTGCCTTTGAGCCGCAATACACGGCCGGTATTGGCGCCTTTCGGAACAGTCATGCGTACGCTGCCGGCCGGCGTCGGGACATCGAGCTTTCCTCCGAGCACCGCTTCGGGCAGGCTGATCGGCAGCTCGACGTGGATGTCATCATCTTTCCGCGTGAACAGTTTATGCGGGCCCACTTCGATTTCAACCAAAGCATCCCCCGGTGGCGCTCCGCCTATTCCCGGCCCTCCCTTCTCGCGCAGACGAAGGATTTGATGATCGTTCGTTCCCGGCGGGATCACCACGTCGAGGGTCGCCCCATCAGGCATGGTAATGCGTTTGGTCGCGCCGTTCACGGCCTCCAGGAACTCGACCGGCAACCGGTAATGCACGTCCTGGCCGCGGATGCGAAAACGCGCGCGTCCCTCGCCACGGCCGAGGATCTCCGAGAGAATATCCTCGTTCTCCATGAAATCCGCGAATCCCCCCGCGGTGCTGTAGGGATGGTCCTGCGCGCCCGCGGTGTGGAAATCCCGGTAGTAGCGCTCGCGCGGGCGCTCCGCGCCGGAAGCATCGATTTCGCCGCGATCAAAGCGCGCCCGTTTCTCGGGATCGCCGATGACATCATAGGCCACAGAGACTTCCTTGAACTTCTCTTCCGCCTTCTTGTCCCCTGGATTGAGATCGGGATGGAGCTTCTTGGCCAGCGCCCGATAGGCCGAGCGTATTTCGTCCTGCGTGGCCTCCCGCTTTACCCCGAGGATCGCATAGGGATCGTCGCTCACGGCTTCACCCCACAAATCCGACTGTGCCGGCCGCTCGCTCGCGCCATTGCGCCATAAGTTGCGCGAGATCTTCGGCCCGCAGCCCATAGGTGTCGGGGAGTGCCCCGTTGCGGCCGGCAAAGGCAGCATTGATCATGCTCAAAGTTCCAGTATGCCCGGCGTCATTGAACAGCACGGAACGCAGCCGCGCAGGCAGGATTCTTGCCGCGATGAAACCGGTTGCATCTTGCCAGCGCGTGCGCGAGCGCCGATAAAAGCTGGTGACCTCAAAGCCGGTTGCGTCGAGGGTGAGCGCGGCGGCGCCCGGCAGCATGGCGACGGCCCCGACCAGCATTCCAAGGCCGAAGAACATGAGCACGAACCATCCTGTGAGCGCACCATTCCTGATCATCGCCTGTCCGGCAATGGCGAAAACGGCGCAGCCTGCAAACATCAATCCCCATTTCTTGAGCGAGGGATGGAGCGTTACCGGCCCGGGAAAGCGGGCCAGAACGTCAGCAGCGGATGTTTTCGAAGCCATAATCGCGCTCCAAGCAAATTGCTGAATTCCCATGCCGATGACCCGGCTGCGCGATCTGGTCGGCCGCTCGCCCCGGCAGGGCATCGAGTTGCCGGCATGGCTCGAACATCTCGTGTCGATCGGCATCATCTCGAAGGACGAGCAGATAGTTCGGCGCCAACGCTGCGTCAATGTTGCGTCTTTTGCGGTGGTCGCGACGGCGGCATCGCACCTGATCATCAATTCGGTCCATGATTTTCGCGGGTTGCTAGCCGTGAACATCGATAACTTGTTCATGCTTGTGGGCGCCCTCCTGATGCCCCGGCTGCATCGATTCGGCCAGCATGCCGGCGCCGTCGCGCTCATTCTGCTGATTCTGTTCGGGCACATGTTCGTCGTCTGGTCATTCGGTCTAGCCAGCCAACTGCAAGTCTATTTCACTCTTGGCGGAGCCATGCTGTTCTTTTTCGGCGTGCAAAACTGGCGTTTGTTCCTCCCATTTTTCAGCGTCTACGTGATTGCGCTCGTCGTCGCGTTGAAATTCGCGCCGGAATTCGGCCTCGTCATGCCGTGGGACCGGGACTTTCGAGAGCTGCTCTCGACGCAGGCCATGATCAATACCATCGTGATCAACGCGGCGCTCCTGTTCTACGCGCTCACCGCGTTGCACAGCGCGGAAATCGAACTGCAGGATCAGCACGAGCGTTCCGAAACCCTTATCGCGACGGTCATGCCCGCCTCTATTGCGGCACGCATCAAGTCCGGTGAACGCATCGCCGACCGCATTGATACGCTCAGTGTCATGTTTGCTGATCTGTCGGGCTTCACCCAGGCAGCGCATGACTTGGCCCCGGGTCAGATCGTGGATTTCCTGGATGCGCTGGTGCGCCGGCTCGATGAGCTGTGCGAACAGCACGGGGTTGAGAAGATCAAAACAATCGGTGACTGCTACATGGCGGCCGCCGGTTTTGATGGCCACGCTGTCGAAGGGGCGATTGCGGTAGGCCGTCTGGCGCTGAAAATGCTTGATGCCGCTGAGCAGGCGCCGCCGCTAGGACAGCGCAAACTCAAACTGCGCATTGGCATTCATTGCGGAGCCGCAACCGCCGGGATCATTGGAGATATCCGTTTCTCCTATGATGTCTGGGGAGATGCCGTAAATCTCGCCTCGCGCATGGAGTCCCACGGCGTTCCCGGCCGCATTCACGTGAGCGAACCGTTTCAACATCTCGCCGGGACCGCATTCACGTTCGAGGATCGCGGACCGACCGACATCAAGAGCGTGGGAACGACGAGAACATTCTTTCTGGTAGCGCAGGCGCAGAGCTGTGCGGTTCCTCTCGCTCCCGCCGCCACGCAAGAAGGCCCCGCGCATGCGCTGGGCTCGCGCAGCCCGAAGTCCTAATCAGAGGACGCGGCGAACCGCTGGTCAGCGCTACTCCCCGGCGGCGATCTCGCGCTGCTGTTCGGGGCTGCCCGCCTCGCCTTCGACCTTTTGCCTGGCCTCGAGGTCCTCTCCCGTTGCCTGATCGACGGCTTTCATCGACAGCCGCACCTTTCCGCGCTCGTCGAACCCGAGAAGCTTGACCTTGACCTTGTCGCCTTCCTTGACGACGTCGGTGACCTTCTGGACGCGGCGCGGCGCGAGCTGGCTGATGTGCACCAGGCCATCCTTGGCCCCGAAGAAATTCACAAACGCCCCGAAGTCCATCACCTTGACCACGGTGCCCTCGTAGATGTGCCCGATCTCCGGCTCTGACGCGATTGATTTGATCCAGTTGATCGCGGCCTTCATGGCATCGCTCTTGGCGGAAGCGACCTTGACCGTGCCGTCGTCGGCAATGTCGATCTTGGCGCCTGTCTTCTCCACGATCTCACGAATGACTTTACCTCCGGAGCCGATCACTTCGCGGATCTTGTCCACCGGAATATTGAATACCTCGATGCGAGGCGCGTGCTCTCCAAGCTGGGCGCGGTGCTGCACGATCGCTTTGCCCATTTCGCTCAGGACATGCATGCGCCCCTCTTTTGCCTGAGCGAGCGCAACGCGCATGATCTCTTCGGTAATCCCGGCGATCTTGATGTCCATCTGCAGCGACGTCACGCCACGCTCGGTACCGGCGACCTTGAAATCCATGTCGCCGAGATGATCCTCGTCGCCGAGGATGTCGGAAAGCACGGCATAGCGCTCATTCTCGAGAATGAGGCCCATGGCGATCCCCGCTGTCGGGCGCTTGAGCGGAACGCCGGCATCCATCAGGGCAAGCGAGGTTCCGCATACGGTCGCCATTGAGGACGAGCCGTTCGATTCCGTGATCTCCGAGACCACACGCAGCGTGTAGGGGAATTCGTGATGGGGCGGCAGCACCGGGTGGATTGCGCGCCAGGCAAGCTTGCCGTGACCAATTTCGCGCCGCCGCGGACCGCCCAGACGCCCGGTCTCCCCGACCGAGAAGGGCGGGAAATTGTAGTGCAGCAGGAATGTCTCCTTATACGTGCCTTGCAGCGCGTCAATCCATTGCTCGTCTTCGCCCGTCCCGAGTGTTGCCACCACGAGCGCCTGGGTTTCCCCGCGCGTGAACAGGGCGGAGCCGTGTGCGCGCGGCAACACGCCCACCTCGGACTGGATGGGTCGCACTGTTTTCACGTCCCGCCCATCGATGCGGCGGCCGGTATCGAGAATATTCCAGCGCACGATCTTGGCTTCGATGGTCTTGAACACATTGGCAATCTGCAAAGCAGAATGGGCGGGATTCTCCACCCCCGCAGGACAGAAATGCGCCAGCACCTTGGACTTCGCTGCATCAAGCGCCTTGTGGCGTTCCTGCTTGTTGGCGATGCTGTAGGCGGCGCGCAGATCGGGCTCGATCAACGCGAGCATTTCCTTTTCGAGTTGCTCGTGCTCCTCGGCCTGCAGCTCCCGCGGTTCTTTGGCGGCTTTTTCAGCCAGCCGTATGATGGCCTCGATCACGGGCTGGAAATGCCGGTGGCCAAACATCACGGCACCGAGCATCAGGTCCTCGTTGAGCTCCTTGGCTTCGGATTCGACCATGAGGACGGCATCTTGCGTGCCGGCCACGACCAGGTCGAGCTGGCTCTCGGTCATCTCATCGAGCTGGGGGTTGAGCGCGTATTCATTGTTGATGAAGCCGATCCGAGCAGCCCCGATCGGCCCCATGAAAGGCGCGCCTGAGAGCGTCAGCGCGGCCGAGGCGGCAATCATGGCGAGAATGTCGGGATCGTTCTCCAGATCGTGCGAAAGGGTGGTTACGATCACTTGAGTTTCGCAGCGCCACCCTTCCGCGAAAAGGGGCCGCACGGGACGATCAATCAGTCTTGAGACCAGCGTCTCCTTTTCTGTCGGGCGGCCCTCCCGCTTGAAATACCCGCCGGGTATTCGTCCGGCAGCATAGAATTTTTCCTGGTAATCGACGGTCAGCGGCAGAAAGTCGAGGCCCTCTCGCGGCTCCTTGGCGGCGACAACGGTCGCCAGCACTCGCGACTCGCCGTAGCTCGCGACGACGGCGCCATCGGCCTGGCGCGCAATCCTTCCGGTTTCCAGGAGGAGCTTGCGTCCTCCCCACTCGAGCTCAACACGATGGATATCGAACATAGCGATTGTCTTTCATTGTTCTGGCAAAGCTGCAAAAGCCATGAGCAAGACGGCGAGACGCTGTCCTTGCCGCCGATGCCGCACCGTGACACAGCGCCCAGCGATCCTGCCATGGCTTTCGGCCTTCCCTTGGTGGACGGGCGACGATTCGCCCGTTTCCTCAATCGGCAGCGATTGTTCGCTGCCGAACGAATGGCGGGCACGTGTGAGACGTTGCAAAAACGTGCGAACGTGCCGCGCGCAAATACTCAGCGACGAATTCCGAGCCGCTCGATCAACGACTTGTAACGCGCTTCATCGACTCGGGCGAGATAGTCCAACAGCTGACGCCGCTGGGACACGAGCTTGAGCAATCCACGCCGGGAATGGTTGTCCTTGACGTGAGTTTTGAAATGCTCGGTCAGACCGTTGATGCGTTCCGAGAGGATGGCCACCTGCACTTCCGGAGATCCGGTATCGCCGGCTTTGGTGGCATAGGTCTTGATCACTTCGGCCTTGCGGCCGGACGGTAGCGACATCGGAATATCCTGTCCTGTTGATGGGCTTGAGTCGGCGGCCGGTGCCGGGATGCCGTCCAGCGCGGTCGCTCTAACTGCAAAGCGCGGGACACGCCCGCGCGCTCCGGGGAATATAGCAAAACACGACGCGATGCAATCATGTGCGGGGCAGGTTGAAGATGCGCCGGGGGCGCAGTTCCCCCCTTTCCACCTCCGCAAGCCCCACCAATGCGCCCTGTGTCGAGATCGAGACCCAGCCCTCGATCATGGGCGCGTCACGCCCGCGGAGCAGGACCGCCTGCCCTCGAGCAAGCCGCCCGGCATCAGCGAGGCTGACCCGCAGCGCCGGCAAAGCCGCAAGCCCGCTCTCGACCGGCAGCAGATGCCGGATTCCGGCGCCGGTTGCGTCGAAACCCTCCTGCAAGGCTTCCAAGGTAACCGCGCTGCTCTCGTCAAAAGGGCCGACCGCGGTTCGCCGCAGTTGGGCGACATGTCCATAACATCCCAGCTCGCGTCCCATGTCGCGCGCCAGTGCACGAATGTACGTGCCTTTGCCGCACGCGGCCGCGAGATCGGTGTGATCGGGATCTGGCGCTGCCGTCCATTCGAGCGCATGGATTTCGATTGCGCGAGCTTCGAGCTCGACCATTTCGCCTTCGCGAGCGAGATCATAGGCGCGCTCGCCGTCGATTTTCACGGCCGAGAAGCGCGGCGGCACTTGTTCGATCAATCCAGTGAAGCGCGGCAGGAGAGCTCGTACATGCTCCTGCGATGGCCGTTCGGGGGATCTTGCAACAATGCGGCCTTCGGCGTCATCCGTGTCGCGTTCTTCGCCCCAGCGGATAGTGAAGCGGTAGATCTTTCGCCCTTCCATGACGAAAGAAACGGTCTTGGTTGCCTCGCCGAGCGCAATCGGCAGGACTCCGGACGCCAATGGATCAAGGGTGCCGGCGTGACCGGCGCGTTTGGCGTTGAAGGATCGCTTGATCACCCCGACGGCATGCGTGGAGGTCATCCCAACCGGTTTGTCCAGGACGAGCCAGCCATGCACGTCCCGTCGTTCGCGCCTGCGTTGCGGCTCCTTGCTTGAACTTTCCGCCTCCACGGCATCAACTCTGATCGTCTGTCCTGCTTTGCAAGTCCCGTCGCACGGCCGATGTTCGGAGCAGCTTCTCTATCCGCTCCACCTCATCGAAGCGTTCATCGATCGCAAAGCGGATATCGGGCGCGAATTTCAGGTCGATGCGGCGAGCAATTTCCCCGCGCAGGAAGCGCCTGTTGCGGTTGAACGCAGCGAGCACGTCGTCCACATCCCGGCCGCCAAGCGGCATCACATAGATGGTTGCAAGCCGCAGATCCGCCGTCATGCGCACCTCGGGAATCGTAATGACGTGCCCTTCAATGACTGGATCATGCACCTCGCCACGCGCGAGCAGGTCGGCAAGGATATGACGCACAAGCTCGCCCACACGCAGCTGGCGCTGAGATGGCCCTCGCGAGGATCTGGATTGATGATGGCGCGGCATATAAGAAATCAACGCTTTCGAACCGGCGGGCCGAAGCCTGCACGTGCGCATCCCGTGGCGATCGGCTGCGAATGGAACTTGGATGGAGAGCCGGTGACCGCCGTACGGACCTATCGGCTACACCGCCCCAGGGATCAAAGCGTGCGCTGCACCGTCTCCACCCGGAAGCACTCGATGACGTCGCCCGCTTTCATATCCTGGTAGTTTTCGAATGCCATCCCGCATTCCTGGCCTGCCGTTACCTCCCGTGCATCGTCCTTGAAGCGCTTGAGTTGCGACAGTTTGCCCTCGTACACAACGATGTTGTCGCGCACGAGACGCACATTGGCACCGCGTTCGACCGTTCCTTCGGTCACCCGGCAGCCTGCAACATTGCCGACCTTGGAGACCCTGAAAATTTCCAGGATGACCGCCCTGCCCAGCGTGGTCTCGCGCGTCGTCGGAGCAAGCAGCCCCGACATCGCCTTCCTCACGTCGTCCACGAGATCGTAAATGATATTGTAATACCGGATTTCGATTCCGGCCTGCTCGGCGGCCTCGCGGGCCTCTTTGTGGGCACGCACATTGAAACCAATGATTGCCGCGCCCGACGCGGCGGCGAGCGTCACATCGGATTCGGTGATACCGCCGACGCTTGCGTGGAGCACGCGCGCGGCAACCTCGTTGGTGCCGAGCTTTTCGACCGCGCCGGTGATCGCCTCGAGCGAGCCCTGTACGTCGGCCTTGATCACCAACGGGAATTCCTTGCGCCCAGCCGTCGTGAGCTGGGTCATCATTTGCTCGAGCGAGCCGCGCATGCCGGTCGCTCGCGCCGCGATCTTGTCGCGTTTCTGGCGGGCACGATAATCCGTCACCTCGCGCGCCCGTGCATCGCTCTCGACCACGGCGACGCGATCTCCAGCTTCGGGAACGCCGTTAAAGCCGAGGACTTCAACGGGCATCGAAGGTCCTGCGGTTTCGACGGAAAGACCCGCATCAGAAACCAATGCACGCACGCGGCCCCATTCAGCCCCCGCCACGATGATGTCGCCGGCGCGCAATGTTCCCCGCTGCACCAGCACGCTCGCGACAGGGCCGCGACCGCGGTCGAGCTTCGCCTCGATGACGGTGCCTTCCGCTGGACGATTCGGGTTCGCCTTGAGGTCCAGAATCTCGGCCTGCAGCCCGATTGCTTCCAACAGACGATCGATATTGAGCTTCTTGGTTGCCGACACTTCGACATCGAGCACGTCGCCGCCGAGTGATTCCACCTGGATTTCGTGCTGCAGCAACTCGTTGCGCACCCGCTCCGGCTTCGCATCGGGACGATCGATTTTGTTGATTGCGACAATGATCGGCACCTTCGCGGCCTTGGCGTGATTGATGGCCTCGGCCGTCTGCGGCATGACGCCGTCATCAGCGGCCACGACCAGGACGACGATGTCGGTCACCTTGGCGCCGCGCGCGCGCATGGCGGTAAACGCGGCGTGGCCTGGAGTATCGATGAAAGTGATCTTGTTGCCCGATGGCGCCGTCACCTGATAGGCGCCGATATGTTGGGTAATGCCGCCCGCCTCTCCCGCCGCCACTTCGGTCGAGCGGATAGCGTCGAGCAGCGATGTTTTGCCGTGATCGACGTGACCCATGACTGTGACCACCGGAGGCCGCGCAACGAGGGCAGCGGGCTCATCGGCCGCATCAAACAGACCCTCTTCGACGTCCGACTCAGCCACGCGCTTGACGGTATGGCCGAGCTCCTCTGCCAGCAATTGGGCTGTATCGGCGTCGATCACGTCGTTGATCTGGGCCATGTGGCCTTGCTTCATCAAGAGCTTGATCACATCGACGGCGCGCTCCGCCATGCGGTTCGCGAGCTCCTGAATGGTGATGGTTTCGGGAACGGTGACTTCGCGAACCAGTTTCTCTTTCGGCTCGTCGCTAGCGTGTCCTTTCAGCCGCTGAACCCGCCGCCGGAACGCAGCGACGGAACGTTCGCGCTCTTCATCAGCAGTGAGCGCGGTCACCAGGGTGAGGCGGCCGCGGTTCTTCTGGATGGTGCTGCGCGGCGCCTTTGGTGCGGGTGTGGGCCGGGCAGCGCCAGCGCCGCGACGGGAGCGAGGGGCCTCTTCCTCGTCCGGCTCGAGCACGGGCCGTGGTCTGGCAGCCGCGGCCTCGTCACCAAAGCGCTTCTTCGCCTCCTGCTCGGCTTTGACCTTGGTTTCAAGCTCATGCTTTCGACGCCGCTCTTCGTCCGCCTTGCGCGCTTCCGCTTTATCGCGTTCAGTGCGCTCGGCTGCTTCTCGTTCCTTCCGGTGTAGAGCCTCCTCTTCGGCGTGCTTGCGCTCTTCGGCTTCGCGTTGGCGCGCATCGCCGAGCGCGCGTGCGCGGGCAGTGCGCTCTTCGTCGGATAGGGTGCGCAGCACCACCCCGGACGGCTTGGGGGCGACCTGGGCGGGCGGCGGCGTCTGGGCGGCAGTTGCCTGCGCGGCGGCTGAAACACCGGGGCCGGTGCGCTTCGCCGGCGCGACAGCTGCAGGCGCGGCATCCCCCCTCGGCCGGGCCGCCGTACGACTTTTTACCTTCTCGACAACCACCGCCTTGCTGCGGCCGTGACTGAAACTCTGGCGTACGACGCCTTGCTCAATCCCACGGCCTTTCAGGCTCAAGGTCTTGGTCGCAGCGACGCTGAGTTTCTTTTCAGTCGTCTTTTCCGTCGTTTCAGCCATCACAATCTCAATCCAGTTCACGCCTTCGGGTTGCCGGTCCGCCCCCCCGCCCAGGAGCGATGGGCCACGTCCGAGCGCGGCACGCGGCGAGCATGTACCACATTTAGCGGCCTCATTGCCAAATCCAAATGCCTCCCTCTCATGCCGGTGCGGCCGCGGCCTCGGACGCGGGTTCAGCGGGGGCCGCGAGATCTGCTTCATTGATCCAGCCAGCTTTGAGGCGCGCCTGCATGATCAGGGCTTCGGTATCATCGCGTGACAGGTCAAAGTCATCGAGAATACCCGGATAGCGCGTCGTCTCGCCATCCTTGCGCTCGCTCCAACCGAACAGGTCGTCCGTTGCACAACCGGCAAGGTCTTCCATCGTCTTGATGCCGTTTTCGCCTAATTTCACCAACATGGCGGTATTGAGCTCAGGGAAATCCTTGAGCTCGTCTTCCACTCCCAGTTCCCGGCGCTTGGCATCAAGCCCCTCTTCCTCGCGCGCGAGATATTCGCGCGCCCGGGTTTGCAGCTCGCGTGCGGTATCGTCGTCGAAACCTTCGATCCCGGCGATCTCCTTTTCGTCGACCATCGCGAGTTCCTCGACCGAGTTGAAGCCCTCGGAAGCGAGCAGCTGGCCGACCATCTCATCGAGATTAAGCGCCTCGATGAAGAGCTTCGTTCGCTTCTCGAATTCGGCCTGACGATGCTCGGACTCCTCCTGCTCGGTGACGATATCGATATCCCACCCCGTGAGTTGAGATGCGAGACGGACGTTTTGGCCACGCCGCCCAATGGCAAGGGATAGCTGTTGGTCAGGAACGACGACTTCCATGCGGTGGCGCTCCTCGTCCAAGACGACCTTCGCGACCTCGGCGGGCGCGAGTGCATTGACCACGAAATTCGCCGGATCCGCCGTCCACGGAATGATATCGATCTTCTCGCCTTGCAGCTCGTTGACAACGGCCTGGACGCGCGAGCCCCGCATGCCGACACATGCGCCCACAGGATCGACGGAGGATTCGCGAGAGATGACCGCGATCTTTGCGCGCGATCCCGGGTCACGCGCCACCGCTTTGATTTCTACGATTCCATCGTAGATTTCCGGCACTTCCTGCGCGAACAGCTTGGCCATGAATTGCGGATGCGTGCGGGAGAGGAAAATCTGCGGGCCGCGCGGTTCCCGGCGAACATCGTAGATGAAGGCGCGGATACGATCACCGTTACGGAACGTCTCGCGTGGAAGCAGCTCGTCGCGGCGCACGATTGCCTCACCGCGACCGAGGTCTACGACGACATTGCCATACTCGACGCGCTTGACGATGCCGTTCACGATATCGCCGATGCGATCCTTGTACTCTTGATATTGGCGATCGCGCTCGGCCTCGCGTACCTTTTGAACGATCACCTGTTTTGCGGACTGGGCGGCAATGCGTCCATATTCGAGTGGCGGCAGAGCCTCCGCGATATAGTCGCCCACCTGAGCGGCGGGATTTCGCTTCTTCGCGTCCTCCAGCGAGATTTGGGTCGAGTCGTTGTCGATCTGCTCAACCACCAGCAGCAAGCGCGAGAGCCGCATTTCGCCCGTCTTCGGATTGATTTCGGCGCGAACTTCCGTCTCGCTGCCGTAACGCGAACGTGCCGCCTTCTGGATTGCGTCCTCCATGGCGGCGATGACAATGCCGCGGTCGATCGCTTTTTCCCGCGCGACTGCGTCGGCAATTTGCAGTAATTCCAGCCGGTTCGCACTCACGGCCATGGTCATTCTCCTTCTTTCTCATTTCCATAAGGACCGGCAGACGGTCCGCTCTGGAAATCTTCGTTTCGATCCCTACGAGGACGGCTGCGGGAGCGGTTACTTCTATCCCAGACTGGATGTCCCGCAGCCTTGCCGGTCCCGCCATGATGCCCGGCACGTTCCACTGACTTTCCACGCCGCAGCGCCTCCATGACCAGCGCGTCCGCGAGCAAGAGCTTGGCTTCTGCGATATCGTCGAGACGCAACGTAATCTCGGTCGCCTGGTCCGGCAGGCCATCCTCCTGCCGAAGGTGAATACAGTCGCCCTCAATGCCCAGTAGCACACCGCGAAAACGCCGCCGTCCCGCGATCCCGGTTGCAAGCTCCACCTTCACGCTGTGGCCGGCATGACGCTCGAAATCGGAGCGTCGCACGAGGGGCCGGTCCATTCCGGGTGATGAGATTTCGAGTCGGTAGGCGCGTTCGATCGGCTCTGCAACATCGAGCGCGGGCGAAAGCGCTCGCGATACCCGCTCGCAATCATCGATAGTCATGCTTCCGTCGGGTCGCTCTGCCAGAACCTGAACCGTGCAGCCGTCAAGCCCCGAAATACGCACGCGAACAAGGCGGTAACCCAGGTCCAGAAGAACGGGTTCAGCAATTGCAGCAACCCGCGCGGCTACCCCCTGCTCGGTGATCAGGCGCTGATCGGCATTTGGCTGTAAGAGGCGGTCCACAGTCATTGAGCATCGCACGAGCGCACGAGCGCCTGTCACGCCCGCGCGCAGTTTCGGTAACAAAAAAGAGCGGGTCCCGGGGGAACCCACTCTCAACAGCCGACCGGACCTTATCCGATCGTTATGAGATATCCAAAAGCTGGACAACCGGAATATAGCGGTTTTTGCTGCTGGCGCAAGGGGCAGAGGACGATTACGCGGGGCTGCCGAAGCCCCCGCGCAACCGACCCTTACCACGAGCGCTTGCGCTAACGAACGGGTAACTAACTTTTGCTTGAGATCCCCTAACCCGATTTGCGCGCAAGCCGCCGGGGCTCGGCATGTCGGTTGCACGGTGAGGTATGAGCATTCCTGCTTCGCTCGCTCCCGAACTGGAAGAGGTGCTCCAGCACGGATCCAGTGCGCGACGCGCTCAAACGCTCAAGCGCCTTGCTATCCTTTTTGCCGAAGGGGCAAGCCGCTTCAATGAAGATCATATCGCGCTGTTTGACGAGGTATTATGCCAATTGAGCCGTGAGGCGGATGCCGGGGCGCGTGTGGAGCTGTCCCATCGGATCGCGACAATTCCGAATGCACCGCCCAAAGTGCTGGCCGAGCTTGCCAGTGATGATGACATCGCAGTCGCGCAGCCCCTGCTCAAACAGTCGGCGCGGCTGCGAACAGCCGGTCTCCTGGAGATCGCCCGGTCCAAAGGCCAAGCGCATCTTCTGGCGATCTCGAAACGAATCGGTCTGCCCGCCCCGCTGACCGACACTTTGATCGAGCGTGGAAATGAGGAGGTGCTTCGCAGCCTGGCGGGCAACCCATCGGCGGAAATTTCCGATACCGGGCTTGCTGTACTGGTCGAAAAGGGTGGGCGCGACAGCGCGCTCGGAACGAAGGTGGCCCTGCGGAGCGATCTTTCAGCAAGCCTGTTGCGCGTCCTCGTACTCGCGAGCAGCGAGCCAGCACGACAGCGAATGCTCGCGTTGGCCGAGCCCGGCAGACAATCGGAGATTCGCGCCATTCTGGCAGAGCCCGCCGACGAGAAACCGATTCCCGCGGCGGCCAGAGACTACAAGGCCGCTGAACGCAGGGTTTTCGAGCTGCGCGAGGCGAAGAAACTTGACGAAGCCGCCGTTGTGGAATTTGCCGAAAATGGGCAATACGAGGAGCTCGTGGCGGCACTTGCGTCTCTCTGCGCCGTCCCGGTCAGTGTGGTGGACAGGCTCATGGCAGGCGAGCGCGTCGATCCCGTCCTCATTCTCTGCAAATCAGCGAGCTGGGGCTGGCAGACGGCGAGAGCGATTATGAGTGCCATGGCCGGACCCGGCGATCTGTCGAGCCGCGATCTCGATACGGCCTACGCCAATTTCGAGCGCCTCTCGCCCACGACTGCGCAGCGCGTCATGCGCTTCTGGCAGGTCCAACATTGGGAACGATCGCCGGCAAGCGAGTGAAGCTGCCGCGCCCGGCCGTGCGCCGCATTTCTCTCATGACGAGCGCTTTCGAAAAGTCAGGTAACAGGGGCAACGGCCTTGGTCGATTGCCTTGGTTTCATAGCGCGTACCGGAAAAGTCGGGCCATGGACGCCGCCAGTCGTCCGCGCGCTCGGCAGTCCATTCGAACTGGGGGCATCGCAGAACGTGTCCCAGCGTCCAGGCGGCATAGTGCGCAACATCGGAGGCAAAACGAAATTCGCCGCCCGGCCGCAGGACCCGGGCTATAGCCATGACGCTGTTATCCTGCACAATGCGCCGCTTCCAATGCCGCCGCTTCGGCCAGGGATCGGGATAAAGCATCGCAACGCGCGCCAGCGAATCTGGCGACAGCCAATCCAGCAGGTCCGTGGCGTCTCCGTGATGCAGGCGAACGTTGGAGAGTGAATGCGCAGCAAGTGCTGCGAGCGCCTTGGCCATACCGTTCACAAAAGGTTCGACCCCAATGAAACCAACCTGCGGCAGCGCGCGCGCCTGGCTGATCATGTATTCGCCGCCGCCAAAGCCAATTTCGAGCCGTATCTCCTCGACGGGATTGGGATAGAGCAATCGTAAATCGCCAGGCGGAGCGGCCAAATCGAGCGCAAGGCGCGGCAAAACGGTATTCATCAACGCCGCTCGGGCGGGCCTTAATCTGTGCCCTTTGCGGCGTCCGAAGAATGCGCGCGAGTGCTTCGGTATATCGGCAGGCAGTTTGGACAAAGCACGCCTTCAAACAGCGCGCGATGACGATCGTCTATTCGAGCGCGGGCAGGCCCCGCATCACGAGCCTGTTCACACGGCTCGCGAAGGCTGCGGGGTCATCTGGCACCTCGCCATCCAGGATCTTGGCCTGCTCGAACAGCAAGGCGGAAAGATCGGAGACTTCATCATCGTGGTCAACTGCTTTCGCCCGCGACAGCGCCTTCACGATCGGGTGGCGCATGTTGAGTTCAAGAATGGGTTTTGGGCCACTGCCGCGGTTGTGACGCGCGAGCAGGCGTGAGAGCTCGCGGTCAAAGCCCGGACCTGCGACCAGACAAGCCGGGCTGTCGGTCAAGCGTTGTGAGCTGCGTACATCATGGACGTGCTCCCCGAGAGCGTTCTTCACCGCGGCAATGATCGCAGCCTCGTCGACTGCCGCGCCGGAAGACGGCTCGATCTCCGGTTTGGTGGCTTCCTCCAGAAGCGGTACGAGGTTGAAATTGACCTCGCCCTGAGAGAGGGACTTCAAGGGTTTGCCCTCGAAATCCTGCGACATCGACGTCCACAGCGCGTCGACGGGGTCTGTGAGAAGAAGCACCTCGATGCCACGTGCGCGAACGGCTTCAAGCTTCGGATTGGATTTGAGCTGCTCAATGCTCTCGCCGACCAGATAATAGATCTCTGTCTGGTTGGGCCGCAGATCCGTCACGTATTGCTTGAGCGTCCTCGGCTCTTGGCCTTTGGTGCTTGCGAACCGCGCAAGCGCAAGCAACTGGTCGTGCCGCTCGTGGTCTTCGTAAATGCCCTCCTTGAGGACCTTGCCAAAGACGTCCCACACCATTGCGAACTTCTCGAGCTCCTTGGCGGCGAGGCTCTCCAGTTCGCCAACGACACGGCTCGTCAGAGCCTTTCGGATCTGAGCCACCTGGGGATTATTCTGGAGCATTTCGCGCGAAATATTGAGCGGCATGTCCTCGCTGTCGACGATGCCGCGTACGAAGCGCAGGTACGAAGGCAACAGGTTGGCGTCCTCGGTGATGAACACCCGGCGCACATACAGCTTTACACGGGCGCTGCGGTCCGGATCGGAGAGATCGAAAGGTTTCGTTGAGGGTACGAACAACAGCACGGCGTAGGATTGGCGTCCCTCCGCCTTGTAGTGCAGCGTCATGGCCGGCTCATCGAATGCACCGGCGATGGAGTGATAGGCCTGCGTGTAGTCTTCCGGCGTGAGCTCGGATTTGGCTCGCTGCCAAATGGCGCTGGCGGCGTTGATCTGGTGCGGCGTGCCCTCCTTGCCAAGGAATTCGATCGGAAACTGCACGTGATCGGAATATCTCTTTACGATGCGCTCGATTTCGTAGCTTTCGAGATAGCGTTTCGCCTCTGCTTTGAGATGCAGAATGATTTCCGTGCCGCGCGGAACGCGCGCGGACTGCTCCGGCGTAGCCGGCGCGATCTCAAATCCCGCCTCACCGGCGGAACTCCAGAGCCAGGCCTCGCTTGCGCCTGCCCGGCGGCTGATGACCTCGATGCGCTCTGCCACCATGAAGACCGAATAGAAACCGACGCCGAATTGACCGATCAGCCCCGCGCCGTCTTTGGCTTCCGCGAGGCGATTGACGAATGCGCGGGTCCCCGAGCGGGCAACGGTCCCGAGATTATCGATCAGCTCGTGGCGGTCCATGCCGACGCCGGTATCGCTCACGGACAAGGTGCTGCTCTCGGCGTCCGGCTTGATCCGGATCGCCAGTACCCCGCCCTCGGCGAGCAGCTCGGGTCTTGCGAGTGCTTCGTAGCGCAGCTTGTCGCAGGCGTCCGATCCGTTGGAGATCAGCTCACGCAGAAATACATCGGTCTCAGAATAGACCGCATGCATCATGAGCCGAAGCAGTTCACTCACTTCGGCCTGAAAATGGTGGCTTTCGGAAACGGTTTGAGTTTCAGTGCTCATGCGCGTCCCTTCAGGACAAATGCCTTCCGGATATATCGCGCCAGGCCGCCCCTGCAAGGGTTCCGCAACTCGAAACCAGCCCCAATCGCGCGGCCTACCCGATGTGGCCGTGGCTATCGAATGAGGGACGCGTCAGCACAAACAAGGGCGGAGCAACCGGCGTCAGCGCGAGGCGCGCTTGAGAGCGTCGGCAAGATCCGTTTTTTCCCAGGAAAAACCGCCGTCCTTCTCGGCGGGGCGGCCAAAATGCCCATAGGATGCGGTTCGGCGGTAGATCGGCCGCGATAGTTTGAGCGCACGCCGGATGCTGGTTGGCCGCAGCGGGAAGATCTCAGGCAGAACCTTTGCGACCTTCTTCTCGTCTACCACGCCGGTTCCGTGCATATCGACCAGGAGCGACATGGGGTCGGCAACGCCGATCGCGTAGGCGAGTTGGATGGTGCAGCGCTCGGCCAATCCTGCGGCGACGACATTCTTTGCAAGATAGCGCGCGGCATATGCTGCCGAGCGATCGACCTTCGTGGGATCCTTTCCCGAAAACGCCCCGCCGCCATGGGGCGCGTATCCGCCATAGGTGTCCACAATGATCTTGCGCCCCGTGAGGCCGCAATCTCCGTCGGGACCACCGACGACAAAATTGCCGGTGGGATTGACCAGGAAATCCGAGGGCTTCTTTGGCATCCAGCCTTCCGGTAACGCGGACACCACGGTGTCCGCGATCATGTCCTTGACCATGTTGGGGGTGTATTTTTTGCCGTTGCGACTGCGGGCGTTATGTTGCGTCGACACGACGACTTTGGTGCAGCCGACGGGCTTGCCGTCGATGTATTGAACCGTGACTTGGCTCTTCGAATCGGGCTGCAGGTCGAACAGTTGTTGCGAGCGCCTCCGCTCCGACAAAACCTTCAGAATCTTGTGCGCGAAATAGATTGGGGCTGGCATGAATGAGCCCTTCTCGTAGATCTCGCTCTCCGTGCAGGCAAAGCCGAACATCATCCCTTGGTCGCCCGCCCCCTCCTGTTCTTCGCCTTTCTTGTGCTTGGCATCGACCCCCATGGCAATATCGGGAGACTGACCGTGCAGCAGGACCTCGATGTCAGCGCCGTAATACGAGAAACCGTCCTGGTCATAGCCGATATCGCGCACAACATCGCGCGCGATTTGCGCGATCAACTCGCGATTGACCACGGCATGGGTGCCGTGCTTCTTGAATAATGGGGCTTGTCCGCGGCCTTCACCGGCAATGACGATTTTGTTAGTCGTGCACAGCGTCTCGCAGCCGAGTCGCGCGTTCACCTTGCTGTCGTCTGCAATTCCCAGCTTGAGGTCATTTTCTATAAAGGCATCAAGAACTGCATCAGATATTTGGTCGCAAACCTTGTCTGGATGGCCTTCGGATACGGACTCGCTGGTGAAAAGGCGGGTTGCGTTCGGCACTGAAAAACTCCCCTGACCGGCCCCCTTGCAGGGCTGCGGCGGAGTCTTGCAGGGTTGCAAGACGGGGGTCAAGCGACGAGAAGGAATATCGCAGACGCAAGGGCCTTGCGGATTTGCCGATTGGAGGTGCTTGCGTCTGCGGCACCTCAACGATTGGTGCTGGTCGCGATCTCCTCGACCAAATCGACGATCCGGCGCCGCAGCTTGGGGTCCTTTATCCGGGTAAACGCCTTCGTAAGCGACAGCCCTTCCGAGCTGGCCAGGAAATCGGAGACGTAATTCGCAGACGCCTCTACGCCCGCGCTGCCGGACCCATCCACACTCGGCGACCCCTCAAAGAAAAACTCCACTGGCACTTGGAGTATCTGCGAGATCTGCTGCAATCGGCTCGCTCCGATCCGGTTAGTGCCCTTCTCGTATTTCTGCACCTGCTGAAATGTGAGTCCGAGCGCGTCACCCAGCTTTTCCTGGCTCATTGCAAGCATCATCCGGCGCATGCGCACTCGGCTGCCCACATGCTTGTCGATCGGATTGGGCGATTTTTTTGCGGCCATGAAAACACTCTCCTGTGCAACCGAGACATTTTCTACTTGTGCAAGCGGGCCAATCGCTTTTCCAGAGTCAAATGGTGGCACCCTCATCAGATTATGCATCCTTCACAAAAGCGCTGATCAAGAACCTGGGTCTACTCTAGCGAAAGATTGGCGCCGATTGGATGCGGGCAAAGCACCGCAGCTATGTGTCCCGGTACGGTCTTGAGCGGCCTCGCGCGCGCGACCGCAGGACAAGCGCCAATGCCACGCCGAGCATTACGCCAAATGCGCCATCTCCCACCCGCGCGTAAAGTGTGGGTGCAAGCGGCTGCGGCAACGCGGTATCAAGCACGCCCGCGGTACCCAGCGGGAGTGACTTAATGACGCGGCCAACCGGATCGACAACCGCGGAAATGCCGGTATTCGCCGCCCGAACAAGCGGCAGGCCCTCCTCAATCGCGCGCACGCGCGCTTCTTGAAAGTGCTGATAAGGTCCTGCGCTTGGACCAAACCACCCATCATTGGTGAGATTGAGCAGCCAGCCCGGCCGCTCGCCGGTTCCGCCGACAAACGGCCACCCGAAATAACGGCCGACATGATCATAGATCCAGCCCGGGCGCTCGCTGCGCGGCATCGCGTCGCCGGGGAAGATGATCTCGTAGCACACCAGCGGCAAAAAATCGGGGGCACCGGGTACGCGCTGGTTGCGGCGCCGGTCGCCTGAGATGAACCCACCGCGAACCTTGGTCAGCTGGGTGAGACCAAGCCGCTCCAACAGATCCTGAAACGGCAAGTATTCGCCGAAAGGGACAAGGTGGACCTTGTCGTAAACCGAGACGATCGAACCATCATGGTCAATGACATAGATCGAGTTGTAAGCGCGCATGGCAGCCGCGGCAGTTTCAGGCGGGCGCACCGCGCCAGTGATCAAGACCGTTGCCGGCTGCAACAACGCTGCAATCTGGGCTAAGGCGTCGGGCTCTCGCGTCAGGAAAAACGGGAACGCTGATTCCGGCCAGATCAGATGGGTCACGTCGCGCACCCCGCTCGACTGAGGGCTCGTGGGGCGATCAGACAAAGCCAGGTATCGGCTCATCACCTCTTGTTTCTGGGAGTAATTGAATTTTTCATCCTGCTGCAGATTTGGCTGCATGATGCGCAGCCGAACGCCGCTCACGTATGTTGTCGGCGTCGTCACAAGGCGAAACGCCCCGAAGACTGCGAGCGCAACAAGTGCCGCCATTGCCAAAGCGGGTGCGAGCCAAGGACGCCTTGTGTCGGCACGCTCGTCCGCGAGCACGGCCGGTGACGCATAGATCGCGACCGCAAGGAACGTGAGACCCCAAATGCCGAACAGCGCTGCGCTCTGAGCGAGCCATAGCGGCGTAATGAGCGCATAGCCGAATGCATTCCACGGAAAGCCCGTAAACAAATGTCCACGCAGCCACTCTGCCAGGCTAAGCGCAGCAGCAAGCGCCAGTATTCGTGCCGCACCCCGCGGCCATAGCGTCCGAGCGAGTGCAAAACCCAGTGCGGTATAAACCGCCATTGCGGCCGGTAATGCGATAACAGCAATCGGCAGCAGCCACCCGAAGGTCTTTGCGTCGACCAGGAATGCATGTCCGATCCAATAAAGACCGGCGATGAAATAGCCAAAGCCAAACCACCAACCCGCGCCGGCCGCTGCCAATACCCCGCCGAGGCGGCCTGCGGCCGCACCATCGATGAGCCAGACCATGATAGGGAAGGTGATAAAGGGGACCGGCCAGATGTTGGCCGGTGGCAGTGCAAGCGCGCTGGACGCACCGGCAAGCAACGCAATCAGAATGCGCTGCCATCCCCAAGCAAGCACGACCGTATGGGCCAGCCGGGTGAGGCTTACTGACGGCGCGCAGGTTTCAAAGATGCGGTATCGCGAGAGCATTCCAAGGAATCGGGCGGGCTGACAATCAGGTCCTTGGCAGGCATCGGCTGGGGCGTGCCCGCCGGCTGTGAAGGCCCTTCATTTGTGTGATTCTTACCATTCGCCCGGTCAAAAGCGCGATAGATGCGCAGCCGTTTCAGCCGACGCGGATCGGCGTCCAATACTTCGATTTCAAACGGTCCGGGCCCAGGTACGAGTTCGCCTCGCACCGGGAGGCGCCCGATCCGGGTGACAACATAGCCCGCTAACGTGTCGACTTCGTTGGCTACATCGCCGACTTCGAATTGCGGGCCGACGATTGCCGCGACCTGTTCCAGCTTCGCGCGCGCATCGGCAAGGAACGACCCGTCAGACTGCCGAATCACGGCCGGTGCGGTTTCCTCGTCATGCTCATCGGCAATTTCGCCGACAATCTGCTCGACGATGTCCTCCATCGATACCACGCCATCGGCACCGCCATATTCATCGACAACCAGAGCCAGGTGAATTCGCGTCGCCTGCATCTTGGCCAAGAGATCCAGCACCGGCATTGACGGCGGACCATAGAGAATCTCGCGAATGATGCCGCTGGACGACAACGGCATGGACAGGTCGACCGCGTTCAGGTCGAGACCGGATGGAAAGGGCTTTTTGCGCCGTGGCTTGCTCTTTGCCTTGTCGGCGGCACGCACCGTCATGAACGCCACCAAGTCACGGATGTGGACCATGCCGGCAGCGTCATCGAGGGTCTCGTCGTAGACGACCAGCCGGGAATGACCCGCGCTCTCGAAGACTTTCATAAGCTCGCCGAGCGGAATTTGCCGCTGCACCGCGATAATGTCCGCGCGCGGGACCATGACGTCGGCCATCCGGCGTTCTCGCAGCCCCAGGATATTGCTTAGCATGATGCGCTCGGCGGGGGAAAATCCCGTCTCGCCGACGCCTTCTTCCAGCACGTCCTTGAGATCGGCGCGAATGCTGCTCGCCTTCCAGCCGAAAAAGGTCCTCAAGGCGCGCTTGAACCAGCTCTCGCGCTCGATCTCGTTCGGACGCGAAACCAGTACGGGCAGATTGCGCGCTGAACTCGGCTCGGGCGAGCTGGATGAGTCGGAATCCGGCATGGCAGGTTACCGCCCGACGCTCACGCCCGGCGCTGCATAGGGGTTCGCAACAGCAAGCTCGGCAAGAATAGTGCTTTCGAGGCGTTCCATTGTTTCGGCCTCGTCGTCGTCCACGTGATCATATCCGGCGAGATGAAGAAAGCCATGCACCGCAAGGTGGACAAGATGATCCGCGAACGATTTGCCCTGTGCTCGCGCCTCGCGCGCCGTCGTCTCGTAGGCGATCACGATATCGCCGAGCAAGCGCGGAGTTCCATGGCGCGCGGGAGCACCCGCAACCGGAAACGAGAGCACATTCGTCGGCGCGTCCTTGTAACGCCAGGTGCGATTGAGCGCATGAACGGTTGAATCGTCGGCCAGCACGACGGCGAGCTCGCCCTGCGCGGACACCACACATGAAGCCTTCCGTATGGCGCGGCGCAGGACTGTCTTGGCCTGAGGCTTCGAACCCCACAAGCGCGATTGCACGAGGATGTCGATTGCAGGCCGGCGCGAATGCCGGCGCAGGGATACCCGCGCGGGTCGAGTGGATTTCATCGCGTTCTATCGGAGGAGGCGCGGAGCATCTCATTCATACCGCTCGCGCGCGCGAGCGGCCTTCCGGCGCTCCTTGTCGTACGCATCGACAATGCGTGCCACGAGCTCATGCCGAATGATATCCTCAGCCGTGTAGGTTATGATCGCGATTCCCTCGACATTTCGGAGCAGACGAATAGCTTCCGCAAGTCCCGATCGCTGTCCGGGCGGCAGATCGACCTGACTGGGATCGCCGGTCACGATCATCCGGCTGTTCTCGCCCAAGCGCGTAAGAAACATCTTCATCTGCATTGAAGTCGTATTTTGCGCTTCGTCCAGAATCACCGCCGCATTCAAAAGCGTGCGTCCGCGCATAAAAGCCAGAGGAGCGATTTCAATCTCGCCGGTCTCGAGGGCGCGTTCAACAATGCGCGCATCCATCAGGTCATAGAGCGCGTCATAGATCGGTCGCAGATAGGGATCGACCTTCTCTCGCATATCGCCCGGCAAAAATCCAAGCCGCTCACCTGCTTCGACTGCCGGTCGCGAGATGATGATGCGATCAGCCTCCTTGCGCTCGAACATTTGTACGGCATGGGCGACCGCGAGCCATGTCTTGCCCGTGCCGGCCGGACCGACGCCGAACACCAGTGCGTGCCGCCGAAGCGCGCGAATATACGCGTCCTGGGCCGGCGTGCGCGCGCGCACCGGACGTTTGCGCAGGTTGATTTCCTCGAAGCTCGGCCGGACCTCTGCACGATCATACTCGAACAGCGATCCCTGCGCGATCGCCTGGCGTATGGCTCCCTCCACGTCGCCCGAAACGAGCTCATCTCCATGCTTGAGGCGCTCATAGAGCCCTTCCAGCACGCGCCGCGCTTGATCCACGGCCTCGCGTGAACCCGCAACGCTCACGTGATTGCCACGCTGGTCCGCAACAACTCCGAGCCTGCGCTCGATGAGCGCAAGATTCTGACCGTATTGGCCGAACAGCGTGGAAGCCAGCCGATTGTCGTCAAATGCAAGAAGGAGTTGAGTCGCATCGTTATCAATTGTCGCCGCTGGCGAGGATACGATGACCCCGTTGTCCATTCGAGACGGTCCCAACGTCCTTATGCTCCTGCTGACAACTGATGCTGCTCGCGGGCCAATCTGTCTGCGTCCGGTGCGAGCACTCCAAACAGGCTGTTCGAGCTCACCCGCGTGATCCGCACGCTCGCCAGTCGACCGATCAGATCCCGTGACGCCATAACTTGAACCGGCTGGAGATACGGGGAGCGGCCTACGATCTGACCAGAATAACGGCCACCTTTTTCGAACAGCACTTGCACCGCGCGATCCTGCCATTGCGCATTGAAGCGAGCGCAATTGCGATCGATCGCTGCTTGCAGGCGGTAAAGCCGCTCGGACCTTTGAGCTTCGGGCACCTGATCCGGCAATTCCGCCGCTGGAGTGCCGGGTCTGGCTGAGTATTTGAAAGAGAAGGCACCGGCGTATCCGACCGCATCGACAAGCGAGAGAGTAGCTTTGAAATCGTTCTCGGTTTCACCGGGAAAGCCGACGATGAAATCCGATGAGAAGGCGATGTTGGGTTGCACGGCACGCAGACGCTCGATCAGGCGAAGATAGTCGGCCCGCCGGTAACGGCGCTTCATCGCGGCGAGGATCCGGTCGGAGCCGGACTGCGCGGGAAGGTGAAGATAGGGCATCAGCTTCGGCAGATCGCGATGCGCCGCAATCAAGCTCGCATCCATGTCGGCGGGATGACTGGTCGTGTAGCGCAGTCGCGCGATACCCGGCAATTCGGAAACGCGAGCAAGCAAGCGCCCGAGCGGCCATGCCCGCCCGTCAGGACCAGCGCCGTGATAGGCGTTGACGTTTTGCCCGATGAGAGTGACCTCGCGCACGCCGCTCTCCGCGAGGCGCTCGACTTCGGAGACAATTTTCAGAACCGGTCTCGAAAACTCCGAGCCGCGGGTGTAAGGCACAACACAAAAAGTGCAAAATTTGTCGCAGCCTTCCTGCACGGTCACAAACGCGCAGACGCCGCGTGTGCGGGTCGCTTCGCGTGGCGGCGGCGGAAGATTGTCGAACTTGTCCTCAACCGGAAATTCCGTATCGATCGCGCGGCCATCGCGTTTCGCACGCTCCAACAGTGCGGGCAGGCGATGATAGCTCTGCGGGCCGACAACAATATCGACGGCGGGTGAACGGCGGATAATCTCCTCACCCTGCGCCTGTGCGACGCAGCCGGCGACCGCAATCGTCAGTTGACGTCCGGAGCGTGCCGCAGCTTCTTTGATCGCCCGCACTCGCCCGAGTTCGGAGAAAACCTTATCCTGCGCTTTGTCACGAATGTGACATGTATTCAGAATGACCAGATCGGCGTCCTCGATCCGCGGCGTCTCGGTAAACCCTTCGGACGCCAGCGTGTCTGCCATACGATGGGAATCGTATACGTTCATCTGGCAGCCGAAAGATTTGATATAGAGTTTGCGCGCTACGTTCATGCCGAAACGATGGGATTCGTCATTCTTCTGCCAGTGAAGTATCTGAGAGACTTGTACAATTCCTGTTTGCGGCAGCGATCGAATAGCGTCTCCTGATACCGGTTTTGCCGTTAAAAGGAAATGGGGGCAGAGGGGCTTATTCCAAGACAGGCACGCCAGCAATTTGCAACCCGACGTTAACCGGTATGTTCGTCCCAGCAACGACGGCCATTTGCGTTCACGTCAAATCCCGGCGAAGGACGAGCGCTGCCGAACCCTTCTCTGCGGAATAATAAGCTTCCCGCCGCCCTACCTCGTGGAACCCGGCGCGCCGGTAAAGCTGCCGTGCCGGCATATTCTCTTCGCCGACTTCGAGAAACACCGCTCCTACTCCAAGCGCAGCGAGCCTTCGCAAGTGGAACTGGAGCAGTTGGCCTGCCAGCCCTTTTCCACGACGGGATGGAGCGACGGCGATAGACAGGATTTCTGCCTCCGGCGGGACCATTCGAGACAACACGAAACCGCCGAGTGCACGCCCGACCATGGCCCGGTGGGCGACAACATTGCTTCGCGAAAGCAGGGCTTCGAATTCGCCTTCGCTCCAGGCGCGATGAAAACTGCGGGCGTGCAGCGCGGCGCACGCCTGCGCGTCGACGGGGCCGGCGGGCCCGACCACAGGCGCTCTGCGGGCAAACAGGCGGCTTGCGATGTGGCTCATCGGCGGGGGAGGCGAGCGGCATCCTGCGGCTGGGCGTCGGGCGCGCGCAGGTAAAGCGGCTTTGGCGGTCCAAACCCTTCACTGGCCGCGGCACCCAACCGCGCAACCCAGCCGACATCCGGAGCACCGCGCATATCAGCCAGGAGAGGAGGATCGGCGCCCTTAGGCCACGCTTCTGCGAGCAGATTTGCCGCGGAGCCGACAATGCGTGTTGGCCCTGCGATCGCTGCCCGCGTCGCGTCGCGCAAGCTGGCGATGCGCGGCGCAACCAGGGTACGTCCCCCGGTGCCGAAAATCTGGAAGTAGACGTGATCGTGGCGCGCATCAATTGCCGCGACAACGTGCGTGGTATCATCCTCGGCGATCAGGGGCGCTGCAAAGCCGGCAAGCGTGGAGAGCCCGATCGCCGGCTTGCCCGTCGCGAGCGCGATGGCGCGGCAGGCGGATATTCCAACGCGAAGACCTGTGAAGCTTCCGGGCCCGGTCGTCACGGCAATGCGGTCGAGGTCGGCAAACGCAATCGCGGCAGCATCCATGACGCGCGCGACGAGGGGCATCAGAGCCTCGGCATGGCCGCGCGTCATCGCAAGCGTCTCGTGCGCGATGATACCTCCGCGGCTCGTATCGAGCACGGCGGCCGCGCAGGCATCGAGCGCGGTGTCGATGGCAAGAACGCGCATCGCTTACCTTTGCCGGATCAATGGCGGCTTCGGATAATTCCCCTCGGATACCCAGTCGTTCAGTCATCCCGGAGAATGCGCGCGGCAGGGCGGCGCAGTCATGCGACCGGTCTGACCTCGATCACGTCGGGCAGATAATGACGAAGCAAATTCTGGATGCCATGCCGCAGGGTCGCGGTAGAGGATGGGCACCCGGAACAGGCCCCCTTCATATCCAGATAAACAACCCCGTCCTTGAAGCCGCGAAACGTGATGTCACCGCCATCATTCGCAACCGCCGGCCGCACCCGGGCCTCGATCAATTCCTTGATTGCGGCCACGGTCTCGGCGTCCTCTGCTGCGAAAAATTCGTCAGTCTGGGCTGCGGATGTCTCATCACCATTTTTGAGAAGCGGCGCGCCGGACATGAAATGCTCCATGACGACGCCCAGGATTGCCGGCTTGAGATGCTGCCATTCACCAGTTGCCTTGGTCACTGCAATAAAATCGGAACCGTAGAAAACGCCGGAGACGCCATTGAGCGCGAATAGCCGTTCCGCCAGCGGCGACTGCGCCGCAGATTGCTGGTCCCGCATGTCAAGCGTGCCGCTCGCCAATACCGCTCGCCCCGGCAGAAACTTGAGCGTTGCCGGGTTCGGCGTCGACTCGGTTTGAATGAACATGGCTGTCTCCTTGTGGTCGCGGTAGCGGACGGACCGATCACGACCGGTCCCTTGCTTCCTACCCTACTTAGTTGGCGCAAAACCGCAAAACTTCAAGCAGTTTCCGCCGGATTCCCCGCGTAGCCCGTCGCGCGGGTCCGCAAGACGTTATGACATCGTGTCGAGGTCCTCATCACTGAGGTGCCCGGGAACAATCGCGATCGGGATTGGAAATTCGCCTGCGGTCTTGCTGAGACCGGAAACGAGCGGACCCGGACCTTCATTTCCGATCGCGGCCGCCAGTACCAGAATGGCGATGTCCTCGTCGTCCTCGATCAGAGCAAGCAGCTCTTGCGTCTTCTCACCCTCACGAATGACGCGCTGCGGGGTGATCCCGGTGATGCTTGCTGCACGGGTGGCGTGGCGATCGAGGATCGCGTTGGCTTCTTCGTGCGCCTCCGCGCGCATAATGTCAGCGACCCCCAGCCATTGTTGGCCATGATCGTGCGTCTCGATCACGCGCAACATCAGCACGGTGGCCCCGATCCGAAGTGCGCGGCGGCTGGCGAAATAGAGCGCCCGGTCGCATTCAGGCGAATCGTCTATCACAACGAGGAATTTCGGCGAATGGCCGGCCTCGTAGCTACGGCGCTTCTTCTTCATGGCTTCCCGAGCCGCCCCGCGGAAAACGAAATTCGCTCGAACAACCGCAAATCCTGCCACGTCGTTCGGGCAAGCTACAAGTCCCGAGCAGGAAAGATAGTTGCAGGTTTGTTGCGTTCGCGCCTAGCGATGCACCAAACCGACGATGTCCTTGACGGCCTTCATGGTTTCGGCGGCGATGACTTGCGCTCGCTCTGCCCCTTGCGCGAGTACCGAATCGATGTGAACCGGATCCGCCATCAGGCGCTTCATCTCGGCATTGATAGGCCCGAGCTTTGCAACTGCAAGATCGACAAGCGCAGCCTTGAACGAAGAAAATTGTGCCCCGCCGAACTCTTTGAGCACCTCCCATTTGGCCCTCCCGGCAAGCGCGGCGTAGATACCGACGAGATTATCGGCCTCCGGACGCGACGCGAGCCCCGCTTCTTCTCCAGGCAGCGGATCGGGGTCGGTTTTTGCACGTCGAATTTTGTGCGCGATTGCATCGGCGGCGTCGGTGAGGTTGATGCGCGACTGATCCGAGGCATCCGATTTCGACATCTTTTTTGCGCCGTCACGCAGTGACATGACGCGCGTCGCGGGCCCCTGTATCAGCGGTTCGGGAAGCGGAAAGAAGGCTTCGCCATAGCCGTGGGCGCGGATTGAAGGACCAAAATCGTTGTTGAACTTTTGGGCGATATCACGCGAGAGCTCCAGGTGCTGCTTCTGGTCCTCGCCAACGGGCACGTGTGTGGCGCGGTAAACGAGGATGTCGGCAGCCATGAGTGAAGGGTACGCGTAAAGCCCTACCGACGCGTTCTCGCGGTCTTTTCCCGCCTTTTCTTTGAACTGCGTCATGCGATTGAGCCAGCCCAGGCGCGCCACGCAGTTGAAAATCCAGGCAAGCTCGGCGTGCTCCGCCACTTGGCTCTGGTTGAAAACGATGTGCCTTTTGGCATCAATACCGCAGGCGATGAAGGCGGCGGCAACTTCGCGCGTCGCCTTCGGCAACTCGGCCGGATCCTGCCACACGGTAATGGCGTGAAGATCGACGATACAGTAGATGCAGTCGTATTTCTCTTGCAGGGCGACAAACTTCACGAGCGCGCCGAGATAATTGCCGAGGTGCAGATTGCCGGTCGGCTGCACGCCGGAAAACACCCGCTCTTTGAACGCCATCTGGTGAACCTCTGAGCCGCGCCGGTGAATGGCATGGCGTGCGCCGTGCGCGCAAGGGGCGGCGATTGCTTCGATCCTTTCGACGGCTATAGTGCGCGCATTGTTATCCAGGAGAGTTGTTAGATGAATTCGACGCGCTTCGATGTGCTTGGCATCGGCAATGCAATTGTGGACGTGATTGCGCGCACGGAGGACGATTTTCTCTTCCGGCAGAAGATGCGCAAGGGAGGCATGCAACTGATCACCGAGGCCGACGCGACGCGAATTTATGACGCCATGGGTCCGGCGGTGGAGGTATCGGGAGGATCGGCGGCAAATACGGTCGTCGGCGCCGCCAGTCTGGGCGCACGCGCAGCATTCATCGGCAAGGTCAAGGATGACGAGCTCGGCCGCGTGTTCGCCCATGACATCCGCGCGGCGGGAGTTTGCTTTACAACGCCGCCCGCCTCGCAAGGTCCTGCGACGGCACGCTGCTATGTGCTGGTCACACCGGACGGAGAGCGCACCATGAACACTTATCTTGGTGCTGCCCAGGACCTGCATCCCAACGACATCGACCCCGAAGCGGTCGGCGCGGCCCAGATTGTGTATCTCGAAGGTTACCTGTGGGATCCGCCCCATGCCAAAGAAGCCTTTCTCAAGGCCGCCAATATTGCGCACGGCGCGAAGCGTGATGTCGCGCTTACTCTGTCCGACGCGTTCTGTGTCGATCGCTATCGCGCGGAATTTCTCGACCTCATCCGCAGCCGCACGGTCGATCTCGTGTTTGCGAACGAGCACGAATTGCATAGCCTGTACCAGACGGCGGATTTTGAAACCGCGCTCAAGGCATTGCGTGAGGATGCCAAAGCCGCAGTCGTCACCCGCAGCGAGAAGGGAAGCATTGTGGTCACGCGGGAGGAATCGGACGCGGTGCAAGCATGCCCGGTGGCTCGGGTCGTGGATGCGACCGGAGCGGGCGACCTGTTCGCTGCCGGGTTTCTGGTGGGGTTGGCGCGGGGCACTGATTACCGCACGGCGGCGCGGCTCGGGGCGCTCGCGGCCGCCGAGGTTATCCAGCACCTTGGCGCCCGGCCGGAGACCTCGCTCAGGGATTTGGCGCGGGAGAATGGATTTGATGTCTGACCCGAGCCCAGGATTGGCAGCGCCATTAGGGCGAGCAATTTGTACTTCTCCACAGCCATCCACACGGGAATCGTTGGCTTGCTCGCCGCCACGGACCGCTCCCTGCTGGGGGAGGGCCGTTCTCTGTCAGCGAGCTTCAGGAGCATCCATGCGTTCAGAGCCAAATCGTCTGCCCAGCCGATTTCCCGTTGGAACCCGGTATGTGATCGAAGGCCGCCGCGCCTGCCAGGGGCGCCTGGATGGGCGTTCCCGATACCTTGAGTTTCCGGATGGAAGGCACGTCGATCTCCCCCTCGATTGACCGAGGCGGGTCGATGGGGGCCAGGAGCGCCACTCGCCCGCGGGCTCGAAAATAATTTTTGAGCGGACGGGAACGCAATGCGAGCCACCGCGTTGGAGGTCTAACGCCGGGTGGAGTGCCCCCCAGCCCCCAACCCCTCACCCATCCGGCGACAGACCCTGGCCCTTCGGGCGCCGGGGTCTTCTTTTATGTTCCCCATCAATGGATTGGGGAAAACCTAAACGGTCACGGAACCGGCGTTGGTCCACCCGATTGAAAGGTTTGGTGCGTCCCAGCTTCGGGTTGCCATCGGCGCCGGATTGGCGGACCTCTCCTTTCCTTGCGGACGAATCCGCGCCCGTTCTTTTTCGGTCGAGATCACAAGCTTGTGAGCTTGCTGCCGGCGAGGCCAACACTGCTCGACGCCGGAGGGCGGACTCAGCTGCCACCCATAACGAGGTCGTCCCGGTGGACCATAGCCGCGCGACCGCCAAATCCCAGGATCGAAAGGATCTCGACTGAGGGGCAACCGCGGATCTTGGCGGCATCCTCGGCGTCGTAGGCGACGAGGCCTCGCGCGACCTCCGTGCCATCCGGCCCCCGGATCAGCACGGCGTCCCCGCGTGCGAAGCTGCCATCCACCCGAATGACGCCCGCCGGCAAAAGGCTCTTGCCATTGCGCAAAGCAGCAACGGCACCGGCGTCGATCGTTAGGGTGCCCTTGGGCTCGAGGGTGCCTGCGATCCACTTTTTTCGCGCGGTAACCGGATTGGCGGGGGTGAGGAACCAGGTGCAGCGGGCCCCGGCGACAATGGCCGCAAGCGGGTGCGCCACCCGTCCCGATGCAATCACCATATGGGTTCCACCCTGGGTTGCGATTTTTGCAGCTTCGATCTTGGTCTGCATGCCGCCGCGCGAGAGCTGCGAACCCGCTGCCCCCGCCATCCGCTCGATTGCGGGCGTGATGCGCTCCACGAGCGGAATGAACTTCGCTTCTTTGTTCTCGGCCGGCGGCGCGTCGTAGAGGCCGTCCACGTCCGACAGCAACACCAGGAGATCGGCGCTCGCCATGGTTGCCACACGGGCTGCCAACCGGTCGTTGTCGCCATAACGTATCTCGTTGGTGGCGACCGTATCGTTCTCGTTGATGACCGGTACGGCTCGCCATTCCAGCAGGCGCGCGATGGTGGAACGCGCGTTGAGATATCGGCGGCGCTCCTCGGTATCCTGGAGCGTCACGAGCACCTGTCCGGCGGTCATGCCGTGCTTGCCCAGGACCTCCGACCAGGTACGAGCGAGTGCGATCTGGCCGACGGCAGCGGCACCCTGGCTGTCTTCCAGTTTCATGGCGCCTGAGCCCAGCTTGAGCACGGCGCGTCCGAGCGCGATCGCTCCTGACGAGACCACGAGCATGTCGCGGTGTTCCCGATGCATTTGCGCGATGTCGTCGGCGAGCGAAGCGAGCCAGTCGAGGTTGAGCCGCCCTGCGATATTGTCGACCAGAAGCGAGGAGCCGACTTTCACGACAATGCGCCGGAAATCAGAGAGCGCGGGAATCTGGCGGGGCATTCGGCGATTGCTTGTCGGTGGGGTCAGGCAGGGGGAGGGCAATAATGCATCAGGGTAGCCATGCGGCTTTGTGCGGTTTCTTCGGAGGGATCGTACTGTTGGAATCTATTTCGCGCAGAATCGCGCGCAGGACCGCCGGCACACCATCGCCGGTTGCAGCTGAGACCGTCCAAATCTTTGCGGAGTCTTGCGCACTTTTCGCTGCACGCAACCGCATGGCATTGCATATCCGGATTGTTTGCTGTTTCAATTCCTCCGAGGAGAGCGCATCCAATTTATTGATAGCCACGATCTCCGGCTTGTCGGCAAGGTCGTGTCCGTAGGCTTCGAGCTCCGCCCGCACGGTGCTGTAGGCGCGACCTGCGTCCTCGACGGTGCCGTCGACAAGATGCAGGAGCACACGGCATCGCTCGACGTGGCCAAGGAAGCGGTCGCCCAGTCCGGCGCCTTCGTGCGCCCCCTCAATCAGGCCGGGGATGTCGGCGAGCACAAATTCGCGGCCGTCGATCTCCACCACTCCGAGCCCAGGGTGGAGGGTCGTGAAGGGATAATCGGCGATCTTCGGCCGCGCTGCGCTCACTGCCGAGAGGAAGGTCGATTTTCCCGCGTTCGGCAACCCGACAATGCCCGCATCCTCAATCAGCTTGAGACGCAGGCGAAGGGTAAGCTCCTGTCCGGGCTGTCCGGGGTTTGCATGACGGGGGGCGCGGTTGGTTGAGGTCTTGAAGTGAGCGTTGCCAAACCCTCCGTTCCCCCCGCGCGCGAGCACGGTGCTCTGGCTAGCCTGCGTGAGATCGGCCAGCAACGTTCCATCACCTTCATCGTAGATCTGTGTGCCGGCCGGCACCTTGAGCACGACGTCGTCGCCGTTCGCACCATGGCGGTCCTTGCCCATGCCGGCGCGGCCGTTCTTCGCCTTGAAATGCTGCTGGTAGCGATAGTCGATGAGAGTGTTGAGGCCATCGACCGCCTCCGCAATCACGTCCCCACCCTTGCCGCCGTCGCCTCCGTTGGGGCCGCCGAACTCGATGAATTTCTCGCGCCGGAATGACACGCACCCGTTCCCGCCGTCGCCGGAACGGACATAGATTTTGGCTTCATCCAGAAACTTCATGACCAGCGGAATATGCGCTGGTGAAGCCAGAAACGGGAGGGGGTTGCCGCAAGCGCGAACGCTCGCAGCGCGTACTCAAACAGGATACTGTGAAGACCAGCTAAGGAAAAAGGCAACAGCACTCGTCGGGAGGGGCCAAGGCGGGCCTTGCCTCACTGATGTGGCCCAATAGGCCGCTCCCAACGCTGCCGTTCGTCAACCCGCCGCTACGCCGCAACCCGAACGATGCCGCGGCGATTATCGCGGCTAAAGTAACCCGGGGGCATTCCACCTCCGTTTTGGGTCTGCTCGTGTGCGCTTGCTGTAAGGAAGTGCGTGATCAGCGCACGATTTGATTTTGGGGTGTGTGCGGGCGCATGTCAATGGGCGTCGATGCGCTTATCTGTTCACTCCGTTCAAGAAAAGTTTCAGCCTGTGGTGGAGGTGAAAATGGCCCTCTTAGTGCACGCGACCCGATGAATCGCGCCGTAGCACTTTTCCCGGTAATGCGCCGGTGTGGACCGAATTCTCGACCACCGGAACTCCGTTCACCAGGACGGTCGTGCGGTCTCCGCTTGGATATTGATGCGGGTCGGAGTAGGTCGCCCGATCACGAAAATCATCAGCGTCGAAGATAGTCACGTCCGCCCAATAGCCTTCGCGCAAGAAACCACGATTACCGAGCTTGAGCGCCTGCGCGGTCGCTCCAGTCATTTTATGGACGGCGCGTTCGAGCGGGAGCAAATCAAGCTCTCGCACATAGCGGCTGATGATGCGTGGGAACGTGCCGTAGAAACGAGGATGCGGCATGCCCTGGCTGACGACCCCATGCGCTGCGACAGAGTTTCCGTCCGATCCAACCAGCGCGATAGGGGAACGCACCATCTCACGGATGTCATGCTCTGACATTGCTGTGACGAGCACGCGCGTAGCCGCCCCGTCATCGATCAGATAATCGGCAACGGTATCGATGGGATCCTGCCGGTGCTCGGCTGCGAGCGAGCCGATCGTTCGTCCGGCATGTTGCGGCAGGTTGGGCGAGATCGAGATCTGCACACAGTCCCACGATGGGATGCGGCCCCAATTGTTCAGACCATCGCGCGCGATATCGGCGCGGATGCGCTCACGTGTGTCTGCAAGCCGAAGCCGGCTCAGCATTGCGTCCACGCCGCCGGTCTGCAGCCATGGCGGCAGCAGGTTTTTGAGCGGATTGCTGCCTGCAGCATAGGGATAGAAATCACAATCCACGTCGAGCCCGCGTGCCTTGGCCTGCGCAATCATTTCCAGAGCGGCTTTCGACTTGCCCCAATTGTTCGACCCTGAGCACTTGAAGTGCACGATCTCGACGTGCACGCGGCATTGCTCCGCGATGTCGATTGCTTCCTCGATCGCTTGCAGGACGCGGTCGGATTCATCGCGCAGGTGCGTGAAATAGCCGGCATTGTACTCCTTGACCACGCGGCAGAGCTCCATCATCTCGTCCGCGACCGCATGGCAGCCTGGTGCGGTGAAGAGGCCCGACGAGAGTCCGAGCGCTCCCACCGCGAGCGCCTCTTTGAGCAGCAGGGTCATGGCGTCGAGGTCCGGCCTTGTTGCCGGCCGGTCATCCATGCCCATCACCATCAGCCGCAAGGTATTGTGTCCCACCAGCATGCCGACATTCACCGCGGTTGCGGGAAATGTGTCGAGGTAATCCGGAAACGACATTTCCTTGAACGGCAGCCACGGCGCGCTCGGGCTCAAATAATCGCGCAGCAGATCGACCTTGCCGGGGCGCGCCGGCGCGACAGAGAAGCCGCAATGGCCCACGATCTCGGTGGTCACGCCTTGGCGCACCTTGCTCTCGGCCTTTGGATTGATCGGCAAGGTGAAATCGGAATGCGTCTTGATGTCGATGAAGCCCGGCGCAATTACCAGGCCGCGGGCATCAATGATTTTTGCGGTTGCGCAGGACAGATCAGAACTGATGCTGGCAATACGGCCGTTGCGGATGGCGATGTCGGCACGTTTGGGTGCGGCTGCGCTGCCATCGAGCAATAAGCCGCCGAGGATGAGGATGTCCGTGTTCACGCGAGGGCCTCGCGACAGCGAGAGGGGGAGCCGGTGTCCCGGCTCCCCCTCGCTAAAGCACGTGTCTTGATGACGCCAGGCGTTAACAGGCGAGCGGTGTCATTCGGCGGCCATTCCAGTCGCAGTCGTTTCGGTTGTGGGTAGAACCGAGACGAAGATGCGGCCCTTGGCCTTGGTATGAAACTTGACCTGACCATCGACAAGAGCAAACAGCGTATGGTCCTTTCCGAGCCCCACATTGGAGCCGGGGTGCCACTTGGTGCCGCGCTGGCGCGCAATAATATTGCCTGCCAGCACTTGCTCGCCGCCGAAAATCTTCAGACCGAGCCGCTGACTGTGGGAGTCGCGGCCGTTGCGGGATGATCCGCCTGCTTTCTTGTGAGCCATGGCTCAAGCTCCTTGTTTGACCGCTATGTAATCGAACGTCGAAGGAAAATCACTTCCCGCCGGTTCGCCCCCGGGATCAGGCTGGCGCGATCCCCTGTTCGGTAGAGCCCGTATCCGGCGCCTGTTTGGCCCCTTGTGCAGCAACACCGGCCTCGTCTGATTTTGCTATCGCGCTTGATCCTGCGGCCTTGCTGGGCTTTGCCCCCTCGGTCAGAATTTCCGTGACCCGAACAAGCGTGAATTCCTGCCGATGCCCACGCTTTCGACGTGAGTTTTTCCGGCGCCGCTTCTTGAAAGCGATGACCTTGGGGCCACGTCCTTGCTCCAGGACTTCGGCTGCGACCGATGCGCCTGCCACCATTGGCGCACCCAAGGCGATGTCAGTGCCACCCAGCACCAGCACTTCGCCGAACTGAACAATCTCGCCGGGGTTGCCCGCGACCTTGTCGATTTTGATCACATCGTCGGTGGCGACCCGGTACTGCTTGCCACCGGTTCTGATGACTGCGAACATCGTTATTCCCTCGTGTTCGATCCCGATGCTCGGATTGTCCGGATCGGCTTTTTGCAGTCGATTAGGAATTAAAGCGCGCGGAGCCTTTCGGCCCCGCGCCGGCTGTGGTTATGGCCCGCAGCCTCGGACCTGTCAAGGAATCGGACTTGATCCGATGCCCTGGTCAAGGAACGGGAAGGCGCCATATAAGACGCAAATCGAGCCATGAGCGCGCTAGCCAATCACCCATTCGTCAAAATGAACGGTCTCGGCAACCAGATCGTCATCGTCGATATGCGGGCGGAAACAGGCACCATTACGGGCCCGCAAGCGCGGGCGGTCGCGGGGCCAAAGGGGGTGCAATTCGACCAGCTCATGGTGCTCTGCCCGGCGCGCGCGCCCGGCACCGCTGCTTATGTGCGCATCTACAACAATGATGGTTCGGAATCCGGCGCTTGCGGCAATGGCATGCGTTGTGTTGCGGATTTGTTTTTCAAGGAAACCGGAAAACGAGAACTGACTTTCGAGACCAACGCGGGTCGCATCGATTGCTGGAAAGGCGACGTGCCGCTCGTTTCGACCGTGGACATGGGCAAGCCGCGCTTTGCCTGGAACGAGATTCCGCTGGCGCAGAAGTTCGAGGATACGCGAGCGATCGAGCTCCAGATTGGTCCTCTCGATAAGCCCACGCTGCATTCCCCCTCGGTGGCGAGCATGGGCAATCCGCACGCAATCTTCTGGGTCGATGACCCCGACCGCTACGATCTTGGCAAGATTGGTCCTCTGCTCGAGCACCATCCCATGTTCCCGGAACGGGCGAATATCTCGCTCGCGCAAATTCGCTCGCGCGAGCACATCGCTGTTCGCACATGGGAACGCGGCGCGGGCCTCACCATGGCATGCGGCTCGGCTGCCTGTGCTGCAGCGGTCGCGGCGGCGCGCCTGCGGCGTACCGGACGCTGCGTGACTGTGACGCTCCCCGGCGGGGACCTTCGGATCGAATGGCGCGAGCGCGACGATCACGTCCTGATGACGGGTCCGGTCGCCTACGAATACGAGGGCCATTTCGATCCGGCGATATTTGCCGAGTCCGCATCCGCGTGAATGATTGCCGTCACGCGCCGAAGGGAGGATGAGCGCGAGCAATGACCGTGGAGGTTGTGACGTTCGGCTGCCGGCTTAACGCCTATGAGTCCGACGTGATCGGCGCTGGGGCGCGCGCGGCCGGTATCGGCGACGTCATCATCGTCAATACTTGCGCGGTAACCGCTGAAGCCGTGCGGCAATCGCGCCAGACCATCCGCCGCATCAAACGGGAGCGCCCCGATGTGCCTGTCGTGGTGACTGGCTGCGCTGCGCAGGTCGAGCCGAGGACGTTTGCCGACATGCCGGAGGTGGCTTTGGTCCTGGGCAATGAGGAAAAACTCAGCAGTCAAACCTGGCGCGAGCATCGCAACGCTCTGCTGATGCGAGCAGGAGATGCCCCAGCTGAGGAAAAAATCAAAGTCAGCGACATTATGGCCGTGCGGGAAACGGCCGCGCACACGCCCACCCTATCCTCCCCCGCGCGCGGGGGAGGGCAGGGTGGGGGGAACGCAGGGCGGGTCCGCGCCTTCGTTGCGGTGCAGAACGGCTGTGATCATCGCTGCACGTTCTGCGTGATTCCCTACGGCCGCGGCAATTCCCGCTCGGTTCCCATGGGCGAGGCCGTGGCAGAGGTCAGAAAGCTTTGCGAGCAAGGCTATCGCGAAGTCGTACTCACCGGGGTCGACCTTACGAGCTATGGCTCAAATCTGCCCGCAACGCCGAAGCTCGGCACGCTCGTCAAACAGATTCTCAAGCACGTACCGCAACTTCCGCGCTTGCGGCTCTCTTCCATCGATTCGGTCGAGGCGGATCGTGATCTCATGGATGCGATTGCGACGCAAGCGCGGCTCATGCCGCATCTGCACCTTTCCCTGCAGTCCGGAGATGATCTCATCCTCAAGCGCATGAAGCGGCGGCATTGCCGTGCGGACGCAATCGCGTTCTGCTCGCAGGTGCGGCGGCTTCGCCCCGACGTGGTCTTTGGCGCGGACATGATCACCGGCTTTCCGACCGAAACGGATGAGATGTTCGCGCGATCTCTCGACCTCGTTGATGCCTGCGGCCTCACCCGTCTTCACGTCTTTCCCTTCTCGCCGCGTCCCGGCACGCCTGCGGCACGAATGCCGCAACTGCCTCGCACGCTCGCGAAAGAGCGCGCCCGGCAATTGCGCGCCCGTGGAGAGGCGGCATTCAAACAGCATCTCGACAGTCAAGTCGGCCGAAGGTGCCGGGTGCTCGCGGAATCGCGCTCGCGTGGCCATAACGAGCAATTTACGCCGGTCAGGTTCAATCGGCCCGCAGAGCCGGGCGTCATTCTCGATGTTGGCATTCTCAGCCATGATGGCCGCCAACTGCTCGCGGCATGACTGGCGGCGTGGTAGCATTGCATTGAAACGAGGTTGCACCCCATGACCAACACGTTACCCGCCGAGCATATCGTGACCAGCGTAGACGCGTTGGAACGGCTGTACGGTACGCCCTACGGCCCATCCCTCGCCAAGGAAACGGACCGCATCTCGGCGCACTATCGCGAATTCATCGAAGCCGCGCCCTTTTTCGCGCTCGCTTCCGCTGGCCCCGACGCTCTCGATTGCTCTCCCCGCGGTGATGCGCCGGGGTTCGTGCGGGTCGCGGACGAGAAAACCCTGCTCATCCCTGACCGGCGCGGCAACAATCGGATCGATACCTTGCGCAACATCCTCAACGATCCGCGCGTTGCGCTGCTCTTTCTGATTCCGGGATGCGGCGAGACGATCCGGGTCAACGGACGTGCAAAAATATCGACCGACCCGGCCCTGCTCCAGGACTTTGTCGTGGACGGCAAGGCGCCGCGTTCCGTCATCGTCGTTTCCGTGGATCGCATCTTCTATCAGTGTGCCAAGGCGATCGTGCGCTCCAAGCTGTGGGACCCCTCTCGCCACGTAGACCGCAAGAACCTGCCGAGCACCGGCACCATTCTCGCCGCTCTCACTCAGGGCAAGATCGCCGCGGCGGAACATGACAAGGCGGCGCCGGAGCGCCTCAAGGCAACGCTTTACTGATACGCGGCTTAAGTCAATCGAGGAGCTGATATACCTCGCCCTGCCATCCGCAGGCGCGCAGCCGCTCCTGCATCTGCAGCGGCACCGGGGCGCTGACGGCGACGGGCGGGCGATTTTTATAGAGCGGCACGACGACCTCGCGCGCATGCAGGTGCAGGCCAGGGCCTCCGGTACGCGGCGCGCTTCCATAGATGCTGTCTCCGACGATGGGCCATCCCATCACGGCGCAATGGACGCGCAGCTGATGGGTGCGGCCGGTGTGCGGTTCGAGCGCAAGCCAAGTGATATTCTCCGAAGTGAGGTCTTCCAGAGCGCGCCCCAGCACGCGCCAGGTTGTGGTGGCAGGCTGACCGGCAGGATCGTGCTTCATCCACCAGCCGCGCGTGGCGTCTTTGCGCCCCAGCGGCACGTCGATGCGCCCCTCGTCCTGCGATGGGCCGCCCTCGACGATGGCCCAGTAGGTCTTTCCGACCCGCCCGGTTTTGAACAGCCGGCCAAGTTCCGCCAGCGCCTTGCGATGGCGGCCCAGCACGAGACAGCCCGAAGTATCGCGATCGAGGCGGTGCGCGAGCGCCGGCGCGCGCGGAAGCCCAAAACGCAGCGCCGGGAAATAATCTTCGAGGCTCTTGCCCTCTTGCGATGCTTTCGGGCCCTTATGAACGGCAATGCCTGCGGGCTTGTCGATGACCAGCATCAGACCGTCGCGATAGAGCAGGCGTGCCACTATCTCTTCTTCAGTCACAATGGAACCGGTTATCACGGGGCTTGCATGAGCGATACCGCCGAGGGGAAGCCGACATGGTGGCAGCGGCTCAGCGGCGGTCTCAAGCGTACATCGGCGTCGCTGGGCGGCGCGATCGGCGACATCGTTGCCAAGCGCAAGCTCGATCCGGCCATGATGGAGGAAATCGAGGACCTGTTGATCCGGGCCGATTTGGGGATGGACTGCGCGGCGAGGGTCGCCAAGGCAGTCGGAGAAGGCCGCTATGACAAATCCATCACACCGGATGAGGTCAAGTCAGTTCTCGCTTGCGAGATAGAGAAGGTGCTCAGCCCGGTGGCAAAGCCGATTGCAGTCGATACCGCCAAACCGTTTGTTGCACTGGTGGTCGGCGTCAATGGCTCCGGCAAGACCACCACCATCGGCAAGCTTGCCGCCAGAATGCGGGAAGCGGGGCATTCCGTCATGATGGTGGCCGCTGATACCTTCCGGGCTGCCGCGATCGATCAGTTGAAGCTGTGGGCTTCGCGCAGCGGCGCTTCCATCCTGGCAAGGGAGCCCGGTGCGGACCCCGCCGGTCTGGCTTTTGATGCGCTCGTGCAGGCACGTGCCGCGAAAACCGACGTGGTACTGGTTGACACCGCCGGACGCCTTCAGAACAAGGCGGTGTTGATGGCCGAGCTCGAAAAGATTGTGCGCGTGATGAAAAAAGTGGATGCTTCCGCCCCCCATGCCGTCTTGCTCGTGCTCGACGCGACGGTCGGGCAGAACGCGCTCTCGCAAGTGGAAGTATTCCGGGATGTGGCAGGGGTCACAGGCCTCGTGATGACCAAGCTCGACGGCACGGCGCGAGGCGGCATTCTCGTCGCCATCGCGGACAAATTCGGCTTGCCGGTCCATTTTGTCGGGGTGGGCGAGGGCATTGAAGATCTCGCGCCGTTCTCGGCGAGAGAATTCGCGAACGCCGTGGCGGGTGTTGCCTCAACGTGACGGTAACGTGATGAATACGCAAAAATCCCAGCTCAACCCGACCCTCAAGCTCGTGCTCGACATCGGGCCGTTGCTGCTGTTTTTCATCGCCAATGCACGGCCGGCAATCTTTCTCCCGCTGCTGCGTCCGATACTGCCCGAGGGGATCGTATCCGGCGAACGCGCCGGCATATTCGTCGCCACCGCCGTGTTCATGGCCGCCGTCGTGATTGCGCTCACGGTGTCCTACGCGCTCACCCGGCAGCTGCCGATCATGCCGCTCATTACCGCCCTCATCGTCCTGGTATTCGGCTCGCTGACCCTGGTGCTGCACGACGAGCTGTTCATCAAGCTCAAGCCCACGATCATCTATCTCCTGTTCGCGGGCGTCTTGCTGGGCGGGCTTGCCTTTGGCAAGCCGCTTCTCGGCCTGGTATTCGATTCGGTGTTTCATCTGACCGAAGAGGGCTGGCGCAAGCTGACGCTGCGTTGGGCCGTGTTCTTCGTTGCACTTGCTATTCTCAACGAGATCGTCTGGCGTACCCAGACCACCGATGTCTGGGTGAGCTTCAAAGTGTTCGGGGTTTTGCCGTTGACCTTTTTGTTCGCTGCCTTGCAGTTCCCCTTGATGTCGAAATACGCGGTGCCACAGCCGAACGAGCAGGAGACCTCGCGGTAAACCCGCAGCCGTGCTTCAGGAGGGAGATGCCGACGAGGACAGCGCTTTCTCGATTGCGGGCTTTAGCGCGCTCTCCAGATTGTCGGGGGTAATCGGTCCGACCAGCTTGTAGGCAATGCGCCCCTCGCGATCGACGACGAACGTCTCAGGCACGCCATACACGCCCCATTCGATCGCCGCGCGGCCATTCCCATCGACGCCGTTCGCGGCGAACGGATTGCCGTAGCGGCCGAGAAATCGTCGCGCGTTCTCGGCCTGGTCCTTGTAGGTGATGCCAACGACACGAATACGCTTGTCGGCGGCAAGCTGCATGAGGAGCGGGGCCTCATCCCGGCACGGTCCGCACCAGGATGCCCACACATTGATGAGCGTGACCTCGCCCTTGAGCATCGCGGCGTCGAGGCCAGGCACGCCAGCGCCGTCGCGTTCGAGCCCCGGCAACCCCGGCAGGCTGACCTGTGGGGCGGGACGGCCGATCAACGCTGAGGGAATGCGCGAGGGGTCGCCCGCTCCGAGACGCAGGATGAAGATCGCAGCCAGCCCCATGAAGGCTAAAAGCGGGAGCAGTACAATCAGCCGTGTTCGCGTGACGACCCCTTGCTCTTGCGTGGTGCTTTGCTCGGGCGCCGTCACGGATTTTTCTCGTAAGCCCGCTCGGAACGCCGCGTAATACCCTTCGCCTCGAGCTCATTGATCAAGCGGATCAAATGACGGCGATCGAGCACGATCCATGCAATCAGCCCTGCGACAATCGCCGCGGCAGCCCCGTAGGCACCGACGATGAAAATCGCATAGGGGCCGAAAGCCATCGTCATGCTCCTGCTGCGTCCGCCTGCATGATGAGCATGGTGCGCAGCCGCCGGCGCAAAATCTCATTGCGCATGGCAGCGATATGCAACGTAAGAAACAACAACGTGAATGCCACAACCATCGTCAGCAGCGGCGCAAGAATGCTCACATGAATGGTTGGCCCTCCCAGCCGCAGCACCGAAGCCGGCTGATGCAGCGTATTCCACCAGTCGACGGAGAATTTGATAATCGGGATGTTGATAGCACCCACCAGCGTGAACACCGCCGCAGCGCGGGCTCCGCTCGTGGGGTCCTCGATCGTGCGCCAGAGCGCGATCACCCCGAGATACAACAGAAAAAGCACCAGCACAGAGGTGAGACGCGCATCCCAGACCCAGTAGGTGCCCCACATCGGGCGGCCCCACAGCGAACCGGTGAGAAGGCACATCAGGGTGAAAGCGGCGCCGATCGGGGCTGCGGCCCGCGCTGCGACATCCGCGAGCGGATGGCGCCAGACCAGAGTGCCAAGCGCGGCCAAGCTCATCAGCACCCAGGCAAAGAGACCAAGCCATGCAGCGGGGACGTGGATGAACATGATCTTGACGGTTGCACCCTGCTGGTAATCGTCCGGCGAGAGATAGGCTTGAACGCCTCCCATAATGAAGGCGCAGACCGTCGCGGCGGTGAGCCAGGGCATTGCGCGCGCGCTCAGCGCGAGGAAGCGCGACGGGTTTGCTAAATTGATCAAAGTCATGCCGCGCTCGGGTGCATGCGGTGCCCTTTAGTTCCGTCGCACGCTGTCCGCAATAGGAACGAGACTCCCTCAGTCGAGCCCTTGGCGCAGAGCGATTGCTGCCGCGACCGGCCCAATAACAACGCTCATCAATGTGAGCGCGCAGAGCACGGCAAACGGGGCACCGAAGGGGATGGTCCCGGCGGCCGCCGCCTTGGTCGCGCTGACACCGAAAATAAGCACAGGAATGTTCAAGGGTAGTACGAGAACCGGAACCAGCAGCCCGCCGCGCCGCAATGCGACTGTGAGCGAAGCGCCGATCACTCCGATGAACGTGAGCGCGGGCGTGCCGGCGAACAGGGTAAGGGCAACCGCCCCGGTCGTTTCGGGACCAAGGTTGAGAAGAATGCCGAGCAAGGGTGCGGCAATCACGACCGGCAGGCCGGTCGTGAGCCAGTGTGCGAGAGCCTTGGTTGCAACGGCGAGTTCCAGCGATATGGGCGCCATCAGAATGAGATCGAGCGAACCATCCTCGAAGTCTGTCGCCAGGAGCCGATCCAGGCCGAGCAGGGTCGCCAAGAGCGCGCCAAGCCAGAGGATGGCCGGACCGATGCGTCCCAGCAGCACCAGATCCGGACCGATCGCAAAGGGGACAAGCGTGACAACCATCAGAAAAAACACCACGCCGATCAACGCCCCGCCCCCGACGCGCACCGCAACGCGCATGTCGCGAAAGAGCAGCGCCAGGAGCGGCCTCACCGCGGTTCCCCGCGATCGGCCGCAACGACAGGGTGCCGGCCCCCGAGCCTGAGTTCTGTGACCGCGCCTGGGCCGACTTGCCCATGGGTCGCCACGGCAATGATTCCTCCATGCGCGGCGTGAGATTCCATCATCCGAGCGAGCAGTTCCTGGCCTGCCGTATCGAGCGAGGCGGACGGCTCATCGAGGAGCCAGATAGGGCGCTCGGTCGCAAGCAGGCGCGCAAGCCCCAATCTGCGCCGCTGCCCGGCTGAGAGGTAGCCGACAGGCAAATGCGCAAGCTCTTCGAGGCCCACCTGCCGCAATACGGCGCCGATCTCCTTCCTGCCACCGAGAAAGTCGCTCCAGAAGGCGAGGTTTTCCGCAACGGTCAGCGAGGACTTGAGCGCATCGAGATGGCCGAGATAGTGGGATTGTTCGCCGATGGAGAGGTCGGCGTCACCGCCCTCCAGCATGATTTGCCCCCGGCTTGGACGGATGAGCCCTGCGATCAGCCGCAGGAGCGATGATTTCCCTGCCCCGTTTGGTCCTGTGATCGCGAGCGTTTCGCCGCTCATCACGGCAAAGCCCAGCCCTTGGAAGACTTCACGCCCCCCTCGCACACATGCAAGCTCATCTGCCGCAAGCCGAATCATCCACGCTCACTCTGCCCGGAAACCGCCCGCCAGGGCCGGTGCAGCGTTGGCTCGGCCGATCCCTTCGAGGCGTGGAAATTCACGGCCAACAACCACCGATTTTGTGGAAGACACCAAAAAAAGTTTCTATAAGCCATCGCTCCGTCCACATCATCAAAAGCCCTTTGGAGCTGGCGACAGGGGGAAGGCGCTAGTGGGTACTTTGATACCGCAGCCTCGCTTCCATGGATAATTGGAACCAGACCAAAATGACTTCACTCGACAGTTTCCGGTGCTGCAGAACGCTCAAGATCGGCAGCAAGACGTACGCCTATTACAGCCTCGCCGCGGCGGAAAAGAACGGACTCAAGGGCATCTCGCGCTTGCCGTTTTCCCTCAAAGTGCTGCTTGAAAATTTGCTGCGCAACGAGGACGGACGGTCGGTCGCCAAGGAAGACCTTCAGGCGGTTTCCCAATGGCTCAAGACCAAGACCTCCGAACGCGAGATCGCCTTCCGGCCGGCGCGCGTTCTGATGCAGGATTTTACCGGCGTGCCCGCGGTGGTCGACCTTGCCGCCATGCGCGATGCCATGAAGATGCTCGGGGGCGATCCGAAAAAGATCAATCCGCTTGTTCCAGTCGATCTCGTTTGTGATCACTCGGTCTCGGTGACCTTCTTCGGCAACAATTCCGCTCTGAAAAAGAATGTTGACGAGGAATACAGGCAAAATCGGGAGCGCTATGAATTCCTCAAGTGGTCGCAAAAATCGTTCGACAATTTCCGCGTCGTGCCGCCCGGGACCGGCATCTGTCATCAGGTCAATCTTGAATACCTTTCGCAAACTGTCTGGTCCAAACGCGACAAAGTGAAACTCGACGGCAAGAACGTCGTAACGGACGTTGCGTACCCGGACACGCTGGTCGGCACCGATTCCCACACCACCATGGTCAATGGCCTTGCCGTTCTCGGTTGGGGTGTCGGAGGCATCGAGGCGGAAGCCGCCATGCTTGGCCAACCCTACTCCATGTTGCTGCCCGAAGTGATCGGGGTGAAGCTCGCGGGCAAGCTCAAAGAAGGCGTGACTGCGACCGATCTTGTTCTCACCGTGACTCAGATGCTGCGCAATCGCGGCGTGGTCGGAAAATTCGTGGAGTTTTTCGGTCCCGGGCTATCGAACCTTACGATCGCCGATCGCGCCACCATCGGCAACATGTCGCCTGAATACGGCGCGACTTGCGGCTTCTTCCCGATCGACGACGACACGCTCCGGTATCTCTCGGATACCGGGCGGCCAGCTGCGCTGGTTGCACTCGTTGCCGCCTATGCCAAGGCGCAAGGCATCTTCCGCACCAAATCGACACCGGACCCGCTCTTTACGGACGTGCTCAAGCTCGAACTGGCACAAGTCGAGCCCTCGCTTGCCGGGCCCAAGCGTCCACAGGACCGCGTCGCCCTCAAGGATGTGAGAACCGAGTTCGCGACCGCGATGGACAAAGAATTCAACAAGGGGGGCGACGGCGGTGCGGATATTTTTGATCTCCATCCCTCGCTCGCCACTTCCCTGGACAAGGAATTCTCCAAGGCCGGCCCCTCAAAACGTGTTTCGGTCGAGGGCCGCAAGCACGATCTCGGCCATGGCGATGTGGTCATCGCCGCGATCACGTCATGTACCAATACGTCCAACCCGAACGTCATGGTCGGCGCGGGGCTGCTCGCCCGCAAGGCGGTCGCCAAGGGCTTGACGGTGAAGCCCTGGGTGAAGACCTCGCTTGCGCCTGGGTCGCAAGTCGTCGCCGAATATCTCGGTAAATCGGGATTGCAGAAGGACCTGGACAAGCTCGGCTACAATCTCGTCGGTTTCGGCTGCACCACCTGCATCGGCAATTCCGGTCCGCTGGCACCGGAGATTTCCAAGGTCATCAACGAGAAGGACCTTGTGGCCGCGGCCGTGCTCTCCGGCAACCGCAATTTCGAGGGGCGCGTCAACGCCGATGTGAGAGCGAACTATCTTGCCTCGCCACCCCTCGTCGTCGCCTACGCGCTCGCGGGCTCCATGTATGCTGATTTGTTGAAGCAGCCGTTGGGGATCGACAAGAGCGGCAAGAAGGTCTTTCTCAAGGATATCTGGCCGACAAGCCGCGAGATCAACAATGTCGTGCGTAAAACGATTACGAAGCAGATGTTCGTAAGGAAATACGCGGACGTGTTCAAAGGCGACACGCACTGGCGTGGCATTACCGTGAAAGCGGCCTTGACCTACGCCTGGGACAAAAAATCAACCTATGTGCAGAATCCACCCTATTTCGCCGGGATGAGCCGGCATCCGGAGCCGCTGACCGACATCGTGGATGGGCGCGTGCTCTGCTTGTTGCTCGATTCGATTACGACCGATCACATCTCTCCGGCGGGCTCCATCAAAGTCGATTCTCCGGCCGGCAAATACCTGATCGAGCACAAGGTCAAACCGGCAGACTTCAACCAATACGGCACGCGGCGCGGCAACCATGAAATCATGATGCGTGGCACCTTTGCCAACATCAGGCTCAAGAATCAGATGGTGCCGGGGGTGGAAGGAGGCGTCACCGTGCACTATCCTTCGCGCCAGCGCATGTCGATCTACGACGCGGCCATGCGCTACAAGAGCGAGAACGTGCCGCTCGTCGTATTCGCCGGGAAGGAGTACGGCAGCGGCTCTTCGCGCGACTGGGCGGCGAAAGGTCCAAACCTGCTCGGCGTGAGAGCGGTCATTTGCCAGTCGTTCGAGCGCATCCATCGCTCCAATCTCATCGGCATGGGCGTGCTTGCCTTGTGTTTCGAGGAAGGCACCTCATGGCAGACGCTCGGCCTCGTGGGCAACGAGCAGGTGACGATCCGCGGGCTGCACGGCGAGATCAAACCGCATCAGCGCATGATCGCCGAGATCATTGCGGCCGACGGCGGGCTCAAACGGGTGCCGCTGATTTGCCGCATCGATACCTTGGACGAGCTTGAATATTTCAAGCACGGCGGCATTCTCCAATACGTCCTGCGACAGCTGCTTCCCAGGTGACGGCGCCGAAACTTGCCTTCACCGCGATTTGAGTGGCGGGTGATCGCCTGCCCCAGTAGGAACTGACAGTACCAACGGCTCGCCCCGGCCGCGCCGCTGGGTTCAGGTCCGTTGGGGCGTTTTCGCGTTGGTCTGGGCCTCGGGGAGATTTCGAATGGTGCGTCGTTTCGCTTATGGGCTTGCCCTGATTTGTTCATCCACCTTCCTACACGTGCCGGTGCAAGCGCAGACCAGAGGCGTCGTCGAATTATTCACCAGTCAGGGCTGCTCGTCCTGTCCTCCCGCGGACAGGCTGCTTGCAGAGCTCGCGAGCGATCCTTCACTCGTCGTCATAAGCGTGCCGATCGACTATTGGGACTATCTCGGCTGGAAGGACACGCTCGCCAACCCCAAAAATACCGCACGTCAAAAGGCCTATGCGCATGTACGAGGCGACGGTCAGGTCTACACGCCGCAAGCCGTGGTGAATGGCAGTGTCCATGCGCTCGGCAGCGACAAAGCCGCCATTGAAAGGGCTATTGCCAAAAGCCGTCAAAGCGGTGCCATGTCGCTTGCGCCGCTGACCTTGGCTTTTGCGGACGGCCGCATCAACCTCGCGGTTGCCGGGGTCGATGGCGTCCCTTCGAGCGCTGAAGCATGGTTGTGCGGATTAACCAAGACGGCCACGGTCATCATCGCGCGCGGCGAAAATAAAGGGCGCACGATTAGCTACCACAACGTGGTACGGCGCTGGGTGAAGCTCGGCGACTGGGCCGGTCATGCCGGATCCTGGAGTATCCCGTCGCAGTCGCTCACGGGCGATGGCATCGATGAGGTGGCAGTGCTCCTGCAGGCCGGCACAATGGAAAAGCCCAAGGCTATTCTTGGCGCCGCATTCGCAGGCTTGCATTAAACAGACGACAGACGGCGCAGGACAGACTCGCACTTCATCTTTCCATCCTCTGTCATCCGTCCTCCTCTTTTTTCCCCTTGCCCATCATTGTCTCCGGCGCAATCATCCGGGTGAACCCGTTCACCAAAGGAGGCGCCCATGACAGCGGGCGATACCGAGCCGGGCGAGTTTTTACGGGGCGAGGCCTCCGGGCCTGTCGCCCCGTCCACTCGCGTGACCTTCGACCGGCGTGAGCTCAATCGCATCTTCGGCCTGTACGGACGCAAGGTTGCTGCCGGGGAGTGGCGCGACTACGCCATCGACTTCCTGCGCGACCGGGCCGTGTTTTCCGTTTTTCGTCGTGCTTCGGAGGTCCCGATCTATCGCATCGAGAAGAGTCCGAAGCTCGCGCGCCGCCAGGGCGCATACAGCGTGGTCTCGGCCACGGGGCTGGTGGTATGCCGCGGGCACGAGCTCGATCCGGTTCTGCGTGCCATCGACAAGTCTATGCGCATCGTGGCCGGCTGATTCGTCGCGATCAGACTACAACCATCAGCGTGTTGTCGTGTGCGGCTCTGTCGACGCGCCAGGACCGAGCGAGCGTTGCATCAGGACGCTGTCCAGCCACTGTCCGAATTTGTAGCCCACATTTTCAAACGTGCCGACCAGGCGAAAGCCTGCCGCGCGGTGCAACTCGATGGAAGCCGCATTCGCAGAATCGCCGATCACCGCAAGCATCTGCCGAAATCCGCAGGCTTCGGCATCGGCAAGAAGCCGCTCTAGCAGCGCCCGGCCCGCTCCACGCCTTTGCGATTGCGGGGCGATATAGATCGAATCTTCCACCGTCCAATGATAGGCCGGCCGGGCGCGATAAGGCCCGGCATAAGCATAGCCTATGGTGCAGCTGTCCATCTCGGCCACCAGAAAGGGATACCCGCCCGCGCGCAAGGCTTCGTAACGGCGCCCCATTTCTGCTTGGCCGGGCGGCTCAATTTCAAATGAAGCAGTGCCATGCCGAACGGCTGCGTCGTAGATATCGGCAATGGCCGCGATGTCGCGGGGCTCGGCAGGACGAATGAGAGGCATGGTCGCAAAGCAGCGAGCGCTCGGGTGCGCGGGGATCGAGCCTACACTGTCCCAAACAAAACGCCCCGGCGAAAGGCCGGGGCGCGTTGCATCCGCTGTGTCAGACTTAACGGCGGTCGCCGAGGAGTCGAATGAGGAACATGAACAGGTTGATGAAGTCGAGATAGAGCGACAGCGCGCCCATTACAGCCTTGCGGCCGACAACCGTGCCGTCATCCATCGCGTCATACATGTTCTTGATGCGCTGGGTATCCCAGGCGGTCAACCCGGCGAAGATGAGCACGCCCACGCAGGAGATGATGAAGTCGAGCGGCCCGGTGTTCACGCCAAAGGCAGCAAGAATGACGTTGACCAGCATGGCCAGGATCAGGCCGAACAGGCCCATGATCAGAAAAGCGCCCATTGCGGAGAGATCGCGCTGCGTCGTGTAGCCCCACAGGCTCAAAGCACCGAAGGAAGCCGCGGAGATGAAGAACACGCGGGCGACCGAGGCGTGAGTGTAAGTGAGAAACACGGTCGACAGCATCACTCCGAGCAAGGCGGCATACACCATGAACAGCGTGAGTGCCGTCGCGGGATTAAGCGAGCCGATGCGCCAATTGATCAGGAAAACCAGCCCGAGCGTCCCCAGGAACAGGACGATAACCGCCGGCCCGCTGTAGATCATCTGGCCGAAGGGGGTGAGCACCAATCGCCCGGCCGAGTCGGTCACCGCCGCGTTGAAGGTCAGCCAGGCAACGACGCCAGTGAGCGCGACTCCCATACCCATATAGTTGTAGACGCGGATCATGTAGGCGCGCAGGCCCTGATCGATCGCGATCGTCCGGTCTGCACCGAAGCCGCGTCGGGCAGCCGCGTAGTTGCGGTCGAAATCCGACATGGAATTTCCCTCTCTCTCCGTCCGGCCGCGAGGCCGGATTACAATGGCGCCCCACCGGAGACCGGCTGGCAACCGATGCGCGGAATCTAATGCCGGAATTGTTCCGGCGCCAGATGCCATAGGGCGGATTTGTTAACGCCTGTTGTCCGCGCAGGTCGAGTAAAAGATGAAATTTTGTCCATGTCGCGGCGCATCCCGCTCACAAATTCCGAAGCACAGGACCCGCCTTTTGCCCGAGCGCCTTGAACGTGCCGATCAGGCCGAGAAACACGGTGCCCGTCACGGCGCCTAACGAGCAGGCGAAAAGTGGCCCCGGCACCCAGGTGAAGGGCAGATGCATGAACCGGCCCAGGACGAAGGCCGCTGCCAGAGATCCCGCTGCGATCCCGAGCAAGGCCGTGGCCAGGCCGAGGATGAAATATTCAATCACGTAGGCGGCCAACAGCCGGGTGCGGGTTGCGCCAAGCGTCTTGAGAACCACCGCCTCATACACCCGGCGCCTGTGTCCGGCTGCAAGTGCGCCTGCGAGCACAAGCACGGCGACCAGCAACGTCAATGCGCTGGCTGCGCGAATTCCAAGGACGAGATTGGCCACCGTGGCACCGACCGCCTCAAGCACGTCCCGCACGCGCAGGATGGTGATACCCGGGAACGCGTCACCGGCCGCTTTGAGCAGCGCGATCTCCTCCTCGTTCGTGCTTCCCGCGGGATAGGTGAGGGTAGCGATCTGGGTATGGGGTGCGCCACGGAAAGTGTTCGGCGAGAACACCATGACGAAATTGATGCCGAGGCTTTGCCAGTCGAGCGCGCGAACGTTCGCGACGGTAGCTATGATGTTACGGCCGAGCACATTCACCGTCACGGTATCGCCGAGTTTGAGGCGCAGCCCGTCTGCGATCCGTTGCTCGAATGAGACCAGCGGGGGACCGTCGTAGGCCGCTGTCCACCATTGTCCTTCAACAAGGCGAGAGCCGGGCGGGACGCTGTCGGCATAGGTGATCCCGCGGTCGCTCTGCAAAGCCCAGGCTGCGTCGGAGCCCGGTTTGAGATTCTCGGCGGACACGCCATCAACCGAGATGATTCGGCCGCGCATCATTGGGACCCGTTCGAGGGTGGCGCGTGGCGCAAGCGCGCGCACGAAGCTGTCGAATTCATGGGCTCCGTCTGCGGGGATGTCGACGAAATAAAAACTCGGCGCTTTCTGCGGCAGCGCTGCAAGAAACTGAATGCGCAAATTGCTGTCGATCGCAACGACGGTGACCAGGAGCGTCAGTCCCAGTCCGAGGGAAAGAACGATGCTGGACGTCAGCGCGCCCGGGCGATGAATATTTGCGATGGCGAGCCGCACGATTGGGGAGCGTAGCGTCCTCGCGCGCCGTGCGATGACCATGACCAGCCGGGCGACGAGGTAGAGCAAAACGAACACGCCCGCGGCGCAGA